>Ga0058701_10000615_pt1 | contig 24066 bp, 13 predicted proteins | sample AgamicOrMae_FD_97039 | JGI IMG/M metagenome (GOLD analysis project Ga0058701, IMG submission 97039) | Agave microbial communities from Guanajuato, Mexico - Or.Ma.e | ecosystem: Host-associated > Plants > Phyllosphere > Phylloplane/Leaf | place: Guanajuato, Mexico | collected 2012-06-04 | reverse complement strand
TTTTTTTTTTTTTTTTTTTTAACTTTTTTTTTTTTTTTTTTTTGTTTTTATTATTTTTTATTTTAGTTAGTTTTCTTTATTCATGTCAAATGTTAAAAGTTGTGACCAGTCGTATTTTTTTTTCGACCTTGTACATTCTTAATAACGGTTGCCCGTTTTTTTCAGGTTGAAATCCAGAATAAATTGAAAGCTATCAATAATGTGATTGACATGTTAACGGGCATCATTGGTGATAAAGGTGTTAGAGCTCAGCCAGAGGCAACTTCGGAAAAGGTAAGTTTTCTATTCGATATATCCTAAACATGTTCAACATAACGTTCCATCGAACTTTCTGTGTAATTATGTTGCGATTCATGCCACGCTCTCGTTCGCACTATGAGCCTCTAAACGTCGCCTCCATTAATTTTTTTTTTTTTATTTACGTCGCAAAGATAGTAACTCGAAAGAGTTGACTTATAAGGGCGTTTTTCTAATATCCTATTGGGCAACGATTTGTTAAACGTACTATTTACCTCACATTGCTACATTTTAAATGCATTATGATGGTCTACACGTGTGTTGGTAGTCCCTCACCCTACAAATGCGTCCTTGTCACTGTCAGAGTTTTCGTTCTCAATACTATTTCTTGGTTTGCGTGGTAAGTTTATTCGTTGAAACTTGCACACTCAGTTTAAATGTTGCATTTTCTACCTGTTGTGCTCTCCTTCGGTTTAAACGTTTCTTCACAGAATAACGTACAACCGCTTAGATAAAGCTTAACTCCGTAAAATTAACATTAAATAGTCTCGCTGGCGCGCCTCGTGACTATCGGCAAGCCTGATGCAGCTTGCGAGGTATAGTAAGGCTTACAAACCGTTAGATTAAGCGTCGTGTGCCTCTAGCCGTTCGTCTTGGCGTTGAAACACAAGAGGTAAAAAATGCTTTTGTCTAAATTTACTGAGCTTATGTCAGAGTGTCGCTTTTGGTTTTGAGGGTGTGGATGTGTTCACTGGTACATGGTATGTGGAAATGAAGAGTTTGTGTTTTGTGCCCGCCAGAGTAAGAAGGGAGTTTGGGAAACGGTGGAGATTGGGCAGCGCGGCGCCGAGAAGTCCGGCTCTAAGTCGCCGGTTTCGTCGAGCGATGCGAAAGACGGAGAGGAAGCCCCCGAAGGGAAAGTAAACTACGTTCACTACGACCCCGAGATGCACTGGTGCCGAGTTTGTAATGTTTTCCCGCGCACAGCTAAAGAATATCTACATCATTTACACAGCCAAGAACACAAGGACGAAACGGCGGTAAGTCGGGTCAAGTATATTGGTCAAGTATACTAAGGAGTTTTCTGTACAATGGCCGTAAAACATGTGTATTCAGTGTTGTCAGATTCCGCGACTCCGTCAAATTTAAACGCGTGTTACTTTTTAACCGTTAAAGATAACTTAATGTTGAATTCTAGTTTTGGAATGCTCAGCTCGAGAGCGATCCAAAACATACCCGACATGCTAGGTTATCTTTAATGGTTAAAAAGTTAGACGCGATTGAAATTTACGAAATTGCGGAATCTGGCAACGAGCGCAGATCTTGATTGTAGAAAAAAAACATGCTCATTATTGGAGCGGTGCACTGGTAAAGGAGGGGTTGTACCTGTTTTAGGTGTGAAAGTGAATTCGTCTAGTGCTTAATTTTGTAGATAGACCCATCAGTAATATTACCGTAACGGCTCGGCGAGGGCTGTTTTTTAGGATGGCATTTTTTATGTTTCGTCTTTTAGAAAATGATCTTCCGTTGAAAGGTAGGAACGGTTCAGATAATTCAGGTTGTGGCTTTCCTGATTGCTTGTACTTTTGCAGGCTCGCCAGTTGATGGACAGGCCGTGGCACAAGAACCAAACTCCGGAGGAAGTTCCTAATTACAAAGGCGCACCGACAAAACGAGTTCCTATTAAAGGTATTTACCATTTCCAATTTTTTAATTTTTTTAAGTCAGCGTTGGGAAGACAGCAAAGGCTCATTTCTTGTTGTTTCAACTGATTTCGTTTCCTGATCATCGCTATGCCTATCGGATAGACTTTTACGAATTTGATACTTAAATTTTCGCTGAGAAATGAATCTTTGCTGGTCTTCAATTTGAAGTACAAAATGACGTTCGTGTGCTTTCCTGAAAATTTTCAGTGCTGTAACTGTTTTTCTGTGAACTAATACTTTAAAACAGGTTCCAGAGAGTTCATCATTAGACAAAAGTGAGAACTTGTAAAATTGTCTATTAGTGATAACTTGTAATTTAGCGCGTCGTAATCCATGGAGTTGACAATCCGAAGTCACACGCCGCCTTTTATCAGGTTGCTTTTCGCCTGTTGTTGACGGATGTGAATTCAAGTTGTTGTTGGATTTTAAAAAAAATGCTTTTTTCATAACATTTCACCGAAAAGATACGTTTGTCGATCTGTTTACCTGATTGTCCTTTAACAGAGCAAATCGGACAAGATGAAGCGTATTAAAACAAATTGGCAATGAAAATTTGAAAAATAAAAATTGAAGCCATGTAAAATCTTACTGAACGCACAGGCACCATTCGTAAACATTTTCCGTCCAATACCACTGAGGACTTCAACCGCGCGTGCAAGTGACCTTGTTGAACCAAGCATGCGGTAGATGGTGTGTTGCTTATTCTAATGCAGTTTTGGAAGATATAGGGGATTGACTAGCTGTACGTCTCTTTCCGTTGGGGGAGACTGTTATTTTGGAATTTCATCAATTTTGGTGAGCCGGAATATTGTGAACTTTAGTATTGTTGCTAGTAGTTATTGTACTTGTTTGTTTTTTTAAAAACCAGTTAATTTGTAGTCCTCGATTTTTTGGACTTCACTCGTATTGCGCAACTTATTTTGCATCTCCGTGATTCGAAAAGATTGTTGCGGTTCAAAACTATTTAACTACTTCAACGGCACGTTCAGATCTATCAAAACAGATAACTATTCGATTTCCAGAAAGAAAGAAAAAGTGTTAAGTTTTAACTTCTATAAACGTGGGATAATGTTCTAGAACTTGACGTTTTCCTGAAGTCTGTCTCGCAGTATTTCTTTTTAGTCTGCAATAGTTAGGGGTTTTACGCGATTTAGTAGACCTGACATCAGTCGGAATTCCTTTGAGTCATCGTCCGAAGACAAGGGAGACATCAATCTTCCTCGCTACGGAATTTCGATGTAAAGTGTCTGGTTTTATGCCCACTTTGTATATATCTTGTATCACGTTCTCTACTTTAACTCAATAAAGTATCTCATTGTTGTTGCGTCATTATTTTTTCCTGTTGTTTCGTATGTCATGCCATTATTCCAGCGCATCTGGTCCAGAGGTTTCAGTATCATTTTGTACAGCGTTTTGCAGAAGCGTCGATTCAGAAAAGCATGCACAATTTTTCGTCTAAATATTGTTTCTCTAATCTGGTTTCTGTTCTCCAGGGTTGCAGTTCTTCATCTCAGCACCCGCCTGGTATTGCAAATTGTGTTCCACCTGGATAGGAGATCTTCACTGCGCCTCATTACATCTCAAATCCAAAGTCCACGCGATGAGTTATAGCGTAAGTAGGCTTATAGCAAATTTCGTTGGCGGGTGAAGTGCTCTGCCTTGGGCGTCTTGAGTTTGATTTTTATTAATTGTGGTTCAGGCTTTCATTGATGAGAACCCGCACTGGGAAACAGACTGGCTAGCTGACAGGCAACGAGCTTATGAACAGGCGGCGGACCAGCGCAATCAGAAGCCCGCGACGGAGTCCCCAAGGTCGAGAAGCTCCTCCGTAGAATCCAAACCTGTAAGTTAAAGTAAACGTTAACGTACTTTCCTGAGCTCAACCTCACTTCGCATGACCTAATGTAAACTTTTTGAACATCGCCTAACCTTACCTAACCACTCCTCACGTCTCTTAACTTTTCCTTCAGTAAGTCGTAGTAATATAGCAATACTTACCTAACCTCGCCCAGCCCAACATGGTCTCTCCTATGCTGATCGAATGTTCTTCATTTTGCGTAAGCAAAAGTAATCTGGCTTGATCTGTCCTATCCTAACCTATAATATTTGGAGTGGGAGAAATTATTGCAATGTATCGGTCTCGTTTCAGCGAAAAACTTCGAAGAAGGGGAAGGAAAATAAGGCACGCGATGGCAGAGACAAGGAGAAAACCAAGAGCAAAGAGGAGAACGATAAGAACAGCAAAGGGCGCAAAAAGAAACAGAGAGACAGTTCGGTGTCCTCAAACGGCAGCGCCAACAGCGACCGTTCCAAATCTGACCATGATCGGTCCAAGAGTATCCGTGTAGCCATGAGAAAGAAAGATGTGAAGCAGAGTAAAGAGGTGAGAGTAAGTGAGAAAAAGACACCTTGGTATGACGTCAATGACCTACTCCGCGCTGTTATTACCGGGAAATCTTTGTCACCGATTAGGTGAAAAATTTGGCGTAATTCGTCGTAAGTCATTTAGGCGGCCCAAGGTATCTTTTTCTCTTCCAAGCGATTGGCATAGTTAAGTGGGGGATATTGTTTTGCCTGCCTGTATGCTTACAACTCCATCCTTCTTTTTCATGATTTTTTTTCTTTTGTGTTTGGCTCGTTTTTTTTAAATTTTTTATTTCACTTTGTTTACTGTACCACTATGTTCATTTCAGTTGTTATCAAAGGGGAGAAAAAAAAAGGTCCCTAAGGTTAAGGAGAAACGAAAACGGAAGAAAGAGAGCAAAGAGGGCAAAGAGAGCACGAAGTAGAAAGAGATAGAGCGAGGAGCGAGAGAGAGCATCAGGCAGGTGAGGGGAATGTGGGATGAAATTTACAAAGTTCCCTGTCATACGTCCGCTCTCAAAATTTACGAAATCTAATAAAATTAAAAACGATCAAGCTTCAAGAGGATTTTCTTCAATCTCTTGCAATCCCAATCTGAGAACCTTAATGCACCTGAGAACGTTGGTAAATTTTGCGGAAATAAAAAGCACGATTTCTGGAAAGAAATTAAAAAAGTTGATTTCAAATCTTCTAAAAATCAGTTTGATAGTCTTCTCAGGTTTTTGAATAATCAGTAATGCGCACAACTTTCTTTTTTTGTATTCTATATTTTCTGCTTGCAAAAGCATTAATGCAAGATTTTTGGAAGCCTGTCTTTGCTTTCTTTAAACTTTGAGTTGGTAACTTACGCACCTTTACTGCACTGTTCGCACTGTTACTTTTATGGATTGCATGATGTAATGCCATTTCAAAGATTTAACAGACAAGAACGTGGCATATAACTGTTAAACTCAGGGAGAATATGTCACCTAAATCTTAGGGCACATAAATTACTTCAAGATATATGAAGTAGAAATAAATTTGTACATAGCTGTCTTATTTCAGCCTTAAAATTATAGTGACTGTAATTTTTTTGAGCGGTTCAAGAAATTGAAATGTCGATTATGTATGAAGTGGGGTTAGAAGCGTTTTTGCAAGGGAAATATCATTGCCACGGTCGTTATTTTATCTTTACTGTATCAAGTTAAGTTTTCTCAAAAGGGTAATGTGATTTTGAGATAAAGTATAACTTCGTTGTTCTCCCCGCATGGTAATGTTCCCTTGGTAGAATTGCTTCTAACGTCCCCCTATGGGGAGATTTCTTCGGCACATGTTTCTATAAACAATCTCGGTGTCTCTTCCAAGTTTTGTGGTTACTGCTCAGTTTGGTTCCGTTGAAAAATTTGTCCAGGCTTTACTCCTGTGCTTTTTTTCGTTAAAAGTAATTGTCTCGTATGAGTTAAATACTGTATTTATTTTCTTTCTGTAAACGTTAATCGTGCAGTTCAGCTCTCCTTTAGCATGTTCCAAGAATTTCTCCCCTTTGCAAACTGAATTTAATTCATCGTTGAGCGGTCGGTCACGTCACTAACGTTGGGTTGTTTTGTTGTGAGCAGAGTCCACCTCCGTCGAGCGACATGCTCTCGGCAGCGCAGGTGAAGAGCAAGTGGGACTCTCCCGAGAGGAAAGCGGGGAACCAGACTGGCGCGGGCAGCCCCAACCGGCTGGCCAACGCGCTGGCGGCGACCAACGCGGCCGTCGACGACCGGATGATGCGCGAGTGGGCGACGCCGGCGATGTCGGACGGCGACAGGCAGCTCCTGTCCAGCCTCAAGGACCGCCTGAAGCGCAAGAGAGAGGACTCCGCGGACCGGGAGAAGGAGCGCGAGCGGGAGAGAGACAGGGAGCGGTCCCGCGACCGGAGTCGGCGGGAGAAGGACGAGGACAGCGACAGGGAGCGGGGAGAGCGAGACAGGGGGCGGGACCGCGAGCGCGAGCGCGCGCGCGAGAGGGAGCGTCATATCCACTACGGCCGCAACAAGTTCTCGAGGGACGTGACGCCGCCGCGGCGGCGCAACCGCTCGGGCGACCGGTCCCCCAAGGACCGCAAGGAGCGCGACAAGTACGAGGCCAAGGCCAAGTGGGAGACGGTCGGGCCCAGCGTCAACACGCCGCCGTCCCATCGCAAGTTCGAGGACAAGGATCGGGAGCGCGAGGCGGGCGACCGGGGCGAGGAGGAATCCGAGGAGTGGTCCAAGAAGTCCGCCAAGAAGCCCACCGTGATGACCCTCAAGACGAAACTACCTTTCATCGGCCGAATGCCGGTTTTTAAGAACCTGACGAAGAAAAGGGACGATGACAAAGTGCCTGAAGGGCCGCAACCACAGCCGTCGCAGGCCGCCGATGGAGGCGCCACCAGCGCGAGCATCCCGAGCGCGGAGCAGATCAACGCCAGCATCGAGGAATACAAAGCGAAGCTTGCGTCGATTCACCCTACGATCGGACTGCCGACAGACACTTCCCCGGCATTGCCCCCGGGTGTGCTTGTCCCGCCGGTGGGGGTCGCCACGCCTACCGTGCTGGCTACGCCGCCTCCTGCCGCGTCCAGCAACCCGCCTGACGCCGCCGCACCCGAGAAGGTGCTCGGGGAAGATGACATGGATGTGGACAGCCCTCCTCCGGCTACGGAGGATGCGCCAGAAGAGGCTGGTCTATCGAAAGATCTCCAAGATGCTTTAGACATTATTTTCCCCACGCCTGGCGCCCCTCCGGCTAAGAAGGATAACGCTGTGGTGGACGGTATCCCCATGCCTCCTCAGGGCCAGCAGGCCCAGAATCACGTGGGGACCCTGCCGAATCTGTCAGTGCCGCCTCCCATTAACCCGTCTGTTCCTCCGCCGTCGGTGCCGCCCCCCATGTTGTCGGCGCCCCCTCCTTCGATCCCGCCCCCTATGGGCCCTATGTACGGACCTATGGAAGGGCCTCCGCCCATGATGTGCCCACCGGGCATGGGCATGGAGGGACCTCCGCCCGGGCCCATGGGAATGCCTCCGGGAGGACCGGGTCCTCGCCCGCCCTTCGGTCCCATGTACGATGGGCCGCCCATGCGCCCGCCGGGCGGCATGGGCCCCATGATGGGGCCGCACTTCCCGCCGAGGATGTCCGGCCCACGGCCTCCGCCTGGCCGCCCGCCGCCAAGGATGACGTCTCCTGCCAAAGCGGCGGATAAGACCCCGTCGCCAGCCAAGTCCAGCTCAAGCAAAATGAGCCAAGACGAGTTGGCCATGTTAGGAATTGACGCAAACGACATCGGTGCTCAGGACTTAGTCTAGGATAGGGAAACCCTTTCTTTTTTTTTATTTTGATCTAATTATCTAAGGACTATCTTAATTTTTAAGTAGAGTATTGATGCACATGCTGTTCATCTTTAGACAAGTTTCAGTTTAGCATTCGTTTTATGTTATGAACTCAATGTAACTATGTCTATATGTATTTATGTCTTAATAAAGCATTGTTCATTTTCATCTCGGATTTTTTTTGTTGATACCTTTTACGCAGAAGTTGCCAACATCAGGACAGTTACTATTAGTAAAAAGGCGGCGAAACACGTTTAATATGTTTGTTGGGCGCTTTTGTTATCAATTTTTGACGTAAATCAGTCTGCATCTTAATTTCCGAAAAATTTGAAAAATCACGAAATAAATCTTAGCTTTGAAAATAAGTGCATGGCAGATAAAGGGACAGCCGACGTATTTGTCAGAAAATCGTTTGTTCTATCAGTCCAAAAGGTATTGTCCAGTTCAGGTCGTGCAACAAGGCGGTGGCCAATGTATTTCCCCATTAAGCAGAGCCTTCTTGTGCGACCAGAACTGGACAATAACTTTTGAACGGATAGTTCAAAACAAAGTCCGGAATGTTTTTGATGTTGGCGTAAATTGAACCTACAAAAAAATGCTGCCAAGTCTTATTACGTGGGTAACGTGATTAATTTTTCTGTTCTTCAGCTGTCTTAACATGAGTAGCTTTAAAATCGAGTTGGTTTGATGTGATCTTTAAGGAAATTCCAATGTCATCCCGTCATCCGTACACCGCCCTCTTCCCCCTCCCCCATCATTCCCTTTCCCCTCCTCTCTCCTGCATTTTCTTTACGTCTCTTTTCTTATGTTTCTCTCAGGTTTCTCTTTGAATCATCTATTGTGCTCTAGCGGCAGATGTTGGAACTTGGAACCCACAAAAAGTGCAGTGAAATTAAAATCTTCAGTGTAGAGAACCTCGCGTAAAAGGAGAGAGGCGCAAGCCAGAGCCCTCAGGGCTCTTATGCATAGCGGCCATCGTGTTCGGGACCCAAACCATACTCCTAGCTCACGCGAGGTTCTCTACTTTGAAGATTTTAATTTCACTGCATTTTTGGTGCGTTCCAAGAACATCTGCCCGCAGCAGGTGAAAATAAACGTATGGACGCGTGGGCTCGTTCACGCACCCCAGCGATTGCTGTGTTATTCGAGACTTTTCTGCTTTATATTTTGAAACTTTTGTCCCATTGATACACTTATTTATTTCACATAGCCCTTTTGACCTCCTTGAGATTTCACAGCATATAATGAGATGAAATCCGATCCCTTTAATTTCACCCAAACGTCTCTCCGAATTTCAAAGGGAGAAGAAAAGACCCCCCCTCTGTAAAATTTCGAGCTTGCGGCTTTACTCCAGAAATATAAATTAAGAATCTTTTTTTTGCAACGTCACTAGTTGCGTATAGTAGGCCAAAACAACGACCCCAAAGCGAAACTCCGAAATCTATGCTTTTGAATGAGAACACCTAGCGCAGCCGCATACCTACCGATCAGCATTAGGTACAGTGCTTCCTACCTGCGCTATTCTCCATTCGTATCACTGGCTTTGCGTTGTTGACTTTGAACGCCACCCCGCCCCGGCCGGCACAGAGCTTTACAGCGCGGCGTCGGGGTGGCTGGGCGCCGGGCGCGGAGCGCCGATCCGCGGTGGCAGCGCAAACGCCCTGCGCATCGCTCAGCAACAGGTTACTAAACTGGGTAAGCTACTGTACCGAGTCTCCCCTGCGCCTGCTCTGCCGGTCGTGCTCTACTCACCAGGCCGGCCAAACACGAAGGGAGACTGCGGCTCGGCACCGCGACGGTGGGCGATTCAGTCAGTGTCAGTACGGTCGGGGACGTTGAGCAGTAAGCATGGTGCTTCGCTAGGTCCGCTCGGTTGCCTCCCCTGTGCCCGGCGCACTCGTAGTATCATACGTCACGCGGCCCTATTCGAACTCCAAAGCGTGCGACAATGACAAACTTCTGACGCTCGCATTCGCGCTCGGCGAGAATATGAACTCACGTGAATGTGTCAGTGCATGTAAATGTAGTGTTGGGGTGAAATATTTACGTCAATTCGCTTTACCCGATAGTTTAATTAAAAACTGGGTATTTTGAATATTGACTGTGTTCAAAAAAGACTTCGTCTAGACAGCGAAAGCAAAAATACGCTCAGAGAGTGCGAGACAGTTGGCTTGGTCAAACCACAAATAAGGTTTGAATTTTTCGCGCGGCAAACGCACTGCCTTCTATCTGTGCTTTGAACACAGCCACCTGTAAATCGAGATTTGCAGCTATGGAATGTAAACAAACCCTCGGTGTGTGCCCTAACCTCTGCGGAGTGTGCACGCATGTGTTCGTGAGCGTATAGTGTTCGTGAGTCTTTTCGAGCGAATTATATAATTAGGTTAAATGGTGCATATTTTATAGGTATATCAGACGACATTTTGTGGACTAGTTTATCTCTGTGAATAGTGTGTATGTTTGTGCGAACGTAGTTATTTTTTTCTCGACGACCAATATCGCATTGATAAATCAAAATAATCATTTTTCGCGAGGGCATTAAGGTGTGGATGAACAAGACTTCTTTCTACTGCTACATTTTGATGCCTACTGTCAGTTTCAATGAAGATCGGATCATAAAGGTGAGTTTACCAAACGGAGGAAGTAGGTTGAGGGGTGATGGCCGCTTTGGCGAAAGCCGGCCGACTTTGTAATATGGGTCGGCTCGAAGCAAAAGACTTTTTATTATTAATTTATTTTCGGCGAACTTTGGCTCTTGCGGTTCCCAGGTACTTTAAGTATTGTCCAAATTATGAAATGAATTTGCTATGCTTGACCGCACGTAAATTTTGTTTAATTTGGTTGGGACTCGCGGTGCGAAGCGAGACCTGCGTAAACTCGTGCAATCGAACCACATGCCGGCAGGCTCGGTGAACCACATGCTGAAACTCTGCCAACATCTTCCCATTGTAATATTTGAACAAACATAGGGGTGGGAGCAATATTTAATTAGGCCTGCTTGTAGTCAGCAAAAGAATTAACTGAATTTGTTGTCGATCCTATTTGACTCGGCCATGGCCAGCGTTATCGCATCGTCCCTTCCTAAAACCCGTACGATTCCTGCAAAATGTACCGTGCCATACTTCATGAAATCCGGACCTCGCAAATCTCAGGTTGATTGACTTATTTTATGATGGCTTCTTTGTCAAGTACTTTACTAAAAGTTCCATCGCTGAAGTTCTGCACAGTATTCGCTCGCCGGGACGTTTTCATTTAGATTTCGATCATGAAAAGTTCCTCCGTGGCCAAAATAAAATTTAGCTACTGTATTTTGTGAATAAAGAAGTAGATAATGCCAGCACAACAAAGCTTCCCCATTCAGGCAAATGTTTTTATTTCATACTGACGTGGCTGGGAAGATATCTTGCTTTTGAATGTGCGAGCCGATGCCATCACCAAAGAAAAGCTTTCGCAAAATCCTGTGAACTTGGCGAGGCGCGCTCGTTTGACGTGTTAAGTCCTGATAATGTGGATTTTCCGGCGACAGATTTCATTTCGGTAAGACGCGTTGTGCTAGAAAGCCGGTGTGGTGGCGCCAGGAAATTTTCAAGGGGAAATCAGAATTTGATGGTATTTTTCATAAGTTGTAAACTGTGTTTCCAAAACGGAGGCATTCCACAGTCGGAATGCTTCTTTTTAAATCGGGTACGTGTGGGTAGGCAACCGAAACACACCGATGTCGTGTGAGTTGCCTACCTTATATCAAACATACGACTTACAAGTCAATCAACATGTTATAAAAGACATTTTGCACGATATTTGAGAATAAAGAAATGCCCTGCGTTTTTATGTTCCTTTGCAGCATTTTTGCAAGATTGGTGAGGGGCTATGGCAATATAAGGAGCGTCGATGAACGTTACTGCACCCATATGCTCATTTATCTGAACAAGCTTTTCTCTTATCGGTTTTATTTATTTTTATATCAGTGTTTCTTAATTGATTCTGGGCCGGATCATTTTCTGATCAGACAAGACCAGAGCCTGATTAACGTGACGAGACCACTGCTTATCGGCCTACGGAAGGACATAGATTTGAGTGAGTGGTATGGCGTTATCTCCTTGTGAGCGACGTGGAAAAGATAGGGCAGGGGAGCGGTCTTAAAGTTTAAAGGTTACGTTGTTTAAGCTAAGACCCCATGTCCCTGCCAGGAGAACGTGAATTTTGGGTCATAACTCACCATGCCAAAAAAAAAAAAGATCTTGGTGAAAACCTCTTTGAGTAGGACGGGAATGTGGAGGAAGGACTTCGCAAGGGTGGTTGCCTAGCCTATAGGCTATTTATCCCCCCCTTTTTTTAAAATGAATGTGCAGGGTAGTCCGGTGCGATCTCACACCCTCAACATCCTTTTGTTACGCTCCTTCTATTTACGCCAATCAATCTTTATTTTCCGAATACTAGCCCTCTTCCAAAACAATTTCCCAACCCGGTTTCCGAATGGATATCGAGAGGGAATCCAACACAGTGTCGAGGTCTGTAAACATCGTGAAAACTGTTTTAAAAAAACGCTCTTTCGGTTTCATAGGTTACATTTTATATACCGGGTGTTCCACCCTGATTCAACCTTTCATTATACGAACAACATAAACCACGTAGTCTATAAGGGTTGCATCAGGTTGTTTAGCTTAGATTAGCCAAGGTTAAGTTACCCTTAGATTAACTCACAATCAGTGTTTCCTAGGCTAGGTTAACTTAGGTTAGGTCAGGTATTTTGTGCCCAATGCCTTGCTTCGTTCGGCTTTCGTTAAGCTTGATCCCGGTTCATAGCAACCTGCTACCGTGAGGTAAGCCTCTTCAGGCTTATTTTTTTATTATATTTTTTTTATAATGGCCTTTATAAATGCCACTTGAAACCTGCAGAGCAAGTTTCGTGCCGTGTACTTCTCATTGCTTGTATAGCTCTGCTCGGCTTGGCGCCGAAAGGTGGATGGAAATGACAACTGTGTTTGCACAGCAGGGTATTCTGCAGGTATTGCATTCGAGGAAAAGCTGTGCGCTGCATGTTTAAAAAAGCACCTTTCGTAGCATATTTTACCTTCATTAAATACTGAATACTGCTAACTCAGCAAGTATTCTACAAAAAGATCTGTCACAAATCGCCCCTTTCACCATAGCCTGTAGGCCTGTCGCTCACGTTCTGAGACCTGCCTTTCATTAACTTCGTAGGGCGTTTTTTTTTGTTTTTTTTTGCAAGGATCTTATAAAGGTGTTAGCCTACAAGGGTGTCGGTTATGATGGTAGGTTATAAGGTTATATAAAGATCGTGTTAGTCGTGCACAACACGATCTTGCGTAAATCACACTTTTATCAGTTAGGAATTCCGCGAATAGTAGTCCGGTTCCCACCACAAAATACTGTAGGTTTGATATTTGCGAACATGTATATACACGTCAAGTTCGTTTTGTTAAAAACGGGTTTGTTGAGGCAGCCGCGCGATGTTGAAGGCTTGATCATAAGCTGTTGTCTGCCATTTCTTTCGTGGGCTTGCTGCTTATCCTTTCGCAAAATTCTTTGGTTTGAACTGTCATCGCTACTAGAAAATAAGGTCGCGTATTATTACGTAGCAGATCTGCGGTCGCTAGTCGCGTGAGGGGAAGACCTTTACGTATTTTTAGCTGTTCTAATTGGAGGCAAAGTTAGCAATCGAAACCTGTCGACGAAGAAAACTTTCGGGAGCGAGAAATTCCTTTTAATTCTGCCAATTAGATTCGCGGTTCTGTTTCCTTTAGATTCATTGTTTCTATTTCCCGAAAAAACACACGCTTCAAAACCAATGGCCAGCCAAAAACTTTAATGAGAGATTTGTTTCAAGCCTGGAATTATGAGAAACTTTCATATTCCATGGGAAATCATGAAAAAATTTCGAGTTTATTAAAACATTTCTCCGGAATGTTTTGGTTCTGTATTATGTCGGAAACATTTCACTGCGTTGTTTTGGTTCAGTAATACGTCGGAAATTCAATCAATGTGATCATTTTTAGCAATTTACCATTCTGGCTGCCGGACCATTAAACATTCGAAAGGCCAAAGGCTCACACTTATAAAATCTCGGAATCAATTTAAATCAAGCGTGTGCAATAAGAATAGACGCCTGCTGTTCACGCGTTGCCCGCCATTATAACTTTTTGCACTCCGACACATTCGGGGCTAAAGTGTAATAAGAGCATTGCGCCAAAGCATATTAAATTTCTCCCGCTGCCCTTTCTTTTCGGATTACGTCACCACAAAAATACGAGCCCACTCCATTACTGCATAAAGTCAAAGGGTTACAAGGCAGCGCTCACGGCCCCCACGACGCAACAAACCCAACCAAGCGCCTTCCAGAAAAAGTTTTTAAACCATTAACAGCTTGAGCGCTCCCTGTAAAGTAGGCAACGTCGCTTCTTTCCAGTGGGCTGATGATCATATTCATTTCTGTGAGTTTTTGGTTTCATGCTTACGAACCGGCGTGCCGCACCTTTGCCTCTAAACTTCCTACCCTTTTCCGTGCGTATGCTTTCTCCTCAACGACTGCGGTCTAATTATATTTGGGGTGGGTGCCTACCACATGGCAAGGAGTATCGACAAAACTGCGGAAACGTAAAGTCCCTCCTTCAGAAGTATTGACAGCTCCTTAGAGGAGCTCACTAACATTAAGTGCCTTGTCGGCTTTTGTCACAGCGAAAATTGGGTGCTTTTTGTACCTTTATTTTTTTTTATGTTTTTGTCGAAAGTCGAGATTCAGAATAGAGAGGCAGTGTTGCCAGATTCCGCAATTTCGTAAATTTTAATCACGTCTAACTTTTCAACCATTTAAAATAACTCAGCATGTCGGGTATGTTTTGGATCGCTCTCGAGCTGAGCATTCCAAAAATAGGATTCAATTTTATGTTACCTCTAACGGTTAAAGGTTAGACGCGTTTAAATTTGATAGTCATAGAATCTGACAACACTGTGGAGAGGATTCTGTTTGTACCTAAAAACGTCGAAGGAAGCAGATTTTTTCGGAGAACGTCTGTGTGTCTGTCTGTCCGTCCGTCATTCAAAAGTGTCCTACTTGCTATGGCTGACGAAAAACAAAATAGAATGTTCAACTTGGCTTGTCGGAGATATTTTGATACTTGAATTCGTTTTGGTTTTACACGGAGAAAATGACTTTGTTACCTCAACAAAACTTTTTGTTGAGCCTTAGCTAACCAGAATTGCTGGGGTGAAAATTTTACTTGTTACGGTGACAACTGAAATTTTTGTGTTAAATATTCATATTGTTGTAACAGTTGAAATTAGGACAACAATTAGGACAACAATTCTTGTTTGCTGAGGCGATATTAACAAAACTTTTTGCGGAGGCAACAAAGTCTTTTTCTTCGTGTAGGTGCATTTTGTTTGCGGGGTAGGAGGCGTTAACGAGTTTTCGTCTGCATACTTGATACGTTGCTAATATTTGGCTATTGAGAAAAGGCTTGTTTTCCCAGCTTAAGGGACTCCCCACGCGTTTCCGGTAAATTGGAGTTGATAGACTTCAGATAGACCTTCGAAGCATTAGGCTAGTTCGGTTGCTTACGCATAAAGACTGCCCTTAATGTGGTGGAGGTACGTTAATTAATCCCCGTCTCAAACGAACGCCGCGGTCGGGAAATTATGGTCAGTAATTAGTATATTCCAAACTTCTTACATCAGCTTATTCAGGTCTCTAGTTACAAAACCTTCAAACGTTGCACCCTTTCGCTTTTTGAAACTTTGATGAGCACCATAAAAGAATTAAATTAAAACTGCAATATTAAACTAAAAAAAAAATATGTGTGAAAAATCTTTAAAAAAATATTTTACTTAAGGTTATAGTTTTCATTTGCTTTAAGTTACTGTACTCTTATTGCTGGTTTTACGTTGATGGATGAGTTTTATACTCACATCATCCATCCATGTAACCTTTACCAATTAAAATAATTTCTGTTTAGGGTAGATTTACCCATTTCTGGGTGAATGTAAGACGGGATCATGTCGTGTTTTCACTATATTTAGGCCCACAAACAGCCATATCAAATATAAAGCCGTCTTCTATTCGAAAAAAATGGCATTTTGCTGACATTTCTGTTGATGCTCTGCCATGCGGCCAGTGAAAAATATATTGAAAATTTACCTTGAAGTTCGCCGTAGCATTTACTTGTTTGATAATTCAGTATGGTTTCATTCAATTTATTTAAAAGATTTATCTTCGTTACCTTGAATTAAGGTGAAGGGTGGAAGTCGACGTATTCGACGTGTTTCCATAAATGGAAGAACTTTTTGGAGTTCCGCTCCCGGGAGACTGGTCTGGTCACCCTCATCCCCTCCTACCACCCTCCTACCCCCTCCCACCTCCATCTCCCCTACCCCTTTTCCTACCCCCCCGTACCCCGTCCCACCCCCTCCTACCCCGTCCTACCCTCTCCTACCCTCTCCTACCCTCTCCTACTCCCTCCTACCCCCCCTTACCCCCTCTTACCCCCCTCCTACCCTCTCCTACCCTCTCCTACCCCGTCCTACCCCCCTCCTACCCCGTCCTACCCCCCCTCGTGCTTTACACGTAATTACTCTCGCAGAGTTTCGAATAAAACGTCTTTGCGGCAAAAAAGCAGTCGCCAATCAGGGATTTCCCGAATAACTTTGCTAATGAATCCCGTTGCGTTGATTGACCTGCGTAAATTTGTGTTTTAAATCTGTGTGAGCTACAGACAAGTTGAAATGGCAGGTCCCAGCTAGACTCTGTCGTTGAGAGGTGCACAGAGTTACTGTGTTACGTTTTTTCAACTTCTCCTTTTTCTCATAATCTGATCCAATCTAGCTTTCGCCTCTTCTTAGGTAATTTTACTTCACCTAGTCCAACCTCCGTTCACCTAACATGACCTGACGAAATCTAGCTGAGCTTACTTCGACCTAACCTGATTTTTCTGCGCTCACGATAAATCCAACTTCAATCATCACTTCGTCCAACCTGGCCCCGTCTCTGAACTAACACAATTCAGCTAAACCTAATTAACGAAGTGACTATTCCAACGCTGCCCTATTAAAAATGTATTTGGTTGTTTTTCCTGCGTTCAAGTCACCCCCCACTTAAAATGCATTAGGTTGGTTTCCGTGCGCTCAAGTCTCCTCTGTACTTACATATGCGTGCGAATAGAAATGACCTTGAATTAACCGTCGCCTAACCTACCCATGAGATCTGGATCTTATGGCCCAAACTTTCATCTCTATTTCGCCACCCATCTTTTAAAATCAGGGCCGTGATGACAGGAAGTTCAGTACCCACAATCTTTTTCGGAAACGTCTTTCACCATAAATTCGAATTAGCGAGAGTCTCTGAGATTCAGTAAAAATTCTCTGAATCTCAGAGATTCTTATTGATTCAAATTTAGAGTTTTGCCCGGCCGGCCTGGCCACTGCATTTCCCACAGAGGAACCAAAGTTTCAGCTGGGCAAGGTTGAAAATATTGCCTCTGTTTAAGGCCACCAAATTTAAGACCCTATTTTACGATTCAGTGAAAAACTCCTGTCACTCATCTAGAAGGACATCCCCTAATAGAGAGACACTTTCCTTGTTTCATAGTCCATTTTTTACAAGCGCTTAATTTGCAAACGTCCTGTTTTGACATCCGACCATGAAACTCCTTTTTAAAACAAAGCAATAAATGCCGGCAACCTGCGCTTTTTTTCTTTTTCTTTTTTGTCTGCTTTGCAAAGTTGAAGGGAATAGAATTTACCGTCTTTAGTGTCCAAATACGTCTCAGACCAAGCGAAGCGACAACGAAGCGAGGAACAAGGTATGTTGGCGGGCACAGTAAAAACAAAACACCCGTTTCAGGGAATACTATACCTGTTTTGGGTGTGAAACTCAAACGGGGGTAGTACGTATTTTGGTTATTTTTCAACAAAGACCTATGTTAAGCCACATCAATGAAAAGCTCTCACCAAGATCTTTCGAATGATGTGGCTGAACATAGTCCTTTCTCGAAAAATAACCAGAATACGGACTAGCCCCGTTCTAGTTTCATACCCGAGACGGGTAGCATTCCCCAAAACGGGTATTTTGTTTTTACTGTGTTCCAGCAGTGGGCCACAAAAGTAATGACCCTTTGCTTCCATGTATATCTTATGGAAGCAGGGGTCATGACTTTTGTGACCCACTGTACTTGGATGCAGCGGCCGTGTCCATACTTTTTGTACCCGCCAGAAACCATTTCGAGTTTTTGAATATGTCTGGAGGCAAGTAATGTTAATACCCCGACCGTTGAATAACCTCCTTTAATTGCAAGAGATGCTGCTTGGTCGACAATGTTGGCGTAGCTCGCTTTCGCTTCTCATCTAATTAAAAAGACGTTCAACAAGATTTTCTCGGTTATTTTTAATTGGTTTTAAATGAATCAGTTTCTGAGATTCGTTAGAAGATTCTAATCTTGGATTACGCAGGTGTTTCGTTGAAACGGAATCATTATTACCGTGAGGAAATGAAACCAAACATTTCCACATTTCCTCTGAAAACTCGTATTTTTTTCAGGTTAAGATATTCTTTTGATTATTTAGACGAGTTATCTTTTTCATTTGAATTTCGGTATTAAAGGTTGAATGTTTTATGTAATAACGTGCTTGTATCCTTACTCTCAAAGTTTATATGACTCTTGATGTCAAGAAAAGACTTTTAATTATTGCTTTTGAAGTATTGGGTTCTTAATGAAGTATTGCCTGTTAATTTTTTGTCGCGAAAGGACATAGGACATATTGCCCGCATGAGGTTTATGGCAAAAGGACATTTTCGGTAAGTTTTTTTTTCCGAACAAGTTTAAAAGATACAATGAACTTTTTGCAATAATAACATTTTAATCACGACTTTGATCTATAGTCACGATCATAAGTCGTGACTCCCGCTATATGGGATATTGTAGCCTACATAGAAGGGGGGTCTCAACTTTTGATCGCTACTTTACACGATCCCTGTTGCGATATCAACGAATAAAAATCCGTGCAATAGTGGGGAGCGCCTGCGGAATGCAGCATAGGCAACCCCCACAACACAGGAGTGTTGCGGTTGCCTATCCGGCGACTCGCAGGCGCACACCACATTTGTCTCTGTTCCCCGAAATATGCCTTGCTTCCGGCGGCTGATCCCTTCCCAACCCAAAACTGCCTCCACATCTGTCACCTTGCTTCTCCAACCGCTTCCAGATGAAATATCCGCATCGTCTTCACTTTTTTTTCTTTTTTTTAAGGAAGTGGGATTTTTTCGCGTGTGTATATAGTCTAAATCATAAAGGCTTTTGGATGATAACATAGCAATCACCTAAATATTAACCGATTTGTGCCCAGAGGAAGTTTGAAAAAAATAATTTAAGGGAATAATCAAAACGTTTCGGGTCAAAATTTTGCAAAATGGTGTTTTTGAAATGATCAGTTTTTTTTATTTACGCTAATTTAGAGCTACCTTTTTTCTTAAAATAAGTGATCTTTTGGAGAATTTTGCATAAAGGTTGATATTTTTGATGGGTCGATAACAGCCCAGTGGGCAAAACTCGGTTAATGAACAGTATTCAGATTCTAATAACATTGTATTGTCTACCGCTTTTGTTCCACCAATCCATTTGAAACTTTAAATTAAATTAATGATGAACTTTAACCTTAAAATTATTTAACGGAATACTGCTATGTAGGTTACTGTACGCTCACCGAGTTTATACCATAAAATGCATTGCTTTTTTTTGCTTTAGATTAAAAAAAAGATGCATGTTGTATTCATAATCTGTTTTTCTTAGACTTTCTTATACAGTGATTCAAAGTGCTCTCTCTGAATATGATTGTTCTGAAGTTAACGCTCTTTCTTTCCGATTCGTTCCTAAACAAACTTGGTAAAAAATAATTATTTCGACGTGCAATTTTCAGAGTTTGCGGGGAGAATGAATTGAAGGTAAATTTCAGGAGAAGTAAAAAAAAAGTTTAGGCCAGGCATGACGGCACTTCGTTAATTACTTGGTACATTCTTTTTCTGGTTGAATGGCACGTTTTTCATGTCCCACAATTAATCGAGTTGTAATGCGGACGGAGCTGCCAATAGCCAAGTTTGATACTGAATAATTGCCGGCGAAGGCGCCTTGCCTGATCAATATTCGTGACCCGTTTTTGTCTTATGGCAATCCATCTTATTCGCGATGTAGAAATAGCAGAGAAAGTGTTAATGACTCATTGAGAGTTGAGGTGAAGTTATTGCAACGAATAAACCCTTTTTCTTTATTAATCCTTTTCGGCTGCGACTACCGGCACAACCACCTTTCTCCCTCAGCAAAAGGCCATTAGCTGCTTAGACTATCGACGTGCGGGAAGTTTTCCGAGAAGGAAGTTCTCTTAAAATGGGAGTTCTTTCAAACGAAATTGGTTTGAGATAGACATTCTACTACTCGGAAGTCCTCTGATACGGAAGTTATCTCAGACAGAAATTCTCTCAGAAGTTCTCTAAGAAGAGAGTGTTTCTAGATGTTCTTTTTCGAAGTAATGTTTTGAAACTGAAGTTCTGACAGACAAAGTTTTACTCTCGGAAAGTTTTCGGAGGCGCGTTTTCTGATACGAGGGTCATTTTCGAAAGTCAGCTTACTGAATGAACACTGATAAAATAAAAAAATAAAAAAATATCGAATTCGTTGTAAGTCTAGCACTCTGCTTTTTTTTTTCGAGCTGAGAGGAAAATACGTCTTAGATTTATTAATTTTCAAGGACCTATCAAAATCTGACTTTAGCTAAAAGTTCGTAAGCAATCTCGCTTACTAATTCTCCATTTATATGACCATTAATTGGTACATCTTGAAACTGACACTAGCCGAACAACAGAAAAGATTCACGAACACTGAATGTTTGCCTAACGTCAGATGAAAACATCCAGCAAAGTCTTCTTTTTCATCATCGAAACTTCCTCCTCAACTCCAGGGTGGATCCTCCGATTCACAGAGTCGGTCACAAAATTAACTTTTAGAGCACTCTTCCGTTCAGTTCAAATATCGTGTCTTTCATACCTGCTGTTTACTCACAGGTGCAGTGACGACCAATAGCCTGCGACGACCCCAATATTCCGCTCAACGTAAAAATGATCCCACCCTGCTCAGGAGCGTCTGCTTGCTTGCGCAAATGGCTGCTCGTCAGCCCAGCAGCCTAGTTTACACAGATTATGAGCAGAGCTCCCCCCTCCCCCCATCCCTGCTCTCTTCCAGCCAGCGTGGCCCCTAGAGCTCACGATATTTATGTCTTTTTGCGAGGAACGATGTTTCTTCATTCCGTCTGTAGAGGGAGTGGCGAGGGGACACTAGATAGTTTGCTGCGTTTCTTTATCCCCATTTACTCTTCATTTCCCGGGAAAGTCTTACACAATTATGCAATTTAAATGTGCAAAACTCATGGGCCCTGTACGCCCCTCCCACGAGATTCTCTCTTCAAGTTGGTATAATATTGTTTGACAGCCGAATGCTTTGGCCTCCTTCCCAGAATTAGGAGTTGGTAGCCATCTTTTTGTACATCATGGACTTCCTTTGAGATCCCCATGGGAAACTTTGGTACAAGTAGCTCTTGTATTACAGAATAACACACGCCAAGAAATGGCATTGTCACTGTAACAGATATCTGTGACACTGAAAATCGCGCTTTGATCCTATACAGACTGCAATCGTATCTGTTGAAATAACAATCATTCTTTGTCGCCTTTAGTGTTTTCTTGTTACCATTTCAATTTTTTTCAGTAACTGTATCCAAATAAATATTGTCGTCTGAAATTTGTAATTTTGACAAAGTCATTTTTTTACGTGATGCCAAGACGGAATTCCTTCTCGGTGCTTAAACCCGGTTTCTTATTTCAAGCCGATTTATCTCATTGTAGCCGAGAGATAAGCGGCCTTAGACTTACCGATGATGAGTCAGATTGTTAAGTGAATTCTCGTTACTTTTGGCTTGGCAAGGATAAAGTTGTAGAGCGGAATGCAACCTTAAAAATTCTGAGGCTGCCACAGACTTTTTTACGTGCCGATAATGTACCCCCTGTTATTTTTTAAAATTCAATTTCTTAATATTTTTATTTCATGTGAGCGGTGCATTTTTAAGGGTCTTATGGTCTTTGTTTGCATTTGGAAAGGAAAAGGTAGTTTAGGCACGTTCGTATAGGACGTTTCTATGTACAACGTGTGAAAACACGTGTTATGTACGTAGATCGCTTAGCAGCATTAGGGTTGTGTGGCATAAAAAAGACTATATTTACAGAGCGGTTTATCAAGGATTTTGAATAAGCGGATGGGAGGTATGGACTGTGGCCTTCCAACAGGTCGTGGCTCACCCCTCGTTCCAACACAACACAGCTGGTACTCGTGAGAAATATTTGGTCTAAATCCCTTTGAATATTCCCGGCTTTAGCAAATATTGTTGCTTTGTTTACGCCGCGGATCAACAAACAAAGCGAGAACAGTTTGGAACGTTTGAACAAACGCAGATAAAAATGTTCCTGCTTTGAATGATTCTTTTCAAACACTTTTAAGTTAGTCGGAAGATATGGTGCGCGTTCCAATGAGAGTTCATGAACCATCTCACAAAGGGATATTTGCATAAGCACCATTTATGCCTGTAAAGGTCACGTATTTAATGTGCCAACTTTGTCATGCGGCAACATAAATCTTTAACTTTCTAATCACCTAATTCAACTCCCGTTTGCTTTAAATTTTGCTTACTAAACACCTCCTGAGTCATTTCAACGAAAATGACCTTCTTAAGACGTGTTATCGAATCATAAATTAGTGTTATTTAAAGCTTAAAATCCTTCAAATTTCTCTTAAGCGAAATTTTACTCCGAATACTTTGGGCTGTTATGGGTAAGTGAAACCTAACTTTTTCTTGCTTTAGATCGTAACCCAAAGCTGACGTTTTTCAACATCACCTTAATAAACTTCATATGACCCAACTCATAGCTTAGTTCACGGACTCGTAGATTAACCTTGCGTAACGTACGGCCAAACTTTGCAGACGAGTCAGTATCGAAGGGTAACCTTGCATGCCTTATGAAAGGTGAACACACGGACCTTCCAACCTCCAAAACTCAAATCGATCATGACCGATTTGTGCAAGATTTGCAAACCTTGCGCAAATGAAAATCTTAAGAACAAAAATCGGAGCGCTGTATATCATCGGAACTAAAACTGATTTATTTTTTAATCGCTGCTTGGTGCATCAAAAATGCTGTTATTAAACAGAAAAATAATGTCACGCCGGGCGCATTCGTAAAACTCAATTTCGCCGTAACCCCTTTGCGCATATCAAAACGTTTCTTTAAAGTACCGTCGTGACCTTGTTTCGCGAAATCACTTAGCTTTTCGTCGTGAACGATAAATTGAGGACTCTTTAAGCATAAATGCTGCTTAAGGCGAAGTGTGCATTTACTCTCGAAGGTACAACACCATTCTCGGGGACCCATTAAGCTTCTTGGTAAAATGCTCCCGAAAAGGGGGAGGGGTTTATAATACTGTACTGTATATCGGTTTAAAACCCGTACTAAATATTACCTTTTTTTATCGGCATTGTTGATCGCTCGTCAATAAAAATCTCTCGAATATTAGGGTCGGCCGCCATTGCGTAATTTCTTTGATCGCAAGGTCAGCTGATTAGCTGATTGTTTATTGCATAGAAGCAGTCTCAACTCTAAAGTTTGGCTTTATCTGATTTCTCAGAAGGTCGTAATTCAAAAGCTGCAGACTCACCATTTTAGGCGGGACTTGCGGGACTCTTTGTGTATGTAGACTAGGTAGGTGGTCTTCCAACTTTCCTCTTTTAACCTGCGGCTAAAATCCTGGAAGTTTGATTTTTTTTATTTTTGGAAAAAGAAGAGAATGAAAAAGAATGCACCTTTTTCAACAGCTCGCTTATCCTCTTTCACAACACAAAAGGGCGAGAGAATATTTCACAGACAACTATAAAGCTTCATAATTGGTCAATGCATATTCGCTTGTTTTTTTTTTGTGTGTGTGTGATTTTATTTTTGAGAATAGAATAACTGGCCACGGCTTTGATGACAGTATTGTACATCGCTTTTAGTCTCTTGACCCAATTTTATTCCAATGTTCTCGATTCATGGGGGGGGGGGCAGCTCAATATCGTGGTTCTTTTTTTCTTTTAGTTTAAGCAAAAATTAATATAACCTCCTCTCATGATGATTATAGAATTGCTGTAATCAATCGAGAAATCTCGATTCTAGAAACATTAAATCTTCGTCATACATTTTGGAAATACCGGAGAAGTAGCGTAACCTTATCCTCGACTAAAGCATTGCCTTATCATGTGTTCCAAAATTTCGATTCCCTTAGTTACCTAACCTCGCAGATCCTCGCTCTTTAAAAATGGGCCCTTTTAACCCATAACAGCCC
>Ga0058701_10000614_pt1 | contig 24072 bp, 14 predicted proteins | sample AgamicOrMae_FD_97039 | JGI IMG/M metagenome (GOLD analysis project Ga0058701, IMG submission 97039) | Agave microbial communities from Guanajuato, Mexico - Or.Ma.e | ecosystem: Host-associated > Plants > Phyllosphere > Phylloplane/Leaf | place: Guanajuato, Mexico | collected 2012-06-04 | reverse complement strand
AAATTTTGTTCGAAATTTTAGACTACATAGTCGTAACAACCTCCCAATTTCGTTTTTTCCTGACCTTCCCCGGCAGTTCCCCCCCCCCTTTTTTTTCACTGAAGGATATTTTTTAAATTTAATTTGTGGCGAAATGATACTTTTTTTTCATAGCGCTTCAGTTTTCCCTGGCGTTTTAATACTTTCCAGAGTTTTCCATAACTTTTCAATGACCACTGACTTTTTTCCTGACTTTCCTGACCACTTAGTTTCTCTCACTTTCCAGGCCATTTTAATGTTCCCCTTCTGATTACTTAATTTTCCAGGTGTTGCTATTGACCCGACATACATTCACAGTGAGAGACTTCAACCCTCAGCAAATGACAAGAAAGCATTCATATGGGGGAGACTTCAACGCTTGAATGTATTTGAAAAGGACCGTCGCGTGAATAGACCGTCCGTAATTTTCCCCCGACTTTCTTTACTTAAATTTCCTCTGACGTTCCTGACCACTTAAATTTTTCCCGACTTTCCTGACCTTGAGTGCCTTGCACCCTTTTCCGGGAAGTTCTTCCCAATCAGAGCTTTCCCCAATGCAACCTAACCTTGCCTTCACCTAACCTATCCAAATCCCAGCCCACCATAGCGCCAGACCGATACTACACCACAAAGTCGACACACAACCTGAATATCGGTCATGAGTGTATACAGGGGAATATAGGCTTGAAAAGGACACAGTTTTTGATTGTCAAAATGACAATGTAAAGCAAAGCAGCCTAGGATGTTAAGATAAACTTGACTTAGTCTACCTGCCAATTTTCGAGCGTCGAGGGCCGGCCCGCGCGGCCGAGACTCCCATGGATTTGTGCCGGCCTCCGACTCAAAGATCGATTTCCGATTTGATGGAGGGTCCCTCTTGAACGGGACGGGGAGTTTGCCAGCTGGGGAGCGGGAGTGCGACCGCCGATGCGATCAATGATCACTCATTTTCATTCATGCATTTGCCTAATCAACTCTCGCATTACGAACGCTATAAAACTCACGTACTGAACTCGATTTCAGGCGGCATCAGAAAAGGACTTGCGTCTTCCGATTTTCTGATTAACGCTTTCTTGAAGATTTTTCACGTATTTTCCCCTCCTTTTTCCTTCTTTTAAGGATAGACCCACGTTCAGGCATATCATCGAAAAGATTTCGACGAGCGCTTTCCATTGATGTGGCTGAACGCAGGTCTACCTTGAAAAACAACCAAACTACGTACCCCCTTTTTATTTTCACGTCCGCGCAAAACAGGTGATAACTGCCTAAAACACATGTTCCGTTTTTACTGTGATTGATATCGAAAAAAACAAACAAAAAAACAACGATTTTGACTGCGTTTGAAAACCATTTAACTGAATTTTTGTATTATGCAAAAAATTGTTGAATATACGTTGTCGATCCTTCTAGCAAATTCGTTAATACCTCACGCACAAAATGACTTTGGAAAAGTAACAGATACCTGTGACACTGACAATCGCGCTTTGTTCCCATACAGACTACAACCATATATCTGTTGAAATAACAATCACTGTTTGTCGCATTTACTATTTTCTCGTCACCATAACAACTGTTTTAGAAACTGTAACCAAATAAAAATTTTCGTCTCAAAATCGTAATTTTGACAAGGTCATATTTTTGCATGCTGGAAGGGGAAAAAAAGCAGACATTTCAAGCGACACAAGATTAAAAATATGCTAATTATTGATAATCCGCAAAAAAAAAACATAGGAAGAACACCCCGTTTTTAATCGTCGAAAAAGAGAAGACTTGGATTACTTGTCTCCCAAAAAAGGATGCGCTAGCAAAGACGTGGGAAGGTGTCAGAGAAGCCATAGGAAAGTCATCGGGGCGCAAGGAGACAAGAAGGGAGTCGAGTAAGACTTCGAATGAAGAAAGTTTAAAATGATATCTAGAGTGTAACGGAAGGGGTTGCGCAACTGGGGCGGGACAGCCGGCAAAATATAACCGTCCGTTGTTCAACTATACAAAAAGGAGCTAAAATTAGAACATAATGAGGCGGTGAGTTGGCCCCCCGCCAGAATGATCCGCGACAACGCCGCATCACATCTTGTCAGCGAAATTTAACAACAATATTCTTTTGGTCAATGCTAAGAAACGGGTTGTATAATCGAGAACAAAAGCCGTGTCGCATTATTTTTTTTTAATATATATTTTTTTTAAGAAATTAGTGTCGGCAATACTACTGAAATAAGCTGACAATGCGAGAGCTCCTCCGTATGAAAATGCATTAGCATTACCCGCACAAAATTTTGAAATCACCATAGTTTATGGACGGTCCCTAACTAATCGTCGCAAAATCTCACTCCTTTGAGGCTAGGAGCCCTGTTATCGCGCCTTTATCGCTTGGCAATCGCCTAGCTTGAAGCCGCTTACTTCTTAGCCGCAGTAATGGCCGCCGAGAACCGAGCGGCATCAGGCTTAATAAATCATATTAACAATGAAATTATTAATGCTGAACGACTGATCAAAAGTATAGTTTGTTGACTTACGGTCTAAACGGTCAATCGGAGTTTAAAAAAGGTTACAACATATTTTTCGGACTTGAAGGAAAAAAAAATAAAAACAAATAAATAAATAGTTTGTTTGTTAAAAAGTATGCATAAAATATATCTGATTTCGCCAAAACTATTTTTTTCGAATCTATTGAGGGAATGTTACAATAAGTAATGATGCTCAAGAGAGGTAGCTGTATAGCAATTCTATACGTTGAAGTTTTACCCTACGTAAAAAAAGTGCATACGATAATGTCCAAGTAAAATGCGTTAATGAATGTGATAGCACATACTTGCGACTGCTCTCAGAGGCATATTATTAATTGGACCATTTATCGCACAACTAAATCGCTAAAAATGCTAATAATATACCTAGACTACAAGATGCGAAGGAAACTTTGATATATTTACTGAAGCACAAAGAGAGAATTCGAGTAATATCTGTTGTTAATAACGGGGCACACGTGCTCTCCATCAAAAATGGAAGACTTCTGCTACATACAAAATAGTTTGTGACAATACTCCCATTAGCCTACTTTTGCTAACAAGTCTGCTGACCTTGAACTATTTGGGAAGCGATGTCGTCCTTATCGAAGAGAAGGCGTTTGTTTTAAAGGAAAATATGCATGTCTGCATGGAAACGTATGTAACGTGAAATATACGATATTTGTGTGTTCTGTTCCTCTTTCCGTCGATTTAATGAGGAACCGCCCTAATTCTATTCAGAGAAAAGATACTTTTCGAGTATTACGAACATTACAAGAGATATCGTTTTTCAAGAGTACATTGTCTGAATACATATAGTATCTTTTAATCTAAGGCCGCATGAAACTGATTTGACGGTGAACTCCTGGTTGACTGTACGCCACTTCTAGATTTAGCTCGACTTCAAAAAATGCTTTTAGCGCTTGGGGAAGCCTTTGGGATATTATCTCAAACCCAACGTAAAAACACTTTTACTGCGATAGAACACAGACTGTATACAAACCCGAAAGCACCGCTGGCGCTATCTAAACAGGGATTTCGAAAAAAAATGAGGTTTGCAAAACCAACTGTATGTGCATGAAATTCAATAACTTAATGTAATAAATTGCGCCCCGTGATTTCAGATTGAAGAGACCAATTGCCCTCAACCCTTGGATTATATAGCTCAGAGGCAAAATTTACTCGTTTCCACGTAAAATCCCTTTGATCAGAAAAAATATTTAGTTTTTAAACAAAAGAATTCACTCCCAGCAAATAGGGTTTCACTCGAGTTAGAGTACAATCCATTCGCGTTGGAGTAAAATCTTATATGATTGGGTTAGGTTTTCTCGTATCGGGGAAAAAATAATTGGCACCGGGGTTAAGTTTACAAGACTGCGAGTTAACTGTCAGTCTTTCAATAAAATTCAATTTTACTTTAAGCCAAAGATCTCTTGATAGTTAAGTAAAGAGTTGTGGTTACTTACACGGAGTTAACTTATACAATTCACACTTATTTTCGTTGATTATTTATCCTCGTTACCCGTCAGTAAAATTCAACAATGTCTAAGTTGACATTTGTTTTACTGTATATTCAACTCAAAGTCTGAGAAAGGAAAAGCGAACTTCACTTGAGTGTTTCAAAAAACCATTGATACAACTACATAACGAGAAGCTTGCAACCCTGAAACTAAACTTAATAATAAAAAAAGAAGAGGAGACGTATTCCGAAGCGAAAAATGCATCCCAAACCGCGCCGCTATCTGTGACCTTGGTCTCGAGTGCATGGGCATCGGCCAGGTAGGCTACACAGTGTCCCTTAGTCGGAATCGATAAAACTCGAACAGAAAAATACGCATCACTCCCGCAAAAGATGTCATCATTTTTCTAAAAGGAAGTACAACATAAAAGCGGTTCTGTATGGCGAGCAGCTCGCGAATAAAAATAAGGATCACACGGGAAATTTGAGAGGTTAGATTATCTTCCTCGCAATTCCACCTTCCGTCGCCAAATCCAGCGGAGCGAGGCACGAGGTCTCCCTAACCTAGGTACAGGTCACCAAGCCTGGTACTGCTTCCAGCTGCAGTTACTGGATACTGACACCCAGAATCAAGCGACGTCAGGCTTGGCGACAGTCGAAAGGAGGAGTGACAGTCAAAAGGCTGCCAATAACCTATAAGTTAATATGACCTAGGCCAACCAAAAACTACGCGGTTGTTAAAACTACGATGGTATGATAGCTTAAAACTAAGCGGAACTCGAGAGAATGTGTACGCGTTTAAGTTAACAGTGTAAGGGGATAAAATTCAACTTGTCCACGAAGTTGACGGTTGACCTCGCCTAAGTCTCGGCACGCATGGGCTTAATTTAAGCCAACAGAAGGGCATTTAGGCTGCGATTCCCAAGGAAGTCAAGATAATCCATATTACACAACCGATTAAGCCATAAGTCAATATCACATAACCGGACAAAACTGTAAGGAAATGGGCGGGAAATATTCAGTATATCTTGAAAAATTGATTCGGCCTACTTTTTCTTTTTTTTGGAACTTATGAAATCAATTTTGGCGTTTTCCCGAAGGAACGGGGGAATGAGGGGGTACTGGCTCTTTTTCAGGGAGCAGGTGTACCTTGAGAAGAAGTAATATTAATATAAATTTGTCGACGGGCCGAGAAGAGGTTCCTAAACGAGTTGAGTATACAACGATGCCTCAAAAACTCCGAATCTCGCATGCCCTGACATTTCCCTGACTTTCCTGACACTTTATTTTTTTTCCGAATTTCCCTGTTATTTTTAGCTGGTCAATGACTGCCATTTTCGACTTCAAAGATGTAAGGATTTTTTTCCTAAAGCGCTTGTTAATTTCTAGACATATACTTATTCTGATCGGGGTTTTCCCTGACAACTTGTTAATTCCTAGCCATGACAGGATTTTCCTGATTTCCAAATCTTGTGGCAACCCTGATATATTTCCTAAGCAAATTATCATCATCGGTGTTATTCAATTTAAGGCCGGTCCCTAGCAACGACAGTTTCCTGAAACACTTCAACACTTTGTCAGCCGCTGCGAGTCACCAGTAGAAAATATCACAATTCCATGAAATAAAACGATAACCCATTATGTAACCCAAAAATGTCCCTTGCACAAACTGAGGATTCCCTCAACGGAGCTGCCACATCTTAAAATAAGTACAAGGGATAGCGTATCGTAGCATTACAAGGAGGGTTTACACACGTATTTTCAAGTTATAAATATATTTCAAGAGCATTTGTGATTCGTTTTTTCTTGATTGGCTGATTTAGAACTTTATTTTCGGTAATGACTTCGTTTCAAAATCCCAAGATTTGCAACGTTAGATTCCTGTATAGCACACAATTCTAAAATATATGGGTCTATACAACACAAAATTTGAATTGGAGGGGGTATAAACCGCGCTACAATGATGGCAACACCGTCAACTTCAATAACAATAAGAATAAAATCCCCGTAAAGCCAACACAAATTGCTCATTATTGGTGAATGCCCAAAAGCGAAAAAAAAAGAAGAAGAAAAAAGGGGGGGGTTGCAAGAGGTCTATTGCAAACATCCACAGCGCTTTAAAATGTGTGCTTAAAGTTGCGCAAGTTATAAATGTAAATAAAGCTAGAATTACTTTTTTTTTATCTCCACCCGGTACTTGCCAAAATTTCCCTACGATTCGTTTATTTGGAAATTCGTCTTCCTTTCGAGGGGGCAATCAAGTGGAAAGGCCTTGTATTTTTTACAAGACAATAAAATGCCACACGAGGTCACAGGGTATCGGCGGCTCAGCTTTTAAAATGCCATTTATATGATAGTATAGAGTCGTGCATTTCTTCTTCGCCATAAAAATAATCAGTACAGGAAAATTAATCAGCTGCAAGACAACCTTCGGTGTCGACCGTATTAAACTGTCATCGACCCCGCAGATCGTCCGATAACTAATCGATTAAATTAATAAAGCTCCCATACCATACGCTAAAATATTCCGAAACTCGGCAAACAGTAACCACTACATGGGATCGTCGGTTAGGACTGGGTAAAACTGTCCTGTTTGAATTTATTACTGTAAAAAAATGACAAAAAAATTACTCGATAAATAAAAAGAAAAAAATTAAAAGAATACGCAACCTAAGTTGAGCGCTTTCAATAAAGCCAAGCAAACATCCTACTTGTTTTTTCGTTTTGAACGATTTTTCTAACGATTACTTTTACCATATTATTATTTTCAGATAATGAAGTTTTTTAATTTCAGTTTTTACTGGATTCATGTTTAAAAGCCATACAGGTATTTCAATAGGGATGTGAAAAGAATACAGAAAATGAATTTAGAAAATTTAAAACGAATGGGTCTTTTCCCGTGATTATTGATTTACACTCTTCAGCTTCCGTATGCTGTTAATTAATTCATGAAAACATTGATTCCCGTCTGCTATTTGGCATGTCTTTGAATTAAATTCTGAGAAAAAATCTTTAATTTGGCGAATATTAGCTCTTAAAATCGATTGAAGGAATACAACGGAAATCGATTTCTGATGATGCTCCATGGCGGTGTATCTTTGGCAACCGCCCTACATTTAATTTTCACCCAATTTAATAAAAAACTTAATAAATGTAATAATTTTGAGGTGGTGTGCATTAATTAACAAATGGACAGTGCTTAGCACATACTTGAGGGGACAATTCTAATTGGCAATTTTAAGAAATCAGACCATTTACACACAACTCTATCACTCCACAGGCTAATAATACCTTCAGCGATGCCGCACGGAATTTTGTGATTTGAAAACGGAACCGCAAGAAGGCATATTTTTTATCATGCACCTAAAATATGTCCATAAAATGCCCCCATGCATGTTCTAGCTTTGTAATATTTTTGGGTATTTGTGACTAATAGCCTTGGCAGAAGAACTTGTTTATGAAGTTTTACACATAAAACTCTTTGGTAATATGAAAATTGCTGTATGCGTCACTGCTTAAAAGTTTGAATGGACTTAAAACAATTTCTTCTGCTTGTATTGACTTTAAAAGAGAGAAAATTGTTGCAGTACCTCAGCAGGACAGTAGCCGTTTCAGGTACACGGAACACCTGGAAAATAATTTCATTCACAGTTGGCAGTTGTGACCAGACGGCCAGGAACCACAGATACACTAATTCAAAAGTTATCTCCATAATAATTGCGGGTATTCAAAAGGAGGGATCTTTGGACATCTTAAAATACAATTCAGCATTAAATGATCACATGAAATATATTGTGCCATTGATCTTGAATAGTACACATAATTCTTGCAGCATTACCTAAATGTAATTCCTGAAGGACAGATGATGGTTGTACACAAGATGAAGTAGAATAAACAATTATTGAATAACAAATGGGTCTTAGTGATTATATTGTAGAAAGTTAGTCAGGATGATTCTTAACAAAATGATAGTAACACCATCATTAGAGGCATTAAACAAATCAATTACAGTAAATAAATGTTTGGCTGTAAAAGAACTATTCCTTATGAATAGAACCATTAAATTTTTGTTTCCATGATCCTGACCTTGTGAATTTACCAATGACATAATTAATTGGTCAGGTTGTATGATGGCCTCATCTGAGAGACAGACTAGTAAACAATAATCACACGCTACAAAATCTGATAAGATTTTATGGAGAAGAACAGCTCATTTAGACATGTATCTGTCAAGTGCTGCTGGAAGTTTGCCACTACTTCAGGTTCATAAAGGTATGCCTTGGAGAAACTGACTTTAATCGAGGTTGAAAAAATTAAGGTTGAGAAATAGACATAGGTATAAACTAGTTCCTTACCTTCCATCCTAAATTTTCAAAGAATGTACACAGCCTTGACTGTCCTGTAGTTTTCCCTCCACAAGGACCTGAAATCAATGAGTGGATATTACTCTATAGTTACCAAAAGTAGCAGACATTTGTGAAGAAAATGTAACAAGGGAAGTTGAGGTTATGAAAGAGTGTACGACTAAAAGGACGGGGGTCCTCCGACTAATAAAATGAATAAATCAATAACGTTAAAGTAAGTACGAAAAGGGTGCAAACGCAAATCCGCTCGTGTTAAAGGTCGTCATCTAAAGCATCTCACGGTATACAGGGATTGAGGTTAAAATCTGTATAAGTTGACGACCAAATATAATCAAAATGTGAATCATATCATAATGTTATTGCCGTGAAAATCTTTACCTCCGGTCAGGACAATTTTGTAGACCCTTTTCTCCTTCGTTTCCATGGTTGTTGTATTTGTCAAATATTAAAACTCGAGTGATGGGCAAGACCGTCCAACATAGTTCACGTAGCGATCGTAAGGGCAGCTGCCTTAATTCACAAAAAGTAAGGTTTGTTTTCTCAGAATAACTTGTAAAGTAAACCGAACTGACAAACTCAGCACCGTTAACTACAGCAACTTCTCACCGAGCACACTACACAACTGTAACTGACAGACAACTGCAGCTGCAGCAGCGCGAGCAGCGCGCACGAGTTGCGAGCCCAAACTCAACACAGCCATAGACGAAGAATACAAGTCGGACGGAGAACGTATCGGGAGCACATGTTGGTTCATTTCTCGATCTGCAGGCAGTTTCGCTTGGGCTGGAACCGACGAATCACAGCGCATGGTCAGGAATAACTCCAACCAATCGCCAACGTACGCAGCAGGTGCGCAAAGGCGGGAACGAAGTCAATCGCCCGATGGTTACTCATTTTTCATGTGCTTTTTGTGTAATATATTTCCGAATCTGAGGGTTAGCTGAGGGTAGAAAGAGGCGGATATGTTCGAAGGTATACTTCAAGGAGGATAATTTTCCCGCAACGTCTTGTTTGGAGGTGAATAATTTCAAATCGCAAGGAAGGAAAAATGGAAATTTGCCGCTTGGGTTCTCTCTTTTATTTATCAAGCTTTTTTTTTCAAAAAGTTTTGAAAAAACACCTTAATTGGAATTCAGAGCATTATTTTTTTATTTAAACAAAACCAGGAAATGCCCATAAAAGAAATAATAAAATAGGCCGTTCCTCTTTGACTTAAACCCTTTTTAGATTAGCAGGAATTTTTACGATAACTCTTTGATTAGAGATGGATTTTGATTCGATAGGAGTGATTCCACCGTTATAGAGTCACCTTGTTGAGTGGATAGGCAAACGGCGGTTCACCTTGAGCGCCCACGGAGAACTCAGCATCTACGACCCCGGTAAAATGGGGTGACGAAGCTCATTCTTAGGATTGCTGTTTGAGAGAAGAGAGACTTCTCTCAAAATCGCTATTACCTTCTCTCACTCTTCAACCTGATGCGACGGGAGCCCCTGTCGGAACGAACGTAGGCAACTGCACGACACCAATGCACGGCTTGATGTCTACGCCAGCTTCGGCAGGCGTTCGATTACATAACGTGGATTAGAGTCCTTAAAAGGACTCTGATGTGGATAGGAGCAGGAATGAAACTCATACCCTTCAAAGCCTAACACTTTATTTCATAAGGATTATAACAAAACTGTCGACAGTCTTTTTATTAATTAACAACTAACTTTAAACCAAACCACAAATGCCATAGACAGGCATATGTTAGAGGCTATTATTCTACTCTAAAAAATTTCCGGCCCATTGCTCCATCTCCTCGTTTCTCAGAGGAGGTTATTTCCAGAGAAAAAATATTGCCAGCGCTCATAATGCTCAAAAACAATGGCTTCAACTCAGTACGAAATCGATGGTTCAAATCGCATCTCTCACGGCTTTAACATGTAATTAGAGAAGATTGCGCTGACAATCTGTTTGAGGACAAGTTACACCTCGATTCAAGGCATTCTAGATTGAACCATTACATTCACATGGGCACATATGAAGAGAGGAAGGCATTCAATACGCAAGTAGAATTGTATGATACAGACTCTCCGTACCGTAGGCTTTGCAGTCATAATTCATCATTACGTTTCGTTTCGCGCTTGTTCTTTCAATCCCAACGTCCATTAGAATCGAAAAGATAATGATTCCTCTTTTGATGCAACACTACATAGGTAAAACCATTTTGTTGCCAGGATTTTCTCGTCAAAAATATCTTCCTGTTTACATCATTATACGAAATATAAATAAAGTTTCTAGTTAAATTTGTAGAGCTGTGCAGAAATGCTATTGGTCTTCCTTTTTTCAATAACAAACTGACGAGTTAAAGGAGGTTCATAACGGAGGAAAAGTAAAACGACCTTGAGAAAAATGAACTCAATAGTCGTCACTTCCCGGAGAAGTTTCAGGAAAATACTCAATGACCACTTTTTAAGAGACCCTGAAAGATTTAAAATAAGAGGTTCAGCTACAATAAAAGCCTCACAGAAAGTTTTCTTAAAAACCTGTTCATGCCGCATCTGCCGAAAAAAAAGTAGAAACAACAACAAAAAACATGGAAAGAAAGACAGTTGTTTTAAAATGAACATCTACGTAAGTAAAGAGTTTAGAAATAGTTCGCAAGAGATTACTAAGAAGCCGAGAAACAACTCTGACATTTTGTAAATTGTTGCGCGTTTCGTTTCGGAGGGAAAGCACATGTAGACATACGTCATTCTCTCTCTATCTTGTATTCCTTCAGCTGCATTTTTTCATGTATCCACTGAAATGAAAAGCCATTTACGTAGTCTTTGCGCAATCAAGGTTCATTTTCAACTCAAAAGTACTCTGACTAAAGAGGTGAAGGGGCAAGAAAGTCGATAGATGGACTCCAATTTTTTTTAAATATATTTTTTTTTCGTTTCTTAAAAAAGTTTATTGCTTACTGAAAAACGGCTCGACTATTGTTTTCTCACATTTCATATTTTATACAACATAAATATTCCTTTTACTATTAAAAAAAATACGGCGACTCATTTTATCGGTAATATTGAAATATAAAACAGAAGGAAAAAAAACAGAAAAAAAACGAGAAGCATTAGGTCAAGTTTCATCTGTCCCGGCGAGTCAGAGTAACAAAACCTTTCCAATGAAAAGTTTTCGCTATACTCTCACCGGTAATATTTCGTTTGTCTTTTCAAATATTTTAATACCGAGTACCACCGATAAACACAATCTATAACAAGTACAAAATCGAAGAAAGCTAATAAAATACATTTTAGCTGGGGATTTGTTTCAGGATCTAAGTATATTCGCAACGGCACTAAAAAGATTTTAAGCTACTTTTCGCCATTCACTCCATCATTCGTAAAACTAAGGTTACAATAGGGCTATTTACAACCTAATTAGATTCGCCTTATCGAAGGTTTGGGCAAAGTCATTTTTGTTCGGAGGCATTTATCGCTGATAAATATACTTTAACGATAGAGTCTAAAGTGAGTTGCTAGTTTTAAATAAGATCTTTTTAATACAAAGTCGTTCACTGAGACCCATTGTAATAACAGTTACATATATAATTAGTTTATCTTTTAGGTTTCCTAGTTCACGTTGTTTGTAATGAGTATTCCATACTTGTTTTGAATATTCAGGGATCAGCGACGCTTGCACGGAGAATTTAATTTGATCCGCAGCATCACTGGTAGATTTAAAAAATAGGAGGAGGAACTAAAAATTCTAACATTCCGAATACCCTAATAGGACGGGTATTGGTAAACTGCAAGAATAAATAAATAAAAATAATTGCGCGAAGACTTACAAAGAGATGACGGCAGATTTCAGCTGTTTTACAGTCCAACCACTTACCTTTCCATATTTTATCTCTACTTTAACATGTATTACTTTTTTAAAAAAGAAAAAGACGAATTCAAACCTGGAAAGCTTTCTAAGTAAAGAGGCTTCAAATGAAAATTATGCTCTCGATAATATTTCAGAGCGACGTTAAAAGAAAAAAGAGGTTTTAGATGGACTTAATTTAACCCTTCTTATAGCTGCCTAAGAATCTTAAAACAAAACTTTGAAAACACAATGTCGGCGAATCAGATTATTTAAGGGTCTTTTATGATCAGAACACCGTAAAGGTGTTACAAAATACAACAGCTGATTGGATGAATGTCCTACAAACTCCTACTGTACCATTTTCAAACCTCGTCAAAAAATACTTGAGCTTGAATGATTTACATATGCTTTATTCCGAAATTTACTATTTTTATTATCGGGATTCTACACCGACTCAACCCTGTCTTTTCAAGTCAATTAATTCATTGGGGTGATAACTTGAAAGACGTCGTTACCTATTTGAAAAAACGCGCGCACGCTCATCATTCCAAAAAATTAACTTTGGCTAAAACAAAAGGATAAGCGCAAGGCCAGGATTTACGGTGCAAAACAAAAACAGAGGGAGGGGTGAAGTGGAATAGATGGGGCGGAGTGGGGAAACAGTTTGCGAGTTTACGATGTAACGATTGTTCAGTGAAGATCGAAATTCGAGACCACTTCGAATATGCCATGCCATTTCTAAGATCACAAACTATGAAACAGTACTAGAGAGACTGTAGTGATAAAGAGAGTGGCCAAATCTAACGGTCCTTTAGGATTCCACAATTCTGATTGGTTGGGATGTTGGGATCCAAAACTTGGTGTGGTCACGTGGTACAGTTGGCCACTCTCTGTTACACTACAGTCTCTCTAAACAGTACATGAACTTATTTACAAGGCCAATGGCCGAACAGGGTCATCGATAAACCAGTGTGGGCAAAAAATGGACTTTTTAACCTGAAAACATGTCAGATACTTTAAAAAAGAAAGAAAGAAGAACAACAACAACAATTAAACTTAGCTACAACAACCTCTAGACTGATAATATATTTTAAAATTCAATCGTAAAATGTTTACTTCATACCGGTATTTTGTAAAATCCACAGTTAAATCTATTCTTAAATATGAAAGGGTATTTTGTATGAATTATGGCGATGAAACTCAATCGTGGGAAGAGGCTGTTTCTCCCGGGAAAACATTAATTACGTGCACGTGCATTCCATGTGTTGAACGGTACTACGTACCCTTCACTTCACTGAACAATTGTTACAAGAACTATTTTTGAATTTTCTTTCCAGGGAGTGAGGGGTAACTTATTTGCCGTTTACTGATTAATAGGATTATGTTCAAAGGAGACCTGGTTAACTTGCGCGGATTTTCAATCAAGATAGCGAGTAATGCTAATATTGGTACCCTACATTATTATGAGCTGATCACCGTGCGTTATACTCAGCAAAAGGTGTTGCTATCACAGCTAAGAGCAAGAAGCCGCAAGTGACTACAGGTTTACAATTTTATACTGACCCTGAACAGAGTGAGCTGAAAATCGTTCATCGAGCTTTCAGTAAGAATGTCCCACATATCTCAAAAATCTTTCTGGTTTTGATCGACGGAAAACTTTTCGTCGGAGAAGACGTTGCGAGGCTTAATTTTGCTATAGTATGGGAACATTCTTTCGGAAGTCCGAAACTGATGCCGTCAGGTCGAACATCTTACAGGAAAACTAAAAATATCCCTGGCACAATCAATCCTAAATACTATCGACGTAGCCGTTCATGCTATGCCACAAAACAAACTCGCTGAAAAACAAAAGTGGATAATATTTTTGTTTAAAGGTTGAAGCCCAACCACTGCATAAGATATTCAATTCGTAACTTGATTTTGTTCAATTAAGTGCAGAAATTCTTACATAAAAGCATCATTTGTAAAATTTTTACGAAAGTAGGATTGCTTTCCAGATCGAAGAGACGATAATCAAACCCCTCCCCCGTCGAAATAGTTTAATATCATACCTATGTATTTCCTACGAAAAAAATCACGGTCTTTTTAACTGTTCATACACAGTTCTGTGGCATAGCATATTTCAAAACCCAAATTCAACAAAGCTTTACACAAAATATACAGGAATTCGCACAACGAGATGCAGGAATACTGAATATTGGAGATGAAAATATAGCTGTTTTTCTTTTTTTTTATGACGACAATTGAAGTTGTTCCAGAGACCAAGGCATATCTGAGGCAGTTTCGGACTATCGTTATGTTGACGTTATTCAATTAAGAAACCTACTTATAATGTACTGATCCCGTTGAAGTATTGTGCAAAGCAACAGCCTGCAAGAAAGCTCACCCAGCTTGCCTTTAGTCCCAAAATCAGATCCTTGCTTCGGCAAGGCAGATATTTATCATCTCGTCTATTCAGATAACATCGAAATCAACATTTTAAGCACTTCCTGCTACAGAATAAAAGCTATATTGTAAGCGAATGGTTTAAATTTGGCGCGCTCTGAATAAGGGAAGCTGAGCGTGCAACGATTTAAACCAGTCGCATACAGTGTAGAAGAATATTCGACCCACGACCGTCAGATCAGTTTAAAATAAGAGGCGTAAACAGCAGCCCAGATCAGATAGCGCTTAAGCGTTAATTACTCTTAAGCTTATTCATTAAAAAACACGTAAACTACTCTGAAACACGGACGTTTAGAGTAAGTATACGTTGGAAATCAAGTAGCTAAAACAACGCAGCTTTAGAGTCACGCTGCGAAGCTGGTACCGGTACAGTTTTAAGACCGAGAACGCTACCGTTTTCAGAGTTCGGGCAAAGAAAGCTAAATTTACGGTACGAGAAGTATGAAACCAGCATGAAACTTACATCCTGGCCTTGGGGAAAACATTCCTCATAACGCTTCAAGATCCGGATCATCTTTTAATTGACAGACAGCAGAAAGCTGGAGGAAACCATTACCTACCAATGCACGCAATAAAAAGAACATAGGAACTACAAGTCTACTACCAGATTCCAGAACCGATAATGATTCGCTTTCAAAAACGGCAGTTCTAAATAGATCTGTCTTTTTCACTTTTTCCGATGAAAAATAGAGAGAGGCAGGGGAATTATGATTCACACAGCACCCTTGGTGAGCCCCCTCCAGAAACTCTGTCGTTGGGATATAAAGTTAGTACCAAAGTATAACAGCTCACAGAGAAAATAGTAATATTCAGTATCCCAATAGAGCAATGTGTAAAAGAGTCTATCTGTGTCGAACACAGTCCGTGCCCGACACGAATAATTTTTTGTACAATAGTACACGGCACAGCGTCGATCTACCGGCCTCATTTGCCAGACGCCATAGCACGCTCCAAGTGAAAATATCACTTTTACCAACTTTTGAGACCCGATCTAATGCAACTGTACACAAGGCTGCAGAAGGCAATGAAACAAAGCCCAAAGTCCGGACGTCCTAAAGAAAAATTTCCTTCAAATTCGTTTCATTAGATACCTGCAAACCAGTACCGGTATGAGACGTGTATTTTTTTGGGATGAAGTGGAGGACATTGTCTACAAAATATGGGAAGTTTTCTAATAAAAAGGGGTTAAAAATTGATTTTGAAAAAAGTTACTCGATAGAATAAAAAAATATTTCAACACTAGCGTATCAAATTTCAGTGAACAAAACCGAGAGGTACAAGCAGTCCAAACGGTATTGTCCGGTTCTGGTCGCGCTGGAAGGCTCCGCCTTATAGGGAAATACATTGGCCACCGCCTTGTTGCACGACCACAACTGGACAATATATTTTGGACTGATAGTACCTTCATAAATTCACAATTAAAAACAATGATTAAGGTATAATCTACTGGGAAGATAAACGTTTTATTTCCCGTTTCAAACGAGAATTTCGTCGATTTTGTCGAAAGGAGATCGACTGGTTAAGAGATTTTACAAAGCCTATATTGTGAAGACTAGAAGTTAGGCGTTTCGTTGGGACGTCCGGACGCAAGCTAAATTAGCGCTAGCTAACTGCCTCAGGAAAGAGCCCTGAACGGTCCAATCAAAATCGGTGAAACTGGTGCCGGCTTCGTTTGAAATATATATATATAAGTCTAGAAAAATAAACAAGTCAACAGGCTAGCCATTAGCTCCTACATACAGCTACTGTACATATCACGTCCCGACTAGAGACCACACCTTTATCTAGAGCGTATAAACATAGCGAGTGCCTCTCACCTCTCAAGAATTAAGTGTTCTCTAGAAGTGGAAGGTCATTTTGTTAGTAGTGCACTAACAAGTGCACTGTGTGTGCACTTTTCAGTAAGAATTGAAAATATGGCGGCGATTCCACTCCAAAAGAATTTGGACAGAAGTTGGCAACACTTTTGGGAGAATGCGGTAAGTGCCGTCATGTATTCGCTGGTCATGGCACACGAACGTAGGTTTCTACAAGTGCACTCACGTAGCGGACGCCCCATAAGATACGTTATTGCTGGCCCGCCTACTAGATCTATACATTTAGGCCTAGAGGATTAAAAATCTCATTCTCACTAACAAGATACAGTACGCAGCTAGAGTAGACTTATGCTCAAGTGGAATTCGGTATCAACCACACCTCCGTGTCGGGGTTCTTGAGCATCTAAGTTAAAGCTACCTTACTCTCAACTAAATATTGCACATGTCTACATATTGCGGAAATGTCCTTGCAGTAGAGTTGTCACCACATTGCACAGCCTCTGGCGCACAAGACACTGGAACATCAGTTTTTTTGCCTTTTTCTGCTTTTTTTCATGCACTTTGAGCTCTTCCGCTGTGACGCGACTTAACGTACCGTACACGGACATCTTTCGTGGACATAATCCTGCGGGCGTTAGACGCAGTCTTCATGAGTGCCCCGCCTATGGTGGAAGGCAATCACTCCATCTCTCTTTCGCACACTGCACTTTTGGCCTGACTGCCGGTTCACAAGACAATATATCTCGAAATAGGACAACTAGTAATAGCTTCTAATATAGATTTTTAACACTAATATTGCTAATGTAAGATTCACACACAGTTCGTGCTGTACCTACAACATTTCTTCATTGACAGAGTTTAAGGCACTAACGAACGCTTCCTTCGCATTATCCAACAACGATGCAATCTAAAAAATTCAAAAGAAATTCGTATCGTTTTAAAATGAAAACCTGCACTAAAAAGCAAGATAAAATCCAAATTCAAACAAAATACTATGTAAATGTATTGAGAAAGCACAACGAACAACCGAAATCACCATGTCCTCCTTCAAACGGAAGAGCTGTGTGATCTTTGCAGTACCTATTCAAAGTGAGGATATATGTTCCAAATAATTTTGCAAAGAATGAACTCCTGCTGAATCTTTAAGAATATTTCTATTTCGAACCGTTTAAAATTTTTATCCTCAATGTGACCAGTGCCTTCTTTTCTGATGACGGAGTGGTGATAACTGATCAAATCAACGTTCGCTTACAGTTGGTTTGATCAGTTACTGGCATATTGAAAAATAAATAATATACAGGCGTAGAATTTGCCTCAAGAAGAAAGGGACCATGAGAAGCAAGCGAAATAGATTACAGAATAAGGCATTTGACGATATCGAGTATAAATATTTCGTCCACAGTTTGGGAATGGTAAGTTACCTAATTCAGTATTAACGCCACCTCTTCACCGAGATGGCAGCTTCAGAGTTATTAATAAACCCGATCGGCAGGCAGTCATTTTCATCAACGAAAGAGGAAAAGTTCACGTAAAAATGAAAACTAATACGAGTCAACCGAAGCCAGAAATCGGAAACGAATGCCATTTCCGGCTTAAGGGGGACTTACGTTGCTGTCAAAATAGACGTTATCGTTTAGATTAAATTGAGTCAAGAGTTTTAAAAGGGGAAACACGTTTTTGAATGATAAGTTTTAAGCGCTCGAAACCTGAATTCAATTCAGGTTACTAAATAAATAAATACTAACGTTGCAATTCAGTGAATTCCAACGTTAGTATTTTTTTTCAAGTCTCTGTAAAAGCTACGAATTGAAAACTTTAGAAGACATTTCTTTCCATTCACAAATTATTGCGGTTTTGACTCATGAATTTCCCGTAAAAAAAAAAAAATTCCTCCTCACCGGCACTACGAGCGTAGGTATGACGTCCCCAAATCTTTGAATGAACAATGAATAAGGGCAAGGTGCAGAAGACATTTGTTGTCGACTGTACACGGTATAGTATCGTCAATTTTGACAGCAACTTACTCTATGCGTCTAGATTTCTCCGCAAAAGGAAGATACATTCCGCAGTCAGGCCAAAGACGCATCCAAGAATTAAAACACACGTTTTTCGAATACATCCAATCCCGAGTCGCAATAACCGACGCCCACAGAATTCAACAGTTTCAACCTACCCAGACAGGTTATGAAAATTCATCCGAAAGCTAGGGTCAGAACTTAGGAAGTTCTCTTCGAACTTGGCTTGTACAAAATAACAACTTTCAATAGTTTCTATAAAAGGCCTTTTATGTACAACGGGTCGATCGACTCTTAAGAGTCGACCTATAGTTTCGCTGGCAAGGTAAGAAAGACCAGCAAATTCGAAATGGCGTCAATATAAATCTGCTAGAGCACTATAATGTGACAAATCTACAGTCCACCTTTACGAAGTTCCCCTCATCGCAGCCGAATGTTCTTGAAAATAATAAGACATGAGAATCTATTTTGATTATTACAATACAGATATGTGTTTATTATTTTTATGGCACGAGCTGATCCCTCATTCATGGCGCACAACTTTCGTTTAAATTATTTTTATCTTCTTTCGTAGAATATACTAATGTGCTCTCACAAAGCAGAGCGGCTTTTGCACAGCCACAGTCGCTACAGTTTGTGCAAGATACCGGAATTTTCACTCAAGTGTTTAAAATAATATACTTCGGGTTTCGTAGTTTCGATGTTTGTTTCACAGTCAGAGACTTTGGTGCCAGATGAACAGAAAATGACGGCCAATATGTTCGGGTCGGGAACTGAAAATCCTGCGCCATTTAAAAACGCCTTTCAACAATTTCTTCCGAATCGACAACTACTGTTTCAGTATTGTTTAGTTTTATCTCCTCAATCAGTTCAGTCTTAGTTTTCACAGTATCCGTCATAGCATTAACTCGGCAAGCTCTTTTTGTATATTTACAACACCTCCTGAACGTGTTAATCCATGATTCGGAATTCCTTAGTTTGGAAACATTCAGGGATTTAAGAATAAATATTTTGCTTGTTTGATGACACAGGACTTCCAGTAATCCCAACTGAAGTAAAAGCAGCATTCAAGCTCTAAAAGAGAATTCACGAAGTCGATAAAATTTTAAAGAAAAGTCACAGCTAAGTGAACGTCTTAATTTTTAAAAAAACTACCAGTAAACTGGTTAAACACATTTGCCGGCATTTTAGGTCCACCTCGCATCCTTGATCTAGAGCGTTATACTCTGCCGCACCGCACTGAAACAGCTTTAACTTAGAAAGCATCACAGAGCTTACAGAGAGCAATCAAAAACGAATTCGCATCTTTCTGTCTATCCTTTGTTTGCGGACGTCACAGAAAAGACCGTCGAGGTATCTATTAAGTGTTCCTTCCTTATTTAAAATCAAAAGGCAGCAGCCAATGTTGTTATGAACATGTCTTTTATCGTAAGACTACTACGCTACACGTATTGCTAAAGTGAAGAAAATGTGCTCCGGCGTAGGTTCAAAGCTCACAAGCGAGTTTTTGACCTAACAGCTAAAACATAAAATGCTCTCTTCGCACAGCGATTGGACAAAAACTATTTAGAAGTCGACTACCAAGTCCCGAAGTAGATGAAATCAAATTTTAGTCTCTGGCTGAAATCGCCATGATATTTAATTTTTCTTTATAGCTCTACTTCTCAAGCAAAAAGTCCGTGTTTTCAACGTGAAAAAAGGAACAACGAATCTCTCAACGAAAAAAACTCCGAGATGCGAGGAGCCAGACAAAATGAAGTGTTCAAGCATTGTTAGGCCGGGACTGACTGAAACGTGTTTCCGTGCGGTATGCGGCAGAGATGCTTAGGCACACCCTCAGCTTAAGCCTCGATTTGACTAGACGCTGCTAACTTAAAAGTTGGTGTTGATTAACCGTTGTCTGAGAGGATGGGCCATCATGAGGAACCCGTCATCGGCGGCTTCGGCGATGACGGTGTTGACATACGTCATTGGAAAGCGGTGTCTTTATGGAAAGTATCAGACTTGTGGAAAAGCGGGCGCGCGGCTCCGACGGCCAGCGATAACGGGGGCAGCTCCTGAGCGGCGAAATTGTTCTCACTTTTGGGGCGCGGCAAATTCAAAATGTGGAGGGAGTGACCGGCGAGTTCGTGGAGGCTTTTCGAGGTCTCGGACGAAGAATGCCTGCCGACGGACTCCTCGGATGTGTCTACGATCTCTGCCTGCTCTGCCAGGGCGTTCACGACAGCATTGATCGTTTTCGAGTCCGATCCAAGTTCTTCTTCCTCTTCCTCTCGGTGAGAGACGAGGTTGGGATTTTTCCCGATTTTGTTTAACCTGCAGACACACAGTCGTTGTTTAGACTAGTCATCGAAGCAAAACAAGCGCACTGAAAACGCCGCGGGGACTCTCGAGTTTGGGTAGTATGTGCAACAACGTTAATAAATTTGAAAAGAAATCATATGTGGAAACATGACATAAAAAATGAATCTACCCATGTTTCACATGAGATACTACTCTCATGCTACCAAGCCCTGCTGAACTTCCCAGATCGAACGGGATGGGGTGTTTCCAGGCGCTACCTCCTGACGCGTAGTTCGTCAGAGTGAGGCTGGGTAGGTCGTCTCAGCGGCTCCGTGGCTGGCGAGGTGTTACCCATCCGGCCAGATTCCAAGGTCTTAGAGGGTGTTACGAGGCTGCCCGCGGCATTTAATCGCGGATCGGATTTGAACCGCGAACCCCAACCGAGTCTCGACACCATCACTGGCAACGTAGCAACGCTAACCACTCGGCCACCGAGGAGACGTTTCGTAGCGGTGTTTGGAGACGTATTTAAGTGAAAAGGCTTCTTCGAGAGGCAATGAGAAAAAATTGCAGTGGAAGCAGTATTCGAACCCGCGGTCTTGAAATCAGTGAGCAGGTACGCTGACCATTCAGCCACGAAACCTCGTTGAGACCGGGCAGAAACATACGCAATAAGAACAAAACCTGGTTTTCTAGGGTGGTACTGAATCTCCCCATAGCATATTTTCTGCGGCTCTGACAAAAATCCCAACGGTGCCAGAGCTGCGTAGACAAGAACCTTAAGTCTTCATAGTGCACTGCATACGTAATCCAAACAGCACCGCCACCGTTTAAGTACGACCAAGGCAACGACTTTTCAGGCCCGACAGAGGAAGCCACTCACACCTTATTTTGAGCAATAATTGGGCTTACCTTTCAGCAGCTACACTCTCCATCGTTCTCCTCATAAGCGGATATTGGTCTAACACCGCGTTGAAATGCTCCACTGATAATGAGAAGAGATTGCAGTACGTTTCCGCTCTGACAGAGGCGACGCGCCGGGCGTTGGTTAGCAGACAGATTTCGCCGAAATACGATCCGTCGGACAGGGACGTTGCGACCTCGCCGTTCATCATTACTATATCCACTATTCCTTCTTGAATAAAGTACATTTTGTTGCCTATTGTACCTTCTTTAATGATAATATCGCCTGAAACAATGAATTTGAGTTACAAACATCACGCAGGAAGTTCTCTGATAAGCATATAAAATGCCTGAAATTATCTCAACTAAAATGACCTAGAACGGGAATTAGTAAACCTGAAATAACCTAGCCAAACATTAACTAACTTAAAATCATTGAACTTTAACTCACGTAGCCTAAACCAGCTTAAACGAGTCCAACCTTAGCTAAACCCGACCTTGCCCAATATCATCCAGCAAGCAATATCATCCATCTTTACAAGTCTGATCGAAACTAGCCTTAACTAACCTAGCCATGAACAACCACAGACAACAAAACTAAATGACCCTTCTATAACCTAACCTTATCCAAAATAACATAAAATATATGAAAATCTACAGATAGAAGATAAATCAAACTAAGCACACTCTCCCCGCCACAGAGCGCCTGTCAACACGAGTATAGGCAACCCACCAAACGTTCGTGATGCGCGTGTTGCCTATGCTAACTTGGCGGGCGCTCTTGGCTTAGCACCAACTTACCAGGCTGAAATACTTCATATCGAAGTTTCGTAACAACATCGGAAACGAAATTGCTATCTGCATTTGCAAAAAATGGTACAGATGCCACCAAGGATCTACAGTTGTAGTTTATAACATCCTGAAACAAAAAATATATATATTTTTTTAGTATTTTTCCAAGGATTCAGTCCGTTTGCTTAATGCAAAATTTCTTACCTCTCTTAACTTTTCGGAGAGCTCCCCAAGAATGGCTTCCTCGTCAAAGAATTTGCCTTGATAACGATGTTCAAAATATTCTGTGATTCTCTGCCTCATTTCTCTCGGTAGCTTTCTATAAGCCATATATTCTTCTACTTGTTTTACCTGTAACACACAAGAAATGGTTGTGATGAAAAGGATCAATACCAAAACATTTTTTCCGTCACTATAACCATCAATGGAACGACGCTCTTAAAAATTCCCGATTAAAAACTTAAATAAAAAAGTTTAAAAAAAAACACGAAAAAAAGAAAAAACGAGAAAAAAGCAATAATAAACTCCCTTAAAAGAAGAAAAAAAAATATTCTGAAAATTGGTGAATCTATGCACTTCTTGAAAGACCCATTTTTTTTTTTAAATCAGTGCGCGAGCCCTGATCCAAAATAATACACAGTCAAGGCACGCAAAGAGGTTTGAACCTACGAGGAACTTACCCTTTCTCGGTATTGTCGTCTTGAAGAATCCAAACTTTGGATTAAATTGGTTGCGTGACCCAGGAAGAGGGCGTAGCAAGTTGCACCCGAAATCATGGAGAGCATAGTTAGCCACATATCGGTCAACGACTGTGGCGGAAATCGACCATACCCAATGCACAGCATATGGGACATGGCTTTAAATAAGGCCCATGAATATTGTTCTAGCCAAAATGCATCCTGAAAACGTCAAACGTTCGTTAAAACTTGTCACTACCCGGAAAAGCACATTTCCAGTTTGTTGGACTGGTTAGAATAGGTCAGTGGGTCAGTGAGGTCAGATTAAAGGGTGGGCTGGCTGAGGTTATATTCAGTGAGATTAGGTAAATTAAGGATATCGGTACAAATGGTTAGGTATGGATTAGGTACCGCTGGGTTGAGTCAAATGTTCGTTTACGGAGACAAGTTGAAATTAAGGTAGATAAAGTTAGGTAATGTTAAGTTTGATTACGTTAAGTGAGGCATATTTGGACTAGTTTAATAGTTGCATTTCGCTTAGTCTTTTTTATTTTAAGACCTTTTCAGGTGTGAGGCGTTTTTGTTGAAACTGACACATATAGCATACGTAACCTTTCCTTTTTTTTTACATAGTGAGGTTATTGACCACGCTTTTCGAATATGCTATGTTACTTTATGGGTCAGGTAAGCTAGTCAGGTTAAGGTAGTAGACTCGCGTCCGGCCCGATCCACGGGACGGGTAAAAAAAAGTTGCTTTAAAACCCTCGAAAATTTTTGTGTTTGTTACGAAGGGTCTATATTATCATCTAAGGTCATAAAAATTCACCCTGTCTTTCTTGCGGACGAGTCCTCGGTCTCCAAAAACACGCATAACGCAAATTTTACCAAAATGTGGCTAAAACAAGCTTTTTAAAGCTAGTTATTGTCGTTATTTGATCGGTGACCCCCACATTTTATTTT
>Ga0058701_10000612_pt1 | contig 24089 bp, 18 predicted proteins | sample AgamicOrMae_FD_97039 | JGI IMG/M metagenome (GOLD analysis project Ga0058701, IMG submission 97039) | Agave microbial communities from Guanajuato, Mexico - Or.Ma.e | ecosystem: Host-associated > Plants > Phyllosphere > Phylloplane/Leaf | place: Guanajuato, Mexico | collected 2012-06-04 | reverse complement strand
TCTTCAGTTGAGGTTAGACTGCTATCTTTTGTCGACTGTTCTTCTGCTAAGATCTTCTGAGTCGAAGTTTGGGATGTCTCTTGATCATTAGATATTCCTGAAGGCCTTTCCGAAGGGCTGATAAAATCTTCACTCTCCGGCTGGACCTCGTCGATAATGGGAGGGGCCTCGCTGCTCAAGTTCATCGCATTAGATGCCTCTTGACTCCCTATTTGCGGTTCAAGCTCCAGTTGCGGTTTAGTCTCCATTTGCATACCGTCTTGTTCATTGCTTACCCCAAAGCTAAGCAGCTGATCATTTTCATGAGCCGTTCCATCTGTAACAAGATCGTCGAATCCACCATTTTCTTCACCCAGATCGCTGAACTTTTCCCTGAAGTTTTCGAGAGGACTTTGGTCTGAGTTTGATTTTTCGTCACGACTGTGATTTGCACCTGCAAGCTCGACTTTTTCGTCGGATTTCTCGATCACGGGTTCCATACTTGGTTCGACTAAACTATTCTGTTCAATAGTAGGCTTTTCGGGAAGCATCAAATCTGAATCATGGCCATCTTCTGGTACCCTAGTTTCCGCTTGATGCAGTTCGACATTGTCGCCACTTTGAGGAGCCGCATCGGAGCTAACCGCATGTTCCTCCTCTTTCAGGATAAGATCCTTCTCCGAATTTTCGGTTTCATGCTCGTTGATAGTTCCATGATCCGGTGGGGTATCCCTTTGTTCTTCCTCCTTCAATGGCTGAGTATCTTTGTGGTAGAAGTCCATACCAGATGTCTGTATAATACTAAATGGGCCATCTTCGTTCTCTTGACAGCTATCGGCCCTCGACTGATGATCATACGGAACATTGGTATCCTCATTTGCTCCAACATTATTGAAACAAGCGTCTTCACGCTCAGATGAATCGAAGTGATCCTCAGTGCTAACCAAGCCACCCTTGATTCCATTCACTACTAATTCCGTGGCCTTTGAGTCCATACTCGACCCGTGTTGGTCATCGTCTTTTAGACTAGAGGCATCTGACTCTGTCTGAGGTGGATGATTCATCTCAGCCGGTAAGTCCTCTTTACTTTCTTCACCTTTTACGAACGATTCCAACTTGATATTGGGTTGCTCAACTGTGGACGCTTCTAAAGCTAGTTTCTCAGCTTGAGCTATCTCATCAGCGAGCATATTTCCACCTGTGGTGGTTGTCACAATGAGATTCTGCTCCTCTAGGGCCTCTTGCTTCAAAATCTGCTCCGATGGCACTGATTGATTCACATTAGTTTCGTCAGGGATGGCCACATCTGAGTTCAAAGTACTGAGAGCTGCTGGAGTGATCACTGCTCCAGCGGCCATGGCTGCGGCAGCAGCCTTGGCATTCGCATTTGCAATTGCTTTAGATGTCTTGATACTTTTCACTTCCGACGTTGGTGGCGACTGATTGGCTTGCCCTGAGACAGTTGATGAGCGAGGCGAGGAGGATTTATTGGTTGTAGGCAGAGGATTTTTTCTAGCGTTGGCAGAGGGGCGTGCGGTTGAGGGTCGATTGGAACTCGATGTACTCGTCGAAACAGAGGGTGAGATAGGTTTTTTAGCTTGTGGGCGCAGTCCAACAGTTGAAGTTCTTGCAGTAGATGAAGTCGCGGCTGAGGTTTGTACTCTAGTTGAGATTGGAGTTCGCGTAGATCCAGGCGTGTTTGTAGAGTCTTGAGCTGGCCGGCCATTGGTCGACGAAGGTTTGCTACTTCCACTCGTGAGTCTAGTCGTCGCAGGACTTCGAGTCGAGACAATTACATTGGGCCGTTTGTTATTCAGGGCAGTGGCAGGCCTAGTAGCTCCATTCTGAGTGGAGGCACTCGGGGGCCGCTTTGCTGTTGAGGTTGCGGCAGCCCGAGAGTTAGATGTTGAAGTGGTGGATGATTTTGTCACTCGAGAAGACGTTAAGGTAGCCGAGGGTCTTGTTGCGGCCGAGCTGCTGACAGTGCTACGTGCCACAGTCTTTGTGGGGGTCGTTTGATTACTCTTGCTCGTTGTTTCAGCCCTCGGTCCCGTGGTAGAGGTGACCATCGGTTGCCTTCTAGACGACTGACTTCTAGCTCGCACCTGAGGTCCATAGCGGCTGGTCGGAACTTGGGCTCTTCTGGATTGAGCTGATGGTTTAGTCATACCAGAACCTTTGATTGGTGCCTCCGAATGCTGCTCTTTGGGTAGATTGAAGTTGTTGTTATTTGCCATATAGGCGATCAAGTGGTCGCGCTTGTAGTCGTTTGGTGTGAATCTGATCGCAGAATGCTTGGTCGATGCGGCTTGATCAAGAGGAGACGCGATTCCATCCCTTAGCTCATTGGAAGACTCTGGTCGGTTAGGAGAGGCCGAATGCAAACGATCTTCAATGGGATCTTTCAGAAGGGGAGAATTGTGACCAACTTCAGACTTGAAACGGTATTCGTTAGCTTTCTCGTTTCGCTTTATAACTTCCTTATACCATGGCTCGTTTTCATGACGACGATCACCTCCATCAATGGGCTGAAAGGAGCTTGCCTCTAGATCAGGCGAAGCAGTGTTCACCAAGTCGATATTAGTTGCAAGTTCACGGCTTGAACCACCATCTCTGTGATCACCCACGCTCGCTTGATTGGGATGACCTAGAGTGTGGTCCGAATGCTGAGCCTTCACGAATGAATCAGTAACTTCGTTGTAAACATACTGATCGAATGGGGTAAAATTAGACTTGTATTCAGTCTTGAGGTTTTTCTTACGATTTTCCAGCTTACTGTTTGGATCATGTTTAGTCACTGAAAAATTACTCTGGCTTGTAGGATGATCAACCAATGATGATGCCGAGGATATGGGTGCATTGACCAGGGTTTGCTGGTCGCTAAAGCTCGAAATAGAAGATTCCTGAATGTCGTTAGTTGCTATCGAGGATGTTGTTTCAATTTTCAACACCGAATTGTTGCTACCAGCCGCAGCTGGACTAAGCAGCTGGGACGACCTAGTTAGCTGACTCATTTTTACCGTTTAAGAATTAGTTGACTGAATGAAGTTTCCCTCGAGAGAATTTATTAATATTGGTTATCTTTGTTATTCTAAATGAAATATCGTTACGATCACCAGATCTAATATCAATAATAAGAGTTAAAGTCTAATTTATCGTCTGTTTTCACTAATAGTGTTAAATTACGATCAAATCTATGCAATTGTTGCCTGGCTCACTGGAGGCACTATTGACCTTATACACTAGGTACCTCTGATGGCATTATATTCTAATGGTTAATATTATCTCGGGCGAGTATCATTGGAACTTGTGATTGGTGAGTTTTGCTACATCATGTTGCATGTTAACTCTTGATTCCTTGTGACTGTTCAAGATATTGACTGGGCTGGTGAATGGGGCGAAATTAGAATGGGTTGACGTTTTTAGAGTTGGGGGGAAAAACTTATCACTCAAGGGGGAGTTATTTTCTGAAATAATTTCTATCTTTTCAATCCTCCTAGATAACTGCTAAGTGTTGTTCTCTAATCTAGTCATTGAAGAGAAGGCCACGAGAAGAATGACAAGGATACAAAAACACGATCTGGCCCAGAGAGCTCAGGCCGGGCCTCTGAAGGTGATGAAGTTTTTGGGTAGGAAACTCTTTGAAGCGAGGCGAACATTTGCCAGCAGTTCTGCTTTGGTTCGTTCGTTCTTTCGTTCGCTCGTTCGTTCGCTCATTCGCTCGTTGCGTTGCGTGCTAGCTTGTGTCTGTGTGTGGCGGCGGCCAATGTCTGACGCCAGACGCCGGCTGTTACGCATTAGCCTGCCGCTGATAAAAGTCCGCCAGGCCAGCGCGCACACACTGGGCCGCCATGACACTTGGCTGGCCATGTAATGCGCGGCCAGCCTGCCTGCCAGTGTATGTTCAATGTCATGTGTGACCTGCGCGCCGCCGCCGCCGCCACTCGCCGCCAAGCGCCCTCCAGCCAGCCAGCCACTCGGCCAGCAGCTAGACTCACCGCAACAGCTAGAGCAACTCCACCACCACCACCACCATCATCATCAGTAGACTATTTCATTAGTGTATATAGTTCGGACCAACTTTCTAGCCCGCTTGTGGCTTTCCATGGAACATTTTTGGGTCCATGTGAGTGTGTGTGGAGGCTAAATCTGCACATGACAGTGATAATCGCAACACACGCATACCTGGCCAGAGGATAGACAGCCAAGGGAGAGAGAGAGAGGAAAAGGCACTATTGTTGCTTTTCTTGCTAGAGCTAGTCCAGGTTACGAGCGAGAGCATTTAGAGCTCGCAAGGGTTGCAACAACAATAACAAGCTGTATAGATATATAACTATAATAATAACACAATTGTTGTAACCTGCTGGCACGAGAGCAGCTCGCTGTTCTGCTCAGGCCGGAGCTATGCCAGTTTTTTTTCCTCAAGAGATTCCCTCGCTTGTTTGGCAACAAGGAACACTCCTCGAGAGGTTCAATCGGAGCCAGCCAGTTTTCGATAATCTCATTTAGCTCGTTAGTCGTTTGTCACAAGCTTGTCACAACTTATCTCTCCTCACGACGTTCTCATACGTGTCTCATACGTGCAACTTGGAAGTCTTTTCTCCCCGCGTCTAAGTGTGGCGAGCTAGTGGGAAACAATGTGGCCGCTTTCCCGAGTGAAGCGGACGAGTTGGGAGGCATTTTGCGTCTTGCTTGAGCGACGAGAGAAGACTTGGTGCCAGAGTTTCGCATCGTCGAGAGTCTGTCGAGCTTGGCCACCCTTAGCCCTGCCCTCATCAACCGCCCACACGTGGAAGCGGCAAGAGAGGCGGAAAAAGCCTCGCCCAGCGCCAAGACGCCGCATCGTGAGGCCCGCCGGAAGTGGCAGCACTAGTTGTTCGAAGGGTGGCCGCGCGTGTCTCTCTGGTGGTGCGGGCGGAAGGGGCGCAGTTGGGGGCAGGCGTGGCGCGCAGACTCGCACGGGGCCGGGCGGGGCGCCTAGCGGCGTTGGAGCGAGCGCGCGCCGGCGAGTTGGCGTGCGCGCCACCACAACATGTGCGCGCCGCTAATAAATAAGCCCGTCCAATAATAAAAGGCCCGAACCTTCCGGAAGGCTGTTCCTTCCAGCAGCCTCCTGCCGGCGCCTCTTCTGGCTGGCGGAATTCTCCAACTTCTGGCTGGCAAAATGTGGGCCGCAAAAGCAAGCAAAGCTCACTCATACACTGGACTGCGCGATGTTGCGCCCGTGGATTGGGTGCAAATCCAGTGGAGCCAGTCTAAAATATAGCCCCCAATTTGGAGCCCATCCTCACCACTACCGCCAGTAAGCTGGTCTCGCAAACACTGGCCCGCCAAGACATTGGAGTGGCTGGCAAAAGGCACACTCCAAGCGGCGCCACCACAATTGGACGGTGGGACTTTTCCTGGGGGCTGCTTGGTGGGCGTGCGGCCAAAAAGGGGCGTCGAACGATGCTGGCGGCCTATCCAGCATGTTGGCTGCCGCAAAGCTCGAGCACGAGTGCAAACACCTACCAGCCCGCCTCTGGTGGGGCCGCATTTGACGGCCGGACGCGTTGCCAGGCAATGGAGTGTTGGGGGAGGGCGGCGCCGACCAGAGGGGCCATAATGGGCCCCAATCGAAGGGGGGAGAGCCCAATGTGGCACGAGCTGGCGGCCGGTAAATGGGCCCAGAGCGAGCGGCAGGTTGGCCGAGGCGGCGGGCCTCAGACAGACACAAAATGGCGCCCCATGTGAGTGGTCTGTGTGAGCGGCGCACAGACCGCTTGGTGCACTAGAGCCTAGCGGCGGGCGGCCAATTGGAGGGCCGCTCGCACGCAGTGTCCTTCAATTTCACAGTCGGACGCACACAGATTGCGGTGCATGTGCGGGCGGCCCCACTCACTCGGCGCCATCATGCGTCTGCTAGTGGATAGCAGATAGCAGTAAACCGCCAGATGGGCGTTGGCCCGAGCTCATCGAGGAGCCAGTGGCTGGTCGGGCGGCTAAAAGGGGGGCCCTCTGGCTGAATATTCACACATCTCGTCGGAGTTCACCTTGGCGAGCTTGAGTGAAACTTGATTGTTTCTTGCTAAAGCTCTTCACTCCAGCCACACACTCTTGCAGGCAAGCCCCAAACTTTCCACCCGGCCCACTTGGACTCAAGGACAAGCTCACTGTCTGTTGTTTACTCCTCTTTGCACTTACCTGTTTGTCTACTCGTCCGAGCCCCTTAAACTGGTTGCACTTTTTCCACAATGTTTTCGATATTTTTCAGTAATTCTTGTCACTTGTTTGATGATGAATTGCACATTTTTGCCCTCGGCCGCTTGCAATTGTGATTCACAATCCTACAAATGGGCCGACATTCGCCTCATGTAACTCTGGCAATCTTCCTGCGGCCAAAAGCGACGGAACTGCTAAACGCTCGACTGGTTCCCTTCCATCAAATGGACAGCAGCAAAGAATAATGAAACTATTACTATTTCTACTTCGCCACACAGTGGAGACAATTGGATGAAATATTACTTGGCTAGCGTGCCACAGCCACAGCCACCACTACAAGTCCCTTTCTGGCCAGCTGGAATTAAAGCGGTTTCCACAGTTGCAGTTGTGTAAAATGTGCCCCAACTGTGGCCATTAATGAAAGTCTATGGGACCTGTGGGAGGCTGGCGAGCACAAGCGGTAGCTCAAAGAGACGAGAAATGAGTGTGACACTGGCCGCTGGCAAGTGCACAGTGCACAGTGCGCCCACTTGGCCGCCGCTCGCAGCACAGTGGTCGCCCCTCCTAGAGTCTAGATCTAACTACACTACTCTAACTCTTACCAACACAGCCTGCAAATCATACACTAATGCTCTGCAACTGCTCACAAATGAATGATAGAAAAAAAACTGTTGAATAAAATAATAGAGTGCCAAAATCGGCCATCTGAATCAAGCGTGTATGGAAAAAGTTGCTCCCCACCTAAGGGCTGAATGCTCAATCCAGTGGCCAGTAGCAGTGTACAATTTGCTGGTCACCCCTCAGCTCGCTCCCTAGCTTGTAGGAGGTCACAGTTTCCAGACAGACTGAGTGTGTCTCTCCTCTGTGTAAAACCCGGATGCTGCTTACTGCTAATTGACTTTCTCTGCTAACGTGGCAAGTGCAGAGTCTGGCCGAGGGAGTAATAACAATGGCACTGGCGTGCACTCACTCATCTCTCATCGTCATTTTCTCTCTGCTGCTCACATGCTCTTAGGTGTAGCATCTTGAACTGTTCTCCAAACTGTGGCGTCTTTCCTGCTCGATCTGGGAGGCTAAATTGAGCTCACTCTCGAGGAAAGTCTCTCGGCAGCTCTCAAATGGTTGGATATGTTGATTGTGTGTGTGTGTGTGATGACTGGCGGCCGGCGTAATGGTGATAATGATGATGATGATCGGCAACTCGGCAGCAAATGTGCTGAAACGGCAACCGAAACTGCAATCGGAAAGCCGTTTTGTCTCTGAGCTAGTTTTTGGAAGATTCTTCACTTGTTCACCAAATGGGCAGGAAATTTGTTTAACGCTTGCTTAGTGTTCCAGTGGCGAGAGAAAAACGCCAACCAAGTATGCATGAGTTTTTCACCGCATTTTCCAAAAAGGAACTCCCCACAACAAAGAACACAGCCAGCAGCCCTTCAGTTTCTCAGTCTCCTCTTATTCTTCTCCTTCTTCTTCTTCTTCACTTCTTGATCCATTACCATTGGAGCAGCAACATGAGCAACTGCAACTCCAGACTCCAAGACTGCACTCCCCAAAAGCCTCTTGCTCGTTAGCCAATCAGGCTTGTCCATTGCACACTCTTAGAGGAGTTTGGCCCGCCTGGTGCTGGGGCAATAACAAGCGTACCTGTGTGCTGTTCGGTCGGATTGCTTTGGAGTGGAAAAGCTGTGTGAAAGAGACTTGGAGAGACGACGGTGGTGAGTCAGTGGCCCTTGAGGCGGTGCTAGTCTAGCATGGAATGCATGGGCCAATGAGAGAGAGACACAGAGAATGGGCCACAAGCAAAGTTGGCTGGCAATACAATGGCCAAGTGGCCGTTGGGCGTGCAACAGGACGAGCAATTTCTGGCTGCCCAAAGCAGGAGAGACTGCCTCTCCTGCTGCCTCTCTGCTGCTGCTGGTCGCCCCTCACTCTTGGACGCACTCGACGCTCCTCCACACGACGGACACAATTTGTCCAAATCGACAACACATACTAGCTCGCCATAGAGGAGAACGCACAAAAGCACTCACAGGCACCACGTACGCACATCCCGGCCGCCTCCTCTCACCTGCCGCCAAAAAAGAGCCGGATTGTCTTGCCCTTCTGGGCCACCACTTGTTAGACACCCAGCCCGTCTGTCCGTCCGTCTGTCTCTCCCTCACGCTCGTCCGTGCTCCATTTAGACGGGCGGCCACTGAGAGCTGACCAATGCTAGTTGTGTCTACAGAGAGACGAGATCGGTCTGTCAGTGTTGCTGGGCCGCTTTCCGAAGCTTAGCTAAGGAGTGATATTTTTCCCAAACTCAAAGCTCGATGCCAAATGATCGGATTGCGAGTGAGCCAACAAATGGAGAAACGTTTTGACGAACATTTCGGCTCGATTTTGCTGCCATCACACTTGGTCAGAGCGCAACTTTTCATCGGATCGCCAACATGGCCTGAGGATGAGGACGAGCCGAGCAAATGGAGTTTGAGAAATTTTTTCTACACCACATCTCAAAGGGTTTTTATTTGACCAACTCGCCAACTTCCATTTGATCGCAACCATTTGGCCAAGCGAAGATCTAAAATGTTTCACATGCCCTCCTCACTCAGCACCAATTCGTCTCACCAACTCGACAATCGGCCAGAGTGCTCTCTGTCTAAGCGAATTATTTCACTATCAATCAATTCGTAAAGCACACACCAAGCCGCAGAGTCATTTGTATCCTAGACTGTCTAGGACCCTTTCCTGCGGCTCGTGTGCCGTTCGTCGCTAGTTTAGACTAGCTACAGAGGAATGATTATAATTTGAAAATGGCAAAACATGCACCAGTCGAGGCAAAGGGCGCGCCGATCAATCTTGGAGCCGGGAAAACTTTTTCACTCTGTCGACAGACTTGCGGCCTAACCTCCAGACCCTCGTTTCTAGTAGTCCAACGTGAGGGGTGTGGAAAACAGTCTGAAAATAGTCGCCACGATTGATCGATAGAGACTAGAGAGAGAGGACAAGACGAGGAATAATGCGGCTCACCATGCAAGTTGGTTGTCCCAAACGACATGGCGCCCGAACGAGGAACTGCGATTAACATTTCTTTCCCCTCGAACTGGAGGCTCATTGAGACCCCTTTTGCACTGTGGTCCACCGACCTCATATACTAGGGCCAAAGTAGCGACCATACCCTGTAGAGTGAGCTATGTCCACGCGGAGATCGATGTCGGCCGAAAATCCCACTCCTTCGCTTGCCAAAATTCTCTAGCACTGACGTTTGGGCAAGCCTTAGTATTCTTGCCACGAGACATGCCAGACGGTCTGGCCAGACAGGAAAGTCGAGTGAAATGGCCCGCAATGGAAAGGAGCAAACTCCTCCGCTCGCGGCCCAACTACCATTATTCCGTACCAGTCGACACTGTAGACAATGCAAAACCCCTTGGCGAGCTAATTACTGCTTGAGCACATGGAGTTAGACAAGAGAGGCAGCACATTTCTGGTTTGTCTGGAATTAGTTTTCCACTTAAGATGCGTAATTTCTCTCGCAATGGATGCAAATGATTCACATTTTCCAAGTTATGGACGAGAGGTCGCATCCAACAGCAGAGCTGTTGCCTCTCATTTCTCATTGAATTTCAAGCACCTCCTTTTGAGGGGGGCAAAAGGTAACATCCTCCGCAGCAACGAAGAGCAATGGTCAGACAATGGATGGACGCGAGCATCTTTTCATCAAGATGCAGAGCAACCTCTGCGCCCTAACTGAATGCCAACGCACCATCTCGGTGGTGAGCCAACGATTGGATGTGCTCCTGACGTCTTGGAATTACTCGTTGGTCCGCCGTCAAACACCCTTGGATTATGATAACCTCGAACACAGGTGCCCAGTGGTGAATGGGTGAGTCGAGAGCCACTCGAGCGTTGTTCCATGTATGCAGCGTGTGCTACTTCTTATCTTCAACCATGATCACATGATATCCGTGAACTGTTTTGATAGGCTCTGTGGTGTAGATTGGACTTGCTGGAGTTGATTTGGGCAAATTGAACGCAGCCTCCTGAAAGGGACCTACCATTTGACCCCTAACTTGCCAACCGAGATCGCCGCCACTCTTTGCCTTGTCTTCGGACATTTCTTGGGCAACAACATTGAATTTTTCCCCATTGTTCAATCGGGCGATAGCCTCCAAAGCCTTCGATTGCTTCGTACACAAGATATGTCTCACTTTAACAGCTGTTCCAGTGCCAGCTTTTTCCTTGCCTTTTTTGCCTTCCTCTTTGGCTGTTCCTTGACCTCCCTTGGCCGGCTGCTTCTTAGGACCCATGAAGATGATAATAAATCGCTGTAAGAACACTTCAATCTATTAATGAACAACTCAGAACTGCCTCGGATAGGATGCCTTAACTCTTGAGAGTTTATTTTCGTGGATCATGATTGTCGAACATAATCATCTGGCAATGTGGTCACTTGGAAATTGGCTCCTGGATGAATCAATAGGCAGAAAATATTCAGGACTAGGCTGATTGACTTGCTCGTGGCGTGAGATTTGCGTGCAGGCCGCTTCGGATCTCACACGCCCACCAGGTACACTGCGGGCTCCCGCGAGCGATTAATTATGAGGCACGATACGAGGAGGAGCCACCGGTTTCCGACATTTCACCAGCTTCCTACCCATTGGACATTCAACAGGAATCAAGATCAGGAGAAGTCGATTGAGCGATCCTGGTTCGAAAGACTGTAAGAGAGGTGCGTGTCTCTAGTTTATACTAGGTAGTTTGTTTACGATTGTTCATTAATAGTCGGCCTGATCTCGTTATAAAATAGCCCTCTCTCCCTCTGTAGCTAAAGAGGAATCTCATTCAGTTTGAGAGTGACTATAGATACTCTAAAACTGCACGAAAGTTCTCAAAATTTGAGTAAGAACCACACGAGCGAGTAAGCAAACGCCTGATCTTGGATCGAGAATTCAAACCTGTTTGCCAGGATCCTAATTCGAGAAAAGAGAGAACGTACATGAAGAACAAAGTTTGATACTGGAAGTTGATATCCCTGCCCGAGAAAGAAATTCGTCCGGAAGCGAGAGCACTAATCATCTAGACAATATGCAAGTTTGCCCACTTGGTTAACGCTGTTTTCTTTCTTCTCTTCCTGACTCTGGTAATGTAGAGTGCCTATGTTTCTTTGAGCAGCACTTTGGTGTCACGAGCTAGCAATAAGCTGTCATCATTTGGCGGTTCCTTCAAGACATTACCCCATTCGTGAACAAAAAGACAAAGTGAAACCGACTCTCTCTCTCCCTCTCTTTTTCATCGCACTCCAGGGACGACCATTTGACCCGAGCTCTGCTGAAATCCAGTATAAGCCTGAAGGATGTTTCCTCCCCGAGAAACCATGCAAAAGAATAACCCGCCCAACTCGGCCTTGAAAACCAGAGGTTGCATTAGACCTGCCGAGTGATCGATCTCTGTCCCAATCTTTGTTTAACTTCGAGGAATTCTCGAAGGGGTGACAAGAGACTTCGAGTCTTATGGCTTGGATTTATTTCTTATTGCTTAGCGCCATAAACTGAGGCCCTCTTAAGAGTTGATCTTGCTTGCAATACAAATAAAAGTCTTGGAGACAGTCTCGAAAGGGAAACGATTATCGAGAGGAATTATTCACCTCTGGAGCATGGTTAGAGCGCGAAAGGTAGGCGTTTGGAGATAGAGATAGACTGCTGCTCTCGAGTTTGGTTTGCCGAAAATTCCTCATAAGAGTCGCTCATGGTGTTGTTTTCTACTGAACAGAATTTCTGCCTATTCGGAGCAATCTTGGCGGCAAAAACAACTCGCTTTGCTCGAGAGATTCCACTTCAAAACAACTTAGGTAAAAACAAGCCAGATAACTCTTGCGGCACTAGAAGGAAGGGTTGCCTTGAGGAAAAAGCTACACCTTTGCCAGAGGGGTCCAATTAGCAATGTCTTGCGCGAGCACTTTGCCGACTTGTGCCTAACTCGCCTTCGTCGGTCTCGAGACGGAGAGACAGAGAAGATTGGTGACGTCACGCTGGCTTAGAGTTAGCTCTATCAGGGCACTTCTCTCATGAGGCATTCGAGGTGACTCTCCGAAGGCAAGAGAGAGTACCTGTTGCTCTGACGAGGTTTTGGATCGGCCTTGAGGTTAGCTAGTAGACTAGCCCTAAGGTAAGGCAGAGTTTTTTCTAGAGTGGTCGCCAAAATTCGAGAAAGCTTCCACTTACATTGCCTTATATCTTCGATATCTCCTCATCAATTTATGTTTGCCTCAGGTCTCCATTGGATACGAAAAAATGCTCGCATGAGTGTCATAGGCTTCATAACTGATGGATTCGATAAAAACTGATTCTCTGCTTCTATATTTAGAAAGCAAAAAACGCCGATGAGCTACTGATCAAGCTCGAGCTCGAGAATGTCAAGATGAGTCTGGGTGGCCCGCGGAGGCAGATTCAGAAACTTTGTAACCAAGTGCTCTCATGGTTCTGAGGCGCGAAAAAAATACTCCACCAAAGCTGCTATCTATCTGAGAAAGATGAAATCTCTGTACTCCTTTCTTTTTAATTGTCCCTCTTGTTGTTTTGCTCTACACTCCATTGACTATGTAGCACCAGGACTTGTATTAGGGGCAACAAGCTAAGGCTCACAATGTCAGTTTCTCTTGGCTGACTTTGTTTTCACTGAGACCACACAGAGGGGGCGGCTCGGAGTCACTTTTTGGCACAAAATGAATCATTTGTTGGCTTGAGGGAGGGAGGTGTTGAATCAGGGACACAAATGTAAGAAAGGACAAGAAGCGCCTAGAGATTTCTTGAGCAAAAAACAACTAACTCGGCTTGTGTCCCGTATATATTCATTTAGAAATTTTGTTTAATGCATTAAGTCGCTAAAATTAGACCCGAGAGTTGGAGATTCTGAACTGGCAATTGATCTAGCTTCCCTTTGTTTGACCCATTAGAACCAGTTCCAAAGGGCTTCGGAGACTAGAGAGCGGAGGTGGCTTGATAGATCTCGCCGAACTTCCGTTCCATGTCACGGGTGGAGTTGCTGCTCAGAGGCTTGGAGGTTTGCAAGAAATACCGGAGAGAAAAGGAGAACAGGAGCATCGAACCCTCTCTGCCAATCGTTGCAGCTGAGCCTGGACAAGGTTTGTGAGTGGGTTGGTTGGTGCCGGTTCTTAGATGGAATTCCATTTCCATATGCGAGCCCCTAAAGCACCATTTGGCCAATCCATTTCGTCGCCTTTTTCGTCCCGGGCCTGTGAGACTCTGACACTTGTTCAGATGGGCGGGCATGCACGCGTTTGCAGATCACTTGATGGCCGGACCTGTGGTGTCCTGGTGGTGGTGGAGCCATGAGCTTGCTATGTGGCTAGCGAGCCAGCCAGCATACGCAAACACGAGCTTAGGGCTGACCTGCTCGCAGGGAGCGTACACAAGTTGCCCGGCAGGAACCTGTCCGATCGGGCCTTAGTTGTTGCAGTTTAATTGGTCAAATGAGCTCGTTTAAAGTCGAAAAGTTGTTGTCGTTGTTGTTGCATGCACAGTTCCACTCACTAGCTCACTTTCAGTTAAGGCACAAGCAGACGACGGGCTCCAGTTGGGCAGGTTGCGAGGCAGGCAGTCGGGCGAGCAGGCAAACAGGCTAAGAGAAGGATTGCACGCAAATCATTGGCTTAGAGCTGGGCAACTAGTGAACCATGCTGACGAGAAAACATCGCCCTCTTCTTCCTCTTCTTTCTCATTCTTTTTTTTTCTATCTGTCTCTCTCTCTTTTCCTCTCGCTCTTTTGGTGCAAGTTTCTTGCCTCCTGAGAGAGTGGTGGGTTCGAGTTTTCTCCCATGGTGAAAGCGAGATACAAGGATTGTCGGTGGAGTAAAACCTATGCTGCGCTGTTGTTTGTAGCTGCTGCGCACTGGGATGAGCCTGCGCCTTCGTGGTGCTGGTACTCTGGATCTAGTTGTTGTTTAGCTTTCAGGCCACTCTCAGTCAGTACTAACTTCACTATCCTTTTTGTTGTGTGGCAAGGTGCAGCCAACGGAGGCTCGCTAACTCTTTGGGCAGCAAGTGGCCAGGCTGCATAGTTCTTAGAGCAAAGGGGAAGAGATAGGTAGAGTTGAAAGCACGCTCTCTTGCAGGTGGTCGACTAGTGCGATTTATACACTCCGATGGTCGTGGCTGATTTCATTCGTTGTCGTCGGATTACTTTGAGCTGCAGCCAGAGAGCTTGGCAGGAAGCAGATAGTGCGAGTGTTTTCCCTCCCGTTGCACGTTCTACTGACGACGATTCAGTTATTAGTGCCTTTTGGATGGCTCACTATTTGGCCTAAAGAGAAAAGAGAGCCGACATAGTGTCAAGTGAAGGAGGAAGAAGAGCCTTACTCGAGTGATTAGACATTCCAATAGCGCGCAAGGGACAAAATTAAGGAAGTTCATTGGGCGCAGCTTTCCTCCTAGAGCTTACCACACACCATTTCACTTCTAAGTAACGCCGAGGAGGCAAAAACCTCATCCCAATTATAAGATCCACTCAGGAGCTTTCACATATTAGATATATTTTCTATTGAAAACTCAATTATCGCCTCGATTGTCTTAGGCATACAAAAGAAAACGAGCGAAAGGAGCTTGTAATTGGGCTGTGAACAGAACCAATCAAGCGTCACCCTTTGCATAAGTCGATCAACTATTGGCGGCAAGCGTAAGTGCAATGATAAATTGAAATGATTTGACCACCTATTCAAGATCAACTGATCAGGGTTGCATTAAGCATTATTGAATAGCAAAATCCACTCTCACCAAGGCACTAGGCAGAGTCTAGAGGAATAGTCTCGAGTACGTTTCGTCCCATACGGAACAAAATCTTGGAGAAAAGAATCATCAACTAAAAGGATTAAGATTTTCTTTATCAAAAAAGATTGCTGAAGAAGTTCAGGAAAGCAGAAGGGCAAGAGCAAGTAGGAGAAGATGGATCTTGTGAACAGTGTGACACAAAATTCGAACAATCGCAAGACCACCATGGAGAATGGTCCGAATGACGATGAAGATGATTCCAAAAGGGCTAATGGCAAGGGTGAATTCCAGGCCGGGGCTCCTAATGGAAACGAGCTCAAAGATAGCAAGCAGCAACACAGTTCTGCTGACGGGAAACAAGACAAAGTGCCCGACTATCTTCGCGCCATTGGTATGGACCCGAGGAAATTTTGGCCAAAAAAGTATCGTTTCACTAGAGAAAAGTCTCCCGGCCAACATAACCCATTGACCATTGCCCAGCGGAACTTTTACGAATCCAATGGTTATATTGTAATAGATGATTGCATTCCAAAGCGCCTAATGGATCAAATCAAAATGAGCAAACCATCTAATTTGGGACAACCGCAATCGATGTATCGCGAAAAGGATCTTGTTGAGGAATTTCTATTAGACAAATTGTTGATGAAAAATGGACGCCTAACTCAATATGTGAAATGTTTCTGTGATGAAAAATCTATGCTTATGACCCATAGGCTAATTGAAAACTTTCAGACCAACGATATGAACAGAGATCTGATCGACAATGGTCAACAGTGGAATGGTCGCTCAAGCATTATTCAGAATAACAACAATAGGCAAACTCTCTTCAGAGATTGGATCTATTTGCCATTCAGGCCCATAGACAAGGTTGTTGGAACTATTGTTGCACTGGAGCCCATTGAGCACGTAATCTTGGTTGTTCCGGGCACCCATCGTGTCGGCCAATGCACAATCAGCTCAACACTAGACAACATTTCGGCAGCTTACGACTCGAGTCAAGAGAAGAGGAACGATTCAATGATTTCTCGTGAAATCTACGAGAGTTCCCCAGAGAAATTGAGCACACTTGTTGATAAATCAAAAAAGGGTTTCAAGTATATCAACTTGAAGCAAGGCCAAACTCTCTTCTATCATCCAGGTCTGGTGCACGGCTTCAGCTTCGATTTGGTCAACTTCAACAAACGCCAAACGGCCACCCTGGCCTATTATGCGGCGGCAGATTGTGAGTTTGTCGATCTGAGAAGAGCCCAAAAGAGCTTTGAGGAGCAAGCTTCCGATGGTAAGGAGTCAAATGGAGTACAAAACATTAGGGAACAGGTGCCAATAAGTTTGGCCCATTTCGGCGACATGGACCCGAGCGATTACCGGTCTTGGCTGGACAAGCCTCGATTGGTCGGTGACCCACGTGCCAATTTGTGATAGAGCAAAGGGAAGTGGAACTGAGAAAGAATACAACAAGAGGGAACGAAAATTTTGATACACTCAACATAACTCACTCGAATGATGGAACACAACCTATGGCAGAAACTGAATAAGGTATCTACATAATTAAAATCGCAGACTTGGTCCAAATTTCGATCTTATTTTCCCTTCCTCGTATCTCTTTGGACACCCCCTCTCGACATGGCTCTGGACATGGTTCATGTCCCATTTGCCGTGGAAAGTCTATGGAGAGGCTTCCCCCACGCAACTCGAGTCTTTGCTGCAATCATCACTTTTTGTTACGACTCTCCTTTCGCGCAAGAGATGAACACGCGACCGAGAGGCGCCGGCTCACAGTCGCCTGTTCGAGCAGACTGGCAGGCCTCGCTCGATGGCGCCAGTCTGCCGTGCGTAGCGCAGACTATGAGAGCTTCTCATCCAGAGGCATGTCAACTGGCGACTGGCAACTGTGCAGTGGAAACTAACAGTTCCAGTCGACTGGATGAACTCAGTCTCAGTTCCGTTGGTCTACGTGAATGAGAAATTTCTTATGACAACGCTTGAAAACAACCCGGGTAACAAGGTTGGCCTTTGAGATCCTGCTAGATTGTTCCAGTGATAAACAAACAATAGCAGATAGTACGATGTTAGAAATGGCAAGCATGATGAGAAACTGAATAGACTCCCCCTCTTCCTCACGAATGCTTTTGAGGGGGTACAATCTCTCGACTTGTTCGTTGGTCAAACGTTCACTCACCTCAAACACAAATATCGAACCAAATTGTGCAATATGGCTCCCGACGAGTCCAAAAAAGAAAGTAATAGTAGGAAAATCAACCTAGACGAGCCTAGGTGGAGTCAGGATACATACATTGGTCGGGCCAAACATTTCTTCACCACCACAGATCCTCGAAAGTAAGTCGTGAAAGAAGTCCTCCTTCATCGCGATGCTGATAATCCTGAAAGATTACTGACACCTTGTTGGCCACCTTAGCCTACTTTGTTCATCAAAACAGTTAGACGAGGCCAAGGATATTGTAACTAGATTCAGGAATGGAGAAACTCTTGATCACCTCAGTGAGGACCAGATATGGGAGGCCAAACACATTTACGATAGTGCTTTTCACCCAGAAACTGGCAATAAGATGTTCATGTTGGGCCGAATGTCAGCCCAAGTACCTATGAACATGATGATCACCGCAGCCATGTTGACGTTTTACAAAACTTCGCGACAAGTTGTGTTCTGGCAATGCTTCAATCAGTCTTTTAATGCAATGGTCAATTATACTAATCGTAGTGGGAGCTCACCAGTCAGTGTAGACCAATTAGGTATCTCATTTTTGACAGCCACCTCTAGTGCAGTCGTGACTGCTCTGAGTCTCAACAAATTGGCGAGACGTGCACCGCCGTTGATCGGGAGGTTTGTTCCATTTGTTGCTGTTGCAGCAGCCAACTGCATCAACATTCCGTTTATGAGGCAAAAAGAACTTAGGGAAGGCATAGAGGTATACGATGCTGATGGTAATAAGGTAGGAGAATCCAAGGTGGCTGCTAAGAAGGCAATCACTCAAGTTGTGAGCTCGCGCATAGCGATGGCCTCCCCGGGAATGTGTAAGTATAGATCTCCAACACTCTTTTTGATGCTCACATATGAAGAAAGTCTAAATTCTAATCCAAGACACACTAAATAGTGCTTCCTCCAATTCTAATGAACAACCTCGAACGGAGAGGTATTTTAAAAAAGTATCCAGGAATAAGCTTGCCTCTACAAACTGCCCTTTGTGGAGTCCTTCTAGTTTTTGCTACGCCTATGTGTTGCGCCATATTTCCCCAAAAGAGTTCGCTACAGGTTGATAGACTAGAACCAGAAGTGAGAGACAAATTCAAGGATCTCAACGCTCTTTGTTACTTCAATAAAGGATTGTAATAGCCTGTGAATTCATGTCGCCAATAGATTCTATAACTGCGTAATTCTTCATCTATCTAGCACTGAATAAAGTAAAAAGTCAGCTTAGTGTCACCTCATTTTCTCGAGAGTATTCTTAGGCTCATAAAAATCTGTAAAAGCGACTGGTGGTGAGGACACGAGTCGATGGAAATCCGGATGAAAATTTCTCAACTTGGGCAGTGCAAAATCACTGTAAGTGATTGCAATCTAAGAGGAGAGCTCAATTGTCTTCGAAGGGTTCTGACTGTCGCAAGGTAAATCTCCAACCACTTACTGTGATATTTGTAGCCCTAAACTTATCATCAGTACCGGCCTGCCGGACATCATGGAGACTAGGGATGCAATGAACAGCGAAATGTCAATTTTATGCCTGAGACATTCTCCCATGTAGCATGAGCACTATATACTAAGACAGGGACAATCTCTTGTAGGCATGCTCACAACTTTTGCCCAAATACGAGTCACCGTAATTATCGAACGGTTTTTAGAAACAGTGATGCAGGCAACAAAATTTGTAATTACTTGTCGGCGCCCACCGGAACAGAACAGCTCGTATCATCACGAGATCAAGAATTTTCTTCGAACAATAAACCGATATAATCTAAAACAAACAAATCAAGATCGTCCCATTGCGCCACATTCGGGAGGCATGAGAAAACGATCTCTCAATACTTGTTCATCGTATTAGAAATCACACAGATTTAGTTCAAACCTGTTGATAGTTCACTGCCTCTCATCGTGTAGGAAGCCTCCAAAGTTGATTCCGATTCTTTGAACTGTGACCACAAATGAAAGCGGTCGCGAGCAAAGCGCACTGACTCAAGTTTTATCATGGCACGTCGTTTGGTATCACTGTTAATGTTATATAATTTCAACTGAGAAATTCCAAGTATCAGCGAGCGAGCTGAATGCCTCGTGATCAGCAGACGAGTGCATCAATTGGGCACGGGTGTGCACGGAGCAAGTGTTACAAATCTTGGCTAAGGCAGGGACAAGAATCTTTAGCAAGCAAGATCATACACGTACTGGGTCCTCCTTCCACCCTGAGAAAAACTCGTTATGCTAAATATGCAACGTCAGATCTTTGAAGGCGAGTGCCAAAATGGTATGAAGTGGCTGTGCAGCTTTTTGTCGTCTCAGAGGGCTAATAAATCTACTGCATGAATACTTATGCAACAGTTCCTGACGGGAAGGCAAGTTTCCTTAGCCCACCTCACGAGGAAGGATTCCTACTCCATTCATCTGAGTTTTTCGCGAGTCAGAAATTGCCCCCGAAATGCACCTGTTGGATGTTGGCTGGCAATAACTGACAGGAGCCTTCGTGCAGATTCGCGTGCTCACAAGTTCCGTGATAAATAGACGACTGAGCAACACACGTGATTCTGACAGTCTAAATGGTAGAGAGTTGAAAGAAACCACAAGTCTGATAGAGCTGACATTTGTAAGGTCAGATACAAAGTCTCCAGAAGAGATAATTAACCTCGGGATAGCAATGATCGGTTAATAGGAGAGGCACGTAAAACGAGTCCCTAAGACCAGAAAAGTCAGTGGCAATACGCATCGCGCTGGGTCCAAGAAACAAGCTCAATCCACGAGATCACTAGTTCGGCAATATTAGTATTTAGAGTGGTCGTGGATTATTGTTTGTAAAATCTGACGTTAGAGTGCTCTCATGGAATTTATCCTTGCGTGATATGAAGAGTCTGTGGGAGGGCCAATCAAACATCGCACAGATTTCAATCCCATAAGGCGCCCTTTGTTGACTTACTCAGTCCTGTCTTGCTTGAGGCAGGCATAGCGTGTAGTGATTGTTCCCTTGGCCAATCGATCAACTGGAGTCGATAAGAATAGTGAGAGCTCAATTTGTGTGGCGGTAGGAACAAGTCCCTAGATGTCAAACTAGGAGGAACGAGATAACAAGGTTTGCTGAGCACCAAATCCCTCCCTGCGGTTCACACAATTCAAACGCAACGCTATCTGTGTCTTTCTTTTTAGCAATCACAATCGTCTGTAAGTCTCTCAAAGTAAACAGAAACCAAATGGAATGTCAACGACTAGTTTCTAGGAGCGCAAACTTATATTACAAGCTAGAAGGTGTTCACTAACCCGTAGAGATTGTTAGTATTGTGTCCCAGAGCCCAATCATTTTTCTAATGCCAAGAGCGAATATTGAGCTTCTTCGGCTGAGCGACTCTCAGTTTGAACTCCGGACGAGAGTTTTCCCAGTTGATCATTCCGTTTACAGCCTCTCCCAAGATAAGACAATAGGACAAAACGAGAGGAAATCTTCGATATTTATGGGCGAGAAGGCAAGATAGAAGTCTTTTTCCAACATCACTTGCAGGATTGAATAATCCTGAATGATAATCATAAGTTGCATATGCACGCGAACCCTGCCCTTCCGTGAGTTGCGTGACTCTGGACGATGCATAGCTTCAGTTATCTGACATGATAGGTCGGAAAAGTTCCATGCTGTAGTTAATGTCCACTTTCCTTCAAGTCTCCAAGAGGAAAACAGACTGACATAGTGAGAGGCAACGAGGTAAGAGGAGGTCTCAATATGGGTCATGAGGAAAACTGCAATATCAAGAACAAACCTAGCGACGTTCGTGATGAGGGCAGCGGTGAAGCTATGCCGAAAAAGATCATCATCATAGATGATATAGCAAACGAAAAAGAATCGGCCCTTGACGAGCAATCGAGGAAGGCAGAGAAAACTCACCAAGATGATGGGCATAGACAAGAGATAACAAGCCGACGATTGAGAAATTGGAAACGCCGATTCAAATGTATTCTCTGTTGTGGAGGCTATCAGCGAAATAAAGTAAGTTTTCTCCAACACATTCTAACCGTCTCATTAGACTTAAGATAATACTAATGAACATCATTACTATCCTCTCGCTGGATACATATAATCCTGGCATCATTCTTTTGCGTCTAGAATTCCGTGACTGATGTTGCCAACATGTTTGCTGAGTACTCTGAAAAGTTTCAGATCTCAACCTCGAGGTTCGTTGCTGGATTGATTGTTCTCGGAAAATTCCAAGTTGCACAAGAGGAATATATCACGAGAACAAAGAAGGATGGTGTGCAATGTATCTTGTCAAGCATTCCAATAAAAGCGGACACACAGTTTCTAGACATATCCAATCCCGAAGATTCGCATTTGTTGAATGATCTGATCTACTTCATGAATTATAGTCTGGCAGTCTTTGGATGGCAGATGAATTTATATGAGGATATATGGTCCGTATTCTCTCTCTTGCCGCACATGAGATGGTGTTCGTGTTGCACTTGTTCTCAAAGACGAGCACGGCCGGCTCAACAGGGTGAAAAACAGAAGTCTGAAGAAAGAGTTAAAGCGCAAGATGACCGGAAGTCGAAGCAACAGGTAGCTGATTTGGGAGAGAATTCAGAAAGCCATTCCAGAAGGCCAAATCAACCGAAGGACAGGCCAGTTGGTGTGTTAGAAGAGGATCACTCAGAGCCAATCGTAATTGGCGATAATTGTTTCAGCTGCAGCTTGGGCGCACTCGAGCACCGCTTCGAAGAGCACAATATCGAATTGATTTACTTGAATCTTCATAGTGAGGTGGGTAAGGTGCCATTTCTAGTGGTTGCAGATCACACGAAACAAACTATAGTCGTTTCGGTTAGAGGCTCAATGGCAACTAGTGATGTAATCAACGATTTCAATGGATTTACGGAGCCGGTGCCAATAGAAAACTGCCCTGAGGATTGGATTTGCCACCGAGGTATGCGCACGATATCAGTCTACATTTACAACAAATTAATGGACGAAAAGATTCTAGATAGAGCCTTTAACTGCCGCCCAGAGTGGAACAGCAATCAATATAACCTATTGCTCTGTGGCCAGTCGCTCGGGGCTGGTGTCGCCTCTATCTTGGGTATCCAATTGCGACAAATTTATCCAAATTTGCGTGCCTTCCTATATTCTCCGCCTGGCGGTATGCTGAGCATGCCAGTAGTCGAATATACGAAAGAGTTTGCAGTCAGTGTGGTGCTAGGTAACGATTTCATAGCTAGACTGGGTATGGCGCAAATGGAACGTCTACGCTATCAAGTTTTATTAGCACTAAGAAGCTCGAATAAACCAACGAGAAACGTCTTGGCGAGAGCACTTTTTCCTGAGTGTTGTCTTGGTCAAGAAGAGGTGGAATACGATCCGGAGAAATCGCTCGATCTACTCACTTCGACTTCTGGGAAACCTTTCATGTATGGGAAATACGAAATCCGCTTCCAAGAATCGCAATGCCTCTACTTGCCGGGCAGAATAATACATATCGTACGGAACTATAACTATCAACTCCCCAAGAGCTCTACCCATACAAATAAGTCTCGAGAGCCCATCTATCAGGCGATTTGGTCGAAAGATAACTCGATTTATGATAGACTCATGATCAAAGAGGGGGCTATCCTTGATCATATGCCAAATAACCTCATGCATAGCTTGAAGATGTTGTTCTGCCATACTATGCCAAGTGGACAGTCATCAAATCCTCGAGCCAGAGTTGATGCTGGGGTTGGTGGAGGTAGCCATGTTGAAAAATCAGAGGTCGTTAACGATGGAAAAGATTCAATAGAAAAAAGCTCAATACCCAACGACAATCCGCAAGAGGAGAAAAGCGGTTCTCTCGAAAGCGAGTTCCGAGAATTCGTTAGCGATTCTCGGGAGATGGACGTTTATCATGATAGCGAGGTGATACCCGATCGTAGTGATTTATATCCCAATCTGAAAGGTCAATCCGTGTCGAAAGGCTCTAATCAGAGTGATAAAAGCTCCGTGTCTTCCGATGAGAGTCCATCTTCGAAGGATAAGTAGTTCTCATTCGGTTGGTTTTGAGTAAACGCGTGATTGTGCGCCCAATAAACTGAGATTTAGAACAAAATGATAAATATCGTGTCTCGATGAGATCAAATTCAATCTACTGTTCCCGGTTTGTGTTGAAGCGTATAGGCTTGCGAATATTGAAGTGATCAAGCTGAAGGGTGCTTCTTGTCTATAGAAGAGTGCTTGCTTGTATCCATTCATGAATGTTATCCAAGCTTAAAACTGAAAATGAACATCACCATTGAATAGTTCTTAGCTCACGAACATTTCGGGAAAGCTGAACTTCCAAGTTTTCTCTTACTGATCGTCTTCGTCTGTCTCGGAGATTGTTTCCCACAAAGAAGAGTGATCCGAGGTGGCGGGAGACTGTGACCGAGTGCTAAAGGGGCTTATGACCAATTCTTCTTCCCGCATAGCAAGAACACTATCTAGGGTTAACTTCTCGAATTTTTCAACAATCACTCCCTTGGCTCTAACCTTATCCACTCCATTTTGGCTAGCGAAACGAAACTTTCTGCGGATCTTGGCTGAGCTCCATTTCAAATGTTGTCTACACCTGTGTCTTGATTTGACTTTACCCTTCATGTCCATTTCATCCGTGTTGCTCTGCTTTAGCACGCACTACACTAACTCACCAAATAGGAGTTATAATTCCCATATGGAAAAATAGTGGTAGAAAATCCTGACCTTTCTGAGAGTTGAGTCAGCCATGAATCTGGCCTTTATGACCAGAATGATTGGTCATAACTTCAAGATTGCACTCGATTTAACTGCGTAATCCATTCGCACGAATGAAAATGTTGGTAAACAAACATATCGGGTCGATTCAACGCCCCCTCGCTTGATCAGAGGGCGTGTCAGCTTGCCCGCGGGTAAGGCTATCTCCGCTCGGCCTGCTTTCCAATGATCCCCGCCGGCGGGG
>Ga0058701_10000611_pt1 | contig 24106 bp, 19 predicted proteins | sample AgamicOrMae_FD_97039 | JGI IMG/M metagenome (GOLD analysis project Ga0058701, IMG submission 97039) | Agave microbial communities from Guanajuato, Mexico - Or.Ma.e | ecosystem: Host-associated > Plants > Phyllosphere > Phylloplane/Leaf | place: Guanajuato, Mexico | collected 2012-06-04 | reverse complement strand
TAAAAAAAATCATCTAACAAGCCGCTGAACATTTTTATTTTTTGTTTTTCGTTATTTATGAATGTCAGCAGCTGGGGGTTGGCAGATCTCATTATGGTGGCCAAAAATGTTAAATGCGAAATTTGGCATCAAAATTTTAATTTGCCCACTTCAATAGAGTCAGAAGAGTTTACGGAATGAGCTGAATGCGGTACGCATTTGGAGGTTATGTTTGCCAAGAGTGTGACAAAATGTCAGTAAAATGCTGACATGTTTGGGAGGAATAAGTGAGGTTCAGGGGAGTTGAAGAGATTTCGCGTCCTGACGAGAGTGATTCAAGGAAGGTGACGCGAACTGATCTTAGGAAGAAGTTTCATCTACCACGAAGCTAACCTACAAGACAGCAAGCATTTCCACTCACCAGTTGCCGTGCGTGTTCGAGCGACTTCATTTTTTCAGAAGCAGCTTATTTTGACCTATAGATGTCTTCCAAACTCTGGCAACCACACCACAATGTAAACCACACTGCACTAAATAAAATTAAAAAAAAAAACGGTGAACGTACTGCACCGGAGAGGTGCACGTAATAACAACAACGCGTAAACAATGATTATAGTCTGTTCCATGTAACTTTGACCTCGATAGAAGCGCTGTTACAATTTAGAGGGCGCAGGTGAACGTCGCGGGGTTTCTGTGTATTTTTAGGTTGTTTTTACAGAACTTTTTTGGTACCTACCCTTGCCGAGTTATTAACAACAAACTAGTCTAACGGTGCACCGCTCCGGTCGCATAGCCCGTTAACCAGATACTGTCTTTTGCGAGTTCCAATTGATGCCACCAGATGGCACTAAGTAAAAAAGGGCGGGCGGGCTCTTTCAAATTCGGAATCACGCAGACTGACTATACCGTACCCCAGCGGTTGCTTTGATCTTGTTACTTATTCGAAACGTTTTTTGCGTTTCATCTCGAGATTTTGTCCCATTGGAAAAGCTATTTAACTCACGGCTCGTTTAACATGAGATTTCACAACATGTGAACGGTGTAGAAAATATGCTGTAATCGCGTCTGTCTTTTATATTTCGTTCAGTGTGGTTCATTCGAAAGACTTTTGAAAATGTTTTGGTATTGATTGGAAGACTATTTGTATATCTGGGGGCATTTTAGGAGGGTAGGTGTGTACTATGCGATACCATTCCAACCTCATGACTCGGTCCCCCGATGTATCCATTCCACGTACCAATTGGTTTCTAGAAACTCTATCAGCGCCTCGTTGCAAAAGAAATTAAAAGAAAAATATCAGCGCTTCGTTGCCGAATAAATTACAAGAAAAGAACACGGAAATATTATTCCTCGAATTGCTTAACCGAGAATTCTCAGTCTTAGCGACATTAATTTCACGCGGGTTAGTGAACTTTCCCTGAGAAGCCGTGAAGTGTTTAAGATACGGCACGAGACCGTGGGCAAAAAGTTAAAAATCCTAAAACTTCGAGAGATATTTAAAGATTTGTGCGCTACGGTCAAGCACCCGTACGATGGACTCGTTAAGGAAAACAAATCACCTCTATAAAATAAACATTTTTATTAGAAAAAGTTATTGAAAGAAATTATGACTTCAGTTATTTGTACAACGCAATGGTACAGTACAACCAAACAAACATCACAAGAATGTAGTCCATTACATTGCACCGACGCCGTTCTATTCTCTTCTTTCCTTTGGAATTCCCATGGGTGCCTGTCAAAGGAACAGCGGAATATTCTTGCCAGACGCATTTCTCGCCAATCTCAAGTTTGTCCGAAACTTTCGTAACCAAGACGTACAAAAAATGGCTATGCGCGATCCAACCTAACATGCGCGCGAAACGAATAATAGACTTTGGTACGAGAAATTTTGATACAAAAAGAAAAAGAACAATATATAAACTTACAACATATATACATAGCAATATCAAACAATCAGTCCAATAAAATGATTCATAACAAGAGATTCTAATTTTGACGAAGTACAAGTACACAGAGAGCAACTGCGAAAGTAATACCTAGGCCAACTTACACCCATATGGCATCTGTTTAGGTGAGTGGCTAAGTTTAAAACTATGCAAAAAGACAAAAGGTTGAAGGGAACTTTCTATTTCGATCACGCTCACGACGCGTTGATATCTTCTACATTTTGTACAACAGCGTAAATATGTAGACCAAGTCTTTAAAAATATTTGCAACCTCGCCTGTACGAAGATACGTTATTGAAAAAAAAAATTCAAGTTAGCTGAAACTACAGTCATGTGATAAAGGTGAACGCTATGAAGACCCTCATGGCACTATCGACTAAAAAGGGAACCGATGTCGAATTCAAGAGGCTTTAATTTTTTTATCACAGCTCCATACTATTAATTAACACGAGGTTCGCTCCTCAAATTCCGATCTATGGCATGTCTTTATGTATTAGAACCAACTCGGAAAGTAATGCCGGTCATTTCTGAACACGTCACAAAATCATTCGCATGGATGTTTAATTTACAAGTTAAAACACGATATTGGTCTTCAACGTTATTTTATGCTTTAGTTACTAAATTACGGCAAACCCTCCTACATTAAAGCTCACCAGTATACTGGCAAGTGTTTTGCCACTGAATCCAGATAACAGTACGAAATTATACTTAAACGGAGTTATCATCTACAGTACGTAATTTCAACAGGAACACAAAAATAGACTCCGCAAAAGCATCTAAGTCCGGCCGCAGTGCGTTCCGGACTAGCAAAATGAAATTCACGCAAATCCTCGAAACAGACACTTTTAAATACTTATTACGTCACTTAAAAAGCACTTCCGATAAGGAAGACAAAGCAACGCAGGCGACATGAGTGTACATTGCGTTACACATATTGTCATTTAAACAAATAGACATAGGATTGGAAGCACTACAGCTACGGATAACAGCCTTTAGTTGGCTTCGCGTTAAATATTAATATTTCGTCTCTGGACGAACGATTTCTCAGCGGAAGAAACTTTCCTTGAGGTACATTTACAAGACACTTTTCTTTACCCTTTATCACTGCCTTTTAAAATTACTTTCCCGTGCTTGGTCCTACCGTATATCGTATGAGCGGAGGGGTACCTTGAAAACAAAAATACTGAAAGCAAATATCAATGGTCCTTACTGTTTGGCAAAACATTTTCTTAAGATAAAAGATTGTCGAACACATCACTTCGTTAAAAACATATAAATTAAAAAGATGAGATTCGTTTGAAAGTCATGTTAGAAATAAAAGAACACTTAAGAAGAGAGCTCTGTCACAGACTGTCTCCGGACTCAAATGCAACTATAAAAAATATAGTCCTTATCTTAAACAACCGACTCTCCCGTTCGGCAACTCCGTCACTATAATCGTACATCGCGGACACTTTAGATAACGGGAACGAAGAAGGGAGGTGTAGAGGCAAGAGTCATCTCCGCATCGAAAGCAAATTAAAAAAAAAAGGTTAGTCCTTTTCATCGCCCACATTTAAGGCCTAACACGCAAAGGCAGTTCCGCGAATCGATATACCATTCAGCGTACACAGACTACAAGCTGTGTTCTTCCAAGCAACCACTTTGAACAACATTTACAAAACTAGAATCCGTTTATGAACAGGTCAACAAGCACTGGTACATAGCGGCGCCTTCATAGTGCCAACTGTAAAAAAAGAAAGTTGAGCATTCGATAAAAGTACGTCCTCGATCATGCGCAACGCAGCGCAATCAAAGGGGCTGAGATCACAATGTGCTTTTAATAACACTGGAGTTTCTTAGTCCGTGGGGGGGCGGCCGACAGCCGATTCTATCAGACGGATGATAGGTATTGCTTGTTCGTCGTTGGTGCTGCCGCGTGCTTCGAGTTGGTGGGTGAGGCACCCACGCTCCTTCTGCTCTCCTTGGCCTCGAACAGCGCTGCCATGTCGCGGATGCAGTAAGATGGCGACGTCGCTGACAGCGTCTTCTGGGGCGAACGCAGAGGAGATTCGCCTTCGGAAGCTGTGTATCTGCGGCGCTGATTATCTTCCACACTGTCAACATAAAATTATTGGTTAAACTTCCGCAATCATCAAGCTCCGTTTCAGAAAGGGAATACCTTCGTATTTTTCCCTTTTTCGATATTTTTCGGCACGTATGAATCGTTCGGTTTCAGGGATACCTCTTCCAATTCTGCTACCAATATAAGAAAGTGATCATAAACTTAAAATTTTGAAATTCCATAACTTTTCCAGGCCGACTTCGCATTTTTCTTAGCCATTCTTTTTTTCCGACTTGAGGATTAGATTTCTTGAATTTATGGCGGAATTATAGTTATATTTTCGCAGCGCTTTGTTTTTCCCTAACTTTTTAATAGTTTCCAGCATTTTCCCAGACTTCCTTGACCACTCAATTTTTTCCCGAACTTTTCCCTGACTTCCCTGACTCCCTGACTTTCTGGAAACTGTTACACCAAACGAGGAAAATACTGCGATAGTTTTTACGGTTAGTTTAACGATATCGAAAATCACAGAAAGTTGGAACTTTTGCGAAAAATATTTTTTTTCCGGGTGCTTGTTCTTATAAAGGTCTTGAAAACTTGAACGCTCGTAAAGCATTCTAAATGGGAGGAGACTTGAACGCATAGAACCCAACCTAATACATTTTATATGGGGCAGGTGGGCGAATAGCCACTTCGCTTTATAAAAGTGGATTTTTTTCTCCTAAAATGAACTTGTATCCGACATTTAACACAACAATGACATATCAAATGCAGACTTCTCTATGATTTAGCATGAGAATAACGCGGCGTCTAATTTCATGATTCATACTTTATCGATAAGTCCTACTTCCTTTTTTGTAATTTTAAGGGCAAAAGTGATATCGTTAGGTTCCGATTTTGGAAGGAGGCATGGTATGGGTAAACTCACCCTGCTCGTTTGTTGCCCACAGAGAGTCTGCGATTCCCGCTTCCGGAAGAGTCAGACTGTGTTGGCGCACTAGGCAGAGACGATCTATGAGGCGGCCTCTTAGACTGGGTCAACGTTTCGGCTATAGGCGGCTTCTCCAGTGGGGCGTCTTCCGAGAGCGGACTCCGCGCCGATGGTATCCGTCGGGGCTGCGACGCCGTCGTCGCCACAACCGTCCGGGTCACTTTTCTCACAGTCTGATCCTCCGCAACGCTTTTCGGCACCGCCTTCTGTTTCAGCCGGGTCAGCGTCTCGTCCTTCTCATCCCGGAAACTCTCCGAGCGATACTTTTTCCTTAAGAAGCTCCGCCTCTCTTCTTTGTATCTCTCGATTCTCTCTCTTCTCTGCGGGTCGTCTTCGAGAGCTAAACTCTGACAAGTGCTCTCGAGCAGAGCGGCTCCTTTGCTCTCACTGGGCGTAGACGTCACGTCCGGCTCAGTCTGAGTACGGAGCAGGAGCGTCCTCGGAGGCGCGCCCGCTGAGAGGAAACGATCTTCATCCAATGAAGAGCTGAGAGCCGTCGAGCGGCTCCGAGTCGAGTCCGACTTGGCTCTCCGTTCTCCGGCACTCGGGTCCGACCTTCTCGAGGCAGACTGCGGCGGGGAACCGGGACTAAACTGAGAATCTGCGTCCATAGGCGCAGTCTCGAAACGGGACAGTAGTTCTCTAACGCTAGTGCGATCTCCTGATCTCGCATCTTCCGGGCCGTTACCTTGTCTCGGTGGCCGGAGTTCAACTTCTTCAGGAGACTCCGAAGGGACTACGGTTTCTAAGATCGGCTGCATTAGCACAGCCTCCTCTACGGTAGAAGCTTCTTCTACAACAGAAACTCTCTCAGAAGGCGGTGATATGGAAGCAGGCGGTTCTACCGGTGAGGGTATTCGTTCGGGAAGTGGAGTAGGCACTTCGGGCTCTGATACCATTTCTTGGGGAGGTTCCTCTGGCAGGGGGGTTTCAGGGAAGGGGATCGGTTCAGGCAGAGCAGCTCCTTCGGGCTCCAGGACTTGTTCGGTGTCGACGGGGAATTCGCTGGCTTGGGCGGGTTCGGATAGAGTGTACACGTCCTGGCCTTTGGCGTCGAAAGGGATGATCGCTTTGTCGGGCGATTCGGGCGTTTTGTCGACATATTCGATATCGTCGTTGTCGGACATCTCGGACGCTGAGACGGTGAGGGACACGGACGTGGGGATGGACGGGATCGGCGAATCGTCCAGGACGTTGCCGTCCTCGTCTTTCTCCAAGAGGGCGTTCACTTCGTGAATGGACCGCCGAAGATATTTCACTTGCTGATAAATAACGTTAGGGTCTCCTGATGCGTCGTTGGCGTCGTTGGCGGACGGCGGGCTTTCCGAGAGAGGCTCGTCAGCTGACATGGGAGACTGAGGTTTCTGCTCCTCAGGGCTCTGTTCAGGCGCGTGCGCAAGCTGACAAGAAAGAAACTCAATTACACAATGTACGATCATTACTGAAAAGACTTCAAGTCTTTTCAGTGAGACATGAGACTAGAGATGCAAGAGACTGGAATGGGAATATCTTAAAGTTCCTAACCTCAAAACTGCGCTATTTAACGAGGGTTGGTACTTACCTCGATATCTTCGTAGGCATCGTCAACTAGGTTAACGTTCTCATAAACGCCCTTAGACTGATCATCTTCGGACATTCTCCCCTGGGACAAAGTTCTTTGCCTCCCGACATCCATCGCTGCATCCATGTTCATGTCCGGGAATATTCTATCGAGACTCACGTTCAAGTCGATGGAGAACTCGTCTCGACTCGCTTCGAGCGTATCCTCTTCTCCACTCGACTCCATCTGCCTGAGCGCGGTGGTGCTCGCGCTCAGCGACGGACTGGCGCTCGGACTGGCGCTCTGGTCAGTCACTTCCGCTTCCGTGTCAGTCACTGACTGGAACCTCGGCTTTGGGATTGGCGCAACGTTCTCGTAGGTCCTCATCTCTTGGCTGAGCGTCGGCGAGGTGGAGCGGGCCGGTGACTGGGCGGGCGACGGGGAGGTCAGCTTCTCGTAACCGGTTTCTACGGGGCTGACGACGTTCTCGTAGTCGGGCGTCGAGCCGATACCGGAGCCGCTGGACTCCTCGCGTAGCGGGCTGTACACCAGCAGAGGGGTGTCGGGAGTGGTGAGGCCGGAGCTGACGAGATTGAGGCTCTCGTAGTCCGAGACAACTTCAGCGGGGGACGGGCTGGTGCTGGCCAGGATGGCGTACTGGCCTGTGCTGCTGGCTGTGGGGGAAGGCGTTTCTAGAGGTTTGTGAACGTCGGCTTGCACTACCAACATCTGCAATAAAAATGAAAAAAATCGTGAGATCACAGAGAATTACTGAAACGCAAAATAAAGAGGAAGAAAAAACCGCAAAGAAACAAGATAAAGACTGAAAATTATTTTGTCCGATGGTCCCGGTTTTTATAAGCAGTCGCGGCTTTTATCTCTGCCCGTACGCCATTAGAACAGAGAAAATCTTCCACAGAAGACTTTTCAAAGCTCATAATAAAAACTTGCGCATCTGAGGCCACGGAGAGCATTAAAGCTCTTACTTAAAAATAAGCAGGACTTTTTTCTTTAAGATGATACTTTGGAACTTATCAGGTTGCTTGATAGGCTGAATTAAAGATCGTATTTTACTAAAAATACATGAATTAAAGGGGATTTTTGTAATTTGGCATAAATCTGCAATCGGACTAAAAATTTATTTAAGATACTTGGATTTAATTTTAAAAATTAGGGAGTGTCTATTGACCCGACTGCCCCATTTAAAATGTAAAAATTTAGTAGGTTGGGTTCAGTTCAAGTCACCTCCCATTTAAAATGAAGGGAGTGTCTATTGACCCGACTTCCCCATTTGAAATGTATTAGGTTGGGTTCCGTGCAAGTCACCTCCCATTTAAAACGCATTAGGTTAGTTACGTGCGTTCAAGTCTCCGTATATTAATGCATATCGGGTCAATAGCAACACCCTAAAAATTATCTCAATTTGAGAGGAAAATTACTCCAATCAAATTCACATAACACTTCGAAAAGCACTCCATCGAACAAAAAGTAATTTAACTCGGATGCGAAACTCAAAGTTTGGGTAAAAAGGTTCCGCGCGAATACAGCGGACAGGACAGTGGCTCGATTGATGGCTCACCTGGTGAGGTTGTTCCGGTGATTGGCTATCGATAAACCTGAGTTCGGCTGTTGAGCTAGTCAGCTGCTTCTCCAGTCTTGATCTCTTTCTCTGGCTTCCGTCGCCGCCCACCGGCCCCTTCTCCGTCTCCGAGTTGTCTTCTTCTGCTGCGTTTACACTTATTTTCTGCTTCTTCGGCGACGGATCTAGAGAGCCACATCCGCCGCTGAGAGAGTCTTCCGGTGGAGCGAGGTGGGCGGTACCTTGGGGAGGTAACCGTTTACCGACCTGTAAAAGACGACATTTTTTTTAGTTACTGCTGAAATGCTACACTCTTCATTTGCCGGGTGATATTTTCCGTTTGCTATGTTCCACCTTTCGTTGCCAAGCGGGGCACACAGCAATTAAAATAACCTGACTTAACCCACTGCCGTTCAGAAACAAAAAACATTATCTAAGAGAATCTTTCCAGTTCAGTATTGTCACTATTTAAAAATATCACCCCTCTGGAACCTGAAATTTAATAATTTAGGCATTTCCCAAAGCTTAAAATTTTTATTTATTTTTTTATTTTAGTGGAAAAAATTCCTCTAATTTCTCTTGAGCTATATTTCACTGCAAATACTTTGGGCTGTAATGAGTTAATCGAGATTAAAGCCATCAAACAATCGCTAAGCTTGACTTCGATTTCGGTAGTAACTGCGCCCAGGGCTGCCAGTCAAGTTTCATCTCAAAAAAAAAAAAAGACGTAAGTGACTTTTTAGCCCAACAAAAGTGACAACAAATTTTCTAATCGTGACCCAAAATTAAACGTTCACAAACCATTTAAGCCCATGTGTTTAAAAAAATAGTACCTTTGGACAAACAGATTCTTTGTTGTATGTAAATAATTCTCTTAAAAGAGTGAAAGTTTTAACAAATGTGAACCACGAGGTGTAAAAGACATCACCTTTCAAATTAACAACGCAGAAAAATCGTCTCGGGTCAAGAATATACATTTAATTATGCTTCCCTACAGAAAGCTCAGGTAAGACGGTTTGGAATTTACCGGTATCAATCTTTAGGGCTGGTGAAACGTTTGTTCAAAGAAGAGAAAGCAAGAAGGAGATGCGTCTCTCAAAATGTACATACCGCGGTTCTCCCATGACGATCTCTGGCGTGATTGCTGTGAGTAGTTCCGGTGCTTGGATGAGGAGATCCGTGGGACACCATACTGGAGCTGTCGAAAGTCGAAATGAGCGTCTCGTCTTCAGAGAATATTCGCATTTCGCTTTCTTCTAAATCGAAGTTAATCTGGATCTCGCTCAAGTCCAGCGAAGACGAGAACCCTGAAAAACACATATTTTTAGTTAATATCATCCGCCATGGACCCTGACAGCACGACGTAAAAGATATCCGCACCAACACTATTTGTATGAAAAACTAAAGATCTCGTGGGATGAATTAGGTTGAGTAGGATTCGGTAAGAAATGTTTATTTCAGCTGGTTAAATTTACAATAGGTAAGTTTGAGTTAGGTTGAAGAAGCCTCGATTAAGCGATGTTAAGTTACGTCGAAAAAAAGTAGCCGATCAGTGAAACCAGTGCAGGCTAGCGTTCCTCCAGAGAACCTCGATTACTGAAATCTGACGATAGGAATAAATCAAGTGAAATTTCACTGACTCACCTTCCTCTTCATCCTGGAGTAACTGCGAGGTTGACTCCGCCAAGTGTTCAAAGTACGAATCGTGCGATACAGATCTGTTATGGCCTGCCTTGGTAGGAACACTGAGTACGTTGGGCGAATGGTCGCTGGTCCCCGACCCCGCGGTCGCCCCATGGGAAGCGGGCCCGCCGCAAAGGATGGAAGGAGTTCCGTTTCCGCCCGACTCGGAGCCGTGGCTCAGCGCAGCGGAGTTCCGACTCGAGTTGTTACCGGAAGCTAGACTCTCGGCACTCTTCACTGGCCGAAGACGCCGTCGTCCCGGCGCAACATCTGACTCTGTCACAGCCTTGTCCTGTGAAAAGCGAAAGTTGACGTTCTTAGACAAGAATACGATACGGTTCGGTTTTCACTGCTTCGCCGCCAAGCTGAGCGAAGCACGACCTAACACAACTTAACCTTGGTTAACCTAACCTAGCGGTCGCCCAGATATCACTCACTTCTCGCCCCACAAATAAGCGTTATCGGGTTTATCCGTTCGGATACGTTAACCTTGGTTAGGTTACGTACCTTGTGCATCTCCCCGATGTCGCTCCGCTTGGTTTAGCGATGAAATGCGGAAGACAACAAGAAGAAAATGCAAACTCTAAAATTTACAGTGACAGTCGAGTGACGATATAAAGGGTCTCGATAGAACAAATCTCGATGGAACGTTATTTCTCAATATTACGAAATAATAATTTCCTTCCGCTCGCGGAAATGTCCCGTAAAAAATTATTAACCCACTACCCCCAGCGTTGCCGTTCGGAAACAGCAAAAATATTTTATGGGATCTTTTTAGTTCAGTATTGTCAAAATTTAAAAAATATCACCCTCTGGAAACCTGAAATTTAATAATTAAGGCATTTTTTCAAGCTAAAAATTGCGTAATTTAATGGGAAAAATCCTTTCAATTGCTCTTAAGTTAAATTTCACACCATATACTTTGGGCCGTTATGGGTTCAGATTCTCGATAGTGCGTTAAACTTCCTCAGTCCCTTGGATTACGTACTATTAGTCCTAAAAGTATTGTCTAGTCGTGCAACAAGGCTGTGGTCAAAGTATTTTTCCGTAAAGCGAAGCCTTTATGCTCGAACAGACCAGGACAATACCTTTTGGTCAGATAGTACAATCAAGCTTGGACTGAGATGAATGGGGGTATTCGATAGCGCCAAAAACCACAAGCGCCAACGCCGCAAGCGCCAGTCCGTAACCGCCAAACGACAAAAGTCGCAAACGCCAAAGTTCGTAAAGGTTAGGTTAGGTCAAGCTTGGGTTAGGTTAAGTTAGGTTAGGTTAAGTTAGGTTAATTTAGGTTAGGTTAAGTTAGGTTAGGTAAGGTTCGTATTGCGGTTAAGAACTTTGGCGTTTGCGAATTTTCTCGTTTTGGCGGTTACCGGTTGGTGCTTGCGGCGTTGGCGCTTGCGGCGTTGGCGCTTGTGCTTTTTGGCGCTTATGACAGCTACCCAGATGTATGGCTTTGCTCGGATTACTCACTGCGCCGAAATTGATTTCTGACGGTGTGGAAGTCTTCCGCGGTTGCTGCTGAGCCTGCGTTTTCCGGCTGGAATGCGTGCTACTCGTGCTGCTGCGCCCCGCCTTGCTGAAGAACGACTTCCATCCGAGGGGCGACCGCTTGGAGCCCGACCGCTTCCGCGAGCTGGGCAGCTCGATGATAGTGTGGTACTTGGCCGGGAGACAGGCCGGCCCGCCGCCCACCTCGATGTACTCGTCGTCGGTCTTACCCGCGGCGGCGAGGAGCGCCCGCGTGCGGGCCTCTTCCAGGGAGAGTAGCTTCGTCGGCGTGGAGATGGCCAGCGACTTGGGGCGGCTGCGCCGGGGCGTCGAGTGCTGGACCGACAGCGGGATGCTGAGGGTCGGGAGGCGCTCGCAGAAGATGAGGTCGGCGTAGCAGATGAGGAACTCGGTGACGACGGCCTGGACGCCGACGCCCTGGAGCGCCGCCACGCCGCCGACCTCGAGCGCTTTGCACCGGAGGAGGTTCGGCGCCCACACGATGGCCACGTTCCGCGGCGTCATCCCGGTCTGGTGGCCGCGCTCGGCCACCCGGGCCAGGTGTTTCATCAGGTACTGCAACGTCCTGGACACAAACCAAACCGTTACCTCAAATCTGCCGCGTAAAACCACGGACGGGTTTCTCTAAAGTATTCAACTTAAAACTGCTCTTTTTCTTAAAACGTTGGTTCACGTAGTTGAAGCTCGTTTATTATTCTGAAAACATTGCCAAACGAGTTTAGTCATTAATCAGGGAAGCAACAGACCTCTGATTTTCGAATGCCCTGGGACGCGTTCGAAAACGGCATCAGAGGATGTTCTATCTCTGTCTTGTAGAGCTTTCATAAGAGAGAAAGACAGCATATTCTCGGGTGGTGTTTTCCGAACGCAGCCCGGACATTTCTCTGATTCCTCTGACATATCCTTAATATTTTCAACCAGTCAATGATTGCAGTTTCCGTTTAAAAAGTAACACGACTTTTTCCGTGGCTCTTTTGTTCCTTCCTGACATTTTTATTCTAATCGTTTTTTTCCCCTCACATTTTTCCTAATTTTCCGGACATTTTTTAAATCCCTGACATTCTAGGATTTCCCTTACTTCTTGTGGCGATTCTGATTAATAACTAGTTAAAACGCGAGTATAAGAAAAACGACTCCTACAGTTTAGTTTGAGCGTTGTATAAACGGCAGTTCTTGACTCCAATCTAATGTCAAATTAAAAATTTCCGAAACTTTTCAAAAAACGTTTTTATCTGGATTAAACGCGAGTTTTTAATTTTCCGCTATCAAAAAAAGTAAAAGGTAGATAAACACACATGTTCATCGAGCTGATTTCAAAACACGGCATTGCGTTACGAAGAAGAAGCAGATTTGTCGTGATGACTATTAATCAGTTTTTTTACACTGATGCGATATCGTTACAATGCATTTTAAATGGGAGATCACTTGAACGCACCAACCTAAGGGGCAGGTGTGCGAATAGCCACTTCCTAAAATAAAATGTTAAGTTATAATTTGACCCCGTTTAAATTTGGAAGAGTCGCGGAGAACACTAACACAGATAAAAAATTCAAAGCTTGTCTGACGATTAGAACCCTCCGATTTTCGCCTCTGCAAGGTTGGCTTACCTGTAATGTGGAGGTGGTAATTTTTGCACAGCCTCCCTCATCAGGAGTAACCGCTCTTCCGGGGCACCATCTTTCTTCTGAACCGCGCTCACGAACTGGTGATACAGCTGGTAAGTGCACAGCGGATTCGGGAGTTCCCGGAAGTACATCTTGAGGAGCGACGCTACAGAGTGTATGTCCTGAAGGATTGCTTCGTCCTCGTACAGTGCCGGGACCCGGTCCTCGTCGAAGGCGTTGCGCAGTTTCTGGATGTTGGACGTGACGCCGGACAGGCGGTAGATCCCGTCCACGATGCCGTTGCTCTCGATGAACTCGGCGCAGCACTTGAGCACCATGGGGATGTCGTGGCCGGAGTTGAGGAGGTGCTCGCCGAGGTCGCAGCCGAACACGCGCTCCTTCAGGATGCCGGACTGCTTGAGGCGCCTTCTAGAAGGCCGTGACAAGATGAACGATCGGAAGAACGCGATCAGCTTGCCGTGTTTTCGGAGGACAGGTTTGCTGGGCTGGCGGACGACCATCATCTGCGGGCAGCCACCAAATTTAGTCGTAGGCCCTACTTCCATGAGAAATACTTTGAGGAAGGTCATGAATTTTGAGGCCCACTACACAGTGATGTCCATAAGTGACGGCCCACATCTAGCGACTATTTTTTGTAAACTAATGTATGTAGGCAGAATGGGTCGGGGAAGGTTTCGGGGGAAAGGCGGGCACCTCCTCTTGCCTCCACACCCTCCCCAGGCAACGCTACGGACACACATTAGTTAACAAAAAAAAGTCACTAGATTTGGGCCGTCACTTAACCCACTACCGCCCAGCGATGCCGTTCGGAAACAGAAAAAAATATTTTAGAGGATCTTCTCAGTTCTGTATTGTCAAAATTCAAGTAAAATCACCCCCTTGGGAATCTTAAATTTCATTATATAGGCATTTTCCAAAGCTTAAAATTGCGTATTTCGAGGAAAAAATCCTTCCAATTTCTCTTAACCCACTACCGCCCAGCGATGCCGTTCGGAAACAGAAAAAATATTTCCGAGGATCTTTCCAGTTCAGTATTGTCACAATTTCAAAAATATTACCCCTCTGGAAACCTTAAATTTAATAATTTGGGCATTTTTCAAAGCTTAAAATTTCGTATTTTAATAGGAAAAATCCTTCCAATTTCTCGCTAAATCTCTCTCTAAATACTTTGGGCTGTTGAGGGTTAAGCTAAATTTCACTCCAAATACTTCGGGCTATTATGGGTTAAGGACATCGCTGTACAGTGAGCCACAAAAGTCATGAACCTTGACTCCATAAGCAATACATGGAAGCTGGGGTCATGACTTTTGTGACCCACTGCACATAAATCTCCATAGAGGAAGCGTTTCGTGGGACGAGGGTGAGATTTCCTGAACCGTAAGGGCGTTATAACTACGAGCTGGAATAAAGTGCGAGAGGTGGTCTTACGTTTTGCGAGCATGCTGCGGCCGCTGCGGCGGCGGCTGCGCCGGCGGACAGCTGGAGGTTCCTGGGGACCTTGTCGCCGATGACGGCGACGCAGTCGCTGGGGAAGAACCCGACCTGGAAGCCGCGCTTGCCGCGCCACCAGGCGCTCTCCTCCGGGGGAGGCATGTCGATAACGCTGATCATGTCGCCCACCTCGAAGGAGATCTCGTCCGGGGCCTGCGCCGAGTAGCGCTTCACGGAGTAGGCGGCGGCCACGGCGGGCGTGTTGATCGGGCAGGTGTCGCCGTCGGGCACCAGCAGGCGCCGCCCGCGGTTGTCCAGTTCGAACCAGCTCAGCACCGGCCCGCAGTTGATCAGGTTCCCCGCGATGGTCGAGAAGCGGTTCAGGTAGTCGGTCAGGAGGCGAGACGCTGCTTCCTGCACCAAAAATTTAACGATTATTAGTCCTAATTTCAGTACGATCTTTACCGGTTTAGGCGTTATGAACGCTTGACAGATTTTAATCTCGAATAAATAGCTGAACTTTTCGGTTCATTTTTTTACCGAATGGGATTGGAGAAGTTTTGAAATTCTTGCCAAGGCTTGGTAAATTAAAAAAAAAAGGGAATTATTGAGAACTTTCTGTTGTTGTTGAGAAAATTGTTGCATTGGGTTGATAAAGGTACGTTTCAGAGGGATATATTGTACCATATAAAAATAAACCGTTCATTACTTTGAATAAATATAGTAAGAATAAAATAATAATTTAAAAAAATTGAATTTTTTAAAGGCTGACTTCGAGAGATTCAAAGCAAACAATTCTTGACAGTTTTTTTCTAAAAAAAAATCAATTCGTCGATTTTGTGATTATTTCCAGCATTTCATTTTTGGTTTTAGAAGATTTTGAGGGCAGAATATTCATCTAGACCAAAACGCTGCCTTTATGCTCCCAATTAATAATTCACACATAATCAGGTCAGAATCAGCGAGAAGTTAGCCGATTCGACAGCGGAGTATTCTGAGTTTGCTCGATCTCCCCTCTCTCTCCCCCAAACTCCGTTTTTCCGCTCGTTCCGCCATTTGTAATCCGGAGCGTCCTCATTGAAGGGCATGCCCCGGATTACAAAAGGTCGACCTGAGCGAGTGAGGAAACGGAGTTTGGGGGAAAGAGAAGGGAGATCGTGTAAACTTAGCCGTGCAGAGATGTGCTCCAAAAATGATGAGCGAACAGAGCGGAAACAAGCCGCTGAGAGGGTGCACCGTACCGATGGGTCTCCCAGCGGTGCAGAGATGTTGTCCTCGGGCGGCAGCTCGGGCAGCGCGGAGAACTTTCGGTCGTAGATGCAGCGGTGCAGCTGGCGGTCCATGGAGCGGAAGTTATCGTAGTTCCGGCGCAGCAGCCACGTCTTGCCTTGCGACGACACCTGCACCGTGAACGACCTGTTCTCCCCATCTTCCGAGTGCAGACGGCTTCCGAGGCTTAAGTCTTGTTCGTTCACGAGCACCACCTGAAAAAAAACAACTGATTTTATAGAATATTCACGGATTCCACACCTCCGCCATCAAGTAATGCGTAACTAAACGTGACCTGATCTAGGTTAACCTAACCTGTACGATTGAATGTCCTTAATTCTTGATGAGGGAACTGCACCAAAGTAGAACTCAGAAGGGGTGCCACAAAGCTTCGTTTTTCAGATTGCCTGACGTTTTCTTTGAATTTCCCGGATGTTTTCAGTAAATCATTGCATTTTTCGATTAAGCAAAGATTATTTTTCTCCGCAGCGCTTCGTTTCTCCCCGAAATTTTTATTCTAATCGGGTTTTTCAAGACAATTTTCCCTGATTTCCCGAACAACCTTTTTATTCCCTGACATTCCAGGATTCCCCTGATTTCCGTTTTGTGGCAACGAGAGAGAAAATCCTTATTTGAAACTCACGGTGTTCGTTACACCGTCAATTTCAGACGATACATTTTCTCTAGTGTAAAATAAGTATTCTTGGAATACGGTATTATATAAGAAGAGATTGGATTTATGGAAATTCGTCAACAGATTAATAGCTGTGAGTTACTCATTACTTTGGATTATATTCGTTCCAACGATTTGTTAAATATCGCAGCTGATTAAGCATTTTAGATTTTGGTTAGGAAAATTTGGCTGAATATCTCAAATACAGATGCCATCAGAAAGCCATATTTAAATTGAGAACATGGCGATAAAGTGGCGTTTGGCACGACGCTCCTACTTAGAGTTGAATTAATATTAAAATTGGAGAGCGGCCCAAGAGTAAATAAACGTCAGCTTCCACAATTTTCGGCTTGAAAAGATTTTCCTTCTGGCTTCCCGTAACTAACACAGTTGACCTATTCACTTTCCATTTCCAGTCTCCTCTCCTGACAGCGATATAATTAATGGCATTCGAGCTAACAAAAAGGCCCTTTAATACTGCATCCATCATCGAAAAGTCCTAAATCAACAGACGACGGAAACATTACCTTCGAAAAAAAAGAGGTAATTAAAAGAAAACCTCCGATTTTTTTATATACCAAACTTTTGTTTGAAATATTCAATTTAAAATATTTTCTGTATACTTTCTCTACATAAAATTTGCTGTTTGAAAAGCTTGTGTTTGTTACTTATTAAACAACAAATAATAGTAGTACTTTAAGAAATGAGACAAAGGTGCCTTCAAAATCAAATTATAATAAAAATAAGTTTTTCAAACAATGCTAATAGCTTTTTTTCGACGCGAGATTTTTTTTTAAATACCAAAAGTAAGCTTTAATAGGATTATCTTTACTCTAAATTTTGAAGGCAGCATTTTTTTTTAACTTTGTGTGCAAATTTTCGTCGCCGAAACGGGCGAAGTAAGGCACAGAACAAAACCGCAAGGATTTGTAAGGTTATGTTAGCTTACGTTAGGTAGGGTTAGGTTGCGTTAGGTTACTTTAGGTTGTACTGTCAGATAACTTAATGTGGGACATCTTCTTTAGAATACGATACTTTTTCCTATCCTTCTTCCAGGAAATCGGTACCTCCGTGGAAGAATCGACAAGTTCTCAAACCTCAGTTTGAAACTGTTCCAGTTCGAGGAGCGTTCAAAATGTTGTTTTACGTTGCGCATACCTCTATTATTATTTGTCTGAAATAAATGACAACGATGAAACGTTTTCCTTTGCCCCCGGAATATGTTCTCCATGAATTCTCATTTAAATCACACGAAAAACAATCAAATGGTAAGAGCCAAAAAAGGGGATTTTGCGCGCTCTCGAAACTGGTCCACTTTAAAACTCAGATTTTAGAACTGGTCGAGTCTTCCGTGGAGGTGCCGAAATAACGTTTGTTAAAAGTTTGTGTCCGGATTCCACTGCGGAAGTCCGTAAGAATAAACCAAAATCCTTCGAGGAAACGAACCTGCAGAGGCCCCAAGTCGACGTGTTCGTAATGGAAGTGAGCGCATTCGTCCAATTTGGGGAACCGGGGGGAGTGCCCCTCCGGGGCGGCGCCCAAGGGCGGGGGCGCGCCCAGGGGCGCCGTCGGGGGCGCCCCGGGGCCCCCCGGGGTCCCCGTCGACGCCGACGCCGCGGGGGGCGACGCGGAACCGCGCTGGCTCTGTGACGCGCGGATGCTGCCCCGCGTTGATCCCGGGCCCTCCATCTCACTCCCCTCACATCTGCTGCTCTGAAACACCCAAAACAACACTCTCATTAGAACACGCTGCAACCACGAAAATCACAGTAAAAATAAACCCCCCTTTTGAGGAATGCTATACCTGTTTTAGGTGAGAAACCAAAACGGGGGTGGTTCTTATTTTGGTTATTTTTCTAGATAGGCCTATGTTCAGCCATATCATTCAAAAGGTCTCGGCGAGAGCTTTCCATTGATATGGCTGAACATACGTCTATCTTGACAAATAAGGGAGTAGTGCGTATTTTGATTATTTTTCAAGAAAGACCTATGTTCAGCCATATCATTCAAAAGGTCTCGGCGAGAGCTCTCCATTGATATGGCTGAACATAAGTCTATGTTGAAAAATTACCAAAATACGCACCACTCAAGGTTTTAGTTTCATACCCAAAACAGGTATGGCATTCCCAAAACGGGGTTTGGTTTTTACAGTGATCGGTCCACCATTCACGCTACAGTCGAGGCTTGCAGTGACTGACGATTTTTTTTCGTCTTTTCTTTTTGAATTCAGGTGGGCAACTCGGTTGAATTCGACTGAAACGTTGTAGCACACAGTAAAATCTAACCTCTGTTTTAGGTATGAAGGTAAACGAGGGGATGAGCGTAATTTCGTCATTTCTGATGATATCCCTATACGTAACAATGTCAATGGAGAGCTCTCGACGAGACCTTTTCATTGATATGGTAACTGGTACGTTTTCCCTCAAAAATAACCACATAACGCTCCTGTTTCATCTCCATACAAAAAACAGGTGTGGGACTAACTAAGACACCTGGTTTTCACTGTGCGGTATATTTACCCACTACCGCCCAGCGATGCCGTTCGGAAACAGGAAAAAAAATATTTTGGAGGATCTTTTTAGTTCAGTATTGTCACAATTCAAAAAATATCACATCCCTTGGAACCTGAAATTTCATTATTTAGGCACTTTCCCAACCTTAAAATTGCGTATTTTAATGCAAAAAATCCTTTCAATTTATTTTAAGCTAAATTTCACTCCAAGTAATTTGGGCTCTTATGAGTTAAGCAAAAATCATGCGATAATTAAAGCAACTGCAAGTAAATTAATCAAAATCTAAACGAAATTAAATTCCAAATTTCAATTTTTAAATAAAATCACAAAAAACACTATGATTATTTTTTATGACGCATTGCAGCCTCCCAACTCAACGTCAAGGAGTCGACATCTCCGATCGTGAATCAAGTCAAAAGCGGAGGAAAAGTCGCAAGAGAGAATTTTATTGAAGCCTCTTCAAAGAGCTGTTTGCTGTTTGAGCTTGAGTGTTTATTGTCAGGCGTTTTAGTTTTACGCTCACTGCGAATAGACGTCTTCCGCCATCTTGGCGCGGCTATGGTGTATATTACCCAATCGCCTCTATTAACCCGAATGCGCATACAGATGTCAGCATAAGCATCGCTTTTGTTTATCTTTCTTTGTGCTCGCAGAAAATATCGTCGTCTAATGTTTACCTTTTCCTTGATGTGAACTTTATTAGCATAGTCTCCTCGTACTTTCACTTTCAAGTGGCTTGCATTCTAAGAGGTTACGGTTCCATTTACCAGCTCAGACTGCTGAGTTAATATGCAGGTTAACCCTTTCCCGCCCAGCGATGCCGTTCGGCAACAGAAAAAAAATATTTTTGAGGATCTTTTGAGTTCAATATTGTCTCAATCTAAAAAATATCACTCTGAAAACCTTAAATTTTATAATTTAGGCATTTCAAAAAGCTTAAAATTGCGTATTTTAGAGGGAAAAATTCTTCCAATATCTCTTAAGCTAAATTTCACTCCAAATACTTTGGGTAGTAAAGGGTTAAACACATGGGTTTGTTTTCGGTGCCCCATGCCTCGCTTCGCTTGTGAGCTTAGTTTTTGAAAAAAAGGGGCATTGGGCTTAGCGAAAATAGTTACATTAGCCCTTGATCCACTCGGCTTAACGGGGAAATTGGGAAGAGCACAAGAGACAGAATACGCAACGAAATTTGCAGCGTGTGGATATCTCCATAGAGTAAATTACGGAAATACGAACAAAAAAAATAATTTGAAGGTAAAACCAGTTGTGAAGTTAGTTCATTGTTAAACATAAGGGGGTCTCTATTAACCCGTCTGCCCTACTTAATATGTAATTGGTTAGGTCCGTGAGTTCAAGTCAGTTCCCATTTAAAATGCATTAGGTTGGTTACGTCCGTTCAAGTCTCCCTGTACTAATGCTTGTCGGGTCAATAGCAACACCCTAAACATACTATCCCTTCGCGTAGTTGGGAAAAAAAAGACAGAAATCCCAAAAATCGAAAATAACATAAGATTTTGTGCTTCAAATTCTGCGAAAATGGCGATTACCGAGCGTTGTTGACGTTTCAGGTTCAAAATTGGTATCAAGGAGGAATAAATATTTTTTTCTTCAATTTCCGAGAAATTAGGTCTTGGTATATTGATGGGAGGTGCATGAGTGGATGATCGGAAGATACACGTATAAGGAGTGAATCATTGTTTGCAGAACCTTGGGATAGCATTGGCATGCTTCTATGACACAAATGTCAAGAGCACATGAAGTCAAAAACGCACTGTTTGGTGTCAAGACACTCTAAATTTAAATCAGTGAGAGTCTGTGAGATTCAGTGAATTTTCACTGAACACAAGACTCTCACTGATTAAACATTTAGAATGGTCGTCTTTAAACGAGTTACTCGATCGCTAAAGAACTCTTCCTGGGATAAACTGGATGATAATAGGGTTACTACAATATGCCTTGCATAATTGCATAATTCGAACACTTAGGTTCACAAAGCTATCAACCTAGACTAACCTAGCTTAAGTTCATGTAAAGGTGAGAGGAAAAAGTGATTATCATGCCGATTTCAGAGCGGTCTAGTTAACCGAACTCAAACGCCAAGAATAAGCCACTTGCTGTCGCCAGGACGTAAGCGGCATCATGCTTAACGACAGTCAAGTTGAGGCAGCAAGCCACATGGTAGCTTACCTAACCGATAAACCTAACCAATATTAGGTTAACCTATGTTGTATTTCGCTGTCATAATGAAAGGTTGAACCCGGTGGAAAATGCACATTAATACCGAGAGTGGACTACTTCTATTTTTATGCGGCTTAATAAGTAAAGGTTCTGCGAGACTTGAGTACCCTGAGCGAACTTTTTCTGATTGATTTGGAAAGCTGTTCGACGAAACACGATGACTAGACTTCGGCGGAAATCAGACGTTGACGCATCGACAACAAGTCTGATATTTGAGATGATTCACGCAAAAAAGAACTATTCGGGAAAAATTGTTCAAAGATATCGATATCTGAGCACTACGTGAGTCAAAAGACATTGAATCTAGAATAGTTATGCGGCTTATTAGAAACCTCTTCGTTTCACTGTGTATATATCACACGATAAATATCATATCTGTTATAAACAGTATATCCAAAGACGGTCGTAAATCAATTGAATATTAAATGAGCGCGCGAAAATCAGTCACAATGGCTACAATTTAAAACGTATGAATCACAATATCTTCAATTGCAAACATGACGGGCGAGGCGGTGGTGAAGTAACTAGATCGCAAATAATATCAAACGCAATCATCATCAGAACCAAATGAACTGTTCCAACCTGCTACTAATTACAAGGTACATATCATGCTTTCCAAGCTACACACATGAGGGTCTCTCCTTAAGTCATTACGCTAATTTTCACTGCCACGAGCAATGGAATATTCCGCCATAATTTCGCGTAGAGGAAAAAAAAAGTTATTTTGTTTTTTGCGTCTTTTTTGGACTAAACACCAATGTTTCACAACTATTTAAAAAAAATCTGCTTAAAATCAATTAAAAAAAATATTTAAGAAAAAATTAAGCCCTTCTCCGAAAGGAAGTGGGCTTTAAACGGGGTCAAATAATTTCTTGACGTTAATCCGTTTGAAAAGGGTTACGCGAAATTAAACGCATACTTTGAAGAGTATAGCATTTTTGTGAGGCCCTTTAGGACTCTTTCGAGTTATACTGGATGGCTTTCACAGACTTCGCTGGAAAGGTACAAAAGGCTTTATACATTTTTGATCAGCGGAGACGCACCGTGAATTCGGTGCCTGACATATTATTTGTGTGTAAACAAACGGCTCGGAATCAGCTGACCGATCAGCTGATCGCGAGTCACCGACTCTGTGAACGAAGATTGATCGGCGAAGGCTTGATCAGGATCATCCGTACGCTCAGATATCCGTATAGGTATCCGCACAGTTATCATCGCGGATATCAACAAATATTTTAATACGAATGATTCGAGTCGTGCGTATAAATAAGGTAGAACCACAAGCTCTATCATTATGTTAGTACACAAATGCAGACACGGACCAATAGTAAGACAGAGCGACAGAGAGAGACGCAAAGCGTCTTTTCAAGCACAATGGCTTTTTAGAGGATGCAACAGTACAGGCAACACCAAAAGTCGTTTCCCTCTTCATCCAATACGAGGTCCCAATTTTTGTTCTCAACAGCAAAAAGTGAGTTCTTTATCTAAAAACTCTCGATGACCTCAGCATCGGTTGTTGATGAAGGAAAATTAAGCCCTACTTTTTGCTGTGTTATTCTTTAACAACAAATACAGGGTGGCCAACAGCGGAGGGGTATAGTAAAACTGAGCGATCAAAGTGATTAAGTGTTACAACCGGTGCACACTTCAAAAATATGACTGATTTTAATTCGCTTTCGCATTAAAAAAGGGGGGAGAATTAATTGAGAGGAGGTATTAAGAATATGATCTACTGTCCTGAAAAACGAGAGGGGAAAAAAAGGCCTCTCTCGAGAAACGAATTTTTCTCTCGGAAGAAGAGGAAAAATTATATCAAATTTAAAGCATTTCCTCCAGCAAAAAGAATATTTCCTTTCATTATGAGAATATTTCCTCTCATTTTTTTAAAATTATTTTTTTTGAGACCACACTTGGATTCCGGAGAGACAAGCATGTTGAGATTCTTTTTTCTGATTGTGAGTGTACCAGTTGTAATATTATTACCAGGTATCGCTGCGGTTTCGAGTTTGATTTAAACAGCGCAGGCTAGACATACACTGTATGAAGAGAATCTTAATTTCAGATGCAACAAAAGTGAAATTACTAGTCTGAAAAAATTTTCCGTCCAAATATTCACTGAATTTCAGTTATATCTTTCTTAAAATAAGAAGTTAATAGAAATTAAAGATGGTGTCTGAAATTCTGTGCATAGTTGGAGTGAATTTATTTCCGATAAATGATTACTTGACTTTTATTGCATCTAAGTTTAAGAGTCTCTTTTTACAGTTAGTAGGACGATGGAGTTCCTACCTTCGGTACAGCAGAGAGCAAAAATCTCCTCTATGAGGGGTGGAAGAATTTTGATTTCGACTATACAAGGGGAGCATGCTAGATGAGTAACCAATGGTTTAAATGGTTTAATTGTAGAACGTTAATCAAGACCAGAGCGAGAGGGCAGTACGTGGTCATGCGTGTATTACGCAGTGTTGCCAACGTTGCGGTTTTCCGCATTTTACGGTTACCTGCTTTTATTGTGGCTCCACTAACATATTTGGTTTGAAATTGGCCACGCAAGCGGACCACATAAACAATGTTATTAACAGATGAAATCGGACGTTTAAGGATTTGAGGGGACTCTACACTCAATAATTTAAAGGTAACTTTACAAATCACTAATAACATTTCATACCCTTCGTTGCCAACCCGGGTTAAAGTATCCATGCAATGTCCGTGGTAATATCCATGCCGAAAAGAAGGTTCACTTAAAAATACTCGAATGGACATTCATAGTTCATAGACACATAGATATCCATTTGTATATTTTCAGTAAATGGATAATTCGGTATGGATATTGCATGGACACTTGAACCCGTGAAGCTTAGCGGAGGATTTTAAATGAATGTCCAATATTTTTTTTCGTGGAATTCTACGGATTTTCAGTGAAATTCAGTAATTTTCCAGGGGGGGGGGGCATTCGATAGCGCCAAAAACCATAAGCGCCAACGCCGCAAGCGCCAGTTCGTAACCGCCTAACGAGAAAAGTCGCAAACGCCAAAGTTCGTATAGGTTAGGTTAGGTCAAGTTAGGTTAAGTTAGGTTAGGTT
>Ga0058701_10000609_pt1 | contig 24173 bp, 18 predicted proteins | sample AgamicOrMae_FD_97039 | JGI IMG/M metagenome (GOLD analysis project Ga0058701, IMG submission 97039) | Agave microbial communities from Guanajuato, Mexico - Or.Ma.e | ecosystem: Host-associated > Plants > Phyllosphere > Phylloplane/Leaf | place: Guanajuato, Mexico | collected 2012-06-04 | reverse complement strand
TAAAGAAAATACAACAGAAACATAAAGAAAAAGTTAACTTGTTGAAAATCAATAAAAATAAAAAATGAAAAATTGATAAAAAAATAATAGAAAAAACTATGCCATAAAAACACACCTATACATTAAAAAAATCACGTTTTCCACGGTTTTGAATTGAGAGAGGATCATGCATTATAGGTTTATGCGGCATAGCCTTACGTAGGCATCCACTTGTGACGTGAGGTAAACCTCATCGTGTACGGAGGAACCAATCCCAACGGTTAAGCAGCGTTTGACTGAGAAAAAAGAAATAAGCAGAGAAGCAGTGTTCGATGCTGAGGCTGTGTGGTCCGGCATTTCGTCAAGAAGCACTTGACCATGGAAAAAAAGTCTCGTCCAAAAAAAGGGTCGTCGCCTTATTTCGGAATGGACCGCCGCTTTTCGTGAAAGAACACTTTCAATAGGAAATCCGGTCGAGCTTCAACTTCAACGCTTAATAACACCTTCAATCAGAACCGTCTAAAACTGTTTGTAACGCTTCAAACCGCCTAAAAACACTTCTCCGGTCAGTACGCCACAATTTCGTTTCTTTTTTCACAAAATCTTTAATAATTTAAATATGAAAAAAATCGACCCCGGTATAGCGGAACGAGGGACATTAGTTTTAAGAACGTCTTTTAGCATTTTAAACCACGGAAATATTATGAAAGGAATAAGCACTCCCGGTGCAGCAATAATCAAAATGCAGTGAGATTCGTTAACCTAACTATACATTTGTACCGCCCAGCGATGCCGTTCAGAAACAGAAACATTTATTTTAGAGGATCTTTTCAGTTCAATATTGTCACACTTTTTAAAAAATATCACCTCTGAAAACCTGAAATGTAATAATTTAGGCATTTCCCAAAGCTTAAAATTGCTTATTTTAATGGGGAAAAATCCTTCCAATTTCTCTTGACCTAAATTTCACGCCAAATACTTTGGGCTGTTGCGGGTTAAAGTGAGCCAAAATGCAGACTCCTCCTTTGAGCTATCAATAAAGCGCAGAATGGCCCCAAATCTGAAGAAAAAGGTAGTTCGTCAGTCGGTTTTCCTGCAGTCACAATCCATTTCTGCTTATAAAACATGATCCACAAAAATACGTAGGCTCTACACGTATTTGATCGAAACTTTTGACGTATCGTAGACGCTTTCCTATGCATTTGTTTCCGGCAGTGACGAGCGAGACCTTTAGTCACGTGACTCGAATCTGTGACTTTGGTGAGTCACTGAGTCTCTCGTGGGTGTGGGCTCAAGCCCTGTTCTCGAGTGGCCCCGCCGTGACTGGCCGTGACTGGCCGTGACTGGCCGTGACGCCACCGCGGCGCGCGTGTTTCAAACTTCTGCTTGTCGTCAAACATTTATGCCCCCTTCTCCCTCACCAGTTGAGTCGCCAACTCGACTATTTTATTAGCTGTCGACGAAGATATAACCAACCGATTTGAGAGCAGAGAACTCCTTATTGGGAAAGGAAGATTCATACTCTTCAAGCCTAGAAAATTCGTCTAATAAGAGTTGAGAAAATACTTACTCCCAAGGCAGTGCCAACCCATGCGACATTTCTCACGCAATCTCACGGAGATCACAAATAATGACAGTTGTTTTAACACTTTCTAGGTTAGCTTAAAAGATGACTGTAGGTTAATGACTCCGTAGCGGAACCGGTCTTTTTCCTTAGGAAGTATATGAGGAATGATCTCTGGCTTGTCCTCTCACTCTCTCACCTGCCATCACTTTATGTAACCTCGCGTGATGAGTACTTTCGGGCACGCCGCGTCAAAGTCTCATATTTTACGTAACCGACGGAAAAAGTTTGGTTTCGGCTAAATTCGGTATTCTTTTGTTGCAGAACTGAAAAGTACCTGAGAAAATCGGCGTACACGAGAATATGTGCAGTCAGCGGGTTCTTCGTGTCGATTCCAGTGTATATGACAGGTAATTATCACCGTATCATCCAAATAGTCAAATATCATCCGCATGATCGTGTTCGTCTGTTAGCCATGGATGAGATTCAAGTTGCTGAGTTTTCAGTCTCAAGGAAAAAAAAATCACCTGGAACCGAGGGTTTTTGTTCTTAGGAAAAATAAGATATGCTAAGCATTCGTAGTCTTATTGATTTCATCTTTCTTCATCAGCTTACATAAGGCTATTTAACATCAAAACAGAACACACAAAATATTTTGCGAAAGAGACAGAAGCATCTCTAAAATTTATGCCTTATTGTACAACTTTGTTTTCGTCAACATCTAAGTGAGATAAGGTTCAGATTGCAGAAAATATGTCGTGTTGTTTGATTACCTTCCTCGCAGTTAATGCCCTCGTAATAGCAGCAATAACAGTCGTATAAGGGAACCTCCGTTTTGAAAAGACACGTTCAAGACAGAACCTAGAATTACTTAATAGATTCTCTATAGCCTATCATTTCGACTCACGGAGATATAAATCATAGACTAATAATTGACAGTTGGCTCTTGAAGAGAGCGCCACGCTTCTAGAACCATGGACTATCGAACATCGGAAGTTATCACTCTGTGTGAATCGTTGTTGGTAAGAGTAATGCTATTGTTGGTAGCACTGGCGTGTCTGATGTCCGTTACGCGCGAATAGCCAGCCGCTGCTGCAGTGTTGCGTATGTGGTGAGCTGCGCGGCGCGAGCGGTTCCGGACGGACAATGGAACGCACAAAAAGTAACGCTAGGGGCCTTAAAGCAACGCGGGTGGTATGACTTTTTTTTTCAATCTACGAGAACCTTTTTGAACGGTGCAGGTATAGTCTATGGAGAGAATATAATACAGGTGGTTCTAGGACCAATGTATAACGTACAGGGTTTTGCTATTGACCCGACATGCATTAACCATTAACCCACTACCGCCCAGCGATGCCGTTCGGAAGCAGAAAAAAATATTTTAGAGGATCTTTTCAGTTCAGTGTTGTCACAATTTATAAAATATCACCCCTCTGGAAACCTGAAATTTTATAATATAGTCATTTTCCGAAGCTTAAAATTGCGTAATTTAATGGAAAAAAATCCTTCGAATTCCTCTTAAGCTAGTTTGGTCTGTTATGGGTTAATATAGGGAGACTTGAACGCACGTAATCAAGTAGAACGTCGATGAGGTTAGGTGACTTGTGCCTTACTTCGCTAGCGTTCCGCTCGGCTTTCGCTAAGCCTGATATCGCTTTCTTCTCGGCTGTAGCAGCTGCCCCCAATAAGTAAGCGAGGTCAGGCTTTCCGACTCTGCTAGGTTAGGTTTGAGTGGCTTAAACTGCGCTTGGATTAGCGATAAAAGAGGGCGCACAAGACGCGTGAAATCCTTCTGTATTTCCGGTAGGACTTTTCAGTCTTTCTTTGTTCACACCGCAGAGTAAACAAAGACGGAAGCTAGTATGTGGCTTGAAGCCACGGTTCGATTCTCTTCCTGGCCAACATCATTTCAAAGTCAGATGAGCCAACTCATGAGTTTCATAATGATATTAAGCACCTCAACTCAGAGCTCCTCAACTCGGGCGGATCCGCCACGCAAGTTGCGCATCTCTGATAACATTCCGAACGACTTGAAAAGGTAATGCTCTGGTTGCTCTGAAAATTCTAACGGTATTAACCCTTCTTCATTAAAAAACAAAACATGCAGCCGATAAAAATGGCTCGGGATGAGCCATCGAAACGGAACAAGTCATATTGAAGACTTAGACGAGTTTTTGCATGAGGCGGAAGTGCGCTTGTCGCAACTTTGACTCACGTGGTGCCTTGTTATGACTTGTTGCAGGAATGATCCTCTTCTCGCTGATCCACTTCCAGCCGACGCCGGCGATCGTCGCGGGGGTCTTCATCGCGCTCGGCATCCTCTTCTCGGGACTCGCCATGGTGCACAACGTGTTCGTCTGGCAGAAGGTAGGCAACACGCACTGCGTAGGCGTCGAGGCGGTTGCCTGTGCCGGCCTTTGCAGGCTGACAGTAGTTCAACATGAGCTCGGTTCAGACGCACAATATTCCGGTTGGAGGGTTATGCGGGCTTGTCCACCATTGACAGATTTCGTCTCTAAGGATAGCTAGATGCCGCTTGCTTCGCTCTTCATCTGACTTGGCTACGATAGGTTGACGTCCTGTATCTCACTTGCTATGCCCTCCGCTTAGCTTGAAGCAAACTTTTTATATGTAGTGCATTGTGTCCGTTCGCTAATCCGTAATCGTGGGCTCATGCGCGCATGCTCGCTGGATCAGACTAAAAATACATCCTTCTTTTCTGTCCAGGAAAAGACGAATGCTGTTCGTGCCCGCGCGAAGCAAGTGCAGCAGCAGCAGGGTGACCAGCAGGCGGCGCCAGGGCAAGCTCTCCAGACGCCGCAACATCATCAGCACCACCGCCCCACACAGCTGTGGACAAGTAATGGCGGATTTGGGTTCGGGACGAGCAGCCCCGCCGTCGCGAGTGTGGGCGGGGGCGGGAGTGGCAGCGGCGGGGGCAGCGGTGGAGGAGGGGTCACTGTGTTGTCGGGGATGTCCGCTTCAGGCGTGCCGATAGCCACATTGGACTTGAGCAGTGTCACTACGACGCCGCACGAACTGAGCACACTCGTGTGATAACGGTGGCCGCTCCGGGACTCAATGCTCCCGGAGGCGCTGGGTTCAAGGCGAGCGCGCGAAATTCAAAATGGTCAAACGTGATATTGAATGTTATGTGTTTTTGTGTGGAGAGTATGCTGGAGATCCGGTTGGGTTAAACTAACAAGACTCAGGGTTCGAGTCTGACAGGGTTGCTGCGTGCCTGGAAATACCTGTAATCGAGAAAAGTCGGAGGATAATCTAGAAATTTTCGTTATACGCTCGGGAAAGTCTTAATTGATTTTCAGAAGCGTAGGTCAACTTAAGCTAGGTATGCTGCAAACCAAGATATCATGAGGTAACTGTACCTTGACTTAAGTGAGACATTTGGTATTCTAAGTCAACTTCAGCTTACGTTATTCAATTTTAGCCGACTGCTTTTTTTGTAAGAAGTCGACGGATCATCTGTTTTGAGAAAATACCCGGAAAACACCTTTTCTGTTTGCGGAAAAGGTGAGAAAATTAGGGAGAGTCAAATCGGGCGATGAGCAACAACCCTGGCACGAGGTGTTTGGGAGAGACCCTTGAAGAGGAGAGTCGGTCGGGAGTTGAGACTTTGGCTCCTGGATTTCAGACTGCCAATTCGAATTGTTTGCACCGACTATCTGATGGCTCTCCTCTACAAGACTCTCCTCTCGAGGCTGTAGTTTGGGACGTAATGATTTGGCTCCTGGTTATCAAAGTGTAAAACGAAATTTTCACCCATCATCAAGATTGCTTTCCATTTTCCACCCACAACCATTTAGCTCGGACAATATCGCTAACGCGGCATTGCCCGAACTTTCTCAGAATGATGTTCTATGTACGAGGAATTCCTTTATGTTCGGGTGATATGTAGTACTTTACCTACTAGCATCTGTTCTGTCTGTCAGTTGGGACTTGGTCACAAAGCACCTGTTGGAAGCTCGAAGGAATCCTGAGTGCAACGAAGTACAAAGTAACACTCAATATCTTAGTTTCTCTCCTTACGAAATTCTGCTCACAAGCTTCCGGAAATCGGAGGTGATTTTCGAGCTCGCTGCAACTGAGTCATCGCCGTTTTGCAGTCATAGTTATGTCCTGTGATATGCATTTTATGTACATTTCTATTTATTGTAGCGCGCCTTGGTCCCTTGGGCATATCTTCCGGCGTATATCATTCCTCATATCCCGCTCCCCTCCCCCTCCATTCTCGCCCCGCAGAACCGCACAAAAATAGTCTTGCGTGGCAGCTGTTGCCTACTCTTTCAGAGTATGGACTCGATGTAAACTGTGTGTCATGACATATCTATTAATTTATTTTAACGCACTCGCGTATATATACTTATATATATTGATATATATCTATATATAGGTCGAGTGTGACAGATATATTATTTTATTGCTTTGGTATCAACCGCGGTTGGCAGACTAAAGAGCTGTAAATATTAGGTTCATATTCTTGGTCAGTTTGTTTTATAATCCTAACCTTAATTGATTGGCCTTTGAGATGTTTTAAATTGCTCAAATCACCGCGGATCGCAGTTTAGAAAATTAAATATCTTTGGATTTTATTCTTACGATTTTATCCAGTTCCGTGTTTAATCATTTTCAATGCGATTTCAAGCTGCTATTTTTCGGCGAAAAGGCTGGGTACTCCCAGAGGTGTGTTTAATTTTGTGAAGCCAGCAAAGCAAGGAGTGAGTATAACGGCTTCAGTGGACCAAAGAAACTGCCATAGTAAATATAGGATTGTCAAGCAATGTGCTTGTGACTCTTGAGTCTTGGGCACATTTATTCCTATTGTACAAAGTGTTATGCAAATGTAATTTTAGTAAATGAACTGTTATTTTAATACTTGTGCGTGTCTTTTTTGCTCCTCCTGCCCCAAATACAAAAATGCATTTAAATCCTCGTAGTGGAGTCTTATTCGGAATTATTCGTTTTCAAGTACACTATTTCGTGTTCTACATGTTGGTATGCATGATCGTTAGGACGGTGCCAGTCTATATGGTGTTAAGAAGCCTGTAGTGGTGTTAACCCAGGGGCGCACGCTCCATAGACCTAGGGGGGGGGGCTAACCTAAGGTGCGGCCGCCCTTCCTATGAAAGGGGTGGTGGTACCCATGGACTTATGTGAAAAAAAGGAAAAGAAAGGAAACAGATAAATAGAGGAAAAATTAAGGAAAGAAAGAGGAGAAAAGAGAAAAAGACAATAAGCTGAGTCGGGGGTTCCTATTTTCAATGAAGTTGAATTATCGATTAAGGGCTCTATCGATTATGTGTTGTTCCCCTTCCGAGAAAAAGAAAGCAAGCGGTAAGGATGAAAAAGGAAAATCTTTCTAAACGTGTTAGTTCTCTCAAATGAGGGTCCTAAAAAAATGAGTTACTAAACGTCACCTACATTTTTTTTAAATTCTAAAAAATAACACGATTTTGAGTTCAAACGTTTCTCCTCATTTAGAACGCGTATAAGAAAAAAAATAAGAGAGGGATGGTGCATTAGTAAGACGACCAAGGCTTGTGTATACCAGGCTGGACGAGATCTAGGAAGTGTATAAACGGAAACATGGCGTTTCAGTCCCCGCGCCCTTGAGAGTTAAGGGCCTCAACTGAAACACTTAGAGATTACGTTAGTTCATCTTAAAAACCGACTTTTAAAAGTCTAAAACCCAAATCATTTTCGCTCGCTTCGCTCCCAGATTCTCCGGACCTTTTTGACCCTGAAATAGTAGTATTCAGCCGTAAACTTAAAGTATATTTTGCATTTACTCCATCCTGTCAAAAATGAACGATCACCGCAGCACCTTAAATCTTGCCGCTCGCGGAAATTTCGCGCGTCCCCCAATCAGCTGTTTCAATCCAGTAGGACCAACATCTCCCCGAATATATTGTTATTAAAGAGGCAAAAGTAACACTTATGATCGGTAACTTTACCCAGTTTAGTTAAGCCCATTTTCAAGTTAAGTCAAAAATTGATACTTTCAGTCTACCATCTGTAATGTTCGATTTTGTTGCATGTCAGTTTGCACACGTATTGTATTTCCGTCGTAGTGGCTATCGTACCACAGGCTGACAGATGTGCAACAACAGACCAACAGATCGTCTGCATAAAATGTTGTTTATTTCGTAAAATAAACCCTCAAATCAGTTTATTTTCACAATTTTACGTTTTGCTGCATGTCGGCATTATGAATTTATATTGTTTTCTGACTTTCGTGTCGTCTAAAAACTGCCATTCTCGAGTTCGATAACGTTGAAGAGGTTAGGCGACCATTTGTCTCGGAGTTTATATTTGCATATTTTGGTATTGCACCACACCTTTTTTAGAAATTTTGACGCTTATTAATATAAATTATAAATATTGCCCGCGAATTTGAGTTTTCGATGGTCTGGAGCTTTTTTTCACAAGACGCCGCGGTTCTCGAAAATCTTCCTAACCTACTAAAAGACCTTACAACATTACGAGCAACTCTGTAGGACTTTGTCTCCTTGAAAATTCTGTAGCTGCGTGAATGGATCCAGAAGATCATGACAAAGATCCAAATGCAGTTCTCGAAGCACTGCTGTCATTGTCATCCCTGCCGTCGGACAACTCAAAGGTTCTTCATGAGTTGACCTGAATATTTGCTTTATTCTTTGGTCAAGACAGGCTCTAATTGTTTCTTTATTGTTTCAGAGTGCAGGCTATACTAAGACTGTCATAGCTGAACCATCTGTACCAGATTTGCGTATTGTCAATGTGTTCAATGAAGACACAACTGTTCAGTACACAGCAGATGCGTCAGCACTGCAACAGACAGTTGATTTTGAGAATTTACAATGGCAGAGCCTCGACAGAAGTGGGTATGCTGGTGGAGACACATTATTATGGGAAGGGTCTGTCCAAGTGGACCAGATCACCAATTTACATTCACTGGGAGTTCTAGAAACTGCCACAGCAAGCACCGTAAGTATTCTTGCAATCCTCTTTTGTACTTCTTTTGGGCTGGAATGTATTCTTGCATTAACATTTAATTTGGTTTCAGGAAGGAGAGTTTAAGAAGACTGAATTTTACAGTAATGTTCCTGTGTCCATCACCCATTCTCTTCAAAATGCTGTACTTACATTGGATAATGTTCCAACTTTAAGCTCCCCTACATCTGTGGATGAACCTTGCATTCCTTGCACACCTCATATATCTATCGATTCACCACCAAACACTCCGTTGCCAGTCTTGGCAATACAAAGCGTCACACCTGATAAACCTCTGTCAGCAAAGAAGAAAAAGCTGCCTTTGAAGACCAGTCCAAAACCTGGAGGAAAAAAGCCAAGAAAGTTAAAAAACCTCCCTAAAGTCAAAGGTGCAACTGGGAGGCCAGCTGCAAAAATTCTGCTACCTGCAACAAGTTCAGCAGATCCTTCAGACCCAAATAGTACAAAGAAAAAGATCAAACAAGACTTTTTAAATCCCACCAAATTGGAAGATAATGCCTCCCAAGTTCAAGATAGATTTAATTTAGGCTGTGAATGTCAAGACTCAAACTGCTTTGATGGACTGTCCGCTGACAGTGTCTTCAGGTAAGCTTTTACCTCATATTCCTTTGTTGTGTATAATTTGGATAGAGATTTTAATTGAATGTTGTCCTATAGGCATAAACTGAACATAGCTGAGTTGACCAAAGCTGAACATGATATGTATCTTATGGGGGTTACCATGGCGAGTCTTGGTAATCCAGACCATACCAATAGGAATAAAGAGCGACAAAGACTGAGAGCTAAATATGTCTACCAAGGCAGACATGTCTGCCTTCAAGCCTTCCTGTACCTGGAAAACTGTACACTCTATCAAGTCAAAGTAAGTACCGTACGTATGTAACTCTTGCTGTCGCTTCTTAGCTACCTTTACTGCATGGTGGCAGCAGAGTATTACCGATTCGTTGCACAAGGCAAGAGACTTATCCGAGGTTAACGTTATGCGGTTTACATACACGGTTTTTGCATGTCGTCAATCATTATCATAAAATGAATAACCAGGTTGGGAGACGAGCGGTAGAAAATTCAACCTGTAAAAACTAAAAACATTAAGGAAACTGTTTCCAAATATTCTTGTCTCGATACTTATTGGTTCTTTTGTTTTTTTTTTCAGAGAATACGCAAGCATGTTATGACGAACGGAGTGGTCCCCAGGATACACGGCAATCACGGGAAGAAACCGCATAATCGCTTTCCCCTGGAATTGTACTGTCACGCGACTGATTTTTTGAGATCTTATTTAAGACCTTTCAATGGAGACCGAGAAGTAAGGTAAGATTTTTGTGTCGTTTGTGAAGCTTTTTCCTCTGTTTAGGGCTGCTACTAATTCACATTTTGTCACTGGAAAAAATTTCTGTTCCAATCGGTTATTTTTACGTAAATTGAGTCATAATGTTTTTTTTTTTATTATTATTATTATTTTAACCCGCTTTAGCCTCATTCGTTGAAATATTGTATTTTCGCGGACCGATGACCTTAATATATTATCGCGGCTACCTTTTACAGACTCCGTTTTCTTGTTCTGCCAGCAAAACGACACCCCTCCGCCCGGACGTCACAAGAAAGGCTGTGCATCAAGCTTATCTCAGCTACTGCGAAACTCACAAACCAGATGAGAAAGTTATGGGATATTCAACATTTCGCCACTTTATGAAAGAACAATTTCCTTATATACGCTTTAAACAACTCGAGCTTCCAGGTGGGAAATACCGCATATTTCTAAATATCCTCCTCCTATTGAACCCTTTCTAGGTCAGGGTACCCCTTAGCTTATAATAATTGAAATAATGAGAACTGAAATCCCCCACAGATACATGTTCAACTGATTGTTATTTTATTTTTATACGTATTTTGATTAATTAAGGCAAACTTTGAAGTCAGAGTTTCTTAAAATTACATGTTTTTTTCGTGTATCATGTGCATTTTTTTGCTTTCTTTTATCTCCCTAAAATTTGAATGTGCGTTATACATCGGTATTACGCGATATGTTTGAAAGTATGACTATATTCTTATTTTATTTATCCTCGGAAACCCGGGTAGGGGTTATTCTTGGAAAAACGGTGATTTCATTGACTCATGTTGTGTCAAGACGCACAGCTTACTACTACAGAGCTAATCTGAATTTTTTTCTTCCCAGGTTTAGGCAGAGATATCTCCCAGATCCAAAAGAAAAGCCAGGTGACTCGGCCTGCAATCATCCCTCAACCAAAGCAGAAAACCGGACCTCAAACGATCTCCTTGACGGAAGTTGTCTTGGAAAACAACAAAACGCAAATAGTCGCCGACAACGAAGATGAGGATGTTGATGTCGTCAACGACTCGTTAACCGATGATGGCAATGTTGTCTTGTTGAATACTTGTGTGCCCCTTGAGGCCGGTTCGAATTATGTCATGGTGACCCCCGACTCGTTCCCTCAGCTCAAAGAGACGACTCCAGCCGGCGCGGGGGCAAGCGCCACGGGGAACAAGACCATGACGATTAACTCGAGCTCGCTCCGATTGGTGAGTGCCAACGGGGTGAGCGCCAGCAATCTGCTTCCCGTCAACACCCTGGCCATGCTGGGCCCGGGGGTCTTCCCGATTTACCTTGACACTCAAGTCCAGCCGGGCCACATTATCGCAGACAAAGAAAAGGGCGACATTGTCTTGGGGAGTATGAAATCGGACGGCGAGCTGAATTTGCGCGTGCAAACCAAGTCTGCATGAGGAAGTAGTGCCTTGAAAGCCATAGTCATGTTTTCAAACAGGACATGAAATCCAAAGTACAGTGGGCCCATTAGGTTACGCTTTAGATCTACGTGCTCCTTGTGTCTTTTCCAATCACGAAACATAACCCAGGTCAAGGCTTTTCAGTATATTGTCCTCTCGGGAAAATATAGCAAGCCAAAACATTCATGCTGGACAGGTCTAAAGTATAGGATGATAGTTTTAAAATAATGATAGAAAAATACCTTATTCGAGAGACTTGTTAGCCGTTTTAGGTTAGTTGAGCTTTCAACGTGTTCTTTGCTAGATGGCTCATGTTTTTCTTTGATCCTTTGAAAGTCGTTATTTTTAGCCGTGCTGTTGTATTATTTTGAAAACCAGTATTTATTTTTGCATTTTCGGTTCCTATTTTTTACGGAAGAGGTCGAACTTTTTCGCCTGTGGTTCTGTTTTGGGCATGGCACTGTAAAGAATTCGACTGGCTCTGGCGATAGTATTTTGGTCGGCATGAGGTAGATGCGGTCAGAAAGAAATTTTTTTTTCTGCGTGCTGTTGTTGCGTTTTTATGCCCTTATTTTCAGCGCCTGTGGTCTTATTTACGACGTACGAAAATTTTTATTTATGATTTGTTATTTTAAATGCTTATAATGTGATTTCTCTGAGGACCAGTTAGATATCGTAGATTTGGATGCTAATCCAAAGCTTTATTCTGGAAAAAAAAGAAGGTTTCTCAAATTTGAGCATATTTTGAGCTCATAATGATTGCCGTGGCATGAAAATGCAATTACGCCAACTTTGATAATGTTGAATCTACGTGCTTTGAAACTTAAGGCTTTTCTCTCATGAAAAGAAAGTAACGCATTAAATAAATGTGTTTTAAATCTTCATTAGCTCATCTCTTGCAGGGTGTATGTTCCAGTTTGTGAAAATACATTGTGAGTGATACTCTATGAATGTTACTTCTTTGAAATGAATATTTATTCTAGATAAACGGCTATTTTTATTTATTCTTGGCTTTCCAGTTCCAAACCTCAACGCCGTTTTTAAAAGTCAAAGTCTTTATAACGCCAAAGTTTTTATAACGCTGCAGCACTCCTTCCATAGAATCCTCAACGCCGCTCGAAGAGGGTACATCCGACAAATCATATTTCGTATGTCCAAGCTTTTTGTTTGTTTATTGAATCACACCTAATGAGAAACGCTCGAATGAATTGCGAGAAAAAAATGCGAATACATGAAACCTTTCCTCAGTAAATTGGGTGAAGATCCGTAAAAACTTCGATACCGACTTTTTTTACCATTTGTCAAGACTTTCCATGTCGGAGGAATAGAAAATAAAGAACAAACTCGCGCGTAAAGAACCAAGAATTTATTTCTTTTGGCAAAGCTTTCTCCAGGCGAGGCTTTTGGTTCAACACAATTACACGCAATGCGCATTACTTACGACTTGGGTACTGTCAACATCAAAAGTCCTGAACCCCACCTTCACAAATCAGGCCAAAACTTTTGACGTTGACAGTACGTTCGCACGGAGCGCTTTGTTCAGAAGTATTTTTTCCGACTCTTGCCAACGAGACAGCGCACATTTCCATAATTACACAGAAGATATTGCGAATATATTCCTCGAAGAAACTGGCTTGCATATCAATATTTTAACAGGGAGTTCTCCATAGTGTATAACATATTCTAGATAACATACATCAATTTTGGTGCATATATAATATATTTGTGATAAACACCCAGTCCTACATACACCTGTCTCTAGTATCAGTGTAAACCCAATTAGGTTGACACAAAACTTCAGTTACAACATAAATAAAAATAAAGTTCCCATCAACGAATGCCTTGACTGAAGTTTAGAAGCCTCTATGGAATCCGAGCAACGGACACTCAACGTCAAATAAGGAATGTGATATTGTTAAAAACGCTGGTCAGCAGCATTCGTGACTTACGTGATAAAAATAAAGGGTGCATCTAAGAAAGGATTAATATTAGTAAAACAAAAATTACCTCATCCTTAAGTAACGCAATGTTAACTTGACATCAACATGATTAACATTCTAGAGCAAGCGACCCTACCCCAGACAGGAGTTCCTTGTTTTAAACAACCGAGTTTCCAGCCAAAGTACCGTGACAACTAGGAATGCTTTTGCTGAAGTCAATAGGTGATACTGTGGGTGCAGACGGATGGCCTTATCAATACCATAAATTGGATGTAGTATGCTGTTTCCCGTAAACGAGATTGGCAATGCCTAACATACAAAGGTTTGCTTAAGGGAACATCAAGGCACAACGGCACATACACAGCCTTAGGAAAACTCTGTACCTACGCGCACATGTGGGTCTAGGTACAGCCTGTATACTGTCATCCCAAGAAGTATTGCTCGTCCCAACAATGACCTGAGTCGAGAAATAGCTTAAGAAGCTGTTTGTAATTAATCGATATAATCTTGATACTGCACAAAAAAATAATAATTTTGAAGATGAACAATACTTTTGAAACGCTGAGTCTCTCATAACATCATCCTTTATTAAACAGTTAATGGGCTACAGAATTTATTGATCCCCTGACTCAGGTTCACCGTGATGCTTAACTACCGGCTTTGCAAAATACATACAAGGCTTGAAATTAACGCAGTATCTGAATCAGCGCGTGGATAAACCATCATTCAAAAAAGCACAAGAATTAGAAACAGATAAACTAACATAATCCTAACGAATAGATCCATAATAAAAACAAGCAAATAATAGTTCTTTATATAGAATATGTCTCAATAAATTTCTTTGAATACTGTCTGCATTATTTACAGATTTTATTTAATACTCCGAGGTATAATAAAAACTAAAAGTCGTCTCTTCCGTTTCCGATTAATGATATGAAAGGGCCAAAACATTTGATCACCACTGAACATATTTCAACTTGACATATAGCAGCACGTGCTAAGGTTAATGAACCGCTGAAATAATCAAACGAGGAGAAAGTGGTACTAAAATGGAACAGTTTGTGTCCCCACGAATAGAATGCGCAAACAGTGACACATTGGCTTTCTAAAAACTAAACCTGCGAATTTCAACCAAACGCGAGATAGTTTTGCTCTGTCCCTCCCTCCGGACTTACAAACAAAAAGAGACAGCAATCTTAATATTCACGATAAAAAAATTAACATCTTTGATATGATACCACATTCTTATTTCATGCAAAACAACGTCGATTTCATTTCGGAAAACCTGTTTATTTGGTAGATACAAGCAAGCCGCTGACATATCGAGGGACTTCGCCGTTGAGGTTAACATTATTGAAAGATTAAGATTCACGTCACAACAGTTGTGTGGGTCACCGTTTGCAAATCGCGCTCGAATGTCGTGGACTTTACTGCTCAGAGCCACTTCCCGCGCCGTTCGCCTTTAAGGGTTAAAGTTATAGTTGATTTGACAGCGTCAGGGCTCCTCGTCGGCAGATCCTTCCTTGGACTGCTCCCCGCCGCTGAGGCGGTTCGCGGCGTCCTGGTCCGGCTGGATGTCCGTCACGACTTGCATGAAGGCCATCGGATCGATCATGTCGTTGTCCATCGAGGACGGCAAGCTCCCATCGCGGTTCACGAAGTTGTAATTGGGTCCGGCCATGTCCGCTACGGAGACGTTCGGGGCGAGCTCCTTTGTCGGCGCGATCTCGCTAAAGCCCGGGATCGGCAACGTCTCCTCTCCCGAGGACTCGCCTTTGGAGGAGCCTTGGGGCGTGGCGGAGGGGGCCAGGTCCACCTGGGAGGACATGGGCTCCATCTTGGGGAAGTTCCCCGGGAAGGGCGAGCCCGGCGTGGAGCGCGAGCTGTCGTCGCTGGCGGTCGCCGTGGCCGGGGCCCGCCGGGTCGCCGCTATGGGCAGGTGCTCCTTCTCGACGGCCACGTACTTGCCGTCGGCGGCCTGCAGCAGGACCTTGGCGCTGCTCCGGCGGGGCCCTCGCCGGCCCTTGGGCGTCTCCGCGGCCGCGGTCACCTTGGACGCGGCGCGGACCTCGTTCGCCAGGTCGTCGCTGTGCTTGACGATGTGCGCGCACAGCGCTTCCCGGTCGGGAAGGCTCGCGTTGCACAGCACGCACGGCAACGGCGGGTCGCCTACGGTCGTCGCGGCGTGCACCCAACGGACGTGCTCGCGAAGAACCACCTGAACACCAACACATTAAGTCCACATTTTCTTTCTCATGCGGACCGTTAGGTTGGCTGCCTTGAGCCCCATTCGACTGAGCTCGGCTGGTAGAACACAAGATGTGGAAAATGAAAAGTGCCGTTGGGCTTACCTTTTGGTTGAAAGCGCGCAAACACAAGGGGCAGGCGTGCGGCCGCTCTCCCGTGTGAATCCTCTCGTGTTTCCGCAGGGTCCCTCCGTCGCGGAACGACTTCATGCAGTAGCGGCAGCCGTAGGGTCGCTCGCCCGTGTGAGTACGGGTGTGGATTTGGTAGCCTTGTCGACTCGCGAACGACTTGCTGCAAAGTAAACAAAAACCGTCTCCTTAAAGCTTGTTCCAAGGTTTTTAAACGCATATGCAAGGTTGTTGAGACCTAGCTAAAAGGATGTCCTCCAATATTCCCTTGTGAAAAAAAAGAAAGAAAAAAAGCTTTTAAGGACCTAAAGTCACAAGTTTAAGCTCAGTTATCAAAGAGTTATCTTTTATCCAACAAATCAGGTAAAATAACTAGTTCGAGTGAAACGGTCATTGCCTTATTTTTCAACAGCCTAGTAATGTAAGAAAGCGTCTTTTTAGGTCACGGGGTTTTCGAACTTAGGTTAGATTTAGCGCGTAGCTTACTTGCACTGCTGGCACCACAGCAGCGTGGCGCCCGAGCCGGTGCCGCCGTGGACCCGGCCGTGCTCCCACAGCGTCTGTCTGCTCGTGAAGCTCTTGCCGCACACGGTGCAGGCGTATGGGGTGGCGTCACTGGGAGGGTGCTTTTCGAGCCGGTGGTTGTCCAGCAATTCCCGCTCTTCGAATACTTCGCTACACGCTTCGCAAGTGAACACTTTTTTGCGATGGATCCACATGTGCCTGAAGAGAGGGGAAAAAAAGTTCAGAATGCATGTTATGAAAGAGAGGGAGAAAAAAAAAACGTCCAGGATACATGTTATGAGGGAAAAGAAAAGAAGCAGCATCGAACCCACAACCCAGATGATTTGAGCCCGTATTTTCGGACGCAAATGTTCGCAAAATTTATCAATTTTGAAATTCTCGTTCCCGTAAATTTTTTCGATCATAATATTCCCTGACATTTTTCAATTTGATTTCTGGCATTTGCTGATGTTAATGCATCAAAAAAATTGCAATTTTATCTTAATATTTTGGAGTTGACCTGAAAAAAAAAATTAGTGAGTTATGCATACCTGAAGAGTTTTTGCTTGGTGGCAAATCGTTTGTCACAGTTAGAACAAACATGCTTGAAAGCCATTTTGTTGACAATAGGTTTGGGTGAGGGAGTGTCCATATGGGGCATGATTGGGATATCTCCGACGTTGAAATCGTCGTCTCTGCGAGCTCCCCTCATGCATTTCACAGCATGAAGGCTCAGAGCCACATAATCTGGGAATTTCTGGCCGCAGACCTGACAGAGGTAACCTGTATCCCAGTTCTCATCGTGCAACTTCATGTGGGACTGATACGCCTTCAGCCGTGCAAAGTGTATGCCACAGAACTGGCACATATGGGGCTTTGTGGATGATCCATCGTTTGAGTTGTCTTTGCTTAATGCAAACCCGTCCTTGTTGAGCCCAGCTCCTCTCTCATCATCTGAATCTTGAGTGTCTTCCAACATGTCACCCTGCGATTCCATCAAAGGTTCTTCTTCTGGGGAGCCCTCACCTTGCTGAGTGTTGTGATCTTGACTGCTCTGATCCTCCACTTTGATTCCAAACAGCAATCCCGCATTCTTCACTGACAAGTATGAGTTCAGAACTTTCTCTTGCTCTGTTGCTTCAACTACTGGAACATCGTCATATTGATTATGATCATCACCTTGGAATCCTGGTGGTGGCATGAAGTCTGAAGACATATCGTCTGGCCCATCCATGTCTGCATGTCCTATATCAGGTACACAAGTGACTTGTGTTGTGTGAGGTGAGGAAGTTGGGAAAGCATTCTGGGTCTCCAGTTGAGATGGTAACAAGCCTAAGCCTAAATCTTGGTCCCCATGCTTGGAGCTGGATGCTCCATTATTTAGGTTACTCAGGTTGTTCATGTTACTCAGGAGTTTGCTGGCAAATAGTGCATAGTTTTGATGGTGAATCAAGCTGTTGTAAAAATATCCTGGAGCTGGCAATGTCTCGAAAGATGGAATGGGTTCTGTGGATCTGTCAGGTTGCGAGGACAGGTTTCTCTTAACTGGAGACATCATTGAAGCAAGAGATGGGCCTCCCTTCATTTGGGAAAAAAGAGGAGGTACCAAAGCTCTTCCTGCAGCATAGGTATGGATTTTCATGTGATTGGTCAAACTGGAATGTCTCGCAAACTCTTGTCCGCAAGTTTGGCATTTATGAGGCTTGTCTACTTGATGAGTCAGCATATGGGCCATGAGCTCAACTTTAGTTCTGTGGAGATTACCACACACCCGACATGCATGAGGCCGATTGGTTTGATGACATACTATATGGTTGAGCAGATCTTGTTTCTTCTCAAAGCTTTCTACGCAGTAGTCACACAGATGAGGACGAGTCAGGGTGTGCCGGCAAGAAGGCTGATGCTGTTGAAGCTCTTGAGATGTCATGTAGGTGTAGCCACAGGTAGGACAGGGCCAAATCGTTGGAAATTCAACCATGTTTCCTTCTTCATCTTCCTTCTCTGTTTCTGACTCCGGGGATTTTTCACTAAGTAAAAAGAAAAGATATTATGAGGCACACAGTAAGGTTCAATGAATCAAGCCTCTAATTAAAATGGTAAAACACTGGCCTTGGCACAAAATGTATAAGAATGGTCTTTTAACATCACAAGGGCAATCAAAATTGGTGTCATGACTTATGAAAAGACAGTATTCCCACATGCATACCTATAAAATGTACAATTTATGTCTGTCAATATCCATGCTGGCTGGTAATACTTTCCACTCTGTGCGAGTGGAGGTGTTAAATGGGGTAACACTAACCTTTCATTGATGTTATTGTCGAAAGCCAAGAGCTCTCGCTTTACCCGAATTCCCACTTTCGGAGCTGGTAGGATACAGGAGCCGTTTTCTGCCCTCTCCTTCTCCGATTCCTCACTTTCCTGTTTGAGAGCCGATTGTCCTGGCTTGGGCGATACATCTCCAATGTTAGGTTGGGTAGCATCTTCAGTATTTTCATCCGGATCTTTCGCATCAGTTTCGTTGAGGACAGTGTCAACCTCGCCGGTTTCGCTAGACATATTCACTGCTAGACAAGGCTCATTTAGACGCTAAAACTACTAAAATCCTGGGAATAGTTTTAGGCCTTAACCTAGCCTAACCAACAAATGTAAACACCCGGCTTGCTGGGTGCGGCTTCCAAGATATTCCGCCTAAGCCATTCCTCCAAATTGCTTGAACATGATGCTACGCTTCTGGAGAAAGTTTTCCGATATAATGAGCTGAAGACGATAAAATATCAAATATACAAGTTATACATCAACCTAACCGACAGCCTAGAAAACACTAAATTCAGCTTAGGTTTCAATTTCAGCGGTGGCAGAGAACTGGTTCAAAACAGAGTCCCAGTGGTCAAAAACTTGGTGGAATTTCAGTCTTTATTAGAATTTTTAGGGCAATGTTTGTGATGAATTCAGCTCGGTATTTTTTTGTTGTTCATTTCAAAAACAAAACAGAAATATCCGTTAACCAGGCAAGGAGGATCCGCATGTTTCAAGGTGTTTTGGGTTTTGTCCTGGTTTTGTCCACGTTCACGGTTTGTCGGTTGAGTGTCCCCCTACTCTAGCAGACGATAAACCGCGAAAATGTGTGTTTCTTCGAGTTGCACGTTTCAACACGTCGGGAACGTGTCATATTTGTGTCTGATAATTTTTACCGTGTTTAGTATTATTATTGGAATTTTTAAAATTGAAAAAAAATGTGCATGGTTTGACTTGTGCTTATAGCCTTTGTCGAGGGTGGCTCTGTTCGACGGCGGTCTGCTTTCCGAAAACTGATCGTTTCTAACCTAACCATTGTTTTTTTTTCCAACCATGTTTATTCAACCAAACAGCTGTTAATTATTTTATGATTAAATTTTACCCCTTTTCTTCCTAAATGGCATTATCGGAAATGAATCTGTGGAGGACAGTAATAAGCTTTTTTTACAACAGATATCGCTAAATGTTCTTGTCTGCAACTTCAAGCTAGTTTTTATTGTTCATTATTGTCTCTAAAATGGCAGATGATTTTCCCGATGATTCACTGTTCCGAAACAGTAATGTTGCTTATTTAGAAGATGCTCTTAACCTCAAAGAGGAATCTCAAATTGGCAAGCTAAATCAAGAATTAACCACCACTAAACCAAGGACTTTGGGCAGAGAGTTTGTTAGGGAAAACTCTGGAGCAAAGTCCCAACCCAGGAGTAAAACTGGTCAGAATAGGAATGAGAGTGAAGTCAGAGTTGCCAATATTGAGAATAGCTTCGGACTACCGATGCCTGAGCAACTAGAAATTGAATTTCAATGTTTTGGTTTTAGTGACTCCTCTACTGTTATTAAAGGTATGTAAGTAAATACAGTCATTTTAAGTGTATGATACATTTAGTATATCTTTTTGAAACCTGCGCTGATTCCCAGCATAGATCAGGACATAGTGCAAGTTAGCTTGTGTGCTTTATTGGTTTGCAGAACATGAAACTTCTGAGGTTACCGCAGCTAAAAACCCTGCAGAAAAAAAACAATCAGCTGTGACATTGCATCCTTTAACTGAGCAGAACCCAGCAGCATCCAATCAAGTTCCACTCTCATCGGAAGATAGTGATTCAATATCTGGAAAGTCAGATGAAAATGAAGAAAAATCAGCTCGTTCAAAGAACCTGTCGCGGGTAAGAAGAGCTAGACTGGCTCGATCTAAAAACTTCAGCGAAGAAGAAAAGTCAAAACCAGAGAAGCACAAGAAGAAGGAGTATCAACCTCTTCAGTTGAATATCACTAGAAAATCGTCGAAACACGAAGATGCAGATTCAAAGAAAAAGCGGTCCCCAGAAAATCAGTCAGGCCTGATAAATAAATCGGGGTCAGTTGCTGGAGTGTCTTCAATTGTTAGCCAAGATGACACCGCCGGAAACTTTCGTAAGTTGAATTTGGATTAGTTCTTTCTATCGGCCGCGTTTGACAACCTAATTTTCGCGCATAATTTGTTTTCTTATTTGTCAGCTACAACTCAAGGATGAAATACATGATGTATTTTTGGAAAATTTGTAGAAGTGCTTTTTTGCGAACATTCTCGAATATTTGACAAAAAATCTTGGCGGTTTTATGAAAAGTCGCAAAAGCTTTAAGAAAAATTCACCCGTAAATAAAAGGAATTAAAAAAAATAGTTACTAGAATTTTTTAAGGCACTGATGATTTATATCATAGTGAGGAAATACAGTAGTCATGTGTGAAAATATAACAACAGGGTAACTTCTTCGGAAAGCGGTAAAAAATTCCCGTCTGACACGACAGATTTTTGTTTGTAACTTGATTGGAAAAAAAAGTATATCAGTGGTTGGTTCATTTCTGATTTGGCCTTAAAAGAGAAATCCGAATATATGGTCCAATGTTGAATCAACCCGAATCTTGTAAACGTCATGTGCAACACAGATTAAGAATCGAATCGGACGGACTTTCCCGTGAATTTCTTAATTTGAGAGGTAGATAAGTTGTTTTATTATCTTTTCCAGATCTGGGCATAACTTCAGGAAATAACACTACTAACAGCATCGACGATACGCTTTTAACTTCTCAGCAGAGACAAGAATTGGAATCCTGGGGATTTCCTGAAACAATCTTGGCAGTTAGTAAATTAATTTTAAATTTTTTCATTTAATCACATAATTTTATTTTGAATAATTTTATTTAAAAAAATTTGGCCGCAGACTACCGGCCAAAAATTAGCACCATCAAGTGTAGCGACGATAAATTAGATTTATGTTTTTGTTCTCTGTATTACTATTTTTTTTTTACCCAGCAATATGCCCGGCGTGGGGTCACGAAAATGTTCCCGTGGCAAGTAGAGTGCCTGTGTCAACCGAATGTTCTCAACGGGGGCAACCTAATCTATTCAGCACCAACATCGGCAGGTAAATATCGTGTTCTAATAAAGAAGTCTCTTTTCAACACAGAAAGCAAGACGCTATCTGTAAATATTGTAAAAGGTAGCATTTATGTGTTTATAAGTGAGAGACAAAGATTTAAAGCGGTGTACCCAAAGTTTCTGTAAATATGCTTTCAGTTTTTTTAAAATATTTTCAGAACTAAGTAAAGATTTGCAATTCCGCATGTCCCAAAAATTTCAACCGTTTTCTAATGATTATCGTACATTTTGACTAGTTATTCTTAGTGCCGTGATAAAGTTTGATTTTCTTTTAAGAAAAGAAAACAGGCCCAACCCACGACAGTGGCTTCATGAATTGCGAGGCCTTTTTTTTTGTTTTCTTGGTCAGGTCAATCGTATAATTTGCTCTTGAATTTTTTTCAGGGAAAACTTTAGTCGCGGAGATACTTTGCATCAAAACGGTGCTTGAACGGAGAAAGAAGGCGATCTTTATCCTTCCGTTCGTGTCTGTAGTACGAGAAAAAATGTTCTACTTCCAGGTACGTATCGAAAACCTTGTTTCTGTGGGTGTTACATTCTTTCGTCACCTCATTTTCTCTTTCGTTGCAGGATCTACTCGGGAGCACGGGTATTAAGGTCGAAGGGTTTATGGGTGGGCATTCTCCTCCGGGGGGATTCCGGAGTTTAGATATCGCAGTTTGCACCATCGAGAAAGCAAACGGCATCGTCAACAGGTAAAGATAAGCTTTACTTTCCTAGCATCGTCCCAAACTCGTAGTGAAGTTCAAAGGTTGAGTTTTTGTACCTGTTATGTTCTCCCTACCCGATGTTCTCCCAAGCCATGTTCTCTCTGCTTCCCAAGCCAAGCGCAGGGAATGTGACTCATACCGTCACCAAGCCTTTTGACGCTGATAGAGAAATCGCTGCGTAGAGAAGTAAGCGGCATCAGGCTCGGCGACAGCAGAGCTTAAGGCCCCTAGGTTTTTTTTCAATTTTTTGACCCGAATATTTTTTTATTTTTTAAATCTACGGCTTTTGAAGATTGTAACTGATTGAGGGACCTTTTAAAGTTGGAGTGGAGCATTTTTTGGTTGAAACGGAATGTTTCTTGTGTGGCAGACTTTTGGAAGACGAAGGACTGTCTTCGCTCGGAGCGGTGGTCGTCGATGAACTCCATCTTGTGGGGGATCCTTTTCGTGGATATCTTCTGGAACTCCTTTTGACCAAACTGAAATACATGAGTCAAAGGTCCTTAATATTCCGTTGTCGAAATCTGTTGTGGTTGGCTGGCCTGACGATCGTGTGTTGTTTTCCAGGAAGGAGGGAGTCCGGGTTCAAATCGTAGGCATGTCCGCAACCCTGCCTAACCTGTCTTTGCTGGCGACTTGGCTTGACGCTGCGCTCTACAGCACCTCGTACAGACCTGTGCCGTTATCGGAATACGTTAAGATCGGCCCGCAGATCTACGACAATCAGCTTAAACTGGTTCGCACACTCAATCCGGAAATCAAAATCAAGGTAAGCTCAGTTAAAAAATCCCTTTTCGGAATCTTAAGACTGCACTCACATTGTAAATTTGAGAGGTCGGACTTGCTTAATACCTCACGCTGTGCTTGGCAACGGAATCGAGAATATACCCTCCAAACTTATCATGCTTTTTTAGCGTATGATTCTGTTTCAGATCTTTCGTAGACTTCAGTTTCAATATTTTGTTTTGCAGGGAGACTCGGACCACCTCATCTATTTATGCTTGGAAACTGTAGCAGCTGGACACTCCGTTCTCATATTTTGTCCAACGAAAAACTGGTGTGAAAGCTTGGCTATGAGTGTTGCCGAGGAATTCCGGACTATCGGTAAGTCATCGAATCTGCATTTCGTGTTGTTCGCTTGCCTGTGTGTTTGTGTTTGTAACTCTGAGGGTGTTCTTGCAGGTGTGAACAGGGATCCGAATGCTCCGGAAAGCCTGCCTTACAAACTCCGCCAAGAGCTGGACGCCAACGCGATTATGCAGACCCTGGAGCAGTTGAAGAGGTGCCCAGCTGGCCTGGACGATCTTCTCGCTCGCACTGTCTCTTTCGGTGTCTCTTTCCATCATGCCGGTGAGTTTCTCTGTTTCAGTTCCTCCTGCACTCCACCCTGGTTCAACCTTAAATTTCTTCGAGAGAAGGACATGCAGTCGTGTTTACCCATAACAGCCCAATGTATTTGGAGTGAAATTTAGAATAAGAGAAATTCGAAGAATATTTCCCGTTAAATTACGCAATTTTAAGCTTTGGAAAATGCCTAAATGATTAAATTTCAGGTTTCTAGAGAGGTGATATTTTTTCAATTTTTTTCTTTTAGATCTTTGAAGAAATAATTTAGTATGCCTTGCCTGCTAGACTGGCCGCTGTTCTTCTATTGTTCTTTTTTTCCTTCCCCTTTTTCTTTGTTTGTCGCTGCGGATAGTTTCTTTTTTTTATGGAATCATGTTTGTCGCTGCTGTAATCACAGCATTTCTGCCTTTGATTGTACGACCTCGTACAGAGCAATGCTCTCAGACAGAGCCGTGCAAAGTGCAGGCTTAGCCGGCCAAAAGCCGGGGTGGGCTTTAAAACCCCGGCTTTTTACTACCGGACCGGTTTGAGCCAACCGGTCCGGCAAAAGCCGGCCC
>Ga0058701_10000608_pt1 | contig 24214 bp, 14 predicted proteins | sample AgamicOrMae_FD_97039 | JGI IMG/M metagenome (GOLD analysis project Ga0058701, IMG submission 97039) | Agave microbial communities from Guanajuato, Mexico - Or.Ma.e | ecosystem: Host-associated > Plants > Phyllosphere > Phylloplane/Leaf | place: Guanajuato, Mexico | collected 2012-06-04 | reverse complement strand
TTCCTAAAGTACTCACTCTAAAGAACAACCCCTAAAATTATTGCGCTGTTCTGATCAGCCGTTTAGCTACAATTTAATTTTCAAGTTTGCGAAAATTAAAACTTTTATTTTTACTCCTTCACGATATTTAGCGGCCTAATTTAACGTTTTCTTGTTACTTTTCAAATCACCCCCAAGTCTTTGAACATCTTTCCTGGGAGGAGAGCACACTTTTCTTATGCACCTAAAGTTGCCACAAATTTTATCAGTGAGCGTTAAGAGTACTCTTGTTTGCGTCAGTACCTGTTACCAAGCACTTTGTGATATACATACAATGCTGTGTAATCGACAGGTGAACATAGCCGAGCTTCTTTATCTTCAAAATATTCAGAGGTTGTTTTGTCACTAGCACATGTTTTTCGGTTGCTATTAATACCACGTGCTCTCTGAAGACGTCGATTCGACCCCAAATATTTGTCTGTAGTTTTGCACGAAGCCTTTACGTGTTTCTGCCTAACGCATTCAGTTTTTCCTACATTATGTTACCAAAAAAATTGGCTGCCATGCTTATCATAATTGGCTCAACACGTATAAACCAAGAGCAGAAGTTGTTTGAAGTGGAAGCCCAAAACAACATGTTCCTCCAGCTAAACCTCCTCAGAAAGTGTGTGGCTCCCCAACCCCAACTAACACACTTAATTTTGGCGTGTAAGTACCATAGAAAATTTAACTTCGGTTAAGAATGAATATTTGATCACTTGGCAGATCAATAGCTCTTAAAAGCTCCAAAAAATCGTTAGAAAAGTCAGGAGGTAAGGGTCCGAGAAAGAGTGATTATTGACTTATGTTATACTGCATTACCGGTACACGTTTTTTCCCCTAGTTTTCTAAAAAAAAAAAAAACTTATAGCTCACTCTCTACTGCAGGGTTGTCACAAGATTTCTCTTGAAATTTTCTGACTTTTTCCTGACCAAATCCGATCAATTTTTTTGCGGCCCGCCTTTGCCGAGCTCCATAAAGCGTTTGAGAATTCCGGTGGCTACGTTTACGTGCTCTGTTGACGGTCTGCTAAGGTCCTGTAACTGACAGAGTATTGAGGTGTTTGTTTAGGCATCTCGGTGCGTTAGCAGAGCGGTGAAAAAAAAAACACACCAAAATAATCGCTGGAATAATTAAATGTATTGAATCAAAACGGAACTTCGATGCGAAATCAGCCCGGGACTTCGTGCCGCCGCACGCCGCCTGCTTGAAACTGTATGGGGACGTTTACGGTCGTCGAATTAAGAGATTCCCTTAACTAACAGAGTTCTAGACGCTCTGCTAGTTAGGCTTAACAACACATCTAACAAAAGCTCTGCTAAGAGAGTTTACGCGGTGCCTCGGTTAACCGTATTAGTCTGCATGATAAGGCCCCTTAACAGAGCCGTAACAGAGCACGTAAACGTAGCCAGTGTCTATGTGTGTCGACGCAGCGTCACGATCACAACCAAAGGAAAGTTTTAAAACTATTTGTGAAAATAGGATTTTTTACTGACTTCGAAGCCAATTTCTCCGACTTTTCCTTACTTTACTGACAAACTTTCTTTTTTCCTGACTTTCCTGACCTGTGACATCTCTGTACTGTAGTATTCTTCTCAGTAATTTTTGTTACAAGGCGCTCCTTTGGGCGCGTTTTTTTATGTCTTGCTTTTATTCAGTTTTGATGTTTCATCGATGACATTCCAGACGGACGTAATTGAGAGTCTAAGACAGGATAAATACGCTGAGTTTATCGGCTGAATATAAATGACCTAGGTACTTCCAAAAAGATTTTCGAGTAGAAATTGGTACAGGGTGTCTAGCGGTTTCATAGAAAAAAAATCCCGGTTATTTCCGATTTTTCCCGAGTTTTTAATAGGGTGACCCCTAACATCCTACGACAAATATACTAAGGAGGAGTACACGGGAGACGGTATTATGCAAAAGTTTATCGTCATACAGTTAATATTTTGTGTCTTTTCATTTTGTTTGAACTATGCACAAAGATCACATTTCTTAGCAGCTTGATATGTAAAATCGACTTCTGCGTTAAAAAACCAAGAATACATACGTCATTTATTAAATTAAAAATTGTTCGCAGGTGTTTTTAAGGATAAGCTTGAATTCATATTGAACGGCAGCAAGGAATAACGAATTAATCGACAAATTTTCAAATTTTCAGAGCCGTGCGGCAAAAAATAGAAAACCATAAAAATTACCCCTTACTACATGCAAAATAAAATCAATAAAATTGCATTAGCTCGAATACCGTTAAAGATATCGCAAAATCCTTGAAATTTTCGCCCCTAAGTCGCTTTACTTTCTCTTTTTACATAAAATTTGCCTATTTTTGTGGGTCTACCGAAAAAAAGTTTTTCTTTGTTTCATTTTTAACGCTGTTTTTAACATAGTAAAAATAAGCTTCAGCAGCAAATTTTTACATGGGACACCTTACAGTACCGCCCACTTCAACCCCCGGGGAGTTTCAAACAAATCGGAGTGTGACAGTCAAGGTACTATCCTCGTTAGATGCAAAGCAGCTGTGTCACACTGAAAAGCTGGCAGAAAGAACTCACTCCTTGACGAGTCTTAAAACCCCCGACAGAGTAGTTTTCAAGCAACTCTGCCAACAGCGTAAATTTATTCAAATTGCAGAATAAAAGCCCTTACTTCCAAGTAGAGCGAATAAGGTGGGATAAGTTGAAAAAAAAGTATTTTTAGCTAAAATTAATACTAAATCAAAATTTGTTGTTTCTTTAAAATTATATTTTTGAAATTTCAATACTTGCGTTTTTATGGTCAATTACTTTCGCTTTTTAGGAATCCCCGGTTCGTTGGAAAATTCCCGGCTACTACCTGGTTTTTACCGGTCGAAATAAAATTCCCGGTTTTCCCGATCGCTAGACACCCTGTTGGTATGACTGTGTTGCTTGATTGGTATCCGACACAAAGTTATTTAAGGTTAATCGTATTTTTTCATGATTATTTTGCTTGTATTACTCCCAAAAAAATGACCTCCACAGTAGCTAGCCCTTCAGCTTGTCTTCTACTACACTTATTACAGGCAAAAAAAAAATGAAGCCATTAGGTGCAGTAAACTAAGCAAACCAAAAGCCAATGGTTTGAAATAGCAACAACTAGAAAACAAGGCGAATTCTCATCATCTTGGAACGTACTGTATTTTACGGGGCTTTGGGAGGCATTAAGAATTCATGACAAAAATGCTATACTTATGAAACTAGATCTTAGTAGATCACCCCCCTCCCCCTCCTCTGTAATAATCTTATCATTAAGGGTCGTAAGGGGTTTACGTACCAAGAAAACCTTTCTACAGTTTCAACAAATTTATTGCTTACTTGACTATTTCTAAACACTTTTCTTTGCAGACCGAAGAGGCATTTTATGTATACAATAATCACAGTATTCATTTTAAAGAGACAAATAATGATGCAGCAGATTAAATTATTAATAATAATAAAAACAAAAATATCCACCAAAAACAGGTAACAAAAAATCTTTGATCCATTCGATCATATTTTTTAACTTTTTTCTCTTCAGCTTAGCACCGCTAAAGTAAATAAATTAAGCTTATTACATGACTTTTCTCATTCGGCATAGTAGTTCCACAGGCTGTCAACATAACCAATTTTAATTCTAAATAATTTACAGAGACGCAATTTCATATTCTGCAGGGCTTCTAAGGTATTATTTTCGCTTGGATCAGAGACCAGTCAAAGAGAAGAATGGATTTCTTTTATTCTACGAATTCTTGTAGTACAACCAAGGCAACAATAAATACTCTTGCGATTTGTGTTTGTCGTGAATATTTATTACCTTTACAAGAGGGGAACAAAGTTTATCAGTCAACTCAACAAAGTCCTGTCGACCGATCCTTGATCGATCTTGATCAGTTAATCAACTCCGTATACTCGGTTACAGATTAGTGGCACCTGGGTGGCACAATTGCAAACTCTCTAGAAATTTGTATATGGACGATTTACAAATTTTCGAAAAGAGTTACAAAATAATTTCGAACTGAACTCGTCCTCTTAAAAATGCAATTTCAGCGAATACATTTGTTCTCTAGCGTATACACAGTAGTTATGTCAGGCAAAGTCCTATACAACCTTGGTATGTCTTGCAATACGTCGCTTTCGTTTAGTATACGTATACAATTGTTTGAAGGTACTTCGATAGTACTTATTTATAGAGATTTAGGATTGCAAAATATCCTGTGAAAACATATATATATATTATATAATTATATATTATTATTATATCAAATAGCAGCGAGAAGGTGGAGGCACCTTTCCGAACGAGTCGCTACTGAGCAAATAGAAACGGGTAGATGCGCTTCTTAAATATTACGCTGGTATACACATTTGCTGATTAGGGAAGGAAATTTGTGAACACAGTTCACGTATCACATTGAGTAAGGGAGCCTGAAGCGAGGGATGAGGAGCGAGCTGAGCACTCCGCCAGATATGGTTTTTAAGTCCCACCCGCAACTACAGACTGTAGTTACATTAGTAGCCACAGCGTCACAACTAAAAACACCCCACCCCCCTCGAGAGCGGGACCCTTGGTATTTAAATAACGTTTCAATAAACGTGAAAAATGTACACAACAGGAAACACACATACACACACGCACAAAAAGTGCCTCATTCTTTTATAGACACTTGTTTACAAGATGGAGGAATGGATAAGGGACGTTTCGTCCCTCGATAAAAAGTCACTTTGTACATACATTTACTACTCGTGCCTCTATTTACACGTATTTGCTGCTTAATTGTTTCGCAAGTTCGGTGTACTTGAGAAACTTGGAGTGCGGACTCTCCTCGTAGGCCGTCGTCGGCTGTGGGGACTTCCCGGGCGGGGAGGCCGCGCCACTCCCATTCGATGTTTTACTTGAGCCTGCGGCCGGCGACGATGCGGCCGCTGGTGGCGGGGCGGTCGGCGTCGCCGCTGCGGCCGCGGCCGCGGCTGCGGCTGCCGTGGCCGCCTGGTGAGCCTTGATCGTCGCCGGGTCAGGGATGGCTCCGTCCTTGACAAAGTGCATTTTCGACAGGTGGTGGCGGTACGCTCCTTTCGATATGAAGGGCGTGTCGCAGAAAGCGCACTTCATGATCGAGTCCGAGGTCACCACGGCGTCGTTGCAGGCCCAACTAAAGGCCACGATTGAGCCGGGAGTCGGCAATGAAGACACGGGCGTGGACGCCCGACCTGCACCGGGTTGGGTGGCCACGCTGGCTGTCGAGGACGCGGAGGAGCCTCTGGACGAGTGGCGGTGAGTCTCAGTCTTGTCGCAGAGCTTTTGCAGCGCCGCCAGCGGATGGCTGCTGCTCTTGGCGGCTGCGGCATCACCGGAACCGGCGCCAGCGCCGGCGCCTCCGAGGCTGTCAAACATGGACGATAGGGCACCCAAGCTCGACTTGCGCTCGGATGAGCTCCGCGGCGTGGACCGCTCACTTGATGCGGGGCTGGCCGACGGCAGGGGGGTATGTCTCGGCGCCGGCGGACTCGCGACGTCGGAGTGGCCATCAGCGTCGCCGGCCGACGAGGCCGCCACACCGCCTTCTTCGTCGCCATCCTTTTCCTTCTTCACGACCAGACTCTCCGCTGACGCGGTGGACGGCGCCCTCCGTTCTCCGGCCTCGGCTTCTTCGGCGTCCTCCTCCTTCTTGATCGGGACCTCTTCGTCGCACGAGTCCGGTAAAGGCGAGGGAAGTCGCTTGTCCGGCGTCGTCCGTGGCGTGTGCTGTTCGGACTTGCGGTCAGGCGTTAGCGCATCTGGTCTCCCCGCACTGCTTCCCCCGCGCTCCGAAACCGAAGAGCTCTCGCTCCCGCTACGCTCCCTCCGCTGGAACATGTGCTGCTGTTGCTGGTGGTGGTAGTTGCGCAATAAGTTCATGGTCTGGGGATCGACGAGGGGCTTGGTATAGTCAACGCTCTCGTCGATCCCAAGTCTCTTCAGGATACTGGATCCCATCGGTGCTCCAGGCACTCCTCCGGCCCCGGGAAAAGCGGCCCCATGACGCGCCCTGGAGTCGAAGCTTTTTTCTATTAGCTTTTCGATAGCGTTCAGGACGGACGGAGAATCGCCTTTAGCGTCGGCAGGAGTGCCGCCTACATCTTTGGGACTGCCGGGTGGATCAGCCGAAGGCGACCTTTGTTCGTCCTTGCACTTGCGATTTTCCCGGAAAGGTGGCGCAACGTGCGAATGCGCAGGACTCTCGGGAGAGAGCAAAGCACTCTTGAGCAGATTCCTTTGGTCAGCACCTAAGAGACCACCACCAACGCAAAGGCGGACGTGCTCTACAAACACAGCTGTTTCGATTTTCTCGCCACACTTCTCACACGAAATTTTCGTAGTGAGACCGAGGTCTCGACTGAGATCACGCGGTAACTTCACACCCGGCCCGAGCAAGCCTCCAGCTTCACCGTTTTTCAGCTCGTTCTGCGCGCGTTCTAACTCTAGCAGTTTGCGGACCGGTAACGATTTCTTTCTCTTCTCTCGTGTTTGGCGACGCCTTCCGCCCGATTCCGTGATCGACCTCATAATGTGCTCTTTATAGTGCTGATTTTTGACCATGTGATTACTGAGCTCTTTTAGCGAGCTAAAAGCTTGATCGCAAACTTTGCAGGTAAGAACAGCGCTGACATGGCTGCTCGTGGTCCCGCTTGGAGCGGCCCCTGAATTTCCCCCCGAGCTGCCACTACTTGTGCCGCTGCCGCTGCCGCTGCCCGTCGTTCCACTAGACGATCCGCCGCCAGACTTATTCTCATCCGACGATTTCCACGAGATGATTTGTTCTTGAGATATGATATTGGTATAGTGCTGAGTCTGTTGCATGTGCGCTGTCATTTCGGCTAGCGATCTGAAGGACTGTCCACACCACATACACTTGAGAATCTGACGAGTCTGCTCCGCACCTTTGCCGAGCCAGACGTCCTGGCCTCGGACAAGTTTCCGTGGCAGAGGCATGGTTTCCTTGATCAGCAAATTGAGTTCAGCAGACGACGGCTTGGATGAGCCGTGGTTGGGCGATGGAGTCGTGGGTGGGTGCTGCGGTGGCGGCGGCGGCGGCGGTTGGATGGACGGAACGGGCACGTTCACGCCACAATGCTTTGCTTCTTTCATGTGTGTTGTAAGAGCAGCCAACGAGGGAAAACTCTGCTTGCACCAAACACACTTAAGCACGTCTTTGGCTGAATCCGCACCTTTGTTGAGCCAGTGCGATTGCCACGCACTGTGGCGACTTGTGGAGCCGGGGGCAGCCGATCCCATTGGCCTGTACAACTCCTCATTCCCTAGCTTGCTCAGCTCGCTCATCTTTTCTAGCGCCTTTGTAGCGTCCGTCGGCGAATGGCCCGTCGCAAAGGAGGGACTCTTTTCTGGATGTTTCAATTTGCCGTTCCACAGCGACGGATCAGCGGCTGCTGCGGCGGCCATAGCAGCGGCTGCAGCGGCCGTGGAGCCGGCCCCGCTCTTTGGTGAGAGGCTCGAAGCCGCGGCCACGGCGGCAGCAAAGTACGGGAAGTGGGATGCCACCACAGGCGAGGTCCACGGCGATACGACGGATTTGAAGTCCGGCGTCGCACTGACTCGTGGAGTCTTCCGAATCGGAGGATGGGGAGACGGGGATAAACTGGCCCCACTATCCAAATCATCATGACTACGTTTCCTACTCGATACAGATAAGTCCAGTGGGCTGTTCAGGCCGTCTGTCGCGGGCTCGGGGGAAACAGGTTTACTAAGATTAAGGGCGTCTTCTCCTTCAGGGTCTGACCGCTTGGAGAGGCGCTTCGTGCTGAAATCAAGCACAGCCGATCCTTCCGTATCGGTGGGCGAGGATGGTGGCGACGCCGACAGGGCGAGCGACGTGGGCAAAAGACGGTGAGCGCCGACACCTAGCAGCGCAGCGACCGCCGAATGCGCTTGCAGGGACGCTGGGAGGGACACGGCCATATGGTTGCCGACAGGATCAAGGGAGTCTCTCGACGGGCACCTCGCTGCTCCCGAAGAAGCCCGTGACTCGCGCGAAGGACATCGCCCTGGCGAGCTCCTGTTGACAAAACAACCAATCTGTCAACGGATGACCCAGTAAAAAATGGTACCGAAGGACATGCAGATGGCAGGTTGTCCGAGACGTCGCGTCGGCGCGGTACGGTGGCGGAAGAGGTGGAGGAGGAGACAACCTCCCTATCTGGACCTTCCATTCTGGTCGAGAGCCATGTATCTTGCTCTATGTCTGTGCTTGTCTGTGGTCCCAGCCCCTCCCCAATGGTCCGTCCTAGGCGCCCTTGGAACGAAGAGTGTTTGTGTATGTTGATTTACGGTAATGGCCGCCGCTCGTGCTAAATATTGCTCTTCTCCTCTCGTTCTCGGTTTTGGCTGGGACCCGCCACAGTACCACCCCGTCCCATACCCTGGCCAGGCACACTCAACCCCACCCTTTGCTCGTCTCGTCTTGCCATGCCACATTGTCCTTACCCGCCCGACCCTCTCCCCCTTCCTTTCCTCCAGCCATCTTATCTCTTTCGGATTACTCTTTCCACCTAATCTATGCTTTGCTTTACATCTCTTTTTAATTCATAGGGACGGCACTGGTCATTAACAAGGTGGTTAATACATGGGAGAGATCGCGGTAGGTTTGTTGCGCGTCAGGGAAAAATCAGGGATTGTTTTGGTCAGGGAGAAGCCAGGGAAAAATCAGGGAATCAGCCCTTTTCCCTTGTAAATGCCTCTTATTGTGCATTTTAACTCCTTAGCCCGAAAATTTGGTGCGATGTTTAATACTCATAATATAAAACCAGAGGTACAAGCTGCTGTTCCATTTCATATAAGATTATTTTTGCTTTTCATAAACTACAAGTAAATGACGGTTTAGGGTTTTTTGAAATGGGTATTAGTTGCAAAGTTTAAAAAATAAATATATACAGTATACTGTATAAAATATTAACTTTAACTTACTGCAGAGATGTGCTAATTTTAAGAAGTCTATGCTTGGCATTTTTGATGCTCCAGTAGTCCTAAAGTACTTCCCGGAAAACGACCTGTTTGGTTTTAAAAAGTCAGCGAAAAATCAGGGAATTTCACTTTTCCCTGGAGCGTAACAACACTATTGCTTTAAAATCGACTCCACACCTCCATGGACAACTCCATACTACACCTACAAACCGGTTATCACTGCCTTCGTGTGATTTTCACTAAAAGCGCCCGCACCAACCTTTATTTAACATAACTTTGGATTAGTTTCATCTTGACGCATGGGCGATTAGACCTTTAATTAAGTGGTATACATTTGGAAATATGTTCCTTATGTTCATAAAATCGTAAACCGAGGAACTTTCACACATTGCTACACTAAATATGGCGGTGACGATTCGAACGGACAGAGGTATACGAAATCCGCATCGTGCACTCAGCTATTTGGTTTTAAACCAAGTAAATCAAAAGGTTTTATTATTCCCGCATGTCAACATTCAATTAACAATGGCTGGAAGTCAATTTAAGAAAAATTGCGTCTCAAAATTTAAAAAGCGTTTTCACAAGAAGGATCTTAACTTACGACCGCCAAGCGTTGCCGTTCGGAAAGGGAAAGAAATGTTTTAGAGGATCTTTTTATTTCAGTATTGTCAAAATTAAAAAGAAAATATAACTCCTCTTGAAACCTGAAATTTAATCATTTAGGCCTTCTCAAAAGCTTAAAACTGCGTAATTTAATGGGAAAAATCCTTTCGATTGCTCTTAAGCTAGATTTCACTCCAAATAATTTGGACGATTAAGGGTTAAGCTGTCTCAGATAACCTTCGCCCCTCACTGTTTCAGCTCAAGTCTGTGGTGTGATGGTCACAAGCATGTAATGGAGGGAATACATTTTTACAGGAAGCACCAATAAAAATGTCCACAACGTGGTGTAGTTTTTTCATAACAAAAGAACATAAATACGTATGAAAAAGGGAAAAAAAAAGGAAAACCGACTCAACCGGATTCCGACTCGAGACTACGAATGGAAGGTGTAGGCGTAGCGTATGTGCTTACCTGGGTCCTTCTTCAGTGTCTGGATCAGCTTCGGCGTCCCTCGAAGGTAAACTAGCTGGCCGGGTGTTGTCAGCGGCCAGCAGAGGATGCGGCGGCGGCGAACAGCCGGGGGACGCCGCGATGTGCATCGGCGTGGACGCGTCAGTCGGCGGCGGCGTAGTCGACTCGGGGGGCAAGGGGGCTAGCGGGGCTGGCTCCTCTAGCGCGGCGTCAGAAGCACCGCCGCCGCCGCCGCCGGACGACGTGGACTCGGCGTCCGAATCCCCCTCGGACTCGCCGTCGGGACCCTCGGCGCCTTCTGCTGCCGTCCCCTCACCTTCCCCGCCTTCCCCTGCAACAAACAAACGCAATTCCAACATCAGGACCCTTTCAACGATCGTCTATCGCCCGAAATCGCTACTAAAACTTTTTGACTCGAAATTGTCTTAACCCACTACCGCCCAGCGATGCCTTTTGGAAACAGAAAAAAAATATTTTAGAGGATCCACGTAGTTCAGTATTGTCACACTTTAAAAAATATCGCCCCTCTGCAAATCTGAAATTTAATAATTTAGGCATTTCCCAAAGCTTAAAATTGCGTAATTTAATGGGAAAAATCCTTCGAATTGCACTTAACTAAGCTAACTTAATTAAGCTAAATTTCACTCCAAATACTTTAGGCTGTTATAGGCTAAAATGTTCTCATTTTCTGGAGGTCCAACAAGTTTCGCCGCGATAAAGCGAGGGCATGCACTGCTTACGAAAATCAACAGCTGCAAGATTGAAAATTAAACGAGGTTTTGAAGAAGTGCGACGTAAATCCTGTCTTGCCTTGAGGATTATATGACACCTTGTTGGAGAAAAAAATCAAGAGTCCCGTTTATTGAAAAGGCAGCTAGTATCAAAGAGAACTTGACAGGACGATCACAAGCTAATGAAGCATTCCAGGTTTTAATTATACGCTCGGGGGTGGGATTCTTCAGGATTAAAGAAATCCTACTCATTAAATAATTCGGCAACACGAATGCCTCCAAACAAACACGAAAAAAAGGAGAAAAAAAGGTCTGTGAAACCGAAAGAGGCTCCCTCTCGAAGCGCTGAAAGACCCGTATTACTCTCAATTTGTTCGACTCTCTCACTAGATGGCAGCAGAGCTCTACTGATCCAAGCGGGAATGAAGAAAGACATGATCAACTACAAGCTGTCGCAGTTAATCCCAGCTCTGACCAGAAAAATTCCGAGGGACACGTGAACAACCTGGAGTTGAAGGGGCGGGGTCGGCGCTGGGAAACTGCTGATTTATTGAAGAATGTTTTACGGCTATGCAACGAAGGGAACAAAGATCGTCATTTTGAAATCACATTTCTTCAAACTGAAAGCAATGCGTCGAGTGCGGCTCGTATCCTGCGGGACTACAGCTGAAAAGTATTTGCCTTTACCTTACAGATGCTGTTTTTTTTTTGTTTTTGTTTTTTTTTGTAGCATGAATAACCTCCGATTAATTACGATTACGAACGACCGTAAGTCCAGGAGATGCCGAAAATCACTCCACACTAACAATCAGTTTCCGCACCGATTTTACCTCTATGCCTTCGAAGGTGCCCAAGGAATACTTGAAAGTTGATAAAATTAATTTTTTTTCATAGGAATTTAAGGGCGGGTTGGTTTTTACAAAAAGCGATTATTTTAGACCTATGGGGCTGGAAGCGTGAACAAAATATTTGGACCACACGTTTGTGATAATGCCCCTACTTGCACCCCATTTTCGTAAAAAAAGGAAAGGTTTTTTTTTCTTTTTTTTTCGAGCGATCGTCTCTGTAGCCATATGAAAAATAATTTAAAAAAATTCGTCAGTTCGAATGCAAAAGTGCTGATGACTTATGAGTTGAGAAAAATCCGAAGACGATGTAAGAATTCTCGCGAGGAGCACACAAGCGGCTACCACGACTCCCCGTATGTCAGGTGAGGCAAGTAAGCGGCGCAGAGGTATGTTGTTATTCTCGTGACGATCGGCGATGTAAGTATTGGTATGAATCAAATTTTGCTAATGTTGGTTGCGGGCAGCGCTCGAGTTTCCGGGAATAGGTCGGAGACAGTGAGCTCCTGGAAAAATAGAGGCCGTCAAAGGTGAATAGAGGAGGGCGCAAAGAGCCAGCATGCTTTAAACTAATTACCATTGATTTATAGTGCCATTGTGCATTGTTTGGTTTATCGTGTTAAAACAAGGAGGCGTGTGGAAGGGGTCGCGTGGTCAAGCCCCTCCTTACGAAATTAACTCCTCCCACAATAATATACTCCTCCTCCAAGGGGCAAAATGTCCTTGTCGATCGGTGGGCAAGCAACGCAACAAGGCGATCAGAGTTCACCAAAATCGCGCGATCGAAATCCAAGAGTCTTCAGCAGGTGACATAGACCAGTCCGGGCCGATCAATAAAGTGCAAGCACTCCAACACAAATAAGTTTCGGAGGAGATCCCCATAACAGAAGCCGAGACGAGAGAAAGTTAGATCAAGTACACTCACAGCAGAATTCGCGCTGAAATGAGAGACAATAGGCTATAAATCACGACAAGATATTGAATCTGAAGGGACGTCCTGCAGCAGCAACCGCAGTAAGCATGACGTTGGCTCTCCACGATCAGGACTTGACGGAGCTCGTCGCTGCTATCATCTTCGCTCGCCGGCCTCGCGATTTATGGAAACCTTAAAGATGCGTCAACAAAAACGCGCAAAAAGAAAGGCGGACCAGATCGGACATCGTCATTTTCCGCCATTGACGAAGTCGGGTCCCTTTCGCTACTCTTTCTAGTATGCTGAGCGCTGGAGCAGAGCCTGACCCAGCTCCCACTGCATGTTATTTTTTGTCTGCCACAAATAATCATCTCAGATCACTTCTATCGGGTTTAAGGAGCCCAATTTTGCAATTTTAATACTTTTTACTGACATCAAAATTGGCAAGTAGACATTTCAGAGAAATTTGATTCAAGAGTATGGTTTGCTCTAAATGTAGAGCAAATTCAGAAATAATAATAAAAAATACAAATAAAAAACAAGCGCCGATACTCATACAAAAATCTGTCTCCTAAAAGTCAATAACAAGATGTAAAACGTATCGTAAAATCTCATCTCGCGAGGCTGTTTCGAAGAGCGTCCTCGAGACAACCAATATATTCTATCATCGCCATTTAGAACCAACCCACAATAACACCGGGAAAAAAGCGTAATAGGGATTCGCTACGCAAAAATAAAAAATCGTGGGCTAAGACGAGTGTCACTTGCCTTCGGACCCTGCCAAATACCTAAGAAGTCCTCGCTTGATTTACTGCGCTATAGTTTTCTATGACGAGCTAATCACCGCACCTGGGCTCCAGCCAATTAACAAAACAAAGACAAATCACGTTCGGAAATGGCGCACCACACCGGAGCGTCTGTCCTCCCCATTTATAATTTTTATGGCCCGCCCTAGCCAATCTCCTTCGAAAAATTTAAAGGATACGTCACGGATTAAATGTCGTCGCCTCTAGTATATATACTTGCGCACATGTGGTGTACACCGCCGAGTCGGCTCGGCATATGCAACATAAATCTGAGCGAAATTGCCGAACGCGAGCACCCTGTGTAATTGGCCGGGGACGCGATTTGCCCCGCTCCGCAGCTGTACTCTGTGCCCGCCGTGATACGTCGCTAGCAAATCACAAACTCAATCGTCGAATTACGGAGCCTTGCATCAAAACTCAGCTCGGCGACACCTTTTCAGTTTTCCGACTCCCCCCCCCCAACCCCCCAAGCTGTCCGTGCGGATGACGCATGGCTTAAGGAGGATGCTATGTCGCCGTAACCCTTTTTACGGACCGTATTGTTTTGGGGCGGTATAATTCATTCGGGGAACGGATCCCTTTCTGTGTAATCAAGCCCAACTTTTATCAATACGCTTTCCTCCTATCAAACGCAATAACAATTAAAACCTGGTCGGTATTTCATCCTCGCCTGAAAATCTTGGAAGAGGAATTACAACCTCTAAAATAAAAATTTGGAGTCCTAGGTTACGAGGTGTATTCTATTCCCGCCTTACGATCCACGCTAAATATTAACGCTAAAAAAAAGTCCCACAAGAAATCAGCGAAATTTTAAAACAAACTTTCAAGACAAAAACTCATACATAATAATTTATTTTTATTACGCGATATAACAAAATTTGGGGAATGCTAACGACGGTAAGTAAACACGCAAGGCTCTTTTTTGGATTGTCAATAAGTCTTGCACCGGGCCCCGAACTGTTTGCGGTACCTCGCGGCTAACTGCACAAATCTTAGGATTCACGTATTCTACGTTGAAAGTTGCACTGGAAAGTTTGAGAAGTTGATCTTCTTAATAAGAGAGTGGACGACACAGAGAGCCTCCACGAGATGAGTGACAGGCTCTGTCCGGACTGGCAGATAGACAATTGGGGACAGACAAGTGTCATATGCAGACTCGCTTCGCAGTCTTGAGAATCATCATGACGGCAAACAATTGCTTCTCGAAAAACATGTCGCACTATCAAAACGGAAACAGACTCGGTAAAAGGCGTTTCCGCTTACTGCATCGGGAAAGTGATGGATTTTAGACGGTGCAGAGACGGCGGGAAAGAGCGGGGAGGGGAGGGGTTCCGGTTGGAAAGAGAAGTGTGTCAATCAATCGTTACATCCATATCATCTCCACGTCTGTCTGTTTCAAACTTTCGGTGAGTGACACCGCGAGCGTTAATCGTTACGCAGCTGGTTTCTAAAAGAGTAAAGTCTCCTTTGATTTTGTCGTGCAGAAGTTTCCTAATTTTAAGGGTGCATTTTTCATCTTAGAACAGAGTGAAGCATTGACCCACAACGGAGGATTCTTGAGCTGAGAGACTTTTTGATTTCAGAAAATCTCGGTTTTATAAATCTGCTTTACCCAAGAAAAATTATAGGCAAAATCATAATTGATCTGCAATTTAAAAAAGTATGTACCCATAATAAGAAATCTTCACGCAATATAAACAAAATATTAGTAAAAATATTATTAATATAGGGGAAAAAATATGGACGAATTCATCACTTATAAAAAGAAAAATGACCCAAGATTTTTTTACCCAAGATAGAACAATTCTTAGTCCCCAACCCCCACTGAAAAATAAAAAAAGAGATAAAAAAACAACAACAATGTATTGACCTTGGACACACACACAAACGCACCAAAAATATTGACATCTTTGAAAAAAAATTAAAAAATCTTGATTTAACAAGGCATCAAATCTAAAGCCTATCACAAAGTCTTGACTTAAAAAGAAAAGATGAGTCAAAGAGAAAAGATCTTATCTCTCTTTATAGGCCAAGAAAAATTCATATCTGACATCAGGCATACATGATCTTGGATCAGGAACGCCTTTTAATTTAGAGCAGGACGACCCTTTATCTAGGTTCAAGAAACCCCTTATCTTGGAACAGGGAAAAAACCTTAACTTGGATCTGGAAAACCCCCTTATCGTAAATAACGATACCTTTTGTATGGGGGGGAAGAAGATTTTTTTCACCCTGAGAATCAGAATACCCCTGATCAAGCACATGCCACCGATTTCCAGCAATATTTAGTGGTCGCAAGCCCCCAACAAGAAAATTCTTACTGTCGACTTGAGGCACATTTAAATGAGAGGGAACGGTATTTTTAAGCGCATTTCCGGTGAGAATAGTCCGCAGGTATGTCAAAAAGAGAGCTGGGCTAAGGATCGGAGGCCGGAGGGTGCGGCTGGCTCCAGTTCTATTTGCACGGTACACAAATCTGAGCACCTTGTCTGTGTTTGAAGTGGCCGGGTACAGGAAGGCCGCCTCAAGGACGCGAACACTAGCCTAGACCTTCGGGGCTCTGCGATTGTGTGTGGGATCACACTCGGCATATTTCCTTCGAACACCCAGGCACGAGGTTCAAAGAGGACAGGACACTTCCCCCATAAGACAAACTCACTTGACCTAGCCCAACTTCAACTATGAAAGAACATAACCCACACTCTAAATGTTTAAGGTTGCATTTTCAACCTTTTGGTTCAACCCCCACGACGTTAAGCCGAGCGGAGCGATAACTGAGAGAGGCACAAGCCACGTAACATAACCTAACTAAACTTAGGGTTACGCAATTAAACGGTAGCCAAGCCTGATGACGCTTACTTCTCGGCGGCCGATTTAGGGCCGCCAAGAAGTAAGCGGCATCAGGCTTGGCGACAGCCGAATGGAGCAATGGCGAAGCGAGGCACAAGTGACTAACTAATCTTGGTAAACGGCAAGGGGCTTGGTTATGATAGGTTAAGTTAGGTGGGATGCCTCTTGCCTCGCTCCGCTGTCGTTTCTCTCGATTTGACGACAACAGGTTGAACCAAAAGGTTAAATTTGATACCTTAAAAAATTTGAGTGCACTAGCCTTGTCTGGCAAGTCCTAGCCAAATCTAACCCTATTAAACTGACACCTGATTTGACGAACCTACCGTGCCTTAATGCACATTGACGTAACCTACCATAGCCTAACGTAAGTTAAGTGATACCAAACCTGAACATCTCGATGTGATCTCGAAGAAAAGTGCGAAAGCTTTGGAAAGCAAAATTTAGATTCGCATTGCAAAGAAAGCCACTTCTGTCGAAGCAAAGCTGATCATCAAGAGAGGAAAGTTTGTTAACAAATAAAATGGGTAAAAAGCGACACGCCAAAGATAAGTAACATCAATCCATCAAATATGGATCAATCTATTGATCGCTCAATCTATCAATCACGCTGGGAATTAACTGTCCCAAGCTCAGGCAGCACCCACCTCCACTTACTCGCAAGCCAAAACAACAACACAGCAATGAACCCGCCCATAAGTCCAAGGATGAATCAACCAATCAATCAATCGTGCGATTGATCGATCACTCCTCGTCTGTCCGTCTCCGTGCGGTCACCAATCCATCAAAAAACGGCCGCACCTGAGTAAACGGAGGCTGGCCCGTGAGAAAGCCCCTGTCACCTTCATTCATACCTAAACAACTCGCTTTCTGAAATTGTCACCTTTCAGGTAGTTTCTCCAACTAACTTCTAAGTTCTGTAAAACTACATTTCTGCTAATGCTTCCATTCTTTTAGAGTTCAGGTTCCGGTTCATGCATACAGGACACGCTTACAATTCACAAAATATACACGAGTTAAAAAACGCAAACCTTTCATTTACTGACTAAGCGCTACTTCGTACCTTATAAATTTTGAATGTAATCGTTTTTTCTTAGCTACAATACACCTTTTCACCCGGAGAGTGCCAAAAAGGGGGGGGGGACGAAAGATTTCATGCAGGATATATAAAAAGGACTAAAAATGTTCTAAAATTTTGCACAGAGCTTCAATTTTTATCCCAATCTTAAAGCGTGCACTCATCTCACCCGCAATAACCTTTCGGGCATTTGTTTAAAGAACAAGAAAAAACGACAAGCTCTCTCACATTCATACCTAATTAAATAAAAAAAAATAAAAAAATAGGGATGACCAAAGAGTTATTTCCTTACGTTCATATCGCTCAGGATTCGCCCTGATGACAGAGAAGAATGCATTTTCGTTTGCTTTCTGCTTTTAGGTGCAACAAACAAGTGGGTATTAGAAGGTTTGTCATTGATAGCGATATGTACCATTTTCGAGTTTTACGCGTGCGCAGATGGGTGCAGAAAACTACCCCCTCCGACAGTGTCGGCATAAACATCGGCGGTTCCAATTTGATACGAAGAAACGGGTGGCGTTGCAAGGCGGTGTCAGGGCCAGGAGGTGACCACCGTGCAAGTAAACACTTGGTACTCAGCGCGTCACCTTCGACTCAACTTGACTGACGTCTTGTAAGTCATTCATTTGCTTCGAAAACATTCACTATTCGACCTACTCCCCTATCCCCCCCCCCCGTCACTGATCCCACCGGGGCTGACGAAAACGCATCATCATTATTGGGCTGCTGTATCAAATTAATGATGGACAGCCCGTCGCACTGTCTTTCTTTTCGTGGAATAGTCTGTTCGCCACGCAGTTCGTTGAATATCGGATATTTCTGATCGCTCAGCAAAACGTACATAATATGTGATAGGGAATTTACGATACCTGTGAAATCAGAAACGGTTGACACATTCGAACACATACATATAAATAGGGGGGGGGGGAACTTTGCTATCTCAAGTTCGATAATTTTGAAAATACACTCAAACTCGGGGTTCCAGTCGGTTCCCTCAGAAGTTTCAAGAAAAAAAATGAGTTTTAACGGGTTAAACTTTAAAGGAGCGCTTTCAAATAAAAGCAAATGTTCCCGCATATTTTAGGGAAAACCAAAAGTTTCCAGAATGGGCCGAATTAAAAGTACCTCGGCAGTCTAAACAATCGATTAAGAAATTCAGTTAAATGTTTAAGATCGAATAGTAAGTTCCATGAAAGGGTCATGAATTTTTTACAACCTTAACACCAATGAAAACAAAAATCCCTGTTTTGGAGACATCTATAAAACCGTTTTGAAGTGGAGGTAAAAAAGGTCGTGTTTTCACTGGTTTTCAAAATACACCAACCAGCCACATCCATGGAAAGCTCTCGCCGAGACCTTTCCATTGATGTGGCTGAAAGAGCCTATTTTGAAAACTTGTGAAAATGCGACATAGTTCTGTTTTACAGCCACCCGAAAATGGCTATAGGTAGGGATTAATTAAATCAGAGAAAGGCCCTTGGCAAATTTTTCTATTTTTGTGCCATAAGTATGTGATTTAGAAGCTAAAGACTGATGCAACAAATTCTGCCGAGCCCATGCGAGTTTCACTATTGACGACTCCAAGACAAGTTTTATTGAGAGGTCTTCAAAATAAGGTGGCATATAAGCAAAGCCGCAAAACTGCTAGTGTGTTTGGATAACAAATCCATCACAAACATACTTGGCTCTTTTTCCCGAAGTCGCGCTCCGGTTCATAGTAAGTTGATGTGCTATCAATCAAAGAGGTTTCCAGATCGCTATCATGACGACGACGGTCGCCTGTACCTGGCCGACACCCGGACGCTCCAGGATCACCAGCCCGATGACAAGGCATGTTCAAGTCTCCTGAGAAAAACGAAAACTTGGCTTCTCCTGGGGGGGGGGCATTCGGCACGGGGTCTTCCAAAGGAAGGCCGACTATGAACACGAATTCCGCAAAATTAACCTACCGAAATTTCTACACTGATTCCGGGACGAAGAAATTCATCCACATCACTGCGCTTGCATAGGAAAACTAAATTGAATTTACAAGTGATCCGTTTACCGCTACACATGCCGATAAAATGAATTGAGAACACTTCGCAAAAGAGGCCTTAAAAAATTTTGGAAGGATTGATTTTTCGTTTTCCGATTTTTTTAAATTCCATTCTAGACCTAAAGCGTGTCTCCCACTTTAAGGTGTATTACTTTTTTAAAAGCCCATTCATTTTCCTTTCCCTTTTAAGCCCATTTTTCTCAGAACTTTTTTAAAAAGTTCATCCCTTTAAAAACTTATTTTTTCATGGCCCAAAATGTTTAAAATCCTGGTATTTTTATCTCTTTAACAGCCATCGTCGAATCAGCACCTTTTAAATCTCTAAAAAGCCTGTCCTTTTTGAATTCAGGTCTTGAAGCTTGTCCTCCAAACCAACCCATCATAGACACTTGCTCATTCAACCTCCTCCACCTTTCATGAAAAGGCGTGAGATTTTCCAGTCTCTCAAAGCTCAGAAACCACTTTCAAACGGCTTGGCAAGGCCGACTTTGAAGCGACCCGAGCGACGGTGAGGGAAGGTGCAGTTAACCTTATATTTGAGTGATTCCCACCCGCGTCCCGTCGACAATAAAAGCCATAAATCACCCGATTCGATTCCTACTAGGAAAATTGCAGCTCCAGCAAATGACGACCCTGATGAGCAATTGTAAACAAAGGTGAGGCGACCGCGGGGCACAAAGCGCTTCCGCGAAAGTTACCTATTCTTCGGGTGACAAGTGATTAAGTGAATTTGCCTGATTTTTTGGGGTTGGACCTATGATCACCGTCAGCGGCCGCACCATTTATCAGCGGAGGAGGGGGAAATGGGGAGAGGGGGAGAGCGCGGAGGAGGGGAAGGGGAACGATTGCGCAGTGCGAAACAGCTGGTGGACGATCACGACTCCAAACAATCGAGCAGCATCGGCTGTCGTCGGCTGCGCCGTTTTTCCAGGAACGTACGCGTGGCGGTCTTGGACTCCGGCCTGGACAAGTGACGCTGGATAATCCAGTCGCAGTCCCCCCTCCGAAATCCTAGTTCCAACATGTCCAAACGTATCTAACATTGAAGAGTTCCTGGAAGCGAAGAGAGACGCGGCGTTGCAACGCCAATGGTAGCAGATCGCAGAGGAAGATAGCAGTCGCAGGATTGCGAGCCAACTACCCATTCCTATGCACACCACCGCGCAGCCTGCGCGGCGCTTGCCCGCGCCCCGCCACCGCGGTATGCTTCTGATAACAGGTCTTCCCTAGCTATTCGGCTGATTATCCTAGGAGGAGCAGAGCTACAACTGTATCTGCGGATTCGACAGTCGCTAAAGAGCGACAACAAAAGGCTTCCTGTTAAGAATGTACCTTGAAAGAAGGCTTTGAGATGGCTTAACTTACGTATAATGACTAGGATGTTAGACTATTCTAACTCTATACAACAAAAACAATCCACTTTTTTTCGGGGATAATGATGGGCTATTCCAACCATTTACGACATCAACAGTTAAGTTTTCTCAAATCCGATGAACACGGAAGCAGAAGAAATCAGTGGTAAGGTTTGAAAATCTCATCTTTAGCGCGGTACATCATTTTATTTTTACTTTGTTAGTAAAAGATTTTGGCAATAGTAGGTGACATGGACTAGCGAATATTAACATCCTCATCTGTGCCACAGATTCAGGGCCGAAAAAAAATGTTTTACTGTAAAATTTAAAGAGTGTTAAAAATTATTTGACGGAAGCCTTAACCCATAACAGTCCAAAGTATTTGAAGTGAAATTTGGCAAAAGAGAAAGTGGAAGGATTGTTTCCATCAAAATACGAAATTTTAAGCTTCGAGAAACGCCGAAAATTATTAAATTTCAGGTTTCCAGAGGGGTGATATTTTTATTGTGACGATACTGAACTGAAAAGATCCTCTAAAATATTTTTTTTCTGTTTCCGAACGGCATCGGTGGGCTGTAGTGGGTTAATTTGCCAGGACCGATACACTGCGCAGTAACCGATGTCGGAAGGTAGGCAGCTGGCGTGGCGCGATCATGACCACTGCGCTGTGTGCTCTACGGCGGCCCGCTAGGGCAGGCCGGCGCAGCGCGCAGCTGTCCATCAAGGAGCAAAATTAATGACAACCCGCGCGTCCAGAAGATCCCTTGGGATCGCTCCGATGACAATGCAGTGACTAGACAAAAACAAACATCTGCCCCGCGTCCAAAAATCAAAAAAGAAAAAAATATTCAGCGGAATTTTGGGGAGTAGTAGGTGCGAGGTCGGCGCGGCGCCGTGGCCTCGGATCTTGCCGCGCCGCGCTGAGGTGCCCCGCTCCCCTTTCTGGGGAGCAGCGGTGTCCTCACGGATTAAGACGGCGCGCCTCTCCGCAGCGCCAGACCACCAGGACTGTCACTTGAGATATCCGTCACTCACCGCACCACACTGTCAATCTGCCAGTCTCTTTAATATGCAATCACACGTTACGAACCACGACACTGATGAGAAGACAACTTTTAGCTGCCCTGCACTTGATATTCATCGACTGAAACTGGAGTATTTCGGAAAACTTGTCGCTAACTGTTCGCCTAAGTTTGTTCATGGGACTCATGGGACGATGGTCCCAATGACACTTCAGCCATGAGATGATCCAAATGATGTGGTCCGATTGATAGATCACCCAGTCGATGACACATAATCAATGCCAACCAAATCATGGGACACTAATCATGGGGCCGTATTCATGGTACACACTCATCATTGGACTAGCTCATCATGGGACTTACTCAAAATTGGAAAGTATACATACTCATCGTAGGACACCAATCATGATACTCATGGGGACACTCATCACAGGACAGTGGACCCATTTATCATGGGACAACCTCAACATGGTACACACTCATCAGGGGACCTCATCATAGGACTCCTTACAATCAAGGACATCTTCATCATATTATGATATCCTCATGGGACATTATCATGGGACATCATTATGGTTACATTGAGGGGAATCCACATCATGGGATACCCACATCATAGGATACCAGCATTGTGGATATGAACATCATGGGATACTCAAATCATGAGAAGCCGTAATCATGGGGTATCTATTCAAACTATCGGACACTCGAAACATGGGACCCAAATCATGAGGTCCTCCCATGGAGCAACGTTATGAGACCGAATTTCGTAAGCATACTTTGTCAAACATTTCGATATTTACTTTCCCAATGGTTCTTAACTTTTCCGAAATTCGAAAAAAATGTAAGACTCATTGCATAAAGACCGCTTTTTTAACAGCTCATTCGGCTATATCGCGACGAAATTTTGGTTTTCAGCATTAAGATGAGAGGAAGGAGTCGTCGGTCGACCGCAGACTGGTTCACATGCGTAAAACGAAACCGGGTGTCTGCCGGTGCGCCGACGGCGTACCGCAGCGGCCGCCGCAGCGGCGTAAACGTCACGTCCAGTCACGTCACTTTGGCGGTCACGTTGATGTGACGTGACGGCTCACATAATCGCCAACAAATGTTAAAAACTTACTTTTGTAGAGGGGCCTGCTTTACCACGTGGTTCCCCAGCTAAAGTTAGGATCCCTCTCACTGCGTCTGCACATCTGTCGAAGTTTTATGGCCGGGCCCGGGCAGAGCCGCGATGGCCAGCGAACGCCGAATGGGCTTCAAAAAGCCTATTTTTAGAGATCGTCAATCATGTCACAGAATCAAAATGTTCTCGGGGCCGTCTTTAACTTATTTCGCCTATTCAACGCGCAGAATATTTAACGGTCTCCGAAAAAGAAAAATTGCATCAGGATTATGATGGGTAGGGTTAGGTAAAGTTAGGTATCCTGTAACTCACTCTGCCACTTAAGCAGAAAAGATAAAACAAAAGATGTACAGAAAACAAAAATGAAAAAAAAAACCACTAAGAAACCTTTAACCGAACCCAACAACCTGTCTCTATAATTTGAAACACCCCTTCCAATCTTTAATCGCGCATTTAAATTTGCGTAATTTGGCCACAAGAAGTGTTCGAGATGACTCCTCGAAATCACAGTTTAGGTCCTTTGTAACCCGAGCAAGATGAACATTGATGTAGAGAGAGACAGCTGGTTTATTGAGGCAGCTAATTAGGTACGGTTCTTTTTATGGTGCTCAATGGGAAGTACCCGTAATGACGGTCATAATGCTGTTATGATTGTTTTGAGCCAAATTATCTGTCGATTTCCCAGCTTTCTCTAATCCAGTTTATGGAAAGAAACTGGCCCCGAGATAACATGTAATAAAGACACTTTATCGGGGTCTTTGCTATGTTCGCTACGCACCTGTTATTTGTTTTATCGGGTCTACATCGCGGTAGAACACTATACCTGTAATCTCAACCTCATCTATACAGCCATCCTCTGAGAGGATGTTTATTTTGACGGAATCTTATTGGCTTTACAACAAAAGCGCATCTGTATGATACAAAAAATAGTGCTGAAAAAAACCCTTCACAATATATGAGCGATTAAAAGATAAAACCTTCCCTCACGGAGGAAAGGGTTGACTTGATTAGCTTCTCGCAAGTATACTACGCCCAGTCTTATATGTACAGGAAGATTCACTGAAAGTTTGTTGACGATCAAAATACCTTTACGCAAGTTTTTCTTAACCACAGAAAAGACGACAGACAGACAGCAACGTAAGGCTAAAAATAAATAATTAAAAAAAACTCACTGTCGAATTGTTCTGTGAGTTTATGAATCTAAATCTGTATCACAACAGACTCAATTTCACAATAAAAAAGTTACATAGTTTACGTTAACAAAAGGTTTACGTTACCAAATAAAAAAAATATTTTGTTTGCCAACGATAATGATCAAGAATGAAAAGCACCGATTTTTCAGAAACCAGCGCGTTTCTCGGCAAGGATAAAGATTAGACAACAATCTGATATCGTGATTTAACTTTTTGTCACG
>Ga0058701_10000607_pt1 | contig 24245 bp, 21 predicted proteins | sample AgamicOrMae_FD_97039 | JGI IMG/M metagenome (GOLD analysis project Ga0058701, IMG submission 97039) | Agave microbial communities from Guanajuato, Mexico - Or.Ma.e | ecosystem: Host-associated > Plants > Phyllosphere > Phylloplane/Leaf | place: Guanajuato, Mexico | collected 2012-06-04 | reverse complement strand
TAAACGTGTCGTATCTTTACCGTTTAAGTCGATTATCCCACCTAAAAACATTAGTTTTCTGATGAGCTTCGGAGCATATTGCTAACAACAGTTACACAATTAAAGAAGCCCCGTCCTCAAAAACTTAAGATTTTTTTTAAAACCAGTAATTAGTTTTACTTGCACACATTGACGGAATACCACTAAAGGGCTCGTCACAAAGCTTTAAGCAATATGAATTCTTGTTTATGCTCTATTTCCAGCCGATTTCTTATTGTCCCGCTGAAAGTTTAGCCTACCATTCGACTAGTTCCATTTCGAATTATCACGATCGAATTGATGGCAGATTCCCTCGGGTTTGATTTTTTTTGGTAACGAGTCTTCTACCTTTAACAGCGCTCATCACATTCTACATTGGTCTGGTAAGAAGCTGATATCTAAAGAGGTGAGCGATGAGCAAACATTCGTAAAATTGAGTTCAATAAAATTTGTTACCACATCAAAATGATGCAAGACCCTTGTCCCATTTGCTAGAATATTAAGGATACTTATCCAATGCAGACAAGAGTTTAGCATTATTAAGTTGGATAAGACAGATCCGAAATATTACCAAATAAATCTTCAGAAGGAACCTATTCCGTCAGATTACGATCATTCATCCCACTTAAAAAAAAAGTGAATTAAAAACAAATTAGTTATTGACTCATCTTGCAGAAATCCCAGAATTGGTTTACATCTCGAGTCAACAACAGTTTTTATAACCATTCGTATGTTTGTCTTGTGCGTTTTCTTAACGTAAATGTGTTTGTTCTTATGCTCATCTGCGTATATTTATAATTCTCGATTTAAAAAAAAATCAGAAGCATGGAAGCGTGATTTATACATCGAAAATTTTCAGTTATAGATTTATAACGTCTGCATTTTCCATTGCGTATCTTCTGACGGCACTCGACACGAAACAAATATCACATTTCACCTTCCCAATAAGAGGTAGAAAAGTAATTAAAGTGACGCGGACGGACACTCGAGTATCTTCCCACCGCCTCTCGCTCACTTCCATGACTGCGATTCACTTGAGAGCGCTGGGGCAGTAAGAAGGTACAAGTGATCAACCCATTCGCGAAAAAATCGAATCACACCATAGTTCCACAAAGCACCACCCCTAAATTAGTACAAAATATAAAATCGAAAAAAAAACAAAAAACAGGATGAGCAGAAGTTTTGATGATGAAACGGAGAACTTGATTGTCTTAAAAACTAAACACGCATACTCAAAATGGCACTTGGAGTTCTAATAAATAAGCTACGATTTCGTGCTTTAAAAACGAATGAAAATACCTTTAAGCACAGATTGAGTATCATGTAGACAGAATTCTAAGCATCTAATGGAGCGAAACTAGTAAATTTTTTATTAGATGATTGAGCAGTTCAGGTGAAATGAGTAAAATAGTTGTCGATGCTGCTCGGGCAGGACGAGCCAAGAAAATCAGAAATCTTTTAGTGCCTATTTTTCAACGACTCGGAAGACTATTACTTATAAAATTATTTTGTCGCCAAAAAAATGCCACGGGAGCATGTGATTTAGTGTTTGAAAGGTTTTAAGGGCCGGTATTTTATAAAATTATTTACATCGTCCTCTCAAAACACTGAGCTTAAAGAACACCATAAAATCGCAACAATGACGAGAGCAGTAAAAGCTTTAAGCTGATTCTCTTCGGAACGTAGCCTTCCACTGCGCGAGTCAAATTTAGGTAATAGTTCCGTTTCCTCGGAATTGAAGAAGTAGGAGTTTTAAAAGTGACTGATATATTAAAAATATTCCAAGCGCTGTACAGTACATAACACTTGTTTCAGTCAAGTCATAGTTTTGAGCCAAAAATTTGCAAAGTTGAAAATTCATGAATTCATGTCGCGAATCCCTGAAAGTGTAGTAACTATGAAAAATATGCAGACATTTAGCCAGCCAATGAGCTTTCCTTCAAAATCCTACCCATTAAAAATAATGACGGCAAAACCCGCAGTAACCATGTTGACTTTAAGTGTGTTATGTACATAAGGCACACTTTATGATGAGCTGATTAGATATCAGCAGCGCTCAAGTGCAATTTAAGGGAGTGCCTCTGCAAATCTTTTCCATCACATAATTCTGCTCTAAACTGTCCAATAAATACTGCAACCTAGTTTCTTTTCATATAAAATTCTAGAGTTGACTGCAGTTTCACATAATTAAAAGGATTCATTAAGTCACACATAAGCATGAATTGGTCTCTCTCACAGGGAAATGAAAACCCCCAAATGGGTGACAAAACCTGTGGCTGAAATTACTCTAAAACAGTTACTAGCCCAACAAAGAAGGCTGGATAACTTAATGCATTCTGGTAAAAAAATATTGATGTCCACTTGTTTCTTGTCACTTTGAAAGATGCTCATTAGTGCTAGCAGTCCAAAAGGTATTGCCCGGTTCTGAACGCGCTGGAAGGCTCCGCCTTATGGGGGAATACATTGGCTACCGCCTTGTTGCACGACGAGAACTGGACAATACCTTTTGGACTGATAGTACATATGAAAAGTTTTATGAGCCTGAGAAGGCTGTGGCTGTCACCTTTTCCCTGGGCTCAAAGAATGGTGGCTACATTGTCAACCAGTCTTTGGACAATGCCACTGCAGGCAACCCGATAAAATTGGCATAAGGTCAGTATGGCCTTAATATCACCATTGTCACCAAACCTGAAAAAGGAGATGACAGTATGTGAGAAACTTGTGGCATTTGCACTCCTGAGGATGTAACATCAAAAAATTTACTTACCCAAAACATAAGCAAGAACAAGTTTAAAATTGACAGTAAGATGTAGAGGAGAAAAAGAGTTTTCACCTTCAGTTGGTAGCATTAGAGCTAAACTGCATATGATACCAACAGCAATTACTACATAGTTTGGTGATGCTGTTCTCGCTGAAAGATTAAAAATAGTATTACAAACACAATATCAGTTAAATGGTCTCTCTTGGAACAAGAATCAAAAGTGAGAAGCAAGATTTTAGTAGTACCTTGGCGTGACTCTTGCAGCAAGTACTGCTGCTGAAGGGGTTGAGAAGCACTGCCAACAGGTAATTGCTGAAAATGATCATGTTCTCGTTCTTGAGCAACATCAGGAGATCCTGCAACTAGTTGTGCAGGAATGTCTTTCTTACCAAGAACCTGTAAAAAATGACAAAGAGTAAATAAAAAGTGAATACAAGGTAACAATTAAGAACACCTGGCCCATTAGTATTAGCTTGAAACTAAATAAGACATACCTTTCCTGACAAATGGTGCAGCATTTGTACACGGAATTTGTCAATCACATTGCAGGTAGATTGAGTAGGGTTTATATATCTTACAACAATGTCTACACAGCACCTTGAACTTATTCCTCCCTCAGCTTCAACTACTCGATACTTGGAAGGTGCCGTAGAAAGGACTACAAAAAACAATATTTTAAAATAGGATTGAAACGTAATTAGAGTAGCTGCAGTTTCAAAAAGATAGCGATTCTTTATCAAATTTTATTGTTGAGCTTACCTTTAAATCTAACAGGGTAATCATAAGGATTGTAAAAGGTTAGTACTTGTTTGTAAGTAGTTCTGTCTTCCAAGTAAAAGGTGATTTCTTGGGGGAACACAAAGACTGGGACAGGCTGATGTTCCAGCCCAGCCATAGACTGCATTTTTGCCACTGTAACAATTAATTATTTGGTTGACATGACAGAACTCAAAAATAGCTTTAAGAGCTATACTTCATTTTAACATTTGACACAGTTTGTTTTATGTTTTGCTCTTGAAGAATAAATTTAAGAATTTCAACTAAAGGTTATTATGTTTAACAGGGCTATTATATTATATTTATTATGTTCAACACGGCTATTATGTTTAATTCTCCATATGCACAAGAAAAGAAAGATTTAACCCTGTCAGGATAATGATTAAGTGTAAAATTCGAATGGCTAACGATTTCGCTTTACCCTCTTATAGCTTTAACCATCTCCTTGACCAGATAGTTTTGTTCTAATAAACAAAGATTCATTAAACGCAATTTCGTCTTAGGTATTACTGGTGATAAACAATAACAGTTTGTTTACATCAACTGGTCTGATGCACTGGGGCGAAACACTGGTATTATTTCATACTTGAGACAGTTACAGCATGTGTTCAAACCGACAAAGAGGAAAAAATTATGCAGTCAATGGCACTAGAGATAATTTAATGACTATTAATGCGAATTGTAGCGAACTTCTTTCTTCTTGTCATAACGTACACAGTACTCAGCTGGCGATCAGCCATTACTGAACTGCCTTTTAAATTTCCAAATCTGCCGTTGTATCTGCCAACATCTGTATGACATATTATTTCACCTTACTAGGTCTACCTTGAGTTAAAGTCAATGAAAAGCAATAAATACTTTTAAATTCTCTTATGTATTGACGATTTGATGTCTGAAACTTTCTAAACTAAATTGTATTTGTTCGTGAAACCTTAAAGATTTCCTGCATTCAATACTGGTTCAATGTTGGTTCAGTTGATTTGAAGGGTAGGGGAGGGGGAATTAAAGAATTGTTTTTCCCGGTTTTACGCTCCTACCGATCGTTCTTAATTTTGAGTCGGTTTATCTGTGTAAATAAGTGTTAATGATTGTAGTAATAACTTAATGACCTTTTTATTTAATTTACTCTTATAATGGCAACAACCGGTCAACTGAAAACCGGGATCGTGTAAGTTCTGAGACTGTTCAGTGCGATGTTATAGGTTATGTTTTCGTTGGTTTGTAATTGTAGCAATGTTAATGTGACTAATTATTGGTAGTTACATTCAGCGAAACTAACGTCCCTCTTGTGATGATTTAATACACTAACGTCCTCTTTGTAAACCGTCGGATCAATGCATTTAGCTATGATTCCTCCCGTAGTGCTGTGTTTTTTCATCTAACCTGACACGCGTGGGCAGATCAATCATATTTCATAGTTTACAATCAGTATTTTTTCGCTGTTTGGTAGTTTGAATTTACACAAGTATTTTTATATTATCCCTTTCAGCGCGTGTCTAAGTCGATGACCCGAACTTAGTGCCCCAGGTGTTAGCATTGAGTAGTCAACATTTCAGCACTTGTTCCCCTTTTGTGCTAAATGCCATAAACAACCCATTGTTTACTTCAAAGACTAGAAATCTTCCATCATTTTCAACTCAGTTGAATCTCTTTTTGCACTTTTTGTCAAATATTTTAATCCCTTACCCTGAGAAACTAGACATTCAAGAAATTTTGGTTTCTTTGAAATTGAGTTAATAAATTTTCTTGTGGGTATTGCAGGTACAACAAATTGCTATGGACTGTTACCAGTGGCACAGTCTTGAGTACCAGCTTAGAGGCGGCTCAGAAGCTCCTGCAAAGAGGAAGAAACCAAATTCTTGAGGGTATCAAACATTATAAGCCAGCTAGTGAAGTGTCTGAGAGGAAACTCAAAGAAACACTTGATGCCAAAACAAGTGCATTTGTTTTAAATATAGCATCCCAGCTTGTGAGTATGCTTGTCAATGGGTACTTTTGACAATTCTTACCAAGATTTAAAAAATTGTATTTCTCATAAACAACTTTGAATTTGGATATTTTCTAGGACCTGGATGCTTTACAAGCATGGGATTTAATGGTATATTATTTAGAGCACGAGTTCCGGGGTAGTGAAGATAATTACCAGAATTTCCTGGAAAACGACACGAGGAAGGTTCAGCTTGTTCGAGATATGTGCGGTTTTTATTGGAGTGAACGGATATTCCTTTTAAAATGCGTCGGCATCTACTTAGCATGTTGGGGAGAGGAGGATCATCCATACCACGTAAGTCACTTAAAACTACTTCTTTTTTTCGCCTCGCCCTTACCTTGTTATTTCTCATTTCAGGACGCATTTCGGAATCTGTTAACGGAACTAAAGCCCGAAGCGATGTTGCAATCTCTTCTGGACCAGTGGGACCATTTAAGTGACCGGCAGCCGCCGAGCGCGCATTCGAACGCGGACACATGGGTGGTCTCAAATCTGAGTGAACAGTTGGCAGTTATTCACAACTTAATTTTATTCGCGGACGGCTTTCCTGTCTCCTGGGAGAGTATTCTGCGGGCTGTGCGCCTAGCGAAGGTGAGCGATGCATCTCTGTCTGGAGACATTATGTTCGTGTATGAAAGTATAGACATTTTTAGCTTTTTCCTTTTTTTTTCGCAGAGAGTGTCAACTTACAGGCATCGGTTGAAAAGACAGCACCTCTCCTTGGTGAGGTCCGTCATATGCAGCAAGGTGATTCTTCTGCTGCGGCTCATGGACGTCGGAAACCTGTGAGTAGACTAACAAGATCCGGCTTAGGTTAACCTAGCTTACGTAGATTTAGGTTTTGTAAGAGCCTTGTGCCGTGCTTCACTCATTTTTGCGACGGAAGGCAGAACTCCCGAGTTCGGAATCCACTTAATTTCCAGCGAACCTTTTCGCTGTTCCAGCAAAACGGCTGAGCCGTTGTGGGACGGCGACAGAAGCACGCTGAACGCGTTGGACGCCGAGCTGCAGGAGCTTTATCAAGGAGAAGAAAATGGTCCATTGCTCTTAGCGTGGATGCTGTTGCAGTACCTGGGACCGGACGGGGATGAGACGTTCACCAGATACCGCCGATTCGGCCTCATGGCCACGAAACTCGGCGTTTTCTCCTTCTTGGATAAACTTCTACAGGAACCCATGTTCAAGGTATGGAAGTGAGAGGGGGGGGGGCAACTCGATACGCCCAGGTCTGCAATTTTTTAAGCGGGGCTCCTCAGGTAACAGATATCTTTTTTTGTGAGTTTCTTATAGTTTTAATCGTTTCAGCAAAATCAAAAGATGTACATGTTAAGACTTTGAGCACTCTTTTCGTTTTGAGATGGAAATAGCCCTGACGTGTCGCGCGATGCAAGTACGGGATCATTTAAACAGTCGTTTATCGAGTATTTTGTGATTGCAGGACGAAGCAACGAAACTGTCTGAAGTCGCGTGTAAAACGGTGTATAGTCTGGTGGACGCGCTGTCGGCCAGCTTCGACAGCGACCACCTGCAGCCGCGAGAGGCCCTGCTCGGCCTGGTTGCCAGAGTGCTCCGGCAGCCCGACCGCGCCAACGCCTTCTGGGCCGCCGACCGGGACTCCGGGATGCACCTCCTCGTCAAAGCGGCCGCCCACTTCTTTCCCGCGGAGTGCGAGCCCCTCCTGGACATCCTCACCTCGCTAGCGACCGCTGCTCCCGAAGCTTTCGACGAGGTAGATAACGACATCGAATCCAACTCGCCAGCTTGGGGAATCTTCACGCATTACGTTACGGGTCTACGTAACATTCCATACAGTTTTAGAAGTGGAATGAACTTCCGGAAGGGTTAAGAAAGTAGCGTGTTTGGCGTTATCGTATGTCGCATGGCTGTCGTCGATCGTAATGCCGTTTACGTATCGGTATCAGTTACTGCCGCCGAGAAGGAAACGCCATCAGACTTTGCGATCCGTAGGTTAGGTTAACCAAGGTTTAGTTCAGCTTAACCGAAGTTTTGTTGGATTTGGTGGCCTATGAATCCGCTTGGCTTGGCAACCAAAGATGGAATATCTCAAGTGGAACTTAACACTTCAGAAATTTTGAGTGTAGCGCCTTTCTGGTATACCCGTAACTAGGTCGTACCAGTATCTGGGTCATGCGATTAACTGGTTCATGCGATTAACTGGTTCATACCAGTAACTAGGTCATACCTGTAACTGGGTCATACCAGTAACTAGGTCATGGGTCATTCATTTGTAAGATTTCCGTTTCTGCTCAGATTTCCGCTGGTTTTTCGGAGTTGGATACTCTGTCAGAGGAGCAGTCGGCAGCGTTGGCGAGGAAAGTGGAGCGTCGCCCGGACGGCAGCGTGCAGCTGCTGGTGGCCCACCGGCCCCTGAAACAGGCGCCGGCGCTGCTGCTGCGCCCCGGGACCGTGGGTGTCCTCCAGGACGGCGCCGCCGCCGGCCCCGTCGTGCGCTGGGCGCAGCGCTTCTCCTTGTGGCTGGCGATCCACGACGCCGAAGCGACCCTCATCAGCAAGGTAGCATCCAATCAGCTGTTCTACTCCGCTACACCCAGTGTTTGTAGTCTTGAAAGTAACGTTTTTGCACCAGATCGGGGAGAGTGCCGGTCTAGGAGGTGTCGACCCGAAAACGGTGTCTCGAGCCTTGTCAGCGGTTAACTTCGTCTCTGCGTGTCTTCAAGCCGGAGTTGACCTAGAACCCGCCATGGTTTTGCCCATCGAAATGGTTTTCACCATCATCGAACGGTAAGTGAACCATACCTCCGTAAAACCAGCTCGGCATCAAAGATACCGTGCTTCTAACACGCTTCGCCATGTGGACGTCGCGGGGGAAGCACTTTCAAACCAGTTTCGCTTGGAAATCGTCTCAGCTTGTTGCGTCTTGTTTGAGACATGAGGTGGCTGTATCATTCGTTTCATCTTGCCCCAGGATTCTTCTGGTGTCCAACCCGAAGTCGGCGATGCTGGCTGCGTGCATGGACGTCGCCACAAGCCTCGTGAGCGGCTTTCCCCTCGACGTGACCAACAAACTGCGAGCGCTGGACTTCCTGCCCACGACGCAGCCTGACGAAGGAACGGTCATGACGCACGTCAGCTACACCCGCGGTCACTTCTACCGCGCAGGAGTTCTCGGAAGGCTGGTCGTGAACGAAGAACGCCCTGCTGCCAGCTTTCCACTCTTGCGGTCCTATCTTAGATTCCTCCTAAGTTTAATCGCCACGGGCTGCAAGGTATACTCTTATTTTTACGATCGTCTTCGGCTGATGTTTCGCATCTTATGACTTATGCTCTGAGGAAAACTTTTGTCTTGGTCGATGTAGGACAAAGAATCGCAGAATATGGCGGCTTCGGGGTTGGTGTACGTGATCCACGAGGTGTTCCCAAGGTGCTACGATTGGAGTTACGAGTCTGTCGCGGAGCGCACGCAAGTGGCTGATCTTTGTCTGCAATTCTTCCACCGCCTACTGAATCCCATGGCGTTGAGTAACCACAAAACGGAATCCGAGTTGGCGACCTTTAGTACCCTCATGGCCCACATTTGTCTCTACACTCTTCTCCACACCGATAATGGGCATACGCTTTTAAGGATATGTGCCACAGGTACGTTGGCCGCAAAGAGGAGGAGGGATCTGCAACCGTAACTCTCTTACTCCTAAAGTTATTCTCTGCGTTGGACAACTTCTTTATCGGAGCACACTCTTATCTCACTGCAAATGTAAAAGGTTGCGTTTTCAACCTCTAGTGTTCCACCCAGGTTTAATCTTTCATGACATTATGATTAGCAACTAACAAACACGTAGGCTTGGTTGACCAAGGTTAACTGAAACTGAATAAACTTAAGCGCCTTGCTCTGCTGTCGCTCTGCGCGGCTTGCTGACGAAATGTGGAACTTCCCTTTCAAACTTACAGTGCTCTAGAAATTTATTGAAGTGTAAAAATGAGTTGTTAAGTCCTGGAGAGATCCTTAATGAAACCTGCTTTGATTTCAGGTGAATCGGAGCTGAAAGCGAGAATGCTTCTCCAAACCAGCTGGATATCAGGAGAAGGAGTTGCTCAACTTTCCCTTGTACATTTAGCACTCTCAATTTTAAATCGAGTTCTGTTGCACAAAGACTGCGTCAAGGTAAACGTCGTCAAATATCTAAAGAAATGCCTTGTCTAAGAATGTATCCAACGCAATTTTCTTGTTGCAGACTTCAAAGGAATTATCACCGACGGAGAAAATGATATACGCCTCTCCTAATGCAAAAAACTCTCTTCAAGTTGTTCCAAGTATAGCGTATTATGTTTATCATTGTTTTAATCCTCGACTGCCAATTTTAGCTGTTAAGTTACTCAAAAGAATAGCTTTGGTAAGTATCGACTCCTGGGCCGTTTTTTCTATCCTTGATTTCTAAAATCTGCTTCTTTTTCTTGGCTTAAAAGATGTTCTGTCTTGTTTTCAGGAAGTTCCTATGACTCTTCGAGCTTGTTTAGCAATGGACGGCGATGTTATTCGAGAAGCGTTTGTTTCCAAACTTGATTCAGTTTATTACTCAGTAGAATTAAAAGTATGTCGCACGAGTTGTTTGCATTGTTGACAGGGCCGAAATGACGAATGCCTCCTTTTGCAGGTGGCCATTTTAGAGTTGATAACAGCGTGCGTGTACACCCAGCCGGGGGCTACCGAGGCTTTCTTCAACATCCATCATCCTCAAGAAGGACAGCGACTTTTCAGCAAAGACAAAGCACCCAACGAAGAACCCAGTGGATGTTTCACGTACGTCTGCAATCTTCTTAGCCGTGCGAAAGAGGTGAGGATTTGAAAATGGAAAATTACGCCGTGAAATCAAAGCACTCAGATCTGACATGCGATTGTTTGCAGGAGCCGTCGTTGGTGCGCAGCTTGTTGTACAGCGCAGTTGTGGAGCTACTCCATGCTCTGTGGATGCACCACCAAAAAATATTACTGAGTTTTCTTCGTGCGAAAGAGAATTTCTGGCAAGACCTTTGTGCTCCGTTGTATTTACCTCCGAGGTTAGTAAGGCTTTCGGTGGACTTTCTCTTTTTATCTCTTCATCCTGTTGCGTTTTATGTTTCTTTTTACAGTCGAAGCATTCGCAGCTATGCTCAAGTATTAAATATATTGTCGTCTGAAATGTACACATTCGGAACGAGCATTCATGCACCTCTGAAAGACCAAATAAAGAAGCTTTTTAGTGAGAGTAATGGATATCTAGAAACTTGGTCCAAAGTAAGTGTCTCGAATTATTTCAAAGCAAAAGGAAACTTGTTCTAATTCGTTTCTTGAATTCAGTTTATTACAGGATCCCTCCAAGATCCGATAGAAGGTGACGAGCAGCAAGTGCCAGGTTAGAGGACTGGTTTGCGAATCGCTTGATAACCTAAAAGAGAAATGAAGTAATGTCGTGTTTGTTTCAGATGATGACGCTCTGCGGGAGCGGCTATCTTTGATAACAGCGTGGAAGGATCTTTTGTTGGTTGTCCTGGGTGAGATGGGGAGCGCCGCTGAGGTGAAGCTGTCCGAGCAACAGCGCTGTGCGCTGGCCGCGGACGTCCTCAAGGCGCTCGAAAGCGAAACAGCCAGAGGCCAAAGTCCGCGCCATGCGGTCCTCACGATGCTGCTGGAGCTGCTGATGACCTTCCAGGCTCGCTGGCAAAGGTACACTTTCATGGAGGGCTAAAGAATGTTTTCAGCCGCTCTGCGTAAATTTGATTGCATTTTCTACCGCGTGTGTTAATCCCTATTTTAATATTTTCCATCACATCAAGAAAGGAAGACATCACCTAGGTTACGTTAACCCCGGTTAGGTTAACTTAGGTTAGGTGACGGAATACAAGAGGTGGACCAGTCAGAGACGTGATAAAATATTCGATTGTTTCAGCTCATGCTACAGTGACAAGGAAGCGGCCCTCGAGCAGCTGCACTCGATCCTGTTCCGGTCCTCCCTGGTGTATCACGATGTGCCCGCTCGAACGCGGACAGCGTTGCTCTCCGTCGGCATCCAAGCAGTGCGCCATCTGCAATCGTCCGTGTGCAAAGACGACGTGACGATGGAAATGCTGGTGAAAGCGAGCGTCACCATGGTCTCCCACGAGCTCCAGATTCTGACGGTGGCCGAGGAGAAATCGCAGCCGGCGCAGGAGAAGAGCGCCGGTCTCAGCATGGCCTTCCTCCAGGTGCTGTGCGAAGCGGCCTCGAGCGAGTCGTGCCTCCCGGCCGGGCCGTGGCACTCGCTGCTGGCCCAGAGCAAAGTCGTGTCGCGGGTCATCACGGGGCTGAGCCAGTCGCTGGACGCGCGCATGCACATCGACTGCGCCCTCAGTGGGCTGCACTTGTTGCTGGCGCTGGCCGAGTCCCCTCTGGCGGACTCGCACCTCAGCGTGCCGCTTCTCGAGCAGCAGCTGTGGCTGCAGATCTCGCCGCGGCCGCTCACCACCGACGATCAGGACAAACCGAACCCAGGGCCGTTCCAACCCCGGGACTCGTGGGTGGAGTCCAAGTGGTCCGCCGTGTTTTGCACCGCCGTCAACCTGGTGAGCACGCTGCTGAAGAAGAGAGGCCCGCGCGCGGTGGAGGCCGCCGTCAACTTCGCCGCCGTCCAGGAGCAGGCGCTGCAGGACTGCCTGCTCCTGCCGCGGGTCGGGCTCAAGGCCCACGCGCTGGAACTGACCGAGGCGGCCCTTAAGCTCACCTGCCAGCTGGTGGGCCATAGCAGCCAGTGGCGCCTCCTGTCGGAACGCACTTTCTTCACGCTTATCCGCGGCGTCACCATGTGCCTGGACGTGATCGTCGGCCTCCTCATGCGGCCGAACCTGCTGGTGTCACTCGCTCACGGGAATACGCAAGCAGTCCCCCTGGACGGGAATATCCAGGTCACGCCACGCGTATCTCAAATTGCCGACAAGTAAGCTGTATTCAGTATTATTCCGGAATAAAGCCTGAAAAGCAGGGAATTTTTTGACGACGATGTGGATTTCGCTGATTTTCAATCGCTGTATCTGTTTTAGATTGCTGGATTGTGTGTTGCTGTGCCTAATGACCCTCCGGCATCTGTCTCCGACCGTGACGGAGCTGGTTTGCGACCGCGAGCTGGACGTGGAGTCTTGGCAGCCGCTGTTGGAGCCCAGCTTGTCTGCCCCAAGCGTGCTGCAGCCCGGGCAACGTCCTCTTCCGCCGATCCTCAAACTCGGGACTCTACTGGCCGCAGTCAACGTTTTCGCCCCAGCAGTGGTAGCAGAGGTAACTCCTCCTGTCCACATGGCCAAAATCCAGAGACTAAATCAAACTTAGCTCTTGTATTTCCCGATCTTTAGTGCGTCATATCAGCTAAGCGTCTGTTTGTTAAAGTGCCTTTGTTTGGTCGTTCCAGCTGAGCGGCAGCGGGAGCCGTTCTGTTAGCCGATCTCCGTTGGCGGCCCGAACTGTCACCTTCAGCGACGAAGTGGGCAGCAGTAGCAGTAGCAGTGCCGGCACCCCCGCTGCCACTTCCACGGGCACTTCATCCGGAACTTCCGGCGGCAGCGCGACGCCAAGTGCGTCGTCGCTCATCGGGAGCCTGGACGCGGCTCGAGCGCGCCTCGCACTGCAGTCGTGTTTGTCCCTGCTGGCATCGCAAGCCATGCTCCTCCTCCGACAGCCGCCAGGCTGGTTGGCTGCCTGCGGTCGGGACGCGGGATACCTAAGGAGAGAACTGGCAACGGAAATGGTGAGAACTCACGGTCTTAGACCGACTCTTTCTGCCGTGATGAACCTCCTTGGAAATGAGTGCTTAGTGTTTTCCAAAATATGAAACTTAGAACATATTTGTAGGGAATCGAAGTATAGTTAAGTAATATTTTTTTTCGTGTTTGTAGAGCCCGTTTGTCGAACTCGTGCGACGCAATCTGGGAGAGCAGCCAGAAGCGACTTTTCCCGCCCGCAGAGAAGCCGAGCAAAGTCAAGACGGAGCTCCGATCTCAATGTCTCTACCTTGCTCCGACTCGGATTATTTACGCTTAATGGCCTATCTTTTCCAGAGAGTCTTTCGGGAATAATTCTTGCACATATTTCTTGTATAAATATTTTCATATAATTTTGCCTTGGATCTTCTTTACTTAACCTCCTATTTTAAAAGTACCGATTTAGATTTAGTCTTAAAGGTAGTTCATCTTTTTAAGGTAACACCCGAGAAGAGGGTCACCCTTCTATCAGAAGGAATAATGCTGAGTGGGTTCACAGTTTAACACGTTTTAAAAAAGACATAAAAAAATTAGTGAAAACGTTTTATTTACATGAAACAACACGTGAAACACATCTTTGGAACTTAAAACACGTTTAAACAGTCTTAGCGTGAATACGATCACGCCCAGTATCACAATGTTTGCTCTAATTAATATGTTCGTGTTGATCCTCGCTCTCTCGCCACGTATTTTGAACAGCTTCGACAATCCAGCGGCACCAAGACGACTTCGTGAAGAGGAACACAGCGGAGAAAGCTATGAAAATCCAAGCAAGCCACAGACAGTAGTCCGCTTCCCGAACTATCGTACTTGACACAGGGCCCGCGAAATCTGCCGTTGTTACGAACATTTTCTCCACAGCTGCGATGCCTAGCAGGACCAGCAAAAATAAAGATCAAGGTAGAACCATTAACTAAGCCGAGGTGTAATACATTCGAAGTAAAGTGACCTTACCGGTAGCTCCTTCAATAAACTGGGTGAACATTCCCAGATTGTACTCTGAGTGATTGTATTTTGCCGCGATTCGCCCGTTGTGGAATAGGATGACGGTTGGGACTCCAACAACTCCGTATTGCGTATTAAAACTGGAATTAATAGGATCCCAATTAAATACCTGATATTCTTCTTATATGCAGACATCCATGTATGCAATTATAAGTTTACCTTGGATATTTCATTGCATCAACAGCTGCCATTTTAAGAGTTGGGAATGCCCTTGGCAGGGCATTAAAATGTGGAGCAGCGAGAGAGCAAAATGGACACCATGTAGCATAAAAGAGGACAACAACACATTCTGCTTCAGTGTGACGTGACGTCACATTTGGATTGGTAAGTAATAGATGTATTAGGCGTGTAGAATCTACTAGCTGTAAAAACCACAAAACAATATATACTGATTACTCTTTATCAAGAAAGTACCTTAAACTTGGTAAAACCAGATCATTCAACACTGTAATTAGCAGCTTCAGAAATGATTTGAGCATCAGCAGAAGTGTCTCACCTCAACTTCAGGATTTTCAAACTCATGCTGAGTGCAATTTGCTCTGCGAGTGATGTTAGCTTGGGCACTGTCAGTGCTGTTTCCTCCACTTTCATCTAGAGTAACATTACTTGGATATTCACTCTCATCAAGGGTAAAGTCATCTTTGATATCAACTCCACCATCAATTTTCAATGCATCAACTAGTTCAGACAAGGAGGGGTTGTCTACTTCCTCTGGAACCTGTGATCAGAGGAAACTTTAATGGTTGTCTTAATATGTACTGTCTTCCAGTCTGTCATTAAGGAACTCTCTGTACCTCAGACTGTTCAGCTGACTTATCAGAGACTGCAATAGGTACATCCGTGCTGGAAAATACTGTTCCTGAAGGGGTGGAAAAATACAAAATCAAATTCTATACCCTTGTTGAGGATGACATTCACTCTGAAGCAAGAGTCAAGCAAAAGAGTATAGTACAAACCTGAGGCCAGTAGCAGAACACACATCAAAGTACAAATGCCCATTGTATTGTTGTGCTACACTACTCTTGTAAAATATCAATATGGGGAACTAAAATAAGAGGTTATTATATATATGTATACATAACCGTTCACCATGACTGGCTTTGCCACTTGCAATGTACAGTAAAAACTATTTATTCAATGTAATAAAAACTAGAAGCTTCAAAATATGGCATCATTTTCTTTGAAATAACGAGCAAAAATCGAATAAGACCATCAGTTCTATCTTATATGAGACAGGTTATGTTTGTATTGAAAAGATCAACGCCCTCTACAAACCACCACAAACCACTAACGGAAACGGAGTGCGCTCGTAAACTGTAGGCCAGCAGTGCTCACTTGGGAGTTTCCGGTCACAAAGGAGCCAGTTTTCTGCCATGGAGAAAATTGGAACGCACTCTTAAAAAGTAAAAAGAACAAGAAGAAGAATTTCGACCAATACGGTGCAAGCATTTAAATACGGAGAATAGCGCGAAAGTTGAAGTCTCACCGCAAAGGACTCGTAAAGTCCTTTCATCGAAAAACCATTTACGTCGTGAGGATTAAAGGCAGAGGAATGTATCACAGAAAACGGAAGCTTGGCCAGAGTCCTTTGTCACTGACTCAGGGACGTGCTCATCAAAATGAAGCCCAACTATCCTCCCCGAAGGCGTCGGTCGATGAGGTTATGTTATCTTTAGACGACACAGTTCTCGGATGTATCGACTTGGCAAAAGCTGAAAAAGAGTACTGGGATACTCAAGAGAAACGTAAGACCAATGAAAGTCGCAGACGTATCGTTGATGGTGAATCTTTCCCCGTAGCCTTTCAAGATAGTCTAAACAGCAGTCGTGCTGTTAGCTCACCACTCGCACGGTCTGGTGAGGTGCTGCAGAAAGACACTGGTCTCTTGTCATCTGTTCAGTCATGTCTTGAAAAGTCATCCTACTCACCTGACTTATTCGCTGCCTCTGTAAATTCACCAGGATTTCATTCTCCTGTGAGTATCAGCATTGAAGAAAGGATGGCGTTAGAAATAACAAATAATGACAACTCATTCTGGAATGAGTTCTTGTTGTCTCAAAATGAAATGAACCTTGGGTGTGAACCTCAGCTTGAGGAATCCGCTAAGCAAGATGATTGCAATGAAGGGGATAGTGAAGAAAAAGAGCCTGACTTATTATTGGACTATTCTGTTTGTGTCAATGTCGATCGAACTGTCACCGAAACTGAAATCAATGATACTGATAATAATAAGGAAAATCATAATGATCTTAACATTAACCATTCCACCATTGTTGCATACACCTCTCTCCTGAATGAGCTTGGTCTTTCCAAGATAAATTGGAGCACTGATGACTCTGTGCTAGGAATGAAAAGTGTTTTTCTTGCACCTAAACCACTTAATGGAGAGACTTCCATTTGTATGGACTATAACCAACAAATGAAAGATAGACTACTTGGGAATGCCAAGAGGCCTGTCTCTCGCAAAGCCATTGTCAATGAGGAAGAAGTTCCTGCTAACACTGAAAATGACAAGTATTTTGGACTGCCAGAAAAAGTTCTCAAACTTGTGAAAAGCTTTAAAGGCATTAAAGACCTTTATGGTGAGTATTTGCATTTCATCAGTTGGATCAACCAAACTATTCCTCTCCTTAGTTGAATAAAGTATTTCCTTGAAATTCATGTTACAAGTCAAGAAAGCTCAATCATCCATGTCATGGTCTAAATTCACCTGTTAGCAGATTTCAATCTCTTAATTTTTCTTACAGATTGGCAGAAGGCATGTCTTTCTCTACCTGCTGTAAAAAACCATGGCAATCTTGTCTACGCACTTCCAACCAGTGGAGGTAAAACATTGGTAGCTGAGGTACTGATTTTGAAGGAGCTCCTTGTACATAAGAAGAATGTCATCTTTATTCTGCCTTATGTGTCCATTGTTCAAGAGAAAGTAAGTAATAACTATTATCTAGTTTTCTTCCTTCCTGAGAAAAACCAAGTTCTGATTCTAAGGAGCACAGAAAAATCTCCCGCAGTCGTCGCCTTTGCTTCAACAGAGTACAAACGTGGCGTATGTTTTAAGATCCCTGCCACAACGCTGTATCCGTTTGCTGCTGAATTTATTTCCCGTGTTTAGTTTTCGGTAATTTTACTTTAATTGACCATTTATTAATCGTACTTCAAATTCTTTTCTACTTATGTTAAATTGGAAGTATATGAAAACTCGAATTCTTGCCGCGAACCTTATATGTAACTCAAACGCCATAAATTTCGGCATGAGTAATGAATTTTCTATGGATTATTAACAGAGCAAAATATTTCGTCATCGTGAAATTTTTCGAAATGACGCTGTGTTCCGACTCACAATCAGGGTCAAGCGGGGCACCAGGTACATGAGATTAAGCTGGGTTATATCTATATATCCGACATCAGTTTGCGATGCGGAAGTACTTCTTGTCATCCGAGATGTGAACATTATATTTTTTTTATTTTTACAGCGCTTTTTTATTCTAAGAGAGATGTGCTTTTCCAAGAGATGATCTTTTTGAATGATTTGCCTTCAGGTACGTGCTCTCTCCCCGTTCGCTCTGGAACTGGACTTCTTTGTTGAAGAATATGCTTCCAATAAGGGCATTTATCCACCTCGTCAACGCCGGAAAAAGCGTTCAGTTTACGTCGCTACGATTGAGAAGGGACTCGGGCTGGTCAACAGTCTCATCTCGGAAGGGCGCTTGAGTGAAATCGGGCTGGTGGTCGTGGACGAGCTGCACCTCATCGGGGAGGGCATGCGAGGAGCGAGTTTGGAAACCATGATCACAAAAATTTTGTATTCGCAAGGTAAGCTGTGGCAGCATTCTCCGTGTTCCGTGACTTACCTATATCTCTTCATTGTCACGCGAGGGAGTTGTCGGAAAACTAAGATTGAAGCAAAATTTTGTTTCTTCATGCCGGATGTTCAAGTCCCTTCAAGTCGGATGTTGACTAACAATCCACAAAAATGTCAAGACCCAAACAGTATTGTACCCACAAGGGGAGTACTTCAACTGTCCGCCCCAGATTTTTTTGAAATTTTCAAAACTGCAAGATAGCGGTATGGAATGAAACCCAAGCCCTAACCTTGCTGCCGGAATTCATTTTTACTACCTTAAAAGTAACGCCTAATTTGGCTCAAAAAATACTTTCTTTGATATAATTTGAAACCAATAATCATTCCTTGTAGAACATTCAATAGAAGCGTCAAATACTGATATTTTGACGATTTTGCGATATTACCAGCCGTTTCCAAGATATTGGCAATTTTCCCTGTTTTTACATTTTTTGTTCAATTTTTAACGCTGTTTTTAAGGTAGAGAAAATGCATTCGAGCAGCAAGTTTTGGGCTTGGCTATCTTTCCATTCACTTATCTTTAAGTCCTAAAAGTTTCAAGAAAATCGGAGGCGGAGAGGTAAGGTACTCCGCTTGCCATTCCAAAACCTTTTGCCGATAGAGGGTAGGCACCCAGCACTACACGACACAAACTACCTCCATATCGTTGTGCTATTGCTTTGCGTCGCGGCGAAAGGTGGAATTCGAAAATAGCACTTAAAGGATTATAAAAAATAAAAATCGGTCCTGTTTTTGTGCGTGCGCTTAGAGGCTGTTCAGACTGTTGCGATGAGCGCCACCATCGGCAACGTCGAGGAGTTGGCCACGTTTCTCCAAGCTGTGGTCTTCACCGAAGACTTCCGACCCGTGGAACTCACGGAATACGTGAAATGCGACAACGACATATTTAGGATTCATCGGTCAGAAGGCAAAGGAACGTCGTTTTCGAAAAGTCGCACATTAGAGAAAAGCGTAAGTTGAACTCCAGTAAACCTCCGCTCCGCCCTGTGCCATCTGGCTTTGTTGGTTCTAACTTTGTTTTGCTTCTTTACAGAGTCCCGCAAATAGAGATGACCCAGATTTGATCGGGGAATTGGTCATGGAAGTGATCCCGAATGATTCAGTTTTAATATTTTGTCGATCTCGCAAAAATTGCGAAAATGTTGCTCAACTCATCTGCGGAGGCATATCCAAGTAAGATACTTAATGCCGTGTTTTGAATTCGCTTAGTTCATTTTCCAAGTACTAGTTTTCGAGGTCGGAAATCTTGAACACTGTGTTTTCAAGATGTCATGTAACCCTCTTATCCGCTTAGAGAAGTATCTCTTCCCTTTCAGGGACTTAACCTCTTGTAGAGTGGAAGAAAAGCTCGCTCTCTTCCGAGCTCTCCTCGCTGAAGGGAACGGCAAAGTCTGCCCGACTCTTCAAAGAACCTTGCCTTTTGGAGTTGCCTACCATCATTCAGGTTTGTACAGTACTTTAGCAATCCTGATATGTTCAGGGTTGAATGCCCATCTTTTTTTTAATTTTCCTTATTCCTTTTTTTGATTTTTTGATTGGAGTCAAACTAGTGTCGATTGCAATGTCTTGTATTTGTGTGCAGGTCTTACTCTAGCAGAGCGTCGCCTTTTGGAAGAAGCTTTCCTTGCGAAAACTCTGTGTGTTATTTGCTGTACATCGACGTTGGCCGCCGGAGTGAATTTACCTGCAAGACGCGTGAGTTTGTTTTTTCAGCTTTTTTCCCTGTAATTTTTTTTTAAGACAGCGTTGTTGGGTACCCATGATATATGATAAAATCAGGGGATTTATTCTGTTTGAAAAAGTTGATGAAATGGGGGTACTGGAGCTTACGTTCTGCTCGCGGGAAACCCTTTAAAGGAAAATCTTTTATGTGCCGTGTAACTCTTCTTCTCAAAAGGAAAGTTTCCATGAAAATGATGACTGCATCCACGAGGTATTCGTGAATGTGCCTTATCTCTTGTTCTAGGTCGTGAAAATAACGTGATTTCTTTGAAGAGACTTGTGAAGTTGTGTTTTTGTGCGCAGGTAATAATACGGTCGCCGTACATCGGTACGAATTTCATCGATCTCGCGAGATATAAGCAAATGATCGGACGAGCTGGGCGCACGGGGCTCGGCGAAACTGGAGAGAGCATCGTTATCTGCACGCCAATGGATTTACCGAAGGTAACTAAGGAATATCCTTAAGCCTTACACTACTTTCCTGAGTCGAATACTCTTGCCTGTGGTAGAAGCAGTAACAGCAGAGAGTCGTCGACTTGCATCACGCTTAAAGCTCGCCTCTGATTGGCTTGTGGTCACGTGACTTATCAACCGCTATTAGTTCACTAGTCTTCGCGCTCTTTGTATCTATGTCATGACTTCCAACATAGTTCTGATAATTGAAACAGGTTTTCATGTGAGCCATGAGGTTTTCTGTCCCTTGAGAACAAACCTGTGAGTAACTTGTTTCCATTTCAGTTGCATGACTTGATGTTATCACCAATGGAAGAGGTAATAAGCAGACTGGACGAGGATGAAGGTAGCGGTATCAGTGCCTTGATAATGTCTTCCATCGACCTGAAATTGACTACTTCTCTTCAAGAATTGGACGAGTTGGTCGCGAAGACTCTGTTGTCGGTGCAGACAGCAAAGAAGAACATCAATATCAAGCACTTAACAGAAGACGCACTTCAGGTAAGGTGCTCACCATAAATTAAAAAGGTGCCAACTTCTTATCTTGTGTCCCACCCTGGTGCAATGTTTTGATAACGGCATTTAATCGGTTTGAATAAGTTGCCTTAAACTGGGTTAGTTTGACGTAAGATTACTTAGCGTAAAGTTGTATTGAAGAGTTTTTTTTTTCTTTTTCAGCGATTAATAAGACAAGGAGGTATCGAAGCTCATGAGCCCCCGAGTGACGCGGAGCGAGATGAGATGAATGCTTTTCATGTCGACCTTCCAAATGGAAAACAAACCGTCAAGGTGTATCCGAATTCAGTCTTGACGCTGAGCAAAATTGGGAAAGGAGCGGTTAAAGGTGAATTCATCGTAAATTTGAAGATCTGACATGAATTTTTCACCGCCAAGCACAAGTCACGTAGCCAAGGTTGCCGCCAAACCTGATGCCACTTACGTGTCAGCGGCATTCATTTAGAAGTAAGCGGTGTCATACGACGGTGGTTGTGGTATAGAATCGAGGCACTTCGCACATGACGAGGTCTATTCCACGTACGCGGTTGGATGTCGGTGATTCTTCCAATGTTATGAAAGATTAAAGTAGGGTGCGAGGTATAATACATTTGAAGCTTCGAAATTTACTATATCTGTGCTTGCTCAATTTTTTTAGTGACCTCGGAAATCAGTGCTTTGCCGTTTTTAGTAAAACGATTGGGAAGAAGAAGATTCCTCTGATCCTTCAATAACATACCCGTCTCCGGATGTATCTCCCGCGTTCTGCTCCAAGTGAGCTTTCTGTTCAAGGGAATGATTTTGTTTTCAGCCGGGCAGACTTTGGCCACTGCTCAGCGTATCTACGACGATCTGAAGAGAGCGCAAGAAAACCTCGTCATGGCCACTGAGCTGCATTTAATATATCTCATCACCCCTTACAATATGGCTGAAAACATCAAACCAGATCGCCAGGCATTTTTCAAAGCGGTGAGTCTCTTCAAACCTCGTCATTATTGTCATATCAGGACAAGAGCCTTATGACTTTGTTGCGCAGTTTACTGATCTGAAGAAATCCGACTTGCATACCGCGGAAATCATCGGACTCACAGAAGGCACAGCAGTCTGCATTATGAGAGGCGGTGTACCGGAGGTAATGAGCTTTCACCATTTTATTTTACTGATCAGTTTCTCAATTTTTTTATGTCATGGGTTTATATTTCTGTTTTCAGCGAGTTCCGAAGGAGGTTATTGAACGATTCTACCTGGCCTTGATGATTTACGATCTTTGGCGAGAGAAGTCCATTTGGGACGTTGCAACGAAGTTCCAAGTGTCCCGAGGACAGGTTTACTCCTTGATGAGCGTAGTGCCCGCTTTTACGTCGTCAGTCTTGAGATTTACCGAGGTGCGTAATATCATCCACGTCACGTGTGTTTGTTAGGATAACCGGGATTCCGGAAACTAAAAGCCTGAGTCTAACGTAATTTTACCAAGCCTGAGACCTAAGCGAAGATTTACTGATCCAACTTAACCCAATCTAACTTTGGCTCTTACTATACCTTAGAAGAAAAACCGATCCGGCCGACAACCTCCCTGTCCGACAACGTCTTCTTAACCGAATATCTTCTATTTCTGTAGGCTAATTCGTTTCTTTTTTTTTTTTAATATCCACGGGTACTCATCACGTATGTGTTCTCCTCAGTGCTATGCCCTAGTGTGTATAAAGGAGGGTCTATCGTGTTTATAATGTTGAAAAACGACGTGATGAATGGAGGCTTGTGGATTTTGATTAATGGTTTTCATTTTTCTAGGATTTCGAGGAATTTTGGTGTTTCAAGCGTCTTCTATCCGAAATGTCCCCAAGGCTTGCTCACTTCTGCTGTTTGGAGTTGCAACCATTAATGGAACTACCATCGGTTAAAATAGTAAGTTATTTCTTCTTGTTGCAAGATCCGATTCGTGTACCTCATCTGATATTCGACTCGTAATATTCACATGGTTATCCACCTTCCATCGCGGATGTTCACACGTCAGTAACTCTTTAAATTTGAAGTTCATAACTTGTTGCCAACAACGGAACGTACTTCTTTTTCGATTTTGAGCTGACTTCACAGGAACGTTTCGTTATCTCCGCAAGGTTTTTCGTAGGGCAGCATCTTTGAGACTTACTTCAAGTGCGGATTTGCTTGTTCGTAGGGCCGCGCACGCCAGTTGTACCGGGCCGGCTACCGAACGATCCTCGACATCGCCAAGGCGGACCCTAACGATATCGCCCGCTCGTTGGATCACATGCCTAGGAATGTTGCTCGACAAATTGTCGCCAGCGCGAAAGTAAGTTGTCCGAACTACCGCGCCATCTTGGCGGAATTCTTCGTACGTCATTTCTCTTTGCCATGAGTTTAGGTGTTTCTAAGTGCTGAATGTTTCTTCGCAGTTGATGCTGATTGCCAAAGCTGAAACTCTTCAAGAAGACGCCGAGCTAGTTTTAGAAGGCCTAGGCCAAGTCAAGCTCATGCAACTTCCTTGATTCGTTGTTGTTAACAACTAAACGTTCTGTGATATGCCATTGCACCATTAGAGGTGTTTCAAGTACCTGAATGTAACCGTACTGGCAAAAGAGGCTGATAGCGTAAGCTGTAAAAGTTTCTGCCTTGGCAGTAACTTGCACGCAAGGATGAGCGCGAAATTCGAGAGTCGTTTAATTTCGTAGAGCGATTATGTCATGGAACATTCCCTGCCTTTTGACATTTTTCTTAACCATGTTGTAAAAAAAATTGAAATTCATCAAAGAAATTTTCTGATTGAGATTGCGATTGGTAAAAGCACTTTTTGGAACTTGATAGAGTTTTGTACTAATATGATTCCGTATTTAACAACTGATTATGGTGTATGTAAGTGACGATTTTCCTCTTTGTTGAGAATTTGTTTTTTTTTTTCATTCAAGTGACTTGCAATCAGCATCCTTTTGTATTCAGTTTGCCTCAATGTGCTTGTGCTTCGATCATTGCCATGGACCACAATTTTCATGACGTCATCCATAATTTGTTTACTTTTGCTGTGTTGTTTTGATTAATAAAATGATAAGTTACCCGCCGGTTGTTTTTGCTGTTTGTGATCCTGATAGGATAATGTGATCACGTGACGATGTTACTATGTTTAAAAACGTTGATTTTATCTGTACAATAAGTCAGAAAAGAGAGATTTAATAAAGATTTTGTTGTATAATTATACATTTTTGGAACCTTCTTTCTCTGTAAATGCCTAATATTGTTGGTACAAGAGCCTCATATGAGCGATTGAAAAAACAATAAAACAAAAAACGATTTTACAGTTTTTGTGAACAGTACAGTTGCGTCTTGCAACTTTCTTTTGGTGCATATGGGAAAAAAAATGTTTTGTCTATATCGTTTGCCCGTCTTTTTTTGGGAAGTTAATATTAATT
>Ga0058701_10000606_pt1 | contig 24254 bp, 25 predicted proteins | sample AgamicOrMae_FD_97039 | JGI IMG/M metagenome (GOLD analysis project Ga0058701, IMG submission 97039) | Agave microbial communities from Guanajuato, Mexico - Or.Ma.e | ecosystem: Host-associated > Plants > Phyllosphere > Phylloplane/Leaf | place: Guanajuato, Mexico | collected 2012-06-04 | reverse complement strand
GTAATTAGTAATTAGTAATTAGTAATTAGTAATCAACTGCATTTTTACATATGGCCGCTTCAGACTAAGCGAGAGATCTGATGTCATTGCCATACTCATCCCAGGCTGCGCACCGCGCCGTCAGTAAACGGCATATTCCTGACTAACAGCGGTACCAATGCGTGGCAAGTGATTCACTGTAATCTGTAGTGTGAAGCATCGGTAAGCGTCAAAGCCTGAGCAACATGCTCAGGGCACCAGAATACTGATTACAGTGAATTCAATACTAGAACCTGAACTCCCATCGCTTTGTCCTTTTGAACATGATTAGCCGGAGTAGATGTAATAAGCCTTTCTTCGTTTCAAAAAGTGAGATTAAAGCCAATGATTGTGTCACCTGCATTCTGGTGCCTGAAACGTTTTGCGGCCGATTCAACAGCAATGATACTGACGCAACACGCAGGCTTAAACGGTTTTATTAATACAACGAGAATTTGCATCATCATTCACAGCGCCTTACAGAAAAAGGGGTGATATCATTTGTCTCACCTTTCCTCACTCGCTGGCCCCAGTCCTGCAGTGTGCGGGCGACTACAGGCTTCACTTTTAAAGAAAGGAGGGATGAGGGCGCTAATCAGCGTGTGAGAGAGATTCGGGCAAAATCGTGATGGTGCCATGCATTGACAACTTTGGCTTACTCATTACCAAATACTTTCCCGTTAGCACATCATCATACAGAGTGATTTATCCTTCACAGCCTTAGTTATCCACTTTTTCTGTGGATAACTAAGGGATATTTTCTGTATATCGTCATTATTGATAATTTTATTGTTTATCAGATTTTCTCGCGGCAAATAAGTTTAGTGAGGATACGGTGTCAGCTCATATCGATGAGGTTTACATTGCTGGCAGTTTTAGAAAAATTTCAGGGTGAAATCGCCAAAATAAAAGCTATATAATACAAGCATATATAAGAGAAAATCGCAAATTTATCGCCGTTATAGCGTAACATCAAAGCATTCCATCACTCCTTCAAACTTTCCTTTTAGTACGAACAGTCGAGAGACAGCACGAAGAGCTGATAAAAGCGTAAGCGGTTGAACAAATATCATCCATAAGATGATTATAAGACCGGATTTCTGAACGTCAGGCTTTCATTACAGTCTTACAGATCATGCACAATTTCGATCAGCACAACCAAGACCCGAAACAGAATTTCGGGCGAAATTTTATGGCACTGAGATAAAAAAGAACTTATTTTTCAATATATTAATATCGGCAAGGAAGACTATTAGATGGCGATTTCAGCCTGAAATTGCGAGTGTAAATAGCAGCATAAACAAAGCAGGAAGGGAGGAAAGAAACCAGGCAAAGGCTATTTGCCTGGTCAGGGTTAGACGCTCATCGTGTCATGAATTTTTTCAGGGTTTCTGAGATCACTTTATCCAGCTCATCCTGCAGCTCTTTAGACTGGCGATTAAATTCATAACTGAACATTCTTCCTCGCGTTTTTTTACGCGCAAAACGATCTTTATCTGCGAAAGACCACAGCGCAATGGCAGTGGTTTTGTCTTTTTCGGGCTCTTTAATCAGCGTCTGGCTACCCTGACGGATTAAGCGAAGAATATTATTCTTTAGCTCATCTTCAGCTAAATTTTCACGCGCTCTGACCACATCGATTTCAGCAGAAATCGCATTAATCAATGCGTCAACTGATTGCCCTGTTTCACTGAGTTTGTCTGAAGCCTGGAGCAGAGCTTTATAATCAGGATAAGTCAGTTCAGATTGATTGGGGAAAAGCGAAATCAGATCGGCAGGCACACTCGCCGCCTGTAATGCACGGGTCACTTTAGCCTGAGACAGCCCCTGATTTTCAGCTATTTCTTTTTGTGAAAGTCCGCCTTCTTTAAGCGCAAGCAAACGCATGCCGACCTCACGTAAATTATGTTCGCGCGCCGTCTGTATATCCTGAGCAAGCTTGCGTGCCTCATCGGACGTGATTGCAGCATCGGTAACCAACACATCAAGACCGGTTTTACAGTGCAACGCTGCGGCCCGTCGCCTTGAACCATCCAGTATCTCGATACGTTCGTCCTGCATGATGCCAATGGCAGGAAAAAACTGCTGGAGTTTGATGGTACGAATAATGTCGCGTAATGAATCAGGTGTAAGACCAGACTGGTCGCGACCATTGGTTTCCATATTTACGAAGGTTTTAGCAGCCACTTCGCTGGCAGGTATATGATTAAACCTGAACACGGCGCGTTTCCCCGTCGAAAGCACAAAGGTTTGTGAGGGGAGTTCAGAGGATTTTTCGGTAGTTAACGGCGTCTGGCTGAAGGTTCGACCAATCGTTATTCTTTTTGCACTCATAAAAACCTCAGTTCAGGCGAATAAATTCGATGCGGTCAAAAACCGCTTTTGCAAAATCTTCAGCGGCAGAACGCGCATTTTTTAGCGCTTCGCTGCTGCCCACATAGGTGGATGGATTAGCAGATATAACGGTGTCAAATGACTCTCCACATCGTTCAAAACCATCCAGTCGCGGAAGCGTTGCATCTAACATATCGCCGCCAAAAATTTCTTTAGCGAGACTGTGACACAGCTTATGGTCAGCTTTATTCGAGAGTTTCGACATAAAGCCGATATTTCCCTGAAGGCGACACTCTGCCCCCGATTCTTCAATAATGCCAATCAACTCAGGTAAACGCGTCAGATATTTGAGAGTGGAATGAAAATCCACCTGTGCAGGCGGCACCGGCGTCATGAGAAGATCAGAAGCAGCAATCGCGTTCTTTAAAAAGGCATCCAGATGGGGACCACTGTCGATGAAGATAAAGTCGTAATCTTTTTTGAGTTTTGAGACAACATTGTCATAAAGGACTGAATGAACATTCTGTCCTGGAAGATGCGTGGCACAGAGCTCATCCCAGCTAGATGCAATAAACGCATCATCGATGGAGGCGGGCAGCACATCCACGCCCGGAATGATGGACGATACGATAAACTCATTCACCAGCTCGTCACGGCTCACGTTCTGTAGCATGGCCTGCGCGGCCGTAGCCTCAACCAAACCGACTGAGCGTTCATGGTTTAAAAACATGGTGGCTGAGGATTGTGGGTCAAGATCGATAACCAGAATGCGCAGGTCTTCATAGAGCAGGTGAGGGTGAGCGCGAAGCGCATGCGCCAGAGAAACTGTCGAAACGGTTTTAGATACGCCGCCTTTTAAATTTCCGACAAACAACGTAAAGGCTTCTGGATGGCGATCACGGTATTTCGGTACGCCGCGATGGTGATAGATATCAATGATATTCTGTATGGACATGGCGTATTTGACCGAACTTCCCGCAGCACGCTTATCAAACTGGTAGCCACTTTCTTCCATCTCATTGACAGCATAATCCACACTGGCGCGGGTTAATTTTGGCAGTTTAGCCAGCGCAGCCTTCGCATAAATCTGGTAATAACTGTTTTCCTGTAACTCAAGCTTTTGCGCCTGAATTTGTTCAGTAAGGCTCAATAGCATCCGTTCAGAACGCTGAGCAACTTTCATGACTTGACTGTCATCGTTAGCCATACTTACTCCAGATATGTAGGATTTACGACTTTATACCTAAATCCTGCACATCGGGCAAGAATTTATCTTATAAACGCTATCCTGTGTTTAATGCTGAACTTATGATTTATGTGACGCTATACACATAATTTACTGTAATAAGCATCTGCGATGCGTTCAGAGGTGGACTATACAGGAGGATGAACTTAATCCGTCTCGCCCACACAGCTGGACAAAGATACCGTGAGGCTATCTTCGCTCGGTTTATACAGGAAAAGTAGAACGTCAGTACGTACAACGAGAAGCGAACATTCACTGTAATCAGTAAAGCCCGCCGATTACATGGGCGCAAAACTGCGTAGCAAAGGGTCAGCAGCTACTGCGCTTGTGGCGTCACTGCTGGCGGATGTATTTAACGGGCATCTGACCAGCAGGTGCCTTTTAACCTGTATTCGTTCACTGTAATCAGTAAAAGATTCACTGTATTCAGTAGCGGATGAGCGCCGAGCGTGTGGCCAGAATCAGGATGACAGACAGCTAAAACAGCACAGCAGGTGATTCAGCATCAATATCTATTACTCAGACTCAGCGGGGGCGTTCTGGACCCATCCTGTGTTCACTGAAGCAAGCTGTGTCTCAATGCTAACTCTCTAAAAATCTGACAGAGCGAACATATACATCCGCAATGTTCACTATAATCAGTATCCCTTCCAGTTGCCTGCAGATGAAAAGCCTGACCACAGAGATGCCGCTATTTGCCACACGATTTGCTTCTGTCGCAACAGATGTGGAAAGGCATCGACTAAAACATTCACTGTAATCAGTAAGTGATGCCGGGCCAGCTTTAAGGCCGGACCTGGCGATAAAGGCGTAGCGATACAGACCGTGACGAGCCTTTAGCGAAAAATAAACAGGGAAGGGGAATGACGTAAACATTCACTGTAATCAGAAGCAGAAACCCCATACCAGCGTGGCAGTCTTTGTTGTCGGGTAGAGAAGTCCGGAAGAGGTTTCATCAGCCCGGCCCCCTGAATATTCACTGTAATCAGTAACACATGCAGCCTTCAGAAGGAGAAAATGCTCATGGCATCAGGCTGGAAGGCTATAAGAATGATACGCTTCCCTGTAACATTCACTGTAATCAGTAAATGCCCTGATCTGAATCAGCCTCTGCCTGACATTGTGGTCCATCCATGACACGTTGATAGCGTTCACTGTAATCAGTAAACGTAGCTGCCACTGTCAGTAATCTGGATTTAACTTCGGAACGTTCACTGTAATCAGCAGGAACCTCGCGACGAACAGAAGACAGATTCACTGGAATCAGTAAGTGCATTTTGTCGGCTTAACCCGTCATAACATTCACTGTAATCAGCGTTACCACTAACCCTGTCACTTTTTTACTGTGATTGTTTATTAATGCCAACGTGTTCAACCCTGCGTTGTCTAACCCAAAAAAAATACAAATAAAATCAATTAATTAATAAAAAATTCACTATAATCAGTTATATCATTCTTCACAAACGTTCACTGTAATCAGTAAAAGGCAGGGCGCGAATAAACGCAGCCAGTATTCACTGTAATCAGTAAGACGAGGCAAAAAAGGATATGCAGAAAATCAATAAAATAATAGTAAGCACATACTTACTTATAATCCATTGAAAAAATTGAAAAATAAAACAAGATAACAGGCGTTACAACGGCAAAACTTCCGGCGCGTTACTGACTATAGTGAATGCCGCTGATTACAGTGAATGATTGTAGGTAAGGAGTGAAAGAAGTATATGAACTGGCGTGCAGTGTCACTTTTTAGTTAAAAGTGACACTGCAACGCAAAACTTACTGATTACAGTAAATGCGCGCGCTATTCTTCAAATTCAATGTCTTCAAGGGTATCAATGCCTTCAAGATTGCCGATACCATCTAGTTTAGGCGTCCTGCTGTGGATAATGAAAAACACAGAGCGTCCGCGTTTGACTTCAGAATAGTCGAGATAGCCAATCTCTTTAAGCTGCTCCATTGCGCGTCGCACAACGTGGTTCTGCGTCGTAATTTTAGATCCTAAATTCAGGCGCATACGCAGGCGTGCCAGTGATATAGGCGCAGGGTTGGTGGGAAGGCTCTCAAGGAACGTATAGAGCGCCTGAGCCGATTCTTTACGTTTCAGACGGGAGATGGCGCGTAGCTGAAGTAAAACCTTGTGATCGAAGTTATAGAGCTCAAAAAGCTTGGGATCAGCTTGTATGCGAACAATATCTTTTTCACGATCATAGTAGGCAGACTGAACAAGGTGCGTGTGATAGGCCTTACCGTTTCCTTCAAAGGACAGCGTATTGGTCGCAATTCGCCGTAGGGATGCATCAAGCCGCTTACGTAAGGCAGCAGAAGAGTTTGCTGAAGGTATTCCACACATTTTAACGAAATCGATAAAGGGCAGCGTGACCGTATCGCCCTGAGTAGGATAACGCGAAAAAGACTGGATGATGCCTGCCCATGTCTTGAAATCATTATCCATATCCAGCCTGGCACCGGTGATGGTAATCTTTTCATACCCTTCCGCTTTCACCAGCGAGAGGTTTTTAAGTTCTTTCGTCGCATCCGTGGACGCCATCGCGCCTGAAATCCCGCGCGCGGTGGATTTAAGCGTTGGTACAAACAGTCCCAGTCGCATCAAGGCAACAGGCTGAACAGTGTTATTTTTATTAGGATGAAGCTGAATAACTTCACCGCTGTTTTTAGTCACAGACAGAAAAGGCTCTAGTAACGCTTTGTTTTCACTATCTTTATCTGCCATGGGATAAGATCTTCATTCTGTGGATGAAAAGGATCGTTTTCTGATTACAGTGAACATTAGCACTGATTATAGTGAACTTTCTACAGTGTGTAGTGAATAAAGTACTGATTACAGTGAATAGTTTGCTGATTACAGTGAACACCAACCCCCTCTCAGCCCTTGTGTGGTGCGGCCTGCAGCGATCGGGGATCTCTTTGGATCTATTATGGATCTCTCTATGATCGTTATATAGGAACTATTCACTGTATAAGTGGATAACTCAGCGATAACAGATCATAGTGATGTTTCTCTGAATAGCGTTTTTTTTAAAAACGATAAAGTAACTGCCACCCGTCCCGGACAAACGCACTCACTTGTACCTTCATTTTTCAGAAACAAGTTCATCACTATTATTCATTTTTCATCAGTATTACGACGGCGTATGGTGACAGAATTTCGTCATTACTAAGGATCACGATCATGACTGACTTTGCCATTTCCCGTAATCCCACAACGGGTGAAATTCTTGCAAAATATCCAATGCAAACCGCTTCTGAACTGGAGCAGACGTTAGACTCAAGTGCCAAGGCCAGTAAAGCGTGGCGGCAAAGCAGCATGGACATGCGTGTCAACGTACTTCGTCAACTGAGCGAACAACTTCGCCAGCGTGAGCCAGAACTGACGCGAATGATAACCCTGGAAATGGGTAAACCTGTTGCACAGGCAAGAGCAGAGATCCTGAAATGTGCCAGTTTGTGTGACTGGTACGCTGAATTTGGCCCTGCCATGCTGCAAGACCAACCCTCACAGATTCCCGATGCGTGGCAGTCATTGCGGCCAATCGGGACTATTCTGGCGGTAATGCCCTGGAATTTCCCCTTCTGGCAGGTTCTGCGCGGTGCTGTAGGGATGCTGCTGGCGGGTCTTATCTGCTGAAACACGCCCCTAATGTCATGGGAAGCGCAATGCTGATGGCAGAGCTGTTCGATGCTACAGATCTGCCTGAAGGCGGTTTTAACCTGATAAACGTCGATAACGAAGGCGTTTCAACCGCAATCCGCGATGATCGCATCGCAGCGGTTGCAGTAACAGGCAGCGTCCGGGCGGGTGCCGCTATAGCTGCCCAGGCAGGTGCGGCGCTGAAAAAAACCGTGCTGGAGTTAGGCGGTTCAGATCCTTTCATCGTGCTGGCCGATGCTGATCTTGATGAAGCCGTTAAATCCGCAGTCACAGGCCGTTTCCAGAACACCGGGCAGGTTTGTATGGCAGCGAAACGCTTTATCGTTGAAGCGCCGATTGCGGAAGCGTTTGAAATGCGTTTTGTTGAAGCCGTTAAGGCGCTTAAAATCGGCGATCCGCTGGATGAACAAACGTACATTGGCCCAATGGCCCGTTACGATCTCCGCGATGAACTGGATGAACAGGTCAAAGCGAGTCTGCGTGAAGGTGCACGTCTGGTGTTAGGTGGCGAAAAAATAGCAGGGCAGGGCAATTATTATGCACCGACGATCCTGTCTGATGTAACAAGTGACATGACAGCCTTCAGGCAAGAGCTTTTTGGGCCTGTCGCCGCTATCGCAGTCGCCCGTGATGCGGATCATGCGCTGGAAATCGCTAATAACAGCGAATTCGGACTCAGTGCAACGGTATGGACGAACAACACCGATCGTGCTGAGCAGATGACGGCAAACCTCGAAGTGGGTGCTGTATTTATTAATGGCAATGGTGCATCCGATCCACGCGTGACTATCGGTGGCGTGAAGAAGAGTGGCTATGGTCGTGAGTTATCGCACTTTGGCGTCCATGAGTTCTGTAATATTCAGACAGTCTGGAAAAACCGGCGCTAACCAGTATTTTCTTATCCCCTGAGTCTACACCGGCGCAGCAGTGCGCCGGCTTACTGTCTTTTCCCATCGGACAACAACATTGATTTCTGCCTGACACAAAACAGGATCCTTTGCAGAAAAAGATCCGTTACGATTCAGCGTTATCGAACCAGCCAGGCAGGGGATCGGAAAGCGTCACCCAGTATCCCGGCCCCGCCGCCATTTCCTGAGGGGTTAACAATGCGTGATCAAGCGCAGCACGCACTGCCGTTTCATCCATATCGATGCCGATAAAAACCAGTTCCTGTCGTGCATCGCCCGTCCCGTCTATCCAGTTGTCGGCAATAAACGCGAGGGATTCACTGTCCTGTGGCCATTTATCACGCGGGATACTGGCCCACCAGCTGCCTGCATAGCCATGCCGGGCTATCGCACCCGCCTGAGACCACGACGCTGCATATTCAGGACGGCTGGCCAGCCAGAAATAACCTTTCGAACGGATCACCCCCTCAAGCTGATGATTAACCGCATGCCAGAATCGTTCAGGATGAAACGGACGTCTTGCGCGATAGACAAAGCTACGAATACCGTACTCTTCTGTTTCTGGCTGATGCTCGCCGCGAAGTTCTTTTAGCCAGCCTGGTGCCTGAGCGGCCTGGTCAAAGTCAAACAGGCCGGTATCCAGTACCTGATCGAGCGGAACATTACCAAAATGGCTGGTGATAATGCGCGCCCGTGGATTCAACCTGTGCAGCATCGCTTTGAGCGTGCGTTGATCCTCATGGCTGATAAGATCGGTTTTGTTCACAACCAAAACATCGCAAAATTCAATCTGATCGATCAGCAAATCCACAACCGAGCGCTCATCCTCTTCGCCCAGTGATTCGCCACGCGCCTGTAAGGAGTCCAGTGAACGGTAGTCACGAAGAAAGTTATAACCATCCACAACAGTGATCATGGTATCCAGCCTTGCCACCGTCGACAGGCTTTCACCTTCTTCATCGGCAAACGTAAACGTTTCGGCAACGGGCAGCGGTTCGGAAATGCCGGTTGATTCAATGACCAGATGGTCGAAACGACCTTCCGACGCCAGCCGTTTCACCTCCAGCAAAAGATCCTCACGTAGCGTGCAGCAGATGCAGCCGTTACTCATTTCCACCAGCTTTTCATCCGTACGAGACAATGCCGCACCGCCATTACGTACTAAGGCTGCATCGATGTTGACTTCCGACATGTCATTGACAATCACGGCGATGCGCCTGCCTTCACGGTTATTGAGGATATGGTTGAGAAGGGTGGTTTTGCCTGCCCCGAGAAAGCCGGACAGCACGGAAACGGGCAAACGTTTGTCTGTGGGCGATGAAAGAGAGTGGCCTGACATGAAGTGATCCTTAAATGGCGAATATATTATGTTATAACATAACAAAATAGCAGCCATTTTCAATATGCTTTGTTGGATTCAGGGTTTCCATTTCTTTGCTGTTAAGACTGAAAGCGAGCAGGCTGATGCGACTGGCTGAGCGTTAAACGGGTTCATATTTTAATTGTTATGTTATAACATAATTAACTCTGGGAAACATTATGTGGTAAAAAGACATATCATGACACAATTCAAATACTGGTTTTTCGGTACGCTTACTGGCCTGCTGTTTGCGTCATTAAGTGCTTACGCCGATCGCAATCAGCCCGTTCGCATTGCTGCGCCTTTCGAGATTAAAGGTCCCGATCCCGCCCTTTCAGGCGACATTCTGCTTCGTATGGATGTGGTGGAAACGCTGGTGGAAACGGATGAGAAAGGCAAGGCGGTACCTGCGTTAGCCGAAAGCTGGGACATTTCGCCCGATGGGCTGCAATGGCATTTTACGCTGCGGAGCAACGCCCATTTTCATGATGGATCGCCTGTTACTGCTGAGAGCGTCGTAAAATCGCTGAATACCGCCCGCAGTAAGCCAGGTTTACTCGACAAAGCACCCATTACGTCGGTCAGCGGAGAAGATCGGCGTGTGACGGTCACGCTGAGCGAGCCTTTCACGCCGCTGCTGGCGGTGCTGGCTGAAAACCGTTCGCAAATCCTCGCGCTGAGTTCCTGGGACGATACCAATACCATTACGCGCGTCATCGGCAGTGGCCCTTTCCAGCTCGTCAGTTTCCAGCCACCTCAGTCACTAAGTGTAAAACGGTTTGAAGGATACTGGGGAGAGAAACCCAGCATTGAACGTGCCCGTTATTTGTCCGCGGGCCGGGCCGAAACGCGCGCATTACTTGCAGAAAGTGGTGATGCGGATTACGTCTTTAATCTGGACGCCGCCAGCCGTCAGCGCTTGTCACACAAAAGTTCACTACAGGTGCTTACCGTTTCCGTACCCCGTACGGTGATGCTGAAGCTGAACGTCGCTCATCCGTTCCTGAAGGAACAAACCACGCGCGAAGCGCTCAGCCTGGCGATCAATCGGAATGCGCTGTCTGCGGCCATATTACGCTATCCCGGTGCGGCAACACAGATGTTCCCGCCCTCTATGGCCGGGTGGCACAACGCGTCTTTACAGCCTCTGGATTATGCTCCTCAGCGTGCCGCCGCCTTACTGGCACAGTCCGGATGGATATCCGGCCGGGACGGCATGTTAACCCGCGCTGGCCAGCGCTTTACCCTCACGCTGCTGACATATCCCGATCGCCCCGAGCTGCCCTTAATCGCCATGGTCATTCAGCAACAACTGCGAGAGGTCGGAATCGAGGTCATCATCAATTCAACCAATTCCAGTGAGATACCCGCGCGTCATCATGATGGCAGCCTGCAAATGGCGCTCTATGCCCGTAATTTCGCCCTGACGCCGGATCCTGGCGGCACGCTACTTCAGGATTACGGTTCGCAGGGAGGTGACTGGGGCGCAATGAACTGGCACGACAACGCGTTTGATAAGGCGCTCAGCACGCTTTCACGTAGCAACGATCCTGATCAACGACAGCCGGCAAGAGCGGTCATCACCGCCGCATTACAGCGTGATTTACCGGTTATTCCGGTTGCCTGGTACCAGCAGTCAGCAGCAGTAAACGCGAAGCTCGCCGCCATAAAACTGGATCCCTTTGAACGCCATTTTGGCCTGCATGAAATGGAATGGACGGAATAATGCTTAAACAACTCGTCTGGCGCCTGGGTCAGGCTGCCTTTGTGATTTTTGCCGTCGGTATTTTAACGTTCGTTTTAGTACAGGCGTTACCGGGCGATATGGCATGGCGCATTGCGTCGGGACGATATGGTTATGACCGGGTCGACCTGGCGGCGGTTACCCGCGTGCAGCAACAGCTGACGGACTTTTCCGCTCAGGGAAATGCACTATGGCACTGGATGTGGGATCTGCTGCGCTTCGATTTCGGGCGATCTCTCGTCTCAGGCGAGCCGGTCAGCAGTGAGCTGGGCTGGCAGTTAACACAAACCCTTGCTCTGGCCGGTGTAGCACTGCTGATGATGTTGATTCTCATTATTCCTGCGGGGGTCTGGGCAGGATGTCGGCCGGGCGGTGTTGTTGATCGGCTCATTAACGTGCTGGCACCCACGTTTAAATCGATTCCACATTTTGCCCTGGGTTTACTTCTGATTATGTTGTTTTCGCTGCGCCTGAACTGGCTACCCAGTGCGGGGCATGGGGAAGGGCAACATGTCATCCTCCCGGCGCTGACGCTGGCATTAACGCTGAGCGCGGTAGGAGCGCGTGTTGTCAGTGAGGCAACCTGTCAGGCTGTGAAAGCAGGCTGGTATCGCTGGGGAGCGCAAAAGGGCCTTTCCGCGCCGTACCTGTTTTTGCGACATGGTTTGCGCAATCTCAGTGTCCCTGTCGTCACCTGGATAGGCATGCAGTTCGTCTGGTTAGTGGAAGGTGTGGTGGTGATCGAAACTCTTTTTGCCTGGCCAGGTGTCGGACACGCGCTGGTACATGCGATTTTTGCCCGGGATGTTCCGGTGATTCAGGCCAGTGCGGTGGTACTGGGATTGACCTTTGTCACCTTAAATATGGTTGTCGATGGCGTGTGTTATGTCCTGGATCCCCGAGGTAAACGCGTATGACGTACCGCCAAAAAACGGGGCTGGTGATAATTTTAACCTTGCTGGCCTTTGCATGGCTGATGCCGTTGTTGAATCAGAACGATCCCCTGCAGCAGGATTTGTTACAGATGTTAACGCCGCCATCGGGTAACGCGTGGCTGGGTTATGACCATTTAGGGCGTTCGATGCTGGCGCGCCTGAGTGCGGCGCTGAGATTGTCGCTGGGGCTGGCGGCCCTGTGTGTGATTACAGCAATGCTCATGGGGCTGCTGGCGGGAATAGCCAGCGCCTGGTACGGCGGATGGGTCGATCGACTTTTCGGTATGCTGGCCGACATGTGTCTGGCGCTGCCGGGCCTGCTGTTAGTCCTGCTGCTCGCCGCAATCGCACCTGACGCGCCGCTCATGTTATGGCTGGGACTTTCACTGGTACTGTGGGTGGAATTTTTCCGTGTGACGCGCGCCACGCTGCGGCCTGTGGTCATGTCGCCAGCCGTTCAGTCATCTTCACTGCTTGGCTTCTCCATTGTTTATCTCTTTCGCCGACATCTTTGGCCGGCCCTGTCTCCGTTATTGCTGACACTGACCGTCTATGCATTCAGCAATGCCATTATGGCCGTATCGCCGCTGGGATTTATCAGTGTTGGCGTTCGTCCACCCACACCTGAGCTGGGCCTGATGATGACGGAGCTGTTCCCCTATGCCTGGGAAGCGCCCTGGCTATTACTGCAGCCTGTGGTTGTGCTGTTTATCCTGCTGGTGGGGCTGAATTTGTTGGTCAACAAGGAGCGCAAATGGCAAGTATCGTAATCAAACAGGTCGCCGTCTTCGCGGATACCTGCATTGTTGAGCCTGTAAGTCTGAGCATCCATCCCGGCAGGCCCGTCACCTTCATTGGTGAGACAGGATCGGGAAAAAGTTTGTTTGCGCAGGCGATTTTCGGCGCCTTACCCGACGGACTGCGGGCTGAAGGAACGGTAGTCATTGACGGGCAGCAATATAATCTGCAAACCGATCTGACAGCACTCCGTGCGCTGTGGGGACACCGTATTGCCGCTTTACCTCAGGAGCCCTTGCTGGCGCTTGATCCGACGATGCGTGTGAAAAGCCAGACAGAGGAGGGTTATCGGTATATACGGGGATTCACGCGCCAGGGCGCGCAGCAGGCGGCAGGTTTGGCGCTGGACTCGCTGGGGCTGGCCCACGCGGCAGAGCGTTTCCCATGGCAGCTTTCCGGTGGAATGGCCCAACGGGTGTGCTTTGCCGCTGCGCGGGCGGGCGGTGCCACTCTGCTTATCGCGGATGAACCGACGAAAGGACTGGATGTGGCGCGACGGGATGAAATTGGTGACATGCTCAACCTGGCCGTAGCCCGCGGCGAAGCCTTGCTGACCATCACCCATGATATCGCGCTGGCCAGGCAGTTAGGCGGTGACATTGTCGTGATGCATAAGGGAAAGGTGATTGAGCAGGGCGATGCCACACAAGTCCTGAATGCGCCGCAGAAGGCTTATACGAAACAGTTGCTGGCCGCTGAACCCCATGCCTGGCCACCGGCCACGTTGTTGCCCTGTGATGATACCCTCGTATTACGGGCCGAAGGGCTTACTCTGAAACGCGCCGGGAAAACGTTGTTCCGCAATGTAAATTTATGCTTTCGCGCCGGTGAAATCGTTGGGCTTTATGGTGAGAGCGGCAGTGGCAAAAGCAGTCTGGGTGATACGCTATCGGGCTTGATTAAGCCCGATAAGGAAACGATAACCCGACCGGGCAGGTTTCATCCGTTGCGTTATCAAAAACTGTACCAGGATCCTTCTGCGGTTTTTCCACCGGATATCACTATGGCCCAGATCATCGACGATCTGCTGCAGCGCCACACAATTCCGGAGAGGCGACGTGATGAGCGGATGCGCCAATTGGGGCTCGGACAGGCGTTGTTACACCGTCCGGCTTCAGGATTGTCAGGCGGTGAGCTTCAACGGTTTTCTCTGCTTCGGGCGATGTTGCTGAATCCCGTGTTCCTGTTTGCCGATGAACCCACGTCGCGTCTCGATCCTGTGGTTCAGCAACAGACGCTGGCCTTACTGACTGATCTGGCCATGCAGCAACGCTGCGCCATTCTGCTGGTCAGTCATGATCTCACGCTACTTGAGAGGAGTGCACATCGGGTCATTTCCCTTGATGCGATTAGCCTGCCTGATGACTGAGGCAGAGCACCCTCAGATGTGCTCCATGACCAGCACGGCCAGCGTATCCGGCTCCAGCGCACGAAAAATATGTTCAGTGTCGCCGGGATAGCTGATGTAGTCGCCCGGTGCCAGTTCGACGGGCGAGTCTGTGGGCCCGACCAGCGCGCGTCCCTGAGTCAAGATGAGATGCTCAATGGTGTTCGGCGAATGCGGTTGCGAGCGTCGCTCGCTGCCGGGCTGGATGTGCAGCAGATAGATATCCCGTCGCGCACCGGGCGGACAGGTTGCCAGCAGGACGGCTTTATAATCCGCCTGCTCGGCGGCAACGGCAGGGCCTTCACCGCGACGAATAACCTGCAGGCGGTTCGCTTCCGGCTCCATCAGGCGGGCAAACGGAATATTCAGGGCAACGCAAAGTGACCACAACGTCTCAATGCCAGGATTACCGTTTCCCGCCTCAAGTTGAGAAAGGGTCGACTTTGCTATGCCAGCCCGACGCGCGACTTCTGCGAGAGTCAGTCCTGCTCGCTGGCGCTCTCTGACTAAACTGCTGGCGATAATATCAATGGGTGTACTCATCCTGCATCCTGTTCGTTATGGCGAACGTATCGTTCATCTTGTAATACTGCTGCGGTCCGTTCATTATAATGGGTATATCGTTCGTTATGGGATCTAATCGTGATGCTGGATAAAAAAGGGACGCTGGACAAGGGCGTGATAAAAGCCATTTTCCTTGTCTGTCTTGCCGATGGCATTGTTGGCCTGTCATATGGTTCGCTCGCTCTTGCAGAGGGTTTTCCGTTTTGGGTGCCGCTGGCGTTATCGACGCTGGTGCTGGCGGGGGCGTCTGAGTTCCTGTTTATCGGTATCGTGGCGGGCGGTGGCAGTCCTATCACGGCGGCAGCGGCGGGGCTGTTGGTCAATGCGCGTCATCTTCCTTTTGGTATCACTGTCAAGGATTTGGTCGGTCAGGGCAGACGGGGTCTGCTAGGATGCCACATCATGAATGACGAAAGTGTCGTGTTTGGCATTTCCCAGCCTACGCTGGCGCAACGTCGCCAGGCATTCTGGATATGCGGCATCAGTATTGGCGTGATCTGGCCTGTAACCGTAATGGCTGGCGCGGCGATAGGGCAGTTTATTCCGAATGTGTCTGCTATCGGCCTGGATGCGGTCTTTCCCGCGATCCTGATTGCGCTAATCTTTCCTGCCTTACGCAAAGCGCGCACCCGCATTCCTGCTATGACTGGTGCGTTTTTGTCGCTGGTGGTCACGCCTTTCGTACCTGCCGGTATGCCCGTATTGTTTTCCTTGCTGGGCCTCTTTACATGGAGATCGCGCAAATGAATCACGCCATGATTATTGCAGGTATTGCGTTGCTGGCTGCTGGCACCTACGCCATCCGTTTCGCGGGTGTTAAACTCGGCAATCGTCTGCCCGTCAGTGAACGAACCCAAAACATGTTATCCGATGCTGCCACTATACTGCTGCTTGCGGTTGCGGCAACCACCACGCTGTTTGAAGGCCAGCATTTTGCAGGGAGTGCTGGGCGTCGGGTTTGCCCTGTTCCTTGCCTGGCGTAGAGCTCCGCTGATTTTCATTATTCTGGGCGCGGCCTGCATGACGGCGTTGTTGCGCTATATGGGTGTACCCTGAATGCGCTATTTATCTTGCCGGACCCGGCGATAAATTGCGTGTCAGCCTTGACGAACAGCGTCGCTTAAAATACAACTAGAACCCGTCAGGGGAGTCTCGCCAGAGAGACTGAGAGGCTAATAGCGCCATGCGCGGCTTAGCGACCCTTAGAACCTGACCCAGTTGATACTGGCGTAGGAAGACGGGCATCTGCGCATCGCGTAGATGCTTGCCGCAGAGCCTGTTTCTGTCAGGCTTGTGCTTTTTCCCTTCTTGTATCGCGGGTCTCTGAGAGCTAACAGAGAGGCCAATGTGACTATCCTTATTCCGTTTTTACCCCATCAGGATGGCGGACAATGAGCCGCTGGTCAGTGCTGGGCAGCGGTGTATCCGGACTCTGCATCGCGACGTTACTGGCCGAACACGGCGAGAAGGTTGAAGTCATTACACAACCGAATTGTCAGGCGGCGTCCTACTGGGCTGGCGGCATGCTGGCACCCTGGTGTGAGGCAGAAAGTGCGCCTCAGCAGGTCGTTGAATGGGGGCAGCACGCTGCAGCGTGGTGGGCGGCCCGCATAAGTGGCATTGAACAGCAGGGCACACTCGTGCTCGCGCCACCGCGTGACAGCGCCGAACTTACCCGGTTTGCCAGCATGACCACAGCGCATCAGTGGGTTGCGCCAGGTGACATCGAACCCGCGCTGGAAAACCGCTTCGCCCGGGGATTATTTTTCCCGGCTGAAGCGCATCTCGATCCGCGTCAGGCAATGCAACAGTTACGTGCACGTCTGGTCAGCGCGGGCGTCAGTATTCACGCTGGCAAGCCCAGCGGACGCATTATTGATTGCCGCGGTATTCATGCGCGTGAGGCACAGCCAGCCTTGCGTGCGGTGCGGGGCGAAATGCTAATCCTGCAAACGGATGAGATCACGTTTTCCCGCTTTACGCCTGCTGCATCCCCGTTTTCCTTGCTATCTGGTTCCCCGGGCGCAGGGGCACTTTATGCTCGGGGCCACCATGGTTGAGAGTCAGGATACCAGCCCCATCAGCGCGCGCGCCATGATGGAGCTGCTGAGCGCTGCTTACAGCATTCATCCTGCGCTTGCCGAAGCGCGCATTATCGAAAGCGGGACGGGGTTACGTCCTGCTTATCACGACAACCTGCCCGACGTGCGTTATGAAAACGGTGTCTTTTCCATTAACGGCATGTATCGCCATGGCTTTTTGCTGGCACCGGTTATGGCCGAAAAGCTCATGCATCAACTTGCAACAGAGAGACTACTATGCGAATCGAATTAAATGGTCGTGCTATCGAGACGAAAGCCGGGACGCTTGCGGAGTTGTTAGAAGAGCAGGGCATTGACGCTGGCTGTGTGGCCAGTGCCCTCGATGGAACCTTTGTTCCCAGAGAGCGCTATGCCTCACAGTTGCTTGAGGCCAACTGCCGTCTGGAAGTGCTGTCGCCAATGCAGGGGGGTTAATCATGTTTTACGACTACACGGGCGACTCCCGTTTTTTACTGGGCACGGCCGGTTATCCCTCACCGGATATTCTTCAGCAGGCTGTTGTGGCCTCCGGTGCGGATATCATCACGGTCAGTCTGCGTCGGGAAGGAAGTCAGGGTGGGGCCTTTCGCGATTTACTGAAAACGCTGAATAAGCGCGTGTTACCCAATACGGCGGGTTGCCATACCGTCAGGGAAGCCGTCACGACGGCGCATATGGCGCGCGAACTGTTTGCCACGCCGTGGATCAAACTGGAAGTGATCGGGCACGCGGATACCCTGCAACCGGATCCTTTCGCCCTGGTGGAGGCCGCCCGTATTTTATGTGCCGAAGGTTTTCATGTTTTTCCTTACACCACAGAAGATCTGATTGTGGGCGAAAAACTGCTGGAAGCGGGCTGTCAGGTGCTGATGCCCTGGGGCGCGCCCATTGGCTCGGGGCAGGGGCTACGCAATATTGACGGTTTACGCACCATGCGTGCCTGGTTTAAAGACGTTCCGCTGATCATTGACGCAGGGATCGGTGCTCCCAGCCAGGCGGCGCAGGCGATGGAGCTGGGCTTTGATGCCGTGTTGCTGAATACCGCCGTCGCGAAATCCCACGATCCGGTACGCATGGCGGGAGCGTTTGCCAGTGCCATTCAGTCAGGACATCAGGCGCGGTTGGCCGGCATGATGGAACGTCGGGATATGGCGGTCGCCTCCACGCCCGTTTTTGGTCTGGCGCAGTTCAGTTAAGGAGCGAAAATGTCGCGATATCAACGACAGACTATGTTGCCCGAAGTCGGGGATGGGGGGCAGCAGGCGCTGGCTGCAGCCCGCGTTCTGGTCGTGGGCGCGGGTGGACTCGCGTCAACCCTGTTGCCCCTGCTCGCAGGGGCCGGCGTGGGCTATATCCGGCTGTATGATCATGATGTCGTGACGCTGCATAATTTGCATCGCCAGACGTTGTTTACCGTTGCCGACATTGGCGAGCCCAAGGTTTTCTGCGCGCAGCGTGCGCTGGCGCAACGCAATCCTGACATACTCATCGAGCCGCATGTTGATGCCCTGCGTGCCAGCATTATCGATACGGCAATGACAGGGATTGATTTGGTCATTGACGCCGCAGACAATTTTGCAGTGACCTATCTGCTCTCCGACAACTGCTATGCCCGACGAATTCCCCTGGTGAGTGCCTCAGTGCTGGGAAGACAAGGCTATGTTGGCGGATTCTGCGGCGGAGCGCCCAGCTATCGCGCGCTGTTTCCCCGTTTACCCAAAGCATCAGGCAACTGCAACACTGCGGGGGTTTTAGGCCCGGCGGTCGCCACCTTAGGCGCCATGCAGGCTCAGATGGCGCTCAGCATACTGCTAACGCTGTCGCCGTCACCGTTAGGGTGCATGATCAACTGTGATTTTGTGTCATGGCAACTGCGTCAGTTCCGCTTTGACGCGGCACCGGAACCGGAAAAACCCGGGATTCCATTTATTGATCCTGCCTTGTTGACGCCAGACGACTGCGTGGTGGAGCTACGTGGGATGGATGAAGCCCCCGTGAGCGTCAGCACGAATGCTGAGAGGCTACTGCCACAGGATATTGCCCGCTGGCAGCCGCCCGCGGATAAGCGCATTGTTCTGGTCTGCGCCAGCGGCATGCGTGCCGCGCAGGCCGCGCAGGCACTGGAGGCGCGTGGCTGTGAGCGGCTGGCCATCATCGCCGACCGCTAAATCTGACGGAAAAGCAGGCTTATCAGGCCCGGTCTGAACGACGGGCCTGATAGATATCGGGTCGGGTAATCGTCCAGGCGTAATCGGGCCGGTTGACGGGCTCGTAACCGAACTTTTTATATAGCCATGGCGCGGTTGAGGTGAACAGTAGCATCCTGCGAAGTTTATCCACGATGGGATGGGACTGACAGCAGGTAATCAGCCAACCTCCCAGACCTGCGCCCTGATATTCTTCCAGCACGTAGACATCACATAAATAGGCAAAGGTGGCGTAATCAGTAACAAAGCGTGCAAATCCGATCTGCTGTTGATGATGAAAAAGGCCAAAATTTAAGCTGTTCTCTACCGACAGGGCCACGGTTTCTCCATCAATACCGGCTGCCCATGTTGAGCGGGTGAGATAGCGATGAATCGCCTCAATATCCATCCTTGCGCGATCTGTCGTGATCAGATAATCGTCTTTATACCATTGCTGAACGGCTACCATCTGTTTCCCCCTGCCTTCCGATATGAATGAAAGTTATGATGACCGCGTTGAACGAACGATCAGGATATCAGGTTGTGTACGGCAGTCACTATCAGCAAAAGGCCCCCTGCCATGTTTACATAGCGTTTCAGAACAACGGGATTCACGCTTTGCGCTGAAAAAACCAGTAGCTGGCTGATAAGCGTGAGCCAGAGACACATCACTACAATGTGCACGGTGGCCAGGCTCAGGAAGGCAGCCAAATCGGTTCTGTCACCTGTAAACTGGGAAACCACCGTCAGGTAAAACAGGATAGCTTTAGGGTTAATGACGTTGGTCAGCCAGGCGCCTTTTATCGTCACCGCGCTGTCCATGGCGTTCAGCGTAAAGGTTTTTGTCTTTATCCCGGTGATAAACAGCAGTCCGCCAAGCCACAGTAAATAAACGCCCCCCACGATTTTTAACCAGGTGAACAGTGTGGATGACGCCACCAGCGCCGTCGACAGCCCCAGTCCAATCAGCAGCGCGTGCGTGTAAATACCCAGCGCAGTGCCGAACAGTGTTTTAAACAAACCTCTGTAGCCTGATGTAAGTGCACTGTTCATCGCCAGAGTGAAACTCGCCCCAGGTGACAGCGCAATCGGCAACAGTGCAGGCAGAAAGCCAGCGAGATTAATATCCAACGGCTCTCCGTTTACAAGGCTTTTTCGCTGCGTGTACAGAACCGATCATACACTATGACGGATTGTAAAAAGCACACAGCTTGTTACCGGTGGGATCTCTGAGATAAGCGACACAGCGACCATCGGTTTCTCTGATATGCGGCGGGGATTCAGCCGAGGTTCCGCCGTTTTCGAGACCCTGCTGATGCCAGCGGAAGACGGCGTCAGATGAGGGCATCGCAAAGCCAATGGTTCCGCCATTGGCAAAGGTGGCGGGTTGACCATTAATGGGCTTAGTGACAATAAAACGCTGGTTATTTTTCGAATAAAAAGGGCGGCCTATGGCATCAATTCCCTGCTCTTCACACGCTATTACGGCAAAAATGGCGTCATAGAATTTTTTAGCCTGTTCAATATCGTCTGTACCAACAACCATATGACTAAACATGATTAACTCCTTTTAACATCGGTAAGCATATACTTAACATACCCGCAATGCGTGCGGAAGAGCTGATGAATGAGCTACCTGTTTTACAGGTTGTCAGACGAAGCGACAGGGCGATGACTTCCCGTGATTATGCAGCACTGTGCAGAGAATGCCAGCCTGATGATAAAGCCGGGAATGACGGTAAGGGCAAGGCCGCCATGCGTCGTGCTTTTAAGGCCATTGTTCAGGATAAGCGTGTGGTTGAGCAGGGCAGAATGGCGGTCATTGAGGGGGGAAACGGCGCTGGTGATCATGGAAACCGTGCTGCGTTATCCCTGTCAGCAGGAAAACCATGTTGAAACGACCCGGCGCGCCACCTATTTGTTTCGCCGGGACAGCGATGGTCAATGGCGCTGCACCGTTGATTCGGCCTGCTGCCGCGGAATGAAACCGCCCGTTCGGATGTAATACGAACAGGCGGTTAGTCAGATGACTTCCACCAGTTGGAAGGTTTCAAAGATCAGCTCCATTTCGGGACTGAATCCGCCGTTGCGCTGGAAGAAGCGTTGATGTTCACGCTGCCAGTACTCAAGACTCAGGTCGCCTTCTCCTTCCATCATGGCCATTTCCGGCGTGACGCGATCAAAGCGCGTCAGAAAAAGCCCGGTCGTTCTGACGACGCACAGCGGTTTTTTCTCGCCATCTAAAATAATGTTGTAACCGCCAGGCAGCGGCCTGACGTCGTCATCGTACCAGCCCTGCAGTGAGCTGCAGGTAGCGATTTTCTTCCCGGTCAGGACCAGGGTCGCCAGTTCATTCGCCAGCTCAGGCGAATCGCCAAATGACCACGACAGTGCGCCAGGATATTTAGCCTTTATTTGTTCCACATTCATTGTCATGGGAATATTACGTCCGTTTATGGGTTATCCACTCAGTTTGTGTGCATCGCAGGGGAATATCAGGCCAGAAGGCGTTCTGCCCACTGTTCAACCGAATCGCCGCTGCCGATATCGGGCTGGACCAGACCATTAATCATGAAGGTTGGCGAAACATGAATCCCGTTCTGACGGGCATACTTACAGTGCCATTTCACCAGATTTTGTAAGTCAGGGCGATCGAAAGCCGCATAAGCATCAATGCCGCTGTAATCCCTGAGCCGTGCCAGGAGTTGGTTAGGCGTGGTGTCCATGTTAGGACCACGGCAGTGGTCAGTGAACTCAAACGCTTCGCGGTGATCGGCCACCGCCTGGAGGACGGCTTTAGCCGCCGCTTTACCTTGTACTGAGGCGGCAAGAATATAGCGCACAATAACCCCGGAATACATATGCCAGGGCTGGGACTGAAGATGGACTTTAAGCGTCATCTTATCTTCTCCGACCAGGCTCAGGAGCGCATCCAGCTTATTGAAAGCCCGAACGGAGAAAGGGCAGGTGGGCTCGATAAAAACTTCAAAAAGATGAGGCCCATGACCCCAGGTAAGCGGTTCTGCCCGAAGTGTTTCAGTGTTCATAGCGGCTCCTGTTGTAAAGCATGAAAGTTGGCTTCAATGACTGTGACAAACTTAGCCAGGTTCTGCCAGTGCAGACCTTATTTTTAACCGATAAGGATTAATCTCATTTCTCCCACATCAAACCAAACCAAACTAGAATTAGCTATCCGGCGGTTTCGCTTTAAAGGCCAGCACTATCAGATTTCATCAATGTTAAATCATGATATTAAACATTATTTTTAACGTTAAGGCACAAAGCGGCAAACTGAAGCGAAATAAAAGCCGCTAAGGTAACGCGCTTTATTCCCTGATATTGGGGTTCAGTCGCGTCATTTATGTCTGGTTCAGGTCTGAGGAACACTGCATGTCGCATTTTCGTCCGGTAGCGCTGGAACACGCAAGCCGTCTGCTTAATCACGGTCCCACGGTGTTAATTACCAGTCGCGACAGTCAGTCAAAGCGCCGCAACATCATGGCCGCAGCCTGGTCGGTACCCGTTGAGTTCACACCAGCAAGAATGGCTATCGTTGTGGATAAATCCACATTGTCACGTGAGATCATTGAAGCCAGCGGGGCATTTGGCATTTGTGTACCGGCGGCGGGTTTTGTGGATATGGCTTATGCGGTGGGCAGCACGTCCGGGCGCGATCAGGACAAGTTTGCCGACTTCGCTATTCAGGCACACGAAAGTCCGCACTATGGCGTGCCGTTGCTGGAAGAGAGCTGTGTCGCGTGGATGGAGTGCCGTCTGCTGCCTGAAACGGAAGCGCAACAGGCCTATGACACGCTGTTTGGTGAGGTGATCACTGCGGCGGCTGACAGCCGGGTATTTTATGATGGCCGCTGGCATTTCGAGGCCGTGGATCCCGCGCTCCATACATTACATCATCTTGGCGGTGGTCAGTTCGTGACCGTTGCGAATACGCTGACTGCCAAATCAACGCGCTAAAAGAGGTACAGAATGACAATTAAGAGTTACGCAGCCATGCAGGCGGGACAAGCGCTGGAGCGTTACGACTATGATCCCGGCCCGTTGGACGCTGAAGATGTTGAAGTCGAGGTTGAGTATTGTGGTGTCTGTCACTCCGACCTGTCGATGATCGATAACGAGTGGGGAATTTCGGCTTATCCCGTGGTTGCTGGTCATGAGGTCATCGGACGCGTAGCCGCACTGGGCGACAGTGCAAAAAATAAAGGGCTGAAAGTTGGTCAGCGCGTGGGCATTGGCTGGACGGCCAAGAGCTGCCAGTACTGCGATCCCTGCATCAGTGGCGATCACGTTAACTGTGCACAGGGTACGACGACGACCATCGGCAACCACGGCGGTTTCGCTGAGAAGCTGCGTGCTAACTGGCAATGGGTCATTCCGCTGCCGGAAAAACTGGATCCTGCCACGGCAGGCCCACTGCTCTGCGGCGGTATCACGGTATTTAAGCCTCTGCTGATGCACAACATCACGGCGATGAGCCGGGTTGGTGTGATCGGGATTGGTGGACTGGGTCATATCGCCATTAAAATCCTGCATGCCATGGGGGCGGAAGTAACGGCGTTCAGTTCATCTGAAAGCAAAAAGCAGGCTATCCTCGACATGGGGGCAGACCATGTGGTGAACAGCCGCGATCCCGAGGCGCTGAAAGCGCTGGCCGGTCAGTTCGATCTGATTATCAGCACTGTCGCGGTCGATCTTGACTGGCAGCCGTACTTTGCGGCACTGGCTCCTCGCGGCAAGTTCCATACGGTCGGCGCGGTGCTGAAACCTTTCGATGTCCCGGCTTTTAGTCTGATTCTGGGCGACCGTGCCGTTACTGGCTCGTCAACGGGCTCTCCGGCTCAGTTACGTTCACTGCTGAAGCTGGCCGGTCGTGCAGATATCGCCCCGACGGTAGAGTACTTCCCAATGTCCAAAATTAACGATGCGCTGGCGCACGTACGCGCGGGTAAAGCCAATTACCGCGTGGTTCTGAAGGCGGATTTCTGATGCCAGGCGCGCCTTT
>Ga0058701_10000605_pt1 | contig 24261 bp, 19 predicted proteins | sample AgamicOrMae_FD_97039 | JGI IMG/M metagenome (GOLD analysis project Ga0058701, IMG submission 97039) | Agave microbial communities from Guanajuato, Mexico - Or.Ma.e | ecosystem: Host-associated > Plants > Phyllosphere > Phylloplane/Leaf | place: Guanajuato, Mexico | collected 2012-06-04 | reverse complement strand
GATTTGCAGACGTCAAACTTTATTCTCTGCATGCAAATCGTAGATATTTATTTGTTCAGGTCAACATCTTACTTGTATTAAATTAAACCGCAAGTGAAAATGACGTGCGCTCTTGGTGGTAACTGTTCTTACGTTGTGCATCTAGAGAGCAAAGCCTCATAGGTATGCTCTCTAGGTGCTTTACCATACAGGGGGTTGGCGCGCTTTTTAAACAAGGTTTACTTGGCGCTCTGCAAATCTGTACCGTGCTTCAAGGTTGTTCTGCTTTGTTACGCTTTGCAAACCTCTGTCGCCCAAAAACTACTGTCTTCCCCTCCCGCTTCTTGCAAACCAATTGATGAAGATATTTTTTATTGATCGTAATTATGTTGCAGATGGCAATAGCCGATACATAGTCCATTTACATTAACACTGTACACCTTGAGGTCTTAACAGTTTGCATTTGGGTCACGACTTAACGTATCACAAGTTAACACGGGTATTTGGTAGGTGGTACATCTTAGTGCTTGCAAGGAGAAAAATGAGGGAAAAAACCTTGCCTTGGGACGTTGATACTCATACTTAGGCTGCGTTCTCCTATTTACATTACAGCCTTCGATGTGGTGGTGGGTAGGCAAACCCGCTTTACAGGCCTGTACATGGGGATGTTCTAGATACTAATGCGTGGTTGCCCGTCTCCTCGTCAAGAGGATAGGAAATAATTGGCCAATATCTTTTACTGTAAGCTGTGGTGATTTCGGTTTTCAGTCAACTTAGAAGTATGAAAAATTCTTCTAGAGACCTGTTTTTCCTCGAAAATAATGTTTTTATCAGGCAGAAAGGGCGAACAGCTCTCAACCCGTAATTTTTATTAATCCATTTATTCCCAATCAAATGCTTTGACCCACCACTAATATGTACTCGTTCTCTGATTCCTTCTGAAATCACGTCCAAGATTGAAGGGAAAACTCGGATTTTCCTGAAGCGGGAATTCGATCCTAGCCTAAACATTAATTTACCGAATTTTAGGCCGAAGTATTTAGCGGCTGTTTTAAAAATACCTCTTTTGCCTAAATCCCACGGCGCAAATCTTGGGAAGGTTAAGGGTTAATTGGTACCGGTACTTTTGAGACATGACAAAGGCTCTGAAACCAAGTTTTGTCCAGGCATTGTCATGTACGATTAACAGGCCTAAAATGGCTTGTGTCGCTTTTGTGTGTCGCAGATGAAGCGATCAAGTGTCTTGCCCAGCAAGCGCTCACCGTTCGATCCAGAGAAATTCACCGCGACTCGATATATTTAACCCAAGATGAGAAAGAAGAGGATAAAGCGTGTTGTTAGCACAGGATGGAGGTAAGTGCCGACATATTTTTTGTTCTGAAAGATTTGACTGAAGAGCAGTCTTAACCAATGAGGAGCTGAGTGACCTCTCCATCATTGAGGTCAATCCATGTGAGCTATTATGTTTCGTGTGTCATGTAACTGCGTTAGAGTGCAATGTTTCTATCGTGACACAGATCCATCGATGGAGAGCTTCTGTGTAAAGGGCTGATCTATCGTTGTAATTGTTTCAGATTTGCGATGGGAGAGGCTGGTCCTTTCCTCGACCTCTTGAACAAGAGTCCGACTGGATCTTCGTCTTCCGCACGTGATATCGATTGTGTTCAAGCTCAGATTTTATCCAGGAAGTAACCGCAAGATTATCAGATGTACTCCTTGCGTTTCTAATCAAATGAAGACATCACGATTTTGGAAACAATATGCTGTACTTCTCGAACATCACAACCACATCACTGTTTCTTAAAAGCAGAGTATGGTGTGATCTGTTTGAACGTTTTGAGCACCAACCATTTCTGGGCCGTGATCATCAACCAAAACTATTCAATTCTAGTTTTTACGGAAAAAAAAGCAGGTTGTACCACCCTCAACGTGCTCAGTAGTATACCGGTATGTTAGTTGGATTTTATTACTTTACACATTGTTTTACTAGGAGTTCGTCCTGTACAGTCTAGATTATTGGTCCATAAAACAGTCGCTTTTACAGACGACTTTTGATCTAGGCTGTACGTGATTTATTGCTGGAATGAGGAGACTATGATTTTTTTATACGTTTCCTATATTAACAGCAAGTTTTAGTGTTATGATCTCAATGGGTTTAATTTTAACCTGAAACTATTGACTGTGGGAGTATACCAACAATCGTTATGATAACGTAACGTCAATAAACTATTTAAGGAAATCGCAACACTCACCACTTATTGTTGCGATATTGCACCTTTTTTAAGTCGTTTGTTCATTTAATAGTTCCTAAATCTACCCATCACAATAGATATTTTTAGAGGTTGTGATTGTGAATAATTTTACCACTAGCCTTTGACTGTTCCTTCGATTGCAGAATATTTGGAAAAACCCAAGACAGTGTGAAATGTGCAGGTGAAAAGACCTGTTTTAGTAGCGATGTAGGTAGTACTTAAGCCGCTGATTGTTGGTTTACTCTAAGAGTTAGACTTACATAACATTCACTGTTCAAGATTTTATATAACACACTGATTTTTTTACGAAAGGACTGTGGTAATACTGTTGTAAATAGTGTACATAACCCATTCTATTTATTTTTTGGTAGTTTATCACTGAATGTGCCGACCAAATCAAATAAGCGCTGTATACGTTTGTTTAAGAATTTTGAAAGTTTTTCTACTGTAAATAAATGATTGATTCTTAAGATGATTTTAATTTTATACCTTCTTTTTGATATTTAAAGCATGTACACTTAGCTTTGATACTAGCTAGAGCTCTAAAATGCCGATACAGTCAATCCTGACTTCATGATTTTTTGCCCCCTCTCGATAATTCATGTTTATGCTCCCCAAAATTCTGGACGTGTAAACATCGAAACATGGCGAAGTTAACTCTGCTCATACCGTATAATATTGTGAATTAAGTTCTAGTTCCCCACTCCCTGAATCAAGTTCCATCCTCCTTTCTTTTTTAAAGCTTATTAATCGAATGGAAGAATTCGAATCACCGAAATTCGTAATTGAGTTGAACTAATTCCTAATTGGTCACTTGTATTTTATTTGTCTCTCCTTCATTGAGAACCTACTTCAATTTAGGATAAATGAATGAAGCAGATTGAAAATAAAAAGTACGGCACCTTCATTTCTGTAATCTTGATAAGTTGCGATGATGGCACGAACTTCACCAGGAAACATTTCGGTACGCTACATAAGTTTATACCGCATAATAACATGATTAACAATGCGCAAAAAATGCGCAGAACTACAAATTCAACTAAGGCCTTGTGTAAAATTTATAACTAATTACAACAGCCAGGACGAGCGAGACATACATTCCGCAAAAACACGAATTGCTAACAAACAATCTCTTGACGTAACGTTGAAAATGTCACTGCCAAAGCGGCTCAATCAATCAAACTCTAATTATAAATATCAATTTCCTAACAAAAGATAGCTTCTCCACCGCATGCTTCATGCACGTTGTGTTTTAGTCAAACGGCATTTTCGTTCTAAAGGGCGTCGTCCTCACAAAAGAAAGTTAGATCTCTAACCTCTCTTCACCTATAGGAAACGACTCCCTTCTTGCACGATATCACTTCCGGACTGATTGTAAAATGCTTGCTGAGCAATAAACTCTCATTTTGGTATTCTAAGAATTCGCTGATTTCCGAAGATCTCAAAGAGCAGCAGCGCTCCTCACATGATTTTCCATTCAAATCTTCCTACACGCCTCGAGCTGAAACAGGAAAGGTCAATTAAGCACAAAATCTTTTCTTTCCTATGTTTCCAATCCTGTGCGTTCGAAAACAGTTACGAACCATCTCTTTCCTCCTCCTCACCGTCGTCAACCCCATTAATAGTACCATTGGTATCCTTTTCTAGCTCTGCATACTGTCTGATGAGTTTCTCTTGTTTTCTCGATAATCTCTTCGGCATTCCTATTTTAATTTTAACGAAGTGATCGCCATAACCTGTGTCTCCACTCCGCTTAACACCCTTCCCTTTCAGTCGAAGGATGGTATGCGAAGATGTCAACGGTTTTATCTGTAATCAACAAGTTCCACAATTAGTCAACGGGGTTTTAACAGGTTGGTAACGCAAGTGCACCGGGATTTTTGTTTTAAATCGTACTTGTAAAGGCGGATTACTTCCCATTAGAAATCGAACCTAGCAGCACATCGGTAAGTGTAAAAAGATAAACGCACATACTGCTCATATTTGTTCTCCCAAATTCACTACTTTCGAGTGCGACACGACTTCTGATCTCGACTGAACTATGTGTAAAATCAGAGAAATCCGACTACCAAAAATTCAGCATATCATCGGTAGCGCGCATCCATGATTGAAAGACAGCCACCAAAACAGTCTCCTGCCGGTTCTCTCCTCTTCCGAGATAAGGACAGCTTTAGCTAATTGGGACGCGGTAGAAGGAGACCGAAGAGGCCAATAACGAGTTGCATCCGATGCTCAATTTTTGGGTGTCTATGAAAGTGCGCCTGGTACATGGTTGGCCAACTTACATGTAGTGTTTGAAGAGAATACACTCCTTCTATGTGTAAGGTGCCTCCTAATGCAGCTTGCGCCAAAGAAATAGTAGCTTCCGACGTAACATCTGATCCCTTTCGCTCGAAGTATTTCGATTTTTCTACTTTCACTGTTATGAGTATTTCTTTCCCGGCTATTCTTTTCGATATTGTCTCCCCATCTCTAATACCTGAAAATTCAATTTAAGAAATATTTGTAAAGCACTTTACAAGACCCAATACTTTAAAATTCATTCGACGTACCTGGAGGGATTTTAATGTTTACTCTTTTCTTCTGAATACTTTTCCCTTTTCCTTCGCACTCGTCACAAGGGTATTTAATGTACATTCCCGTGCCCTCGCATTTACGGCATTTATTTCGGGAAGGGAATGGACCTACAAATTGAAAGTTTTGTCAACACAATTCCAGTACATTAAAAAAAATATGTGTTTTGCTGGGAAAGAAACCTCCAGGAGTTTCGGAGAAAATGGTTTCTTCGTTGTTTGGGTGTCAGCTGAATGTTTGGACATCAGGAGAAACAAGAAAATACGTTTCCACATTAACAACGCAAGAAAGACAAAAAAAGAAATGAAAAGAAAAAGCACGCATTTCGAACGTGGATTAAAAACTACAAAAGACATCGGAAACCATTTAAAGGCCCAAAAGGTTTTGAATTCCCGTCTTTTTTTTAACAGTACTAGGTTTTTGAGTCCAGTTAATATAAAAAGAAAAAATTGCCGCGTATATTAAAGCCGTAAATAGCTTATTGAACGCTTAAATTAATATCTTTTAGTGCATTCCACTTAAAGGTCCGGAAATTTCAACCGGATAGAGGCCATAGATTCCTGGAGGTCCCTTGTATCAGACAAAATTTTTGACTGATATTACCTCTAGAAAAGGATTCAATGCCAGTTCCTTCACAAAACTGGCATCGTCCCGGCTTTGTCCCAGGGTGCATACCAGAGCCTTGGCATATATAACAGATGTCTACCATATTTAGTGAAATAGTTTTTTCCACTCCCCGTACTGCCTGACTCCAAGTCAAGTTAATAATCACCTGCCAAATAAAAAATTAAATATAAGCTCTAAAATAGACACACCTGCCATACAAAAGTTTTAGTCCAATGATTACCTCACGTGTCCTTCCATATCCAAATTGGTTTGGGGAAAACTCAGGGTCACTAAAGTCAAATCCCTTATTGTTTCTCATATTACCAAATATCTTGTGAAACAGCTCTTCTGGATCAATGGTGTTGTACGAGCTATAGTCTTGTCCCATATCTCCCATACCACTTCCCTGCCCAGCCCTCTGCCTTGCCTCTGATGTTGTCCCCCAGTAGTCAAACTCATTTCTCTTGATGTCATCACTCAGAACCTGAAACCAAAATTGTTCTCAGTACTCAAGATTAAGGACATTCTGTACCTATCAAAAGAAATTTACCTCATAAGCTTCTGATACTTCAGTGAATTTCTGAGTACAATTTGGGTCACCTTTATTGGAATCTGGGTGATGTTTCTTGGCTAGGAGATAGTAAGCTTTCTTTATATCTTTGGCTGAGGCATTCCGTGGAACTCCAAGAATTTTGTAGTAATCCTTCCCCTTAAGCATAGGCAAGGTTGTATGCATGTGTCTTGAGGGACAGTGCCCATGAGCAGGACCTGTAAGTAAAATGAATTGCCATACTATACCAATTCAGATAAAACAGAAACCCATTGGGTCACAATGCTCTAAGCAGTAGAATGCTTTCACAACAAAACTGATTGTTTTAGAAGCATGAGAGCCATCCTAAACAAAGCAGAATTCGGTAATGGAAAATCCGTCATCTTTAACCATTCAAATAGTAGTAGGGATTAAACACGACTGCTTTTGCATAAAATTTTGACAGCTATTTTTTAAACACATTTCAAGATGAACGACAAAAACAGTACCGTAAACGCTGAACGATGAGTTTCTGAAGGGCAAATGTAAACAATAATATAAATAATTTAATTTACGCTTTCAGTCTTTCTCCACAAATGCCAGGTGCAACTTAGCGTCTAGAAATCTGAACATATCTTTAAGATCAGATAATAAACTCTGAATCGAACTGTCAGACGCTAAGTTGCCAAAAAAAGTAAAAAAAAAAAAAAAATTAGTAAGAGCCGGACAGGACGTTCACCTAACCCTATTTTTCATCTTACAGAGAACTTACCACGAAAACTAATAAGGCTAACAAATTGACGCAGGATTGGGTTGATGTTTTCACTTCTGCACGAACTTCGGGAGAAGAAACACTGAAACGAGTTAGAAAATTTACAATTTTTTGTAACTATACATTTCAGCAATCCCCTCGTGGTCGCCATGTTCAAGCAGAAAGACAAACAAATGAAAAACGTACTTCGATTTCCACAAGGCACTGCCAATTCTTAAAAAAAGAAAAAATAATAATGATACAAAAAATGCTGCGGTTGAATATTTAGAAAATCATTTACAAAAATTTATCGGTAAAAACCACAAAATACCCATGCAACAGGCAAAATTGAGTTTTTGAGATAATTATAACCTATTATTGCGATTCCTCCGCGAGAGCTTAGCGAGAGCCTGTGCTGGCTTCTGCTTTCTCGATCAAAACAAACAAAATGAACAAACTTTCTTTGCTTTCTTTTTTTGGATTAAATGAAAAAATAGAAGCGCCTGTAGTAAACTATTTTTACTAGGCATTTATATTTTTAAAAATCCTGTTTCTAATACACCTTTTTTATATTGAGATTCAGGGAAATTTTCTATGCACTATTTTGTGCTGGTGGAAGAAAGGCCTGTTCCTGTTTTGTGACGTCACGGAGAGAGTACAACTATACTGCCGAGAGTATGATTGTTATTAACATTTGTTAGTATTTAAATGTACCCTGCTTTTTATCTGAAGATGGAATATGAAAGTAAATCAGCATACTCCCACGATCAAGTGCTCTCGACTTTGAACTGCAACATTATCAGTGAAAGTGATGAAAGTATCAGTGTCCACCTCATTAACGAAGTCAAGAAATACCCCGTCTTGTACGATTTCAACCACGAAAAATATACCGATAAAGAATGCAGAGCTAAAATTTGGAACCGCATTAGTGAAGATTTGGGTTTGAGCGGTAAGTTTTGAACCCTTTTTCTTGTGTATGTCGAATTTTCGTGTTGTTTTAGGCTTGGTTATCCTAGGCTAACCTGTGCATCACCACCCCAAGCCACTCAAGCTATTTGATTTTTTAATCGTAAATACACCGTGGGAGAGGGGTTTTACTGTCCATTTACTCCGTTGGCCTACCTCATCAGCTTATTTTATCTGCACTGACGGTCTAGCACTAATCTTTTAGGTTTGTTTGGCTTTAATGTATCGGTAACCATAGATATATTGTCACCACTCTGTTGAGTGTGCCTATGTCTGTCAGACATAATTCTTGTTTGTTTTCTGAAATAACTAAAATTTTCTGGTAGATTGCCAAGGTTACAATGCTCATTGTCAACCCAATTGATTATTTTCTCTCTCTGCAATCAGCAAAAGAAGCCAAACGCCAATGGAAGAGATTACGAGATTCATTCAGAGACGCTTTGAAGCGTCAGGATTCAAAAGGAGGCGGCAATTGCAAAGTCCAGAAAGTGTGGAGATATCAGAAGAAGATGGAATTCGTCATACCCTTCATGACAATCAGAGAGTAAGTAATATACTACCATGGGTGCGTTCACCCAATCCTCTCTGATGACATCTGAAAGTAGGAACTGGAATAGGAAACTTTATCCATCATTATACCTATAGCCACCCTGTATGTTCCTAATTTTTTCAGAGCTCCAAGTGGTGCTTCCAAAAGGAAGAGGAATCGCAACAATAACAATGCGCAAAATGCTGCTGCAGCCTCATCATCCACAGCCCCCTCTACTACTGTAGACACACTTCTGGGTACAGCAGGAGCTACAGCACTCATGTCAAAAGCGTTCCTTGCACAGAGTGGCAATGGGGCCGGATTCAGCTCCATGCCTTTCAACCTGCTTGCCGAAGGAACCCGACATGGCTACGGCCCCATGGCAAATCCCTATGGAAGAGACGGACACTGCGGTCCTCAACAGAGAAGTGAGTTCCCCCTCTTGATTTTAATGCATTTTCTACCTTCTGTGTTCTAACTTTCGTCGTGTAGACGAGACCCAGGATACCAGACGTTAAGTGCACTTTCGTTGCTAAGTCTAACGCCCTTGGGTGAAAGGTTTCCCTGTACTTAACTAGTACGCATATCTCAATTTAACCCACTACAGCCCAGCGATGCCGTAGGGAAACAGAAAAAAATATTTTAAAGAATCTTTTCAGTTCAGTAATGTCACAATTTAAAAAATATCACCCCTCTGGAAACTTTAAATCAAATAATTTAGGCATTTTCCAAAGCTTAAATTTGCATATTTTAGTGTAAAAATCCTTCCAATATCTCGTATGCTAAATTTCACTCCAAATGCTTTGGGCTGTTATTGGATAACGCCCGAAAAACCATGTGTATCTCGAATCGTTTAACTTGTATCCTTAGAGCATCACCAGGTCCGAATTCAGTCAGGATTTCCCCTTTTATCGTTGAAATTAACTAGCGTGTGTGCACCAGGTCTGAACGCCATCGGGGAGGGCGCTTGCTCTTACTACACCCAAACCCACGAGGAGCGGAATAACGGGAGCGCGGGCAGCAGTAGTACCACCAGTAACACAAGCAGCGCCGGAATCAGCTTCGGCAGCGCGATGCGCTACATGCGCGTCGAGGGCTTCGACACCTCTGTGCTGGAGGACCTCATCACCAAGCCGTTGGATGACGAGCTCTACTTCTGCCTGTCCCTCGCCGCCACCATGAAAAGACTGAGCGAGCAGCGGCGAGCCAAACTCAAGTGCGACGTCATGGGACTCCTTTACAATGCCCAGTACAATGAAGCCTTCCAGTGAAAGTGAAACAAGGACTTTGACAAGGACTCTCTTGATCAGTTAATAGCCTTAGGTAAGGAGATCCTCAGTATACTTCTTGGAGATGGTGATCGGTGTAGAATGCCTGCTGGCGCTTTAATCACTTTTCTACAAACTGGAAACCTCAGCAGATATTCCATGTTCAGAGCGTCTGGCGATCCTGGAAATCATGGAATCTCTCTTGTTTGGGTTGTGATTATATGATTTGTCGATTGACTTTTCGTATTCTGATAAAAATGAGGATATATTATTCAGACGGTTGCCAGGCGAATAAGCAAATCTTGATGCCACAGACGAGATTCGAACCCAGGACTCCGCAAATCTCAGTCCAACGCGCTAGTGTCTACGCTAGAGAGGAGATCCATTGCAACAAAGGGATATTGTCGTATTGACGAGCGCGCTCTCAGGTTATCGTGTTGATAAATAATATTACCAGGTTTGGGAAGTCCTTTTACCTCTTTTTGGTTGGAAGGTAGACACGTATTTCGGATGGTTTTCAAAGAAGATTCATAAATCAATGATGAGCTCTCGCTGAGCGCTTTCCTTTGATACTACTAGTAATGGGTCTATATTGAAAACTAACCAAAATAGGTGCTTACTTCCTAACTCAAAACAGGTATGGAATCACCCGAAACGAAAGTCATTTTTATCAGTATAAGCACTTGAGAGGTCGTCCGTCTACTTTTAGAGTTACTTCGTATCTCTCGACATGTTTTTTTATTGCCCTGGAAAGACAGGAATTTTTTGGTTCCGCAAGTTTGTAAATCACGTGCGAAGAGATTCACGAAGGAAACTAACGTTTGTGCACCAAGCAGTTCCGTGGAAGTAACTCTGGCGAACTCAAGCTGCGCGTTCAGTCAGTCTCGTCGTATCTCCTAATGGACTCAACCATGTGTAAGTGTGACACGATTTTTGATCACCTCTGTATTAGAGTCGTCCTGTGAAGGGTGGGCATAATAATAGAGGGTGAAAACTTAAACCAATTTGTCTGCCAGATGTTTCCTGAAGAGTATTTTTATTTTGAACAGTTTAAAAGAGGTAACCTCTGTCTTGCAAACCTTTTTTTTAAGATGTTTACTAAGCCTTTGAGGTGGTTTTAGCGCATGGCCGGCCAAGAAGCGTGTAATTAATGGAATGATATTATGGGCACCAGTGAAAATCGATGATGTTTTTCACACCGGAATATTCAGACTCTTGACGTGGAATGTACCTGTGTCTCACCAGTATACATTACGTAATGAAACAGGAAGTTGTGTTTTATTACTGATACCAGTGAAAGCAGTTTGTTTTGTACCTTTTGTTGTTGATATGGTCACCGCCGTTTCATTTCAATGTTGTGAAAAGCGTAAAGTTCCATTAAAATGCTGAGCATTATGTAGAGATATGTCTTTACAGTGTAGCGTTTTAGGGAGAAGTTATTGTGCGTGCGGAGTGTATATCCTCGCTTTCACCTAAAGATCCTGGAGTTAAGGATTGGAGAGATTTTCGCTCTTGCCGATTGTGTAAAGACATGCCTCTGTGGAGACTCCTTCCTACTGCTGGTTAGTTGTAGCATTATAGCCAACCTCTGACTCGGGAATTTTCGAATGCCGCGTCACCTGTTTTTCCATATGAGAAACTCCGCCTAAAGATTCGCGATTCAAAGATTGGCGATCTCCCACGTGCAATGTCTGTGGGAAGGAAATTGAGATACCCGCCTTAGGAGTTATTGAGTGTGCCAAGAGCGCCATTCTTTAATTATGGGATCTTTAGTCTGACCAAGACTCTTTTCTCAGGTCTTTCCCATTTCAGACACTCCTCGCAAACTTATTTCGTGCTTCGTATTTATTTGTTGCCACGTAGATTTTTATACAAGGCCACTTCCCTCCATTTGTATTTGCACTATTCGTTTCTAATTTGAGTCTAACACTTGGATTCGAGATCTTTGGGCGTCGTTGCTAGCTGATCTTTAAGTGTAATATCTTTAAAAGACCCATCGTTAAAGCTAATTAGTTTTCTTTAATTTTTAAGGGCACGCTCTATACCGAAGCGCTCTTCTCTCGTCTGAGGTGCATATTGATACATCAGCAAAACTTCGAACACCATCCATCATTTGATTTAAAATACTCATTTGGATCAACAGATTCCTTATAAAGACAACTTATGTTACCTGAGGAATATTTTACGCATGGAAGTTCTAAACGCAGGCAACATCCCCTTTCTCCTTTTTTTTCTTTTTTTATTTGGTGCAAATGGGGTTAGTTATGCCATGCTCAGACTCGTGTGCACTGTGCAGATTTTTATTCAAGATCCGGTTCATCTACAATGCTATATAATTTTGCCGATGAATTTTTTAGCAAGCGCTGCTACTTTAAAACATTTCAGTTCCGCGTAATTTCTTTTGAAATTCATAAACTTACCCTCCCGCAGCGATCAGTTTTCGCTTCTCGGATTATGATTATTTTAAGTACACCATTTAATTTAAGTTGTTAGTGTGGTTGTAAGTAGAGATATAAGTCCGGTAAATTATGGCACTGTACCGAGTGATGTTACCGAATTTGTATCTGTAATTGTAAGCTTTGTGAATTCGCCAAGTTTTGATCTCCCAAGTTCATTTTTGAACATCGCGTTCACCATTATCTTGTAATTGTAAAGTTACGTATCTAATTCCTTTGTCATTGCACTTGAAAATTTGTACGTTTATTTAAGGCCATGTTTAATTTAATCGCCTGTTTATTTTAAGACGTTTATTTTTAAGACGCACTGATACGGCTAAGAAGCCTTAGAAACCAGGTCACCTCTATGTATCTGCCATTATGTTTCTCTAAGTATTGGCTTGCACCTTAGAATCCTAGATTTTTTTGTGGGGCGTCTAGCAATTTTGCAAAACTCAGACTTTTCTCTCTTAACGAAATTTTGAAGTCTAAAACTGTTTTTGGATTTTGAACACTTGTACCTATTCGCATAAGTACGTTCAAAGAAACCTAAATTTGCGCCAGAAATTTGTAAAAATCAATTAAGTTCGAAAATTCATAAAATTTTGCTGAGCAAAATCGCCAGACGTCCTGATCATTTTACCTCATTGTATGTTTAAAGTTGATAAACCTATATGAAAAATTAATCTTTGTAGTTTGAGGAGACGATAACTGTAAACCCGCTAAATTTAAGAGACCAACTATGTAGCTTTATAGTCAACGAAACGCGAAAAATATTTTAAAAGCATTTTTCGTCTTCGTCGGACAAGATGAAAACGGATCGAACCGTCCTTTTTTGGTCACACTGTAAAACTGCAGCTGGAAACTACAGGCACCGACTTAAACTTCCGTAACAATTTTGAGTTCTTTGAGTTAGATTAATACAATTTTCTTGGTAGAGTTCTTAACTTTCTTACTCTTTGCCATCAGTTTGATTTTGATGACTTTATTTTGCGTTATGAAGCCTGAATGAGCTAACCCAAACTACGTCTTTATTAAAACTACTTCATTTCAGTGTAAGCTAAAACGAGACAGTTTTAATGTAATTTTTTCGTTTTTATATTGACCTGAGAATTTATACAGACTTGAGTCAAGTCAATTTTCAGGCCAAGGAATAATTTCCCACCCTGCTGTTTTGTTGCTTTTGAATCTCGGTTTCTACTGACGCCAGTTGAGATTATCGCTGAATGTTATTTATTTTTCTGTTATTTTTCTGAATTATTTTATGAAATGTACAAACTTTTTATGAAATATATAAGTTTATCGCTAAACATTACTTTAGTTGGGCAAAGCCCGAGAATTTCCCGTGCAATATGAAGGCCAAGACAGGGCTGTAGAACAAGATGGAAGTAGGTTTGATCAGGAAAAAAGATTTTTTTTTTTATTTTTGGATAACTTTTTTTACGCTTTTCGAAATGTTGATTCACTCCATTAAAAATGTTATCAACATTTTTTTTTTTAGAGCAAGTCTTCTATACCTCCAATTCCGAAAATTCGGCGACACTTTAAAAAAAAATATTATTACACTGATGGATTTAATTTTAAGTTCCGAAGACATCGAACGTCGTGACAATTGGAAAGAAGTTAAAAATTTTGATCTGTACTACTTTGTGTGTGAATATTTGACGCAAGCAAAGAGTGCATTTTCCTCGAGTTTTTTTTTCTTGCATTTTTTATTTCAGATAGTTTACAGGGTTTCCCTGTTCGTAAAAGCATGTCAGTGACTTAAAGTTTTGTTATTTTTAAAACCAGTCGTCCTTTGCTATTGTTGACGGCACGCTTTAAAATATTTCTATCCACCAAATTACGAAATCTACCTTATCAATTTTGCGTTACTTTTACGTATGATTCTGTGATCTGTCTCTACTTTGTCTGTTTGTAGTACGACGTTAATCGACTGCTCTAACAAAATTAGAAAAATCGTAGGACCATAGATTGCGGAAATGAAAGAGTTCTTAGCATAGGCACTGTCACTTTATGTTCTGTAAAAGCAATTTTTTCCTTTTTTTAAATGTAGTATAGAAAGTACCGTACGTTATTAAACACTTATTATTCATTATACAAGAGAAAATTTATTTCGTCATACTCTCGCTCTCCAACCTTTATAAAAGATAGAGTCTTACATAAAGACGCTCTTTTTAGCGGTCACCAGCGAATCTTGAAAGCCTGAAAACCGCATTAAAAAATACAAGGAAAAACTTGATATTAGCAGAGAACCTTGAAAAACGATCGGAAGAAATTTGAATCCTACACAGAAATTGGGAATACTTCTTAACACTTGATAACTATATGGCTATCGGGCACAGCAAGACCAACTGTCTTCATGAGGAAGTAAATATTTTCAGTTGTTTACCCACCATCGTTCTCGCCTACTCCAACAAAAATTGACTTCCAGACTTTTTTTTTCGTTATTCTAAAAAGTGTACATTTTAATTTTAGGTGCGGGAGTTAGGCTTCGGTCAATCAAGATTAAAGTACTTCAATGTTTTTGTTGTTTCAAGCTGTTGATTAGATTCTTCAACTCCTTTCATAGTTGGCAAAATCATTGAGAAAACTTTTAGTTGATGGCCACTGTCTTCGAGAGAGATTTGAGATAAAAACACGGAATCCAGTGGTCAATGGTCAAGTGTTGTTTTCATACCACCCCTTTTTCCGCGTCCCTCACACAACGTCCGGAATCTTGGCCAATCTGGTTTCCCATTTTGGTCCAAGGAAACAGTGTAGTAATGAGCACAATGACCTTTCCTCAAGCTATTAATCTTTTTATGCACTGTTTCCAAACAGATGATGAAAATAGCTGTTTATAACCTCAGAAAGTTGACGCGTTATGATGAATGTCAGGAGATTGATTGTTTTGGCGAATGGATAAATCTCTGTTAAGCCGTGCAGGCGATGAGGAATATTCATCTGGCAATATCTATCATGTTTGGAAGTCTCGCACGTTGTTCTGCTGCGGAGACTGGGGCCTGTACCGCCGGGGGGCTGTGGCGTCGTCGTGGGGGTCTGTCCATTAGACGCTGCGCCCGCCGCGCCGTTCTGCCAGTGCAGGGTGCGATGTCTCGTTGGCTTTGCCGCTCAAACCAGATTGCCAACTTTGTAGCTGTATTGCATATTTTCGCGCACTTGAAGCTATCCCATAAACTTCGGTGCATTCACGATGGAAGTCTCGGTATTTGTCATGGATTATATTGCTTCCGAAAAATTGGATTAAAAAAAGAAAAAGGATGAATTCCACGCCTCATCCTTACCTCTTTCTGAACCTTCGCAGACTTCATCAGCTGAGGAAGGTTTGTTGGAGGTGTCCCCTGTAACGACTTAGATACTTCCCTAAAATATTGCATTGCCTACAGGAGGAGAGGGTCTGAAAACGCTACTGTACATATTCTGGGGAAAGGCGTGTCTAATGGCGGCCTGAAATAGGGTTCCGGTATGTTATGTGTTTAGGTACTTACTATCATTATGAGAACTTCTCAGATTCCGAAAGAGTATCTTTTCAAGACTTCGACCGCCTTTTTATCCCCCTTAAATTTGATGTCGATCACACAGGGGTCTCGATAGTACGTAATACAAGGGGCCGAGAAAAAATTACCGGTACGCTTTCGAGAATTACGTACTCTCTAGAATCCTTGTATTACTTTCTTATATGGGACATCGCCGGGAATGGAGGAATCATTACTACGTAGTATCGAAAATCACTCACTGTCGAGAATTGTTATATCGAGACTCAGTCAGCTGTATCTTTAACTCTTTTTTATGGTCTCGCCCATCCCTGAGATATTTCAAAGCAAATTATAGAGTATCATATTTTTTTTAATCTGTCCTGAAATCATGGATATACGGGTATTTAGACGTCTCCATCTTTTTCCCTTTTTTTTTCAATTTGATGAAAGCAGCGGAGGAAAGAGGCGAATGACGAGAGCTGTTCTCGGATGTAGCTTCTGAGTTGTTTGTACCTATTAGACGTTACTTAACAGCTCCATTCGTTTCCGCGTTCACGGCTAATGCCGTCCATTACACCGCACAACAGGATTCACCCCAACAAACAATACGCCTTGTTACTTTGGATTGAGATTTTAGTCGACAATTTTTCTGTAAAATGATGATAGCGGAAAAAAATCCTGAGAGTCCTAAAAAGTAGAAAACCCTTGATAGCATATCGTTCGCTTACATAAGTCAAATGGGTATAGAGTTGGACCAGATTAGTCAATAAAATTCAATCAATTCAGCTGACGGAATAATAAGTTTAATGCCTCTTTACGTTATGAGCACGGTTTGCAAAAGGGATCGTGGACTTTTTTTTGGGGTGTTGTTATTGACCCGACAGGCATTTACATTGAAAGACTTCAACGCTCGGCAAATGACAAGAACGCAGTCAAATGGGGGAGATTTCAACGCTTTTGAGAAGGCTTGAATGTATTGGAAATGGACCGTCGGGTGAATCGGTATTTTTTTTCAAAGAAATAATATCTAAGATTGATATTACTTTTGTGATATCAACGTTTCCCGTATTGTTCCCCTTACTTTAAAAACAATGTTTTTCGTTGAAATTAATAAGAGTCGAGTATCGTTTTAGAAAAATGTAATTAGCAACTTTCACAAAATCCAGAAATAGTTGTTCTAATCTCACATATACAATTATACAGGGTACCGTAGTGCTCAGTAAAAGAGCTCAAGTTTTCAGAGACATAATAACTGACAGTGAGTATCGGTACCGGTATTCGATCATCGGTCGCCCATAATATACAGTCGTGCATCTTTTCGCCCTGTTTCTTATTACAATCAATCTTAGAAACCTTAACAGCTATTCATCGCCGTCCTTGGCTTGTTCAGCCTTTTCTTTTTTATCCCAAGCCAAGTCCCGCTTGTCGACCCATCGTCGGAACGATTCGTAGTCCCATTCCTCCTTTTCGGCCGAATCCGACGAATCGTAATCCGATGCATCTTCCAGGAACTCGCTTAAGACGGAAACTGGCGGGAACATCAGCGTGTGTGGAGCAATCTGTGTCAGACTGTTCACGGTAGTGTTGTAGATATACTGGTATACTTTTATATTCTTATCCCACATTTTTTGCTTCTCCTGAACGAGCGATTCCAGTTTATCCAGTATCTTGCGGTCTCTTCGCTCGACTTCTCCAGGACCGGAAGGATACATTGGAGGCAGCGAGGTGATTAGTGAACCCATATCTTTCAACCGCTTCCGGAAATGCTCGCTTTCGAAAGCGTCATGACCGTCCGTGTAAATAACTTCCGGCATTCCGAAAGTAGACAATACACGTTCGACCAGAGCGCTTGTTACTGTGGCAGCCTTGCAGTCACGTATTGGCCAAAGTTCAGTCCACCGCGTGAATAGACAAACTACCAGAAGCATGTGGGTGTTGCCCTCTTTCGTTTCGGGTAGGGGGCCCAAGATGTCGACCGAGATTCGGCGGAACACTTCGCGACGGTTTTGGATGTCGGTTGGCAGCCGTGCCTCTGAAGTCGCCACTGCTTTCCCGCGTTCGAGTTGGTAGGCGATGGACGCTTGCTTGAGCTGAGCAACGAGCAGGCCGATTTCCGATTCAGGAATCTCCTCAGCAGGAACTGGGGCAGGAGGGGAGGTCTTCTGATTTCGACGGCTAGCCCTACGACGCCGGTAGCGACGGGACGAAGGAGGAGCCATTTGATCGAAAAAGAACACAATCTGAGCGCAATTCTACAGTACTGTGGGTGAGGGCTTTGTTTTGTTGTCCTGACTACACGCACTCTATTTGTTGCTTGCGCAGTGTTGAGCTGCTGGCTCTATGGTGTCGAGTTTTCGGCCCAGTGTTGCCAATGATTACGAATTCGCTGAATAATTTAACTCTGCTTGTGTCGAAATTCAATAAAGATAATGAGGCAAATACTTGGGAAAGTTCTTGCGAGTATTCAAACGGCATGAGTTAGCTTATCCCTCCCGATTTAAGAGATGAATGGTTCGTTAAATTCAACCATGTCGCGAAATCCGGCAAAACTGTTTTGGCCTCAAGCCTCCTCCCACCATTTCCCCTCATCAAACTTATTTCTTCCCCTTAGCTTTAAAGGTTGCATTTCCTTGTAAGAACTGTTCTCTACCATGGTGCAAACTTCAATCTTCCCAAGATATTAAACGACTTAAACCGCGCGGGTTAGGGTTTTTGTGCTATGCCACACTCTCCCCACCCAGCTTTTGCAAAGCCTAAAGCCGCTTCCTCTTCAGCAAGCTGTTGCTGCGGTGAAGTAAGCCACATCAGGCTTGGTGGACGTGGTTTAGGTTAGGTGTCATGTGTCTCGCTCTGCTTCAAGACGAAACATACAACACAAGAGGTAAAAACGCTACTTTTAAAATTTGTGTACGGTTCATCTCTGTAGAAGGCGCCCGCGGTCGCCTGCATATGCAACCACTACACATCTGTGTCATGCGTGTAGCCTATGCTCGCTTTGTAAGGGGCTCTGAGCCGGCGAGTAGTGAGTCTTCGCCTCCCTAATTCGCTGTCTTTCGGCTCACCGACAAAGTGTTGAAACAGATAGAAATGCACCCTTTCAAATGAAGAATATTGCCTGAACCTTTTTCGGCGCTGTACCCTTAACCCCCACCTAAATCAAAAGCGCACAGAACTTACTGGTGAACGCCCTGTTTGCGGTCATCGAACCACCCAACACAGACATTCAAAGTGCATTTTGACAAGTCTGTTGCTATTCGCACACGATCTGCGAGTTTTCACTGGCTCTCTCCTCCAACTAAAAGCCGAACCCTGTTTCCTTGACCTTCCATCATCTTCAATGGATTGTCCTCCCCAGTGCTGCCAACCTGAGAACCACTTCCGGCCTGCCGCTCCATTTTTGCAACACAAAAACAACTTGTTCGGATGGTCGTAGGTCTTCCATGGGTGAAAGGAGGGGGGTGAAAGCGATGGTAAGAAGGAGGAAAAGAAAAAGCGAATCTGAGGGAATAAGGCGCATGCTCCCATACAACATGAGCTCGCCCCGAGAATCGCGCGCGCTCCGAAAACATAGCCTGTCAAAAGCTGTTAGTCGTCGCCCGCCCATCGTCACGGCCTCTGGCTTCGACTCTCACCATCTGCTTGGCTCATCACAGGTAAACGCACTCCCTTCAGATATTAATTAGTTATTAATAAAATAAATTAGTCGTACAAAGTGTCGAAATAATTGCACTCACTTACTGAGAATTTCTCCTCAATTTTTCATATAAACCCTCCAAGGAATCTGTTATGAAACCTGGAAGACGCCAATAATTTCCGCGCCTAATTTTTCATACCACTGTTAGGAGCACGGTCCCCAGCGCCAAGTTATTAGCACCATCTACTTAGAGTAAGAAATAGCTCTCAACGGCACGGAATCTGTTTCGTAAATTTAATATAATTTAATCTAACCTACTCCAACCTAGCCTAGTCTCTAAAGGTGTGCACTAATGCTATAAAACGTTAAAACAAGTCTTAACGCAGGCGTTGCATTACAATCGGTACAAAAAAAAATCGTTGTGCACAGTTGAGACTACAAGTCGTGTCGTACTTCTTGAGCTCCATGTGAAGTTTTTGGTTTCCATGTTTACAATTAACTTTTTCATCTCGAATTTACGGGCGAGGTAAGGCCTCTTAAGCGCACTGTTGTTTTTCAAATTCCTAATTGTGCGGCAAAAATCTCTTGATAATATTTAGTAAAAAAAACCCTTCTATAACGTTGAACGCAAAGCTTTTTCACTTTTCATCCAAGTGAACGTTGGAGAAAGTAGAGCGAATATGAAAGGTCATATCGTGCTGTATATTAAAACTTTCTCCTTCATCTTTATTAATTTAATGTTACCCTTTTCCAAAAGTCAAGATTCCTTCGTCTAATTTTGGCTGGACTGTGAAACATACCTTATTAGCAACTGGTGAGACTGACCCCAAGGCGACATTTGATTCGCCTGACATTTGAGTCAGCCTGTTCGAACATTCTTAGTGTGAGCTGAAAAATTGCGTGTAAATTTCGGCGTCATACAAGGTGATTCAAATTTAAGTTAGACCTTCACTTACATTGTTAGAACTACTGACAACTTAGGCTAGTTCTATAACAGGCAATGCTCAGCCGAAACTCCGGGTCTCTGTGATGGATATATCTTACCAAAAGGAACCGTTTCAACGGGCTTATACTCCAAACAGTGCTTAACATTATCCCGTATCAGCGACTTCAAGGTTTTGAAGTTAATATCAATCAATATTTTCAACTTATTCCCACATAACTCGATGAATTTGAAAACTATATCTGAAATAATTTGAGATTATGCATACGCATAACTTGACTTTAACTGGGTTTTTTCTTTTAGGCCCTCTAAACTAGAAATACTTCGCTCAAACTATCGCAAAATAGCCATTTCAAATATTTTTTTCGCAAAAGTTAGGACGTAATAATTATTTTTGTAGTTATTTGCAGTGTCTATAGTTTTAATTTGTGAAAAATATAGTCATAGGTGTCTACAGTATAGTAAAATGGAGTGTGTCTTGAATTCTTTAACATCGAACTCAGGAGTGTACGTAGACGGTTCAAAATCAGCTGATCGAAATCGAAATGTATTCTCTGCGTTTGAAATGTACCGTACTTTGCGCTTCACACGCAGGCATTTATCAGAGGAGACTCTGGACGATGATTTTTTTTAAATGAACAGTAACTAACAGTACCGTAGTTTCAAAACAGCGCACCGATCCGCCAGATCTTGTACCAGGATTGTGCGAATTAAAACTAAGATTTCGACTTAGTGTTAAAAATTAGTTGAATGTCCTGAATATTTCATAAAAAAACAACAAAAACAACAAAAAAAGAGAGAAAAAAAAACAAAATGGAATATTATCAGATCAGATTTTACGCTCAATGTATCTTAAAAGATTTGAATTATAATCATTTCTGTTCGATCTTTCTTGTTCTTTTCATAAAGGAGTACCTATCGAGGAGAGCCTTCAGAACCCCACCTTTTAGGTTTCCCAATGCTCAAATTCTCCCCCGATGATCGCCAGGACTCATTAAGCAACGTGTTAAGGTAAGTTCACCTTGTATTCACTGTTGCATTCGTTTGATTTCCAATGGATACAATAATATGTATGCAGGTTCCTGTGAGGTAACCGAAAGGTGGTGGGAGGAAGTTGCGCCTCTTGAGTTTTTCATACTTCAAAGAAGGAAGATGGCGTACCAACCGACAGCGAAATTCTTCTATCTGCTCGTGGCAATAGCGTCCGTGTCCTCTTCGATTGCAGAGGAAGCTTGTGAAACTTTGCCATCAGAAATACACATTGTTAAAGGTAAGAGAAAGTTCTGCACTCTCAATAAGGCTGAATTTTCTATTAATAGTACTCCGTGTCTTTTCCTGGTTAAATCTTTCATTAATTAAAATTAGTGAAATAAGCGCGTAACTTTGGTGCCCTGTGCCTCATGTAGCTATCGCTCCGCTCAGCTGTCACCAAGCCTGATCTCTCGCTAGTCTTCCTTTCCGGCGGCAGACAGCTGTCACCAAGAAGTAAGCGGCATCAGACTTGGTGACAATAAGTAAGGTACCCTGTACCTCGCTCCTCCGTCACTCCGCTGTCACCCCAATGTCGCTCCGCTTGGAGATTAAAGTTAAAACATAAGCGGTACAAAACGCAAGATTTAAAATTTAGTGTCTGATGGCGAGCGCCCGCGGTCCGCTGCATAGGCAACAGCTGCACATCCATGTGGTGCGTGTTGCCTATGCTCGCTTTGTAAGGGGCTCTCAGCCGCAGCAGCGAGTCCTCTGTGAAATGGACCTGCATTCTCCTTGCGCAGTCCCTTTAGGGCACCTATCGGCCTACAATAGGTTAAGTTAGGTTGTTAACTATTGTTTGAAGGTTGGTAAAACTGTGTTTATGTTGACAGAGGAGTTCGATGAGCTGGGCCGCCTTCAAAGGACCTGCAGCGGCGACGTGGCGGTAAATAAATGCGAGGGTGCTTGCACGTCACAAGTGCAGCCAAGTGTCATCACGCCAACTGGCTTTCTTAAGGTGAGAGCGCCCGGATGTTGCGATAAGCTGCAAGCGGAGCTTGAAATCGTATAAAAGCTGAGGATCGAATTCACAACATAGTTTTGAACCGGAATGAAAATACGCAATTTCGATGTATTGTAACTACGTAATAAACTGAATGCCGGCACGTTTTGGACTTCCATAAATGTCTCTTGGTGTAAACAAGCATTGAGATCATAAAGAGGTAGACACGCAAACTCGTTTTTTCTTCCTCCATGTGTAAGTTTCCCAAAGCCTTAAAAAAATGATATGGTAGCAAGAAGAGACGGGCTGGCATGTCAAGCCTTAACGGCTGAAGATTTCCGATAAGTGCCGTGCAATCTTGTTTATCGTATCGATTTCGACAGAGGGCATTAGTCGAATACTACAAGACGACTGTCGGCCCTTTGATTTTTAAGTTTCTTTTCTTCCGGGTATTTTTTTTTTCGGTTATGCGACCATGTTTACTTACGAAGACCTCTACGCTAGGCAGTTTTGGCATGATGAGAGATTTGAAAAACTATTTTTTTACTTTAACTTTGCACCATTTTTTTGTCTCTCTTACGCTTTTGAACATCTTATAGATTGTTGATCTTTATCCATATTCAAGCATCGTGTCACTATACGTCATTTATACAGTATATATGTCAGCCAAGCCTGATGCCGCTTGCACATCGGTGACAGGCTGCTGCGGCTGAGAAACGGCATCAGGCTTGATGATATATTGCTTTAGGTGTCCTGTCCCTCGGCTTAGGGAATATATATACTATAATATGTAGGTATTATAAACTACAATTAGTAGAAAATGCAACTTGTAGAAACATAGGGCATAAGATGTCTGTTGTGTTACCAGGAATGTTACTGCTGTCGGGAGAGCTTCCTTCGCGAGAGGGTGGTATCCCTGACTCATTGTTACGACCCGGATGGTATGAGGCTGAACGGAGATTCGAATCATTCAATGGACGTGAAACTACGAGAGCCTGCCGAGTGTCGATGCTACAAATGTGGAGATTACTCTCGTTAACTGGTGCCTTTTAACTCTCAATAAAAGAGTGCTTTCCAAAACACGCTTTTTATTAAAAACTTCCTCTTCTTTTTAGTTCTCCTTACCCCTTTCCCTTCATATTTCACAACGCAATCCTTGTCTTGATACGGGAGAGATAGCTTGGAGACTTTTTCGTGGAATGCTTTTTGTTTACCGTCAATTTGACGCTAGTTATCTTCCAAGAACAAACAGTGAGCTTTTATGTACAGTACATCGTAGTATGTCTTAAACCGGAAATTTTATTCGAGCTTCGTATCATTGTAGCGCTTTCCTTGAATCAAAAACTGAACCTTACCTAACTTTTCGTGAATGTATTTTAAACTAACTGAAACTCTCATAAAAGAAGCTGATGACTTAAATCTTACTTAAATTTACCTGACATTAAAATACATAAACTAAAAAAGCTAATCTTTCATGTAACCTTGTTTAAACTTACCTAACCTTACTGAACCTTAAGCATTGACATCGTGGTATTTCTCGACTCATTTTCTGGTAGAGGGGTTTATATTGCAGGTCATGCCATAAACCTACGTACTAAACATACATTCCCTGCAGCCAAATCCCTTTTACCGAAGTAAGTGCAGTGGAAAATTTTTGCTCTACGAAACCGAACTCGACAGTGAACCCTGCAAAAAACTTGATAACTAAAGCCTTCAATCTTATAACTCTCTCAGAAGTGAAGGTAGGTGAAGCTCGAGGTGCATGTTATTAATTCTGCGAAGTTTCTTATGTTACGCCGGGAAATACTGCGAAAATGAAATATACTTCACAGATGCGCAAAATTTTTATACCACGTTCTCTGAGATCTATGGTCGAGGTTGATGTACAAATAGATAATAGGTCAGGGCTCTTTATGTGAAATACGTCGTTGCACGGGAGAAGGGAATTTCTCCGTCGCGCGGGTTGACATAGTTCACTCCAGCTTGAGTGAGGCTGGAGGTCAACAAAGGGCATGAAATAAGGTCGAAATCTCGTCGACGTATTTTATGACGGCCCCTCATTACTTAGAAAGAAAATTCTTGGGACGTTTCGTTCCTTTTTAACACTTGAATGTCGTAAAGATTATTCAAAGGATTCGCTCAACCAGAGCTACCTGATAACTATAGGTAACGAATCATGTAATTTTAGATGTTTGCATTGCGTAACGCAGGAAACATAGCCTAAAATACAGGGTGTTCCAGTATTAGTCTGCCAAACGAAATTGGGTGATAGGGATCACAGATCTAAGAAGATTTTGTCAAAGGACCCCTGTCCGGAAATGAACCGTTTAGCTTCCAGACGCAT
>Ga0058701_10000604_pt1 | contig 24286 bp, 16 predicted proteins | sample AgamicOrMae_FD_97039 | JGI IMG/M metagenome (GOLD analysis project Ga0058701, IMG submission 97039) | Agave microbial communities from Guanajuato, Mexico - Or.Ma.e | ecosystem: Host-associated > Plants > Phyllosphere > Phylloplane/Leaf | place: Guanajuato, Mexico | collected 2012-06-04 | reverse complement strand
CTCGAATTCATTGGATTAACTGCACCGCCAAGTAATTTTCGTTATAAAATTCAAGGGGAGAAATCATGCATAAAATTAAGCTTTTGTGTTGGACCGTTAACTCCTCCATTAAAATGCGAATTGAATCGGATCATATGGTGCGGCCAGTTCTTCAGGAGTCTGGAAAACCAAAGTCGTGTCTTTCTTAACTGTAAGTTACGGTCTAACCTTGGCGACCGTATGGAACTTGTGTTTGTATTTATTTGTTTTATCCTTAGAAGTTTATGATGTATTTATTTCAGAGGTTGTGTATTTCTTTATGAGCTTTATCAAGTCATGATTCCAAAAACATGAAACAGCCCGTAGGCGTAGGCTATTTTAGTTCATTATGTCCGAAATTTGCTTCAAGTTTGTTGCTTGTAAGGATGAAAATGAGTGCGAATAGTGTTGTTGCTGATTTTGTGATTTTAATGTTAAGTTCCTCTTATCGGTGCAGTGCAGTTGTAGCATTTACCTGGTGTGAATTGGACCTCCTGTAGAATGAAGTGGACTGATAATGTTTTTAATCTTTCTTGCTGATAAGCACTCTGCTTTGGTTTGCTTACCCGGTGAAATATTTCGCGTGCTGATTGGAAGTTCCGACGTCAAGTAAGCAGTGCCCCCGGCTTCTTGGAAACATTGGAGTTATTTCTCAGGAAGTGTGTCTCATCTTTTCCATGTTACCAAAAGTTTTATCAATCGACGGTTTTTGTACGTTTCGAAATTCTTATTGCCGGTGGCAGTTTTGACCGCATCAGAGTCAAGTTAGTGATGTAGACTTGACTTCACGACGCTACGCCATGTCTTCCGAAAGTGGCCTCAAAATTTCAGCTACGAGGTCACGGAGTGTTCGATGTATTTTGCTAATTGTTATTGAGAAGTGGTAAGTTGAGGGTCGTACTTGTTCTAGCTACTGCTAAAATTGGAATGCAAAGCAATTTGCATGTATTATTTGCAAGGGTAAATGAACACGGCGTGACCTCTTACTGAGCGTAGTTCTTGATTATTCGGCGCAAAATAATCAAATTAACGATGAGACTTAGAGTTCTTTGACGAATGATGAGCATGTTGTAGCATTTTTTTCGGAGGCAGCAGCTGAGCACTTAAGGGACCTCTGAGAAAACTAAAGTGAGCTGTTACCACAGATGGCATTTTGCGTGACTATCCTAACAGCGTCACCTTCAATGTCAGCTTATTAATTATTCGCGCAGTCGTCACTAATTGACCATTTGTTACCTAGTATGTATCTGACCTACTAATGTCTTTTATAGTTTTTAAGTAGCTATGTTAAGGGTTATTTTCAAATTGTGTCTATACCAATGATTGAGTCCTGAGTTCTGGAAGAATAAACAGTTCCAAAGTTATTTCTTTGTAGGAATATTAACGTGTACGTAAGTCAAAAACTTGAGTTACTGTTGCCGTGGCCTTGAAATTGATGTATACGTCAGAGAAATTTGGCTCGGAAATTGTAAGAAAGTGTTAACTTAATACTAATCGAAAATTTTAGATCGAGGTGCGTAATAATTTTACGATCCATTCTCGTTTCAACGGGTTACCTCATCAAATTATTTATTGTCTTTATGTAGTTACTTGTAAATTATTCCACGATTCGGCAAGGATTGGATACATTTGTTAGAGGCTGGTGCTGGATAGTCAATCATGACCATGTGTTGACAATATTACTGAAAGGCAACGTTAACGTAAAGCGCTAAAACACATTTCAGGATTATTATTTTTTTTATTGCTAAGGTTCGACGATCTAACCTCGATAATGGAATTAATCTCAAACATTTAAGCAGCGGCTTTCGTGTGAGCTAACTGCAGACGAGCTACTGCGTTGTCTGGCTGTCTTACTATCGTTCCAGAAAGTATTGTTCGCGATACTTTCAGGTTCTAGTTTGAAAATCAACTCATTTTGGCGCCAGACTTGTAGGAATGTGCCTGTTGTATTAGTTCATGGTGATGGTGCAGTACTCATAGCCAACTTGTTGTGTCACATCATGGGAGACAATACCTGTTGTGGAAGATTTTGATATGTGCATTCAGTATTTTCAAAATGTAATGAATGTGATGGATGAGCTGATTACACTTTTTCAGCAGACGAGCTTGGACTTGTCATCATTTGTTTCGTTTATCCTACCATGTTTTTCTTCATCCTACCATGTTTTTCCTTTCCCCTTGTCCTTCCGCCATTCAAATAAATGTCTTTGAAATAAATAGTAAATCAGCGATGCTGATAAAGTAATAATGCTGTTTTCGGCGGACCGGTCGAATTTCAGTTTTGGTCTTTTATGGATCCGCGTAAGCTCACGGCGCAGGGGAACACACCTCCAGCGCGGAACGGAGCGAGCGAGTTGAGGGTCAGTGTGCGTTCTCAGTGCGTCGCAAAAAGATCTCTTGACACCTCATCGCGTGTGCGTGTGCGCATCAATATTTTATTTTAGTTCTTAGTGTTTGGTGTCGACATTTATGTGCAGCAAGACTTCTGCAGAAAGCTGGCGGAATAATTTCTATTGGTGAGGAAATAGCAGCTTTGTTTACATATATCGGTGTTCCATTCGATCAGCGATTGTTAAGCTCAGTAAGTCTGCATTGTAAAAACGTTGTGTCCCATACTAAGTTACTGTAGCAAGTATTGTTGTAGAATACAATGCTATAAACTAAGCTTGTTAGACCTGGATGCGCGGAACAATTACCAATATCAGAGCGCGGTTAAATAGGTCCGTCAACTCTGACCTTAAATACACGGTCTGCTGCGAGAAAAATCCATTTCTGCGATTAAAAACTTAAACATTTCTATATCGAAAGAGTTAAAATAAAGATTATGCATTTGCTCAAATGAAGGACGAATTATTTGTCACGATTACTGCTAGAGCGGTAGAATGAAGAATTGAAAACGATTCGACGTGGCTGACCCTCTTCCTTATTACTTTCAAAATTTTACTGGTTAGGATCTTGCGATTCTTCTGTATCGGAGAAGTTTGATAACTTTGTGTTTGGGGTAGTATTCACGACGTATAGTAACAATTTACTATCCGGCTGGCGAAGATAGTGGATTCCTTAACGCTTTGAGTAACACTGCTCACGACTTGAGCTCAAGGTTTCGGGCGAGAGAAGCGGCGTTCATTTTGACCAGCATCGTACAACAATAGCTGAAGTTGTCGGTTATTCGAACTGTGACTGAAGTCCAGAATAAGGAAAGTTGAGTTTTCTATCTCAAAACCCGCTCAGAAGAATGATATTTAAGAGTAAATATTCATTGAAAAATGTCATATTTTACGACGAAGACCGAGATATGGAAAGGTGACCATCCAGGACTTCTGGCACCGGCGGGTCACTTTTACCGCTTTTTTTGTCACTTAAAGCAATTTTTGTCACGGTTATTGTCACTTTTCCGACAATTTTAAAGATCTTTCTTTGTTAGTCTCATTCGTTGTAATATTATTTTCGCGCGGACCGATGACCCTCTTATATCATCGCGAACTCGCGGTCTGCCGTCGGGCAAGTGAGCATTTGAAAGTTTCGACATCCCCTTCAAATTCCCGGCCCTGAACTGCCGCCTCTCCCGGTCCGTTTAAAATAGACAAAATGAGCAACAGACATCGGTTCTAACTTTTTTTATGTCCCCCAATCAGATCCAATCTTCAAAAGCCATAGATTCTACAAAAAAAATTAGGCCAAATTAAAAAAAAAAACATAGGGGTCTCCCTTGCCATTTTGCAATTTTCAGTCAAAATCTCTTTGTCGAGTTTTTAAAGTTTAATGGTTGGAATGAATTAAGGGGAACTAAACATTGTTTTTATCGTCCTTGGTTGATCATTTTATTGATTTATCGCTCCAAAAATGGAATGTAAAAAAAAAATCGCCTTCTACTGCAACCTTCCTCCATCGAACTCCTCCACCCTCCCGGTCTGTTTGAAAATCGGCTAAATGACCAACAGACATTGTTTCTAACCATTTTTAGTGTCCCTCAATCAGATCCAATCTTTAAAAGCCATAGATTGAAAAAAAAAAATGAAGAAAAAAAGAAGAGAAAAAAAACAGGGTACCCCTTGCTTTCTTTTTATGTATCGGCATTTTGAAAATAAGAATATTTTCTAGCTATCTCTTTCAGATGTCAGAAATTGAGGTGACAGATATTTTACAAAAATATTATTTCTCTATGTGGGAAAGAGCATACCGGTATCGAGATCCCGTTGAAATGCCATCCAAATCTTTTCGAATTTTCATCGAATTTCGTGACTGGTTCTCAACAGATATGCTATGACTTTTCGAGATTCACTTCAACGTCGTCGAGTCATCGCTTTCATTTTTGTGCACTGCTTGCCAGGATTCAGGCACAGCAGCGACGAGAGAGCGCCTATCATTCGTAGCATAGGCACACACTCGACAAGTGTGCCAGTCAAGTTGCCTACCCTTCGCCTCACAGGCGCCTGTACATGAGATGATTTGAAGCCTTCCGCTTAGAGACCCGTGCGAGATTTCTAGCTTGGCCAATGTAAATATTCGGGCAGTATCCTTCCACCTGACCTCACGCGGAATTCTGGCACAAATTGACAGGGAAGATTTTGTACCGGTACTCAAAATGAAATGCGACTATTAAATTCGATAATTTTCAAGGGAACGAATTTTCCAGAAGGGATCGGATTACTGTAATAGAGCAAGTTATCTTTAACTCTGGGAATGGCGAATAGACAAAAGACACAAACGAAGAGGCTTAACGAATTTTCTTTGCGTTTTGAAGGTAATAAGTCTGATTTTGTCTGCTCTTATCAAACTGATTTTTATGCAGCATGACAGCGCTCACATTGAACATGGAAGTAGTCTTTTCTCCTCACGATTTGAAGGTAATGCCAAATTTTTTCTTATTTCACATTCAGCCTTTTTTTTTGTAAGATGACGGTACTTGGATTGAACTGGAGGTAAAACAGTAACAATACGAATTTCCTCAAAACCAATTTATATGTCATTAATTTAACAAATTTACAATACTCAAAATTAAAAACCATTCACATGTTCACTTTATACAAGTTACAAAAATTCTCCTTTGTACACGATAATGTGTTATACGTTACAAAATAAATCACAAACCAATAGAATTAAGCATTAGGTACGTAGGCATTAGGTGTGAAGTTATGTTCTGAAACGTTAGTGATGTGTCTGATGACTTTAGAAGCAGAGATCGTTGCTCGTGTTTACGAAATAAACGGTTATTACAAAGACAAATTAACGTCAGTTGCATACAGCGCCCGACCGATAATAATTGGGTTGATACTAGGACGATTGATAATGATTCAATTAAGATCTGCGTCTCTTATTAAATAACCGAGTTTAACAACTTTACTACCGTTTGTTTAAAAAGCCTAATCATTAGTAGAGCGTTAAAATAGTGAGTTTTTAGATTAATTCGAAGCAAACTACGACTAATCAGTTTTAAAGCGTATTGCGTTACTTATCGATAGCAATCACAAATTTAAAAATGATCTCGACAGCTTTAATAGTATTTATAATAGAAAAAATACTGTACAAACTTCGGCATAAATCCGATTTCTACGTACAATACAACAAACCAACTGCTCCATTAAAAAGGACTTTTTAGCTTTTTTTTTCTACGCCCATAATAGAAGGAAAGGGGAAATACTGAAGTAAAGTAGCTTACATCACAAAGTCAATCGATTGGACTAGAAATAAAAAAAAAGGTTTCTTCTGAAATATAGTTTCTTTTCCTTCGAACGAAGGATTCACCCAATCCGGCCCACATTTGATAAACAGCGGCATTTTTCAGTTTGATGATAACGGTTTACTGCATTGAGACTTATTTTTATTTTTAGCAATTCAGCGCAAGATGTTAATTCAGGAATATTCGTGAGACTTGAAAATGCCGCCGAGAGTTTGTAGGAAAGGTGATGACGGGAAAATTATTTTTTTTCAAGAACCTTACACTGTGACATTCAGCCAGATCAAAAAACTTCAGCCTGATTGTAATCTACAAAAACACTTACATGCCGACATAAAACTAAGGCAAGTCGGAATGAGACTTTCAGTGAAAAATGCAATCATGATTGGAAAGATAAATTTACATTAAAACACCCAAAAAAATCACATAAGAAACGCTCAGAGCATTAAAGGAAAATTTTGGTCAGCTGTTGAGAAGGTTACGAAGATATCCCGGCAATTCCTCGGATTCTTTAGCGTAGAGATTGAGTACAGTGCATACTTAACATTTATTTAAGAAAGCAGCTCTGGAAATCATTCTTCTTTAGTGCTCACGTAAGACGCGATTTAAGTTAATATCTAGCAACTAATCCTTAGAAAAAAAAAATCTTTTCAGCATTGTACGTATAATTGCAACGAAAGACATGATGATGATAGTGTTTCGCACATGTTGAGCATGAGTGCACAATTTGAGACAACTAGAGATTCGCGCCATATCAGGGCAATTTCTACATCACATCATTGAAACAAATGGCAACAATTTTAAGACAAAAAAGCACATAGAAGGAAATTAAGACATGGGCAAAAGGTCTTAATGGCCACACACTTCTATTCAAGACTAGACCGCCGAAAATAACACGTCGATTGGGACTGGACACTAGTCAACTAACAAAGTACTTTACCAACAAGAATGAAAAACATTTTCAGCGTATTTTTTTCGCCGCAAGATCAGTCCAACTAGGGAGACACTTAAATTGAACAGTAACGTAGCCAACAAGGCATTTCTTCACAAGGTACGGTGCTTTACTGACCTAAGACGATCAGACCAAAAGGCCACACTTCATCAAAACACAAAGCCTTTCAAAGGCCAATCAACGCCCGTCAAAAAGAGAAAAAATAAAAAAACTGACGGGCGTCCTTTCTTATTGTCTTGGTAACTGACTTCTAACCACTAACCATTTCATACTTATGACAGAAGTGAAATAAATACTCTCGCTACAAGATACTAGTAGACAAGACAAGAAAACAGAAAGGTGTGCTGAAGAGAAGTTGAAATATACAATCCCGAAACGCAGCAGGTAAATAAAAGGCATTCCTGCTTAAAAGCTTGTTCACTGGTTTCGTAAGGATGACTAAAAATGACGTAGTCTAAAAAATAAATAAAATTTAATAATTCTTTCAGTCTATCTAACCAAAACTGGGATATGCAGTTTATCCTACGGCAAGAGAAAACCGGCAAGGCATCACGCAAAAATACAAAATAAACAAAAAAAAATCATATGTGATGTACAAGAATGCAAACAAGACAGCATACAAGAGTGAAGGCATTGTTTGAATGCGGTACGGTTGGAGACCTAGCATGTGCAAGGGCGAACTGAATTGATGAGAATAACTGTAGTGTGCCACACACGTGAGCGCTGGTTGGGAAGGGCTTACGAAACGCCCGGCGGTGTTCAGGATTAAAACAAAAAACGACTTTAAAAGGAACAACCAATAGGTGCGCGAAAATCGGACGTTTCAACACATCACAGGACAATAAAAAAACCTTTCTTAGGGTACCACTCCGATTTAGTTGAGATATTTTCGACACCGTTTCGACAAGCAATGACACGAAATCTTCTCGTCTTCGATCGGGAACTTGTAGTCGTAGGTTAATTCCTCTCCTTGGGGAATTCGGCGGAAAGCAAAAATGATGATGTGTTTCTTCCCGAGAATATCCACAACGCGAGAATAGCAGTTGGGCTGTGAACATAAACAAATAACTTAGTCACTCCGTCATAATTGTCGTTTAAAGAGGTCGTTGCAGTTTTAAAATGCTTTCTTTGTAAAATGGCGGGGTCATGACTTACCTCGCAAGAATGATTAATAAAACGTGCGGCATTCCCCCGCCGCGTCGCATCCACCGTGAAGTTTTCGTCTACTTTGAACATGTAACATCCGATGCCCTTGGACTGGTAGTAACGTTCCCGGTTATCCGTCAACGTATTCCGAATAACCTGAAAAGAGATAGAAAATTAGCGTGTCTTGTTGCAGGTGCTTTGAAATGAGCGATGCGGTTCTCACCTCTCCTGCATACTCTATGACCATTTCTCCCGCCTCAATATCGCGCAAACAGAAGAGTCCTCGCCCGTGAATATCTGATCGGAAAACGCCAACCGAAGTTCTCGCAGTCTCGCGGAGATATCGGTACCGCATGGCCATCGGGAGACTCATACTTGTAGCTCGTCTGTAAACAAAATTCAAATCAGAACTATTTCTGATAGCGTTGTTGGGCCTCAGGTCAGACCCAGGTTTATTCTACCGTTTCAAAAGTTACCGCGGCTAAAGACCAACAAACCAAATCTGGGTTAGTACGCGACGTACCGTCCAACGTGTCCGTCAGCCTCAGCGTTGTCCAGGAGTTTTGGCGGACACCTATGGCGTGAATCCAGCCAGCTGAACATGTCGAACTTCTTGGGGCACATGTAGGGATCCGTCCGGGCGCAACCTGAGGAGGATTCCGGGCAAGGGCGGTCGTCGGTCAGGTGAGACCTGGGGCCCGCCGGCAACCGAGACTTGTGGTAGATGGGGCGGTAGTTCGTGCACTGGTTGACGCTCGGAAGCTGTTCGAGAAGATATTTCAGACTATTGTTTCCGAGACCGAGAACGTTGTGAGATGTTTCCGAGCCTGCGAAAGGGTTGTGAACCAGAGGCGCCATGTGGTGATTGGCACGCGCCTCCTGAACCGCTCCGAATACCTGCAATCAAACCATAGAGTTAACTCTGCTCGGAGAACTGGCCTGAAAAAGGCCTTAACAAATAAGTGTCTTCGTGAGGCTCAAAAAAAAAAAGAATAAGAGAAATATTTTGGGGCTTAAATTTCAGCAATGGTGCTTTGGAACTGAAAAAAAGTTAATTAAAGCTAAGAATACGAGAAATTTTTAAGTTAAAAATTTCCGAAATGGTACTTTGGAGCTGAAAACAATTCTTCATTGAGACTAAGTTGAGATTAAATTTTTACTTGAAATACACGAATCTAAACGACCTTAACAAATTAGTGTCTTGGTAAGGCTTAAAAAAATATTTGAAAAGAATAAGAGAAAATTTTGGGAAAGCACCATTTTCGAAATGATGCTTTTGAACTGAAAAATTTCTTTCAATAAAGCTGAGGATAATTTTTTGAGTTAAAAATTTCGAAATGGTACTTTGGAACAGCAAGCAATTCTTCACTAAGTCTGAGTTGAGAATACCTTTTTACTTGAAATACACGAATTAATGAAATATTTTTATGGTTGGGTAAATAACTGGGTCTTCAATTCATGAAATATGTTAAAAGTGTTCGCTTTAAAAATAATGAACCGAAGATACGGAATTTGAAGACAAGTGAGTTCGATTGAGAAAGCCATTTGATGAGAAATAATTTGTAAGAGACACTAATGCTTACCTTCTGCCACGCATCCGATATAGAGGTTGACGAACACGTAAATCCATCTTGACTGTGGATTTCGTAAACAATCTTTGGCGCCGAGTTATTTGGTTTCTTGCCGGTTTTGTCCCCCGGTTTCACGTTCTCCGACCCCTCTGCGACGCCCCCTAAGGCGCCGACCGGTTCGTCTTTTTCGCCGTTCTTCTCCCTCAGACATCCGTTCTCGGGTCTCGTGAACGGATCCAACTTGGAAGCGGAAACTTTGTAGCGGCCGCTGTGCGCTTGCTTTTGGAACAGGAGTTTCAGCGTTGTAGGAGGCTCTGACGACTTTTTCGTTTCAGGACTAGAGGCACGGTCCACGGATTTTCCTGTTGACGGGTTCGTCACGGACGGAGGAGCAACTGTGACGTTGGAAAGTGCGTCTCCGCTACAAGGAGGAAGGTCAATCTTCGGGGTCGGCTCGAACGGGGTCGGAGCGACGGCGCTGGCTGGAGGTAGGACACTCTCTTTCGTCGAAGCTAGACAGTTTGTTGGTAGCACTGTCGACACGGGCTTGGCCGTACACGCCACGGTGATGACGGGGCGCGGGCAGCTGGCGGTCACCTGGGTGGGGGCCGGCGCGTGGGCAGGCCACGTAGGTCGCGGTGGGGAAACTTTACAGGCGAAACTAGGCGTTTCGGAAGATGAAGGCACTGATGAGGGAGGCTCGAGCTTGGACAACTCAACAACGCTCAACTTCTCCGCGTCCAGTTGATCGAATACTTTGAGCGGATCCGGGATCAGAGCGCTCTTCACCAGCGTCACCGGGTTTGGGCTACGTGGAGCCATCTCTTTCATGTCCGAGATCACAGCTAGACTGGGCGGGGGATTAACACCGGGTTGAGAGGGTTTCTTGGGCGGTGCGTAGGTGCTGACCGGGATCGGATGCACCACCGCGATGGACTTGGGCAGGGCGTTCCTGGCAACGGGGGTCGCCGCCTTGGGTGAGGCCAGCGCCTCGTCCGGGGCGACAGGCGGGGCGATGGGGTCCGGCAGCGTGATGCTCTGCGCGGGGGCTGGGCCGATCAAGAGATTCCCTATCTGAGATTCTAATGGAGCCGGTTTCGGTGGAGACGGCGGCGGGGTAGGCTTAGTCACTGGTAACATGGGCTTGCTCGAAGCAACTCCGATCGGAGCCGGATTCTTGGCACTCTTGGAGTAGGTGCGTTGAACCACAGGCCGGCACTGCGCGGGGGCCTGGGACAGAACGGGGGGCAGGGACAGGCTCAAGGTTTGCGGCTGCGTCGCCTCGGGCTGCGTGAACACGTCTGTCGGCTTGGCTTGGTCGCTCAGTCGCGGGCTCGGCTGGTCCGAAGGCGCCTGCGATGGCACGGCGAGCTGGTCCGGTAGCTGCGAAACGAAACTCGTCGCCACGTCGGGGTTGGGCTTCCTCTGGAATACTTGGGTGGTGGTGCTCGAGAAACTGCTGCTGCTTCCAGCCAGCATGCCTGGCATGAACTGATTCTGAGACATGGACATATACGTGTTGCTCACGACCGTTTCCATACAAGTCAGCACAGGCTGGTTGTTGATTGGGTTCGTGACAAGCACATTGCCCGCCGGGTACATCCCGTCTGTCGTGGTGTAGGCTAAGCCGTTTGGTAATATCCCCACCATCTGGGGCTGATGCTGGCCCAGCTGAAGAGAGAGCCCCAGCTGAGGCATGCCCACCTGGGGCATTCCCACTTGATGCATTCCAACTTGGGGCATTCCCAGCTGGGGCGTGGGCTCTAGCCTTAGCTGTCCGTCCGGCGTGGCCTGCAAGTGGAAGGTCCTCGGGATGACGGGGTTGGGCACGGCGGTGATGTAGGCGCCTTCGATTGGAATGTGGGCGTCGATCGTGGCTAAATGCTGGAGCGTCTGGCCCGTGTGCTGCTGGAAGGCGTCCACGTAGGCCGGCATCATCGCTGGGGTCGGCACGCACTGCACGATGACGGCGGGCGCGTTCGCTTGCTGCTGCGGCTGGTAACTCATGGTGACCATTTGCGGAGGGAAAGGCTGGCTGTACACGTTACTATTTCTAGCTTGAGATCCTGCGCTTGTCAGGGTGATGTGGGCTGCTGGTTTGACTGGCATCGGCCGCGTCATGGCTAACTGATCCGACGAGGGCATACGGTTTTGGATGATTTTGATTGTTTTTTGAGGCAAGGCAGAAGGTGCAGGCGTGACGAGAGACGGCGCTGGCTTCACTGGGAGCGGTTTCATCGCCGTTGGCTTTGCGATCGCGATTGATGTCACTGCGACAGTGGGTGCAGGTGTGATGGTAGGATTGGGAGGGGCAACGTGGGTGGGAATGACACTAGGGTTGGGAGTGACAGTAAGGGTTATTTGAGAGGTGACAGGAGTTGATTTTACCGTAGAAACTGGCGCAGAGTTAGCTGGCGAGGCGATGAGTGGTGGCGCAGAGATCGTTGGCGCGGCGATAGGAGGTGGCGCAGAGATGGTTGGCACGGTGCTGGGAGGTGGCGCAGAAATTATTGGCGCGGCGGTAGAAAATGGCGGAGAGATGGTTGGCGCAGCGGTAGGAAGTGGCACAGAGATGGTTGGCGCAGCAGGAGGTAGTGGCGCAGAGATGGTTGGCGCAGCAGGAGGTAGTGGCGCAGAGATCGTTGACGCGGCGGTTGGAGGTGGCGCAGATACAGCTGGCGTGGCACTAGGTGGCGCAGAGATAGTTGGCGTGGTGGTCGGAGGTGGCGCAGAGATAGCTGGCGTGGCGATAGGAGACCGCGCAGCAACAGGAGCCGGTGTGGAGTTAGTTGGCGCCTCATCGTCAGAGTGCTCTTCTTCGCTGCCGCTGCTCATAGACAAGTCCCCAGTACAGGTAGGAAGATGGCGCGTGTAGCTCATAGCCGTCCGGTACGTACAATAACATCGGTCGCACTTTACAGGCTGTTCTTCTTCGAGCGACGAAGCCTGAGGTGTCATGACCACATCGTCCGCCTCGCTGTCGCTGGACGCCTCTGCGCCGTCCAGCTGAGGGATCGTGTCGTGATGAGGACGTTGCCGCGGTCGCTGCCATTTGTCCGTCGACACCTTCGGCCGCCATAGTTTCGTTTTCTTCCGGTTCGTGGGCAACGTGACTTTACTAGTCTTTCGCACAGATGCGCTCTTCTTGAACGGTTTCGCCAGAGCGCCGTCAGAGAATCTCCTGTACTGCAGACTCGCTGCGCAATCCGATTCCGAATCAAAAGCGCCGTCCACTTGCATGATGTGCGTCGATCGCCAAGCCAGCGAGTGATTCTCTTTATCTCCACTGAGCAGAAATTGACTCGACGCTGGCGTGACGGACAGGTGAAGCTGCTGGATGATCGCGGACCTGTCGTCGGAATCGGACATCGTCAAGGATCGCTTACAACGCGTCAATGTCGTATCCAGCTTACAGCTCCACGCCAAACTGCAGGACCTCTGGTGCAGTCGGTTATCCGTGCCGGCGACGTGGTCGGGGAGCACGTCGGATTTACTCCTTTTCAACCTCTTCACCAGATTGTTCTTCGAAGGCACATTGATCGGGCGCACGGCCTGCATCACAGAATCCTCCTCGCCATCCTCTCGACAGGGATCTTCCAGACTGAGGAACTTCGGGAAGATATCCTGCATGGATATACCGTCGAGGAGGTCATGAGGCAGTTCCTCGAAGATAGCGTCCTTGAGGTCCGGCGGCAGCAAGTCAGCGGCCGCCTGCGGATCCGCCACTTCTTCCTCCACCTCTCTCGCGCACACGCCGTCGACGATCGAGTCGACGGTCTTCCGGACCACTTCCGCATCCTCGTTGACATCTGCGACGGCCTCGGCGGCGACGCCGGTTGACTGGTCTTCGCCGTCCTTGGAATGATCGACGGTGACGTGCGCGGTAACCGCTTCTTCCTGCTTGGGCATCTGGACCGACGTCCGGACCGTGTACTCGACGATGCGCCAGGGCTCTCTCGTCGACCAGAAGAGCCGCGAGCACCGAAACTGCGACGGCACCAGCGTCGCGCCCTCGTCGGACACCTCGGGCACGATGGTCCCCAGGTCCTCCACAAGTAGAGAGCCGATCATGAGGCGCACCAGGCGGCTCTCGACTCTCTTCTTTTTCCGGCGGTCCAGCTCGACATAGACGGGGCGAGCGACGTGGAAATCTGCCTCCGTCGCAGGCGCCTTGTGGAGCGCGTCTCTGACGTGCAGCGGGCAATACACCGTCTTGTCTTCTTTGAAGGAACAGCCGACGTTGCGCGCACACGGAAAGTGGTACGTTTCCTGGCAGTTGTTGGCGCAGCAGCCGATGCTGGCGCCTTTCTTGCCGCAAGCGGGACACCGGATCAGTCTACTTCTCGACAAGGCGCTGCTGATGTTCTGCAGCGATCCGTCGATCTCCTCAAATACTTCTCCCGACCAGAGCGCGCAGTTGACGTGCACCCACTCGTTGTAGCCGCAGTAGACGAGGCGCCCTTGCTCGAACGCCGAGAACTCGCCTTTGCACTTGCAGAAGCCGCAGACGCGGCCGTCAGGCTGCGCGTAGCGGCCGCCGTAGAAGTAGTCGTTGCCCATCTCCGCGACGCCCTCCTCTATGAGCCGCTTGACGGCGTCGGGGAGGGACGCCGACTTGTCGAAGGACGACAGCGTCGACTGATGCTGCACCACCGACCCTTGCAGAGGTTTGCACGGGCTGCCGGCTTCTCTCCAGTTGTGCGAAACGTTCGGGTACTCCGGGTCGAACCAAGGAAACACCTCGTTGAGGGTGTAGTGGTACAAGTCACGGAGCTCCTCCGACTCCGCCTCGCTCATCACAGCATCCATATCTCGATGAAATTCCAGAATGGACGAATACTGGTCCGAATTGACTTTCTTCTTGATTTGGAAGAGCGACGGAATAGGTGAGCCTGAGTCGCACAAGTCGCAGCTCGACTTCTTCTTGACGTCAACCTGTTCGTCTTCCTCCTCCGTGGCGGAAAAGGCTTTGAGCTCGTCGTCGGTGCTGCCGATGCCAGAGTCGCTTTGCGAACCGGTCAACGGCGAAAACTGGGCTCCTTTATCTTGGGAGCTGACACTCTCGGTATCCTGGCACTCTCTCCTCAACTTGGAGCTGCGATTTACGTATTTTGCGATCTCGCTATCTTCTTCGTCGAAGTCGTAGATTTCTGGTTTCGCGGTGCTTTCGCTCGGTGAGCTCTGAGGTGGCGGGATTCGCAGGATTTTCGACGGCGTTGAGCTGAAGGACAGCCGGCGGCGACTCGGACCGACTGCAGTGACCTCGGCTTTCGGGCAGGAACAGCAACATTTCCGAGGGCTCCATTTGAGAAGAGTGCAAGCTTTTCTGTTCTTCGTTAAAGCTTTGACAACGTTGAGATAACCTCCTTTGAGCTCAGCCTCCACGGCAGATCTCCAAGCGGCTTCCGGTGAAGTACAACATAGCCTGCAATCAAAACAGTTTGTCTTCAAAATCCGTGACAGACTTGGCGTCCATTAATCCTGCTGATTCTGACGTAAGTTTGCAAAATACCACGGTGTTTAGCGATGTCCAGATTGAGGATTCCTGTTTCTCCAGGTTTACCAGTTAATGTTTCAGTTTTTCCAGTTACCGTGGTAGTTTTACAGTGAAATTTTGCGGTCAAAAAATTTTGAATATTAATTTTTTTTTAGATTTTATTCTAGATTTTTCCTACATTTTAAAAAAAATGAAAAGTCGACTCCTCGATTTAAATTTTAAAAATAACGTTCATTTCTCTGTGCGATTCCAAATATTATCTCGCTTTGCCTAGAAGCTAGTCATCCTGAATAACTATCTTAAGTTTTCAAAATACCTGCTAAAGTGGAACTGGGATTCAGTGACAATACATATTGCTCAATATCTAAGTCAAATAGTTTTTAATTTTCCATGAGCAAAAAGAAAATCCAATTGACCAGACCAATACCTCGAGTAGAAACAGAAGAAATTCCTCGAGTTTTCCGAATATACTATAAAAATTTAATCATGTCACACATTTTGTAAACTTTCTCATTTATAAAAGGGACTTTTGATGATCACTGAAATCTCTTCAAGGTACGTCTTCCGTGTTACCCACCGACAGATGTATTCCACCGTTTCAGGAAGGTAGCTTAAGACTTGATATTTTTCGTCCGATAATCCTTCGCATTTAGCGTGGACCCATGCCTTGCATTCACCGCATTCCATCATCTGTAACGAAGAAAGTGACTCGTTTAAATCAAAGAAATGTTGCGAAACTCGAGACAAAAAATCGAGCTTAACATACCTTGGAATGAAAGTCGTTGTCACTGTAACAGCACTGGCACAACGGACAGTAACTCCCTTTTCGCCGAAGCTTGAAACACGGTTTGCAAAACGGCAGGTTTCCCACGAATTTGACGACGTCCGGCCCGTTGCAGCTTTTGCACCGCAGACACGACGAACACACCTGGAAATTCAAATCAGATTTAGCAACAGCCCCGTATAATTCGAGATATTTCTGAGCGGGAACTAAATCGTACCCAGGCGCGATCAGGAGCTTTATCCCGAGCTTTGATGGCGGTGGCCCCGAGGCAATTGACGTGGTAAGAGCGCTCGCAGCGCTGACAGCTGACTTGTGGCCCAGTGCTCCAGCCACAGCCGTTGCAAACGGTGCATCGAGGACAAATCCAGTCGACGAGCCATCTCTCCTCTTGAGGTGACGTGGCGCACATTTCGACGCAAAATCGATGATAAGGCTCGCAGCACGATGCGCAATGGATCAACTAAACAACGAGAAAAACTGTGAAACATTCTATCACAGAATAGTGAAATCCTTTCTTGGCGCGAAGCCATTGGCAGCAACGTTCTCCGTTTGTCGATATCATCTATTTGAAGTTTACTCACTTTGGATGTGCCAGCAGAACCGCAGAGGAAGCACACCGCGCGAACTTGGAAGGGTTCACAGCCAATGAGACTGAAGCCAGTGTTGCAAACTTCGTCAGGATCGTAGCTTTCCCAGAAGTCGAGGGCGACAAGATCTGGTAGCAACTCTGGCTGATTGTTGTAGACACTAAGCGCCTGGAGCGACCTCGCATGCCCTTGCTGGAAACGGATCACAACATTAGCATAAAAAAGTCGACTGACAAACACTCCGCTGATTCCGCTGAACTCACGAAAGGTTGGGTGTTGGTGTTGGGTAGCCGCGTTACTCTCCGCCCGCTAGATGGCTCGCTTCTGCAACTTGATTCTTTATTCGTAGACTGACTAGCCAATTTCGACAATTTTGACTCCAAAAGCCGGCTGGAAAATACAGAGATGCAAAAATTAGAACCTCTTCTGAGATACGTCTAATACTTAAAGAATTTGAATAATTGAAAATAAAATAACCCCACGAACTAGAAAATGTATACCTTGATTGCCGACAAGGTTCTGGCTCGGTTGACTTGGCAGGTACTGAGGAACCTGCAAGAGAAATCAAAATTAATAACTTCCTACGTTGAGGCGACATTTTTTGGTTCAAAATAAAACATACCAGGCGAAACTTCTTTAACGGGTGCGCTGGTCGTTTGCGGTGCGGGTTTAGGTTTCGGTTCGGGTTTAGCTTGAGGTTTAGGTTCGAAGACCGCCAGAGGTTGTCCCAAAACGATGGATGCGCTGCGGCACACGTGCTTGACTCTGGGACCCTTCTGCAGAAGTTGTTGTCGTGCAATCGCACTTTGGGTACAGTCTGTCTCCGCTTTCTTGATTGGTTCGATTGCCTTGGAAGGCGATTCCTGCGCTTTGGTTTCCTTTAACCGGCTCGGCCTCTCGGTTCGTCTACTGACCGTTTCTCCCGCCTGAGAATAGAAGAAAAGTCGAGGATGTATCACACATCAACACGTCAAACATCGATTAGTCGAAGAAAGATTTTGTTCCCTAGCGTTTCTCCGCAAAGAAACGAGATTGTGTTATCGAGTGGTGTTACCTTCCGCTTGGGTCGCACACTCGCTGCTCGCTGCGATGCATTGGTTGCTATTTTCTGTCGCCTTCTCCTTGGCTTGAGCGATTGCATAGACGGCGGCAGCATTGCGACGAGGGACTTGCGCGTGACCTCCGGCATCTGCACGTAGCTCCGGACGCACTTGTCGAGCCAACAAGCCCAGCAGCGGTTTTCCTTGCTATTAGAATTCGTCGACCGAATAACAACGGTAAAACAGTCACCTGCAAAACAAGAGTACAGTTAAAAGCTTCTTTGACAAAGTAGGAATGCTTCAAAAGGACTTTTCCCATTGGAGGGATTTTTGGATTTAAGAATTTTTCTGAAATCGCAGCTTGGAAGTGATTGAACCGTCTCGGACAAAGGTGACAGTCATTTTCATTCTTCACCCAGAAACAAGAGGTTTGCGTTGTTGAAATTATGTTTGAACACATTTGATTGGGATAAAAAGGGGTGGTGCTAGGGAACCCAAAATTAAGAAAACGCGAGTCGAGGTGTTAGCCTTGCATACCTTGGCCGCTCAGACATTTGACGGAGTTATTTGCCGATCGTGCCTTGATCACCATCTTCGCTATGAATTTGCGACACGATTCGCAACTGTCGATGCCGAATTTGCGAGCTTGTTTGACGAACCTATAATAGCGAACGGCTCCACAAACGCCGCACTCAACGACGGATCCCGAAGCTTTCAGAGCTTTTGACTGACCAAAACCTGCGACACAAGAAAAGATTGCTACAATGCCCTGACAGATCCCACACCAAGCAGTCACCTTGTCCCACACAGAGGCAAGATCTTTTCAAAACTACTTGAAGTTGGACACATTTGTTGGCAAGGAAAATTGGGATAATTCAATTATAAAACATTACTGGTATGATTAAAATATAATCAGGTGACACAAGACTCCCATTTGGCTTGCTACTTCTCTTTAAAATGGATTGCAGCCTTTTTAATAAGCAATTCAATGAATAGTAAATAACTAAATTTAGCACTATTAAGAGTATTAAAGCGGTATGTTTAGGATTGGAAAAAAATAATGCCAAAAGTTTTTTTGAGATAATATAGAATGGGTGAAATATTTTGAATTATTTTATTTTTGCTGTTCTATGATAGCAACTCGTATCTTTTTATATAAATGACATGAACTTTGAGATTTTTTCCCTTCAAGCATACCTGTTTATGGCAGTATTATCAAAGGCAAACACAGCCTTTTCAAAATGCAAACAAAACATTTGCATTTGGCAATTCATCCTAATCCTTGGATTTGAAATGCCCATAATATTAATCAGTTCTGAGATAGAATATGGCTAAACCTAGCATAGAGCAATGAGGGTGGATTTAGTTGCACAAAAAGAGGAGCGCAACAGTAGCTCCAGATATTATATGATCATTTTTCAATTTGTTGGCAATACCATTAAATGCATCTGATGTAAACATCTCATCTATATCATGAATTTTCCCACGACAAATTTATAAAATTTAATCCCATCGCTTGTAACATTAGAATACGGTTATATCCCTCCACTGCACATAAAATGAGACTAAACAAATTTTTAAAGAGAGGGGAGAGGTAATAAATGTAAAAAAATAAAAAGAGAAGGCATACCACTCCGTTTCTTTGACTGTGATGCTAAAGTCCCTTCTGATAATCTTTCTGGCGGTGATGCAGTTCCTGATGAATTTTTTCTTGGCACACTAAACTTTTGGTTATGGCCCACTGAAGCTCCCATATTATCAAACATGCCAAGAGTTTTTGAAGATAGTGTAAAATAATCACTTTCAATGAAATCATTCTTCTTGGCACTCTTAATACTATGAAAGCACGGTTGTGACACTGAAGCACCAAACACATTTAGGTCACTCAATCCACCTTGCACTTTATCACACACTTTCCAATGGCACTTGTCTGAAGATTCTGTGATGCTTCCAGAAGAAATAAATGCACGAAACAAATTACTGTCACTTTGATTTGAAACACAACTACCACTTGTCACAACACTTTTGATATCATGTAATATTAGTCTTGGTTTCTTTAGTTCAATAGTTCTTAGGTGCTTATTTTGAGAATGAGAATCCTTCTGATCAACAGAGAAGGACTCCTCTAAATCCAAAAACCTTTTGTTTGGCTTTGCTGCACGAGATGAAAGGCTACTGTGGTTAAGTGGGACAGAATTTCTTGTACTTCCAACTGTAATTATGGAAAAGAAAAACAAATTAGAAAATGAGATAAATAACTTAAGGCAAGGTAAAACATATTTATACTTACTATTTAAACTCAAAGCTGTTTCAGTCGCTGAGGATTGCAGCAAAGCATAATTTCTCCGTGCAACTTCTATCCATGGAAGTAGACTTGGATCATTTTCAAAAGTTTCGGGTTGAGGAGGATCTAGCACAACTTTTACAACATCCTTACAATTTTCACTTAGGCCACAGTCTTCATATTCAGCCAAAACCTTGGTTTTTTGGTCTTTAGCAGCCTGTGCTGCCTTTTCAACTTCATGTGGACTGAAGCCGTGGAATGCAGTTCCCAGCTGAAACAATAAACAATTTTAGTGAGAATAACAGCTATAAATTTCAAAATTTTCACTGGGATAAGATTGAAATCCAAGGGCAGAAATCTTACAAGTCAAAAATGAAATTTAGTGAAGGGAAAAAACTAAATAAAGGTTAGTTTAATTTCTAACATTGCTAAAAACATGGATTCTTACAAGGAATAAAACATCCTGGCATTGGCACAAGCCAGGTTCCAGGAAAAGAACAACATTTCAAGTTAAAGTTGTTGAATGGGATGTAAACAAACATTGGATAATATGGCACCACAACACCAATAATGACTTCAGGATGTCAACAAAGAAGTTGAAATCGCAGTAACGAAATATTGCCTATCAAAGGAACCAAAAGTAGAGAGAAAAGTGGCATATAAAACGTTGTTTCACAGAGACAACGTCGAAAACAGATTTGGCGGAATTTTTTTGTGGTTAGGTTAGTTGCATACGTCAAGTGAAAAATTAAGTTTCGGCGATTAAGGCCCAAAGACATACGGCTCGCAGTGGTCAGAAACAGACTTAAAGTTAACCGAGGATGTCAAACCGTCCGCGGGAGACACAAAAATAAACAAACACGTAATGGTCAATAACAACAAAAGTGTCCGAAGCCATGCGCGCCATCCATGTGGAGTACAAGGTTTTCCGTTTGAAGGAATGACATGTCAAGTTTGACGATCGCCTAGTGCTGAACATTAAGGTCCTGGCATTTCAGTTTCGAAAACAGGCTGCAAACAGATGAAGAAGCATCTTGAAAGAGCTGAAAAACGGTGTGTTTACCTGACGATCACCACCGAACGACCCGTTAAACATAGCGAGTCCATATGATATGCTCTCGGCAGCCCCGGCAGAATCATTGTCTTCCACTAACGTAAACTTTGCTGAGTCCACAATCTTCCTACTTATAATTTTAGACGGTTTACCGGGGAATTTTGACCTAACCATTTCTGTGAACTAAATAAAAACAATCACGCCCTAAGCACTGTCGGACATTTATTCATTTCGCAACAAAACACGGCGTTCCCACTGAGCAGTAATGTTACCAACCGCCATTTGGAGAGCAGCTGCTCTTGCCGAAAGAGCAGTAGAGCACAGAGAGCAGAAAGAAGAGGCGCGGGAAGAGGGGAAGGGGAGGAGGGGAAGGGAAAAGAAAAGGGAAGAGGGGGAAGAGGGAAGGGGTGGTTTTTCATGGAGGTTGTCAGCCCGCCGCATCGCTTGTATTATTCTTGAAATTTTATCAAAATTACGCAATATTTGAAGCAGTTTTGTGTCCTTAACGCCCGGCAAAATGTCGAAGAGAAAGGCCTTGATTGATTCCGACTCAAATGACAGTGACAGCAGCGATTCAGATGTCGAAAAGGTAAAAAAAGGTTTGGCAATGTCAGCCTTAAGGGCTTAGTTCCCTGAGATATACAAGATTTTCTCGTCCCAATGGGCTACACGTATCTGAAATTGATTCCACGTTCAATACCGCGACGAATCGCGGTTAAGCTCTATTTTGGGAACACCGTCGAAAAACTTCTGATTGTTGCTCCGGCAGCATAACCTCAACGCTGGTGTGCATTTGAGTCATGCCTTCCGATCTAGGACGGTTGCTTACGCCTAGGGGAGTTTTGTCACACAACCCTATTCAAGCTGTTAGGATATCTTGTATGATTCTAACATGGACTCGGAAAAATTGACAAAATTTTTCAGATGTCTTAGGTAATCTCGGCCGTCAGTGAAAAGCTATATATGTTCTTTGTTAGGGCATGCTTTGCATGTAACTGTCCCATTTGGAGGTATTGAAGGTTGTGTAATGTTTTCCAGGAACTACTGTCAAGTATCAACAAGAAGAAGCAAAAATTGAATGAAGAGGCTGAGAAAGGTGACAGCAACAATGCCTCTGGTAGTGGTGCAAAAAAAGTGGGAAAAGTCTTCACCGATTCTGACACATCCAGTGGATCTGATGGAGATTGGGATGCAAGAGGGAATAACAAGAAGAAAAAGAAGGCTAAAAACATGAAGCGTGGAGGGAAACGCACAGTCGCACGATCTTCATCTTCCTCATCTTCATCGTCTTCAGACAGTGAAGATGAAAAAAGTGACAAAGGTAAAGTGTCTGAACCAGAAGAAGGGGAGGTGTCTGATTCAGGAGATTCGTCAGATTCCTCTGACATGAGCCAAGAAGAATTCAACGATGGCTATGACGAGAATTTGATGGGAGATGAAGAGGATCAGGCTCGCCTAGCCCAGATGACAGAGAAGGAGCGTGAGCAGGAAATTTACAAGCGTATTGAACAGAGAGAAGTCATGAAAACAAGGTTTGAAATTGAGAAGAAACTCCGCAAAGCTAAGAAGCAAGAAATGAAGAAGAAGAGGGATCATGACAAGAAAAGAGAGTACAAAATTGACCCTAAGGAGCGCAGCAAGGAGAGGAAGAAGACAGTGGAAGAGAACCGAGGCCGAACAGACAACAAGAAAGCTCAAGCCATGGATCTGCTTAAAAAGAGGAGAGAAGAAAGGCTGAAGAGAGAGGAGAAAGAAAGACAGAAGGCGGATGATGAAAAGAAACGCAAAGAGGAAGAGCGTCGTCATGGCAGCGATGACGAAGACAGGCAAGGGGACGGAGACGAGTCAGACGGGAAGTCTGCCGGGGGCGGAAGCTCTCGCACCAAATTAAAAGCTTCAGACATTTACAGCGACGACAGTGGATCCGAAAGTGACAAGAGCGACGGGAAAGCCAGTAGGCGTAGCCATCGCAGCAGCAGCAGCGGTAGTAGTAGCAGTGGTTCGGGCTCAGATTCAGACAGAAGGTAAATGAACACACTCAAAATGGCATTTTAGACTAGTGGTTCTGTTTTATTGATTGTCATCTCTTCTTTATCAGGTCTGTTACCAGCTCTAGATCTAAATCTAAGAAAATTCAGTACATCTCCACAAGAGAGGAATTAAACAAAATAAGATTATCTCGTCATAAAATGGAAAGGTAACTACTGATAGATCTTCTGGAATTTGTTCTCAGTAAACAAGACTCTTATTTTTGGTTCTTTTTTTTCTTTCAGATTTGTCCACTTGCCCTTCTTTAACAGAGTTGTTGAAGGCTGTTTTGTAAGAATAGGGATCGGCAACCACAATGGAAAATCTGTCTACAGAGTGAGTATTTCCAGGATATGTCAAAACTTGCATCTCTAATTTTTTCAAACAATCTTGCCTTCAGCTGGACTTAAGATAAAAAAATAAAAATATATCGGGCATATAAGCTTACGTTTTGGCACAGAACATAGGCCCCCATTTTATCAGCCCCAAAGGGTTGCCATCGCGCCAAACATATTCAAAGCAAATCAGCAAAAGTCCTAAATTATTTCGTGGAATATTAAATGAACACTCCTTTTGCAGGTTGCTGAAGTAAGTGGTGTCTGTGAAACGGCGAAGGTTTATCAATTAGGAAATACCCGTACGAACAAAGGGCTCAGAGTGAGGTGAGAAAACTGCCGTCTTTTTGGCTTGCCCTATGGATTCAGTGCTCTAAAGGGTTTGTTGCGCCTGCAGGCATGGGTCTCAAGAACGGGTGTTCCGATTAGAATTCATCAGTAACCAGGAATTCACGGAGAGCGAATTTCTCAAGTGGAAGGACGCCTGCCTCACTCAGAGCGTCAGTCTTCCTACTGTAGACGACATCGAGAGAAAAACCAAGGACATCCGAGAGGCGATTGTGTACGAATTCAAGGAAGAAGACATAGAAAAGGTGAGTGGCTTTCCTTTAGGGCTTTTTTAAAGGTTATATTTTATTTTATTAAGCTCATTAACCCTCTCTTTGTACCCAGATTGTTCAAGAGAAGAGCCGATTCCAGAACAATACATACAACTATGCTATGAAGAAAACTCAGCTGATGAAAGAAAGAGACATGGCCCAAGCCAAGTAAGTGTGCATCTGGGGACTGTTTTTAAACTGTGTAACCTATTTGAGGAAAATGGATGATCCCTCCCTCGCGTAACCCTTCTCCCCTCACCCTTTGTTGCGAGCGTAATCTTCCTTTAGACCCTCGCGTGGAGTGTACTTAGTTTGTGGACTCTCCTAACCCGCATGATCGTCACGAACACCAGCACAGGGTCAATATGTAAGCATAGTATGGTCAAGTATGTTTTTGTAGTTTCACTTGTGATGTAGAGTGGCAATCAGTAGACCCTGTCACCTCGGTTCAGGCACTCACATCCCCTTATTACATAGATGCATTTCTCTAGATTGGTTGCCTTTCTCAAACACGATTATTTTCCAAAACCGACAATATTTTGCGTAGGTTGGCGTGAAAAGGAGGTCTTCGAATTTACAATTTTTTAGTTTTTCTGAAAGAAAAGTCGCATCCAAATTTTAATACTTATTTTTTTTTAATTTTTAGTCGTAACTTTTCAGAAGTGAGATTAAAACTAGTTATTTTCTTGTAATTTAGTGAGGATTTGCTGAACG
>Ga0058701_10000603_pt1 | contig 24322 bp, 27 predicted proteins | sample AgamicOrMae_FD_97039 | JGI IMG/M metagenome (GOLD analysis project Ga0058701, IMG submission 97039) | Agave microbial communities from Guanajuato, Mexico - Or.Ma.e | ecosystem: Host-associated > Plants > Phyllosphere > Phylloplane/Leaf | place: Guanajuato, Mexico | collected 2012-06-04 | reverse complement strand
TCTCTCTCTCTCTCTCTCTCTCTTCACACTCGAGGGATTTGCAGCTCGCCGCCTGGAGACTGGCGGCAAGAAGGGCGCCCTCAGCTCGGGCGCCATTTGTTTGCCTAACGAGCAGCAGCAAAGAAGAGGCGAGCGAGACTGAGCGGCGCACGAACAACAACAGTCGAACGGCGAAAGGCGCGTGCCAGTTCTGTGCGCTTTCTGTGCGCACTGCACTGTGCAGTCTGCATACAGTAGTCTTCAATGCATACTCTTCAATGCAGACTGCAAGAAGACTGCAAGCAGAGAAGGCGGCTCGCAGTCGCGCGCACAGAAAGCCCGATCATCATCACAGTGCCCAATGACAGCCTATGACGAGCGCCCCCATGCACAAGCGAGCACAATATATCATGATTGCGCGCCTTCTCCTTGGCGCTTTGCTGAGAACTGGCCGCCCCCACTCTGCCATGTCAACACCGCAGACTAGCTCACCAGCGAGAAGAGAAGCGCCCACCAGCAACCAGCAACCAGCGGCCACTAATGAGCTCGGCCGCATATGCCAACCGGCGGCCCTAATTGAGTTTGCCTCCTCGGTGCTCTACTCGCCTTATGCAAGGGAAGGGCCCCCTTCGCCTTTTGCCTTCTCTTCCATTCTTCTGGTCGCCCAACTGGCTTCTTCGCGCGACACTTGCTCGTGCGAGTGCAGCTTCAGCGCTGTCAGAACATGCTAAGGAGGCGCAGGAAGCTCAGTGGACTCGTGCGGGCGGCCGCAATCAGTCGGCGTCCAATTAGTGGCGGTTGACGCGAGGTTGACGCGAGGCAGAGAAGCTGAAAAAGGCGCAAAAAAGGGCAAAAGGGGCCCTCTGACTTGGGTGGTCGCCGCGCCTAAGAGTCAACAAGTCGGGCCGACTTGCAGGCCGACTGAGTGGCTCGCTCGCAGCCAGCCCTTAGGGCCAACTGGTTGCTCGCTCTGAGAACTTTGAGAGAAGCGTTTTAAGCGCATTTTGGAAGCGTGTTGCAAGTGTTGCAAGTGTTGCGCCTTTCGAGACGGCAGAAAAGCCTCAAGTCAAGGGCGCTTTTGGGCGCCTCTTTGGGCCTCTTTTGGGCTCTTCTTCATGACCGTTTTGGGCCCTTCCTTGTCCGCATTTTGGGCTCTCTGTGGAGCCTCAATGGAAGAGCACCAAGAGCGCACCAAGAGCGTGGGAGAAGCGAGAGGCAGTCTGCGATTGCGTAAATGGTGGCCACTTTTGGAGCCAGCGAATTGAATTGGAAATGCGATGCAAATTTGGTCCCCCAGCGTGGCGGTCTGGGCGGCGTTCTGGGCCGCTTGAGTCGGTCGTTCGGGCGGCTTTTGGCTTGGGTTTGGACGAGGGCGAGCTTGGCGGCGGCGAGCCACAAGCAGCGAGCGACAAGGAGCCGCCAGGACAAGGAGGGCCGGCCGGCTGGAGTTGGTGGACGAGAAGGCGCAGGAGAGGAGGCACAGAAGAGGGGAGCCAAAAGAGGGGCCAAAAGAGGAGCCAGGCGAGAAGCGGAATGAGAATGAGAATGAGAATGGGCCGAGAAGAAGAATGAGAATGAGAATGAGAAAAAGGCGAGACGCAGGCGAGTGAAATGCAAATTTTATATATATTATACAGTCGCCTAATTTAGATTCGTCGCTCGCTCGCTCGCTCGCTTGGTGGCTTGGTGGCCGCAGATTGGCGTCCGTGGCTGCTTGTGGGCGGCCCTTTTGCTCGCTGCTGCTTCTGGTTGGCCTTGTTGCAGCAGACTCGTGGCGCTCATCTTGATCCGAGGGAACTGCATTCAGGCCCAAGCTTATTTCTTATTCCAACACGCACCTCCTCCTTCTCCTTCTCTTTCTCTCCCACCAGAGACTGTCTCCGGCCGCCAGCAAGCCAGACGGGCCAGAGTGCAGCCAGAACACTTTTTCCCTCCTCAGTCGCACGCCGAACTGCAACCAATCCGCACCAACTCAGTCCAGAGATTCGCCTTTCGATCTTTGGGTTCAACCTTTTGGGTTAAACTGTTTGGGTTCAACTGGAGACAGTCTCAAGTAGAGATCATTTTAGCGTCTAGTTTGCGCCCAGTTAGTGTCCAGCTTGGCGAGACGAGCCGAAACGGTCGACTTTTGTTGTTTTCGGCGACTTTTGGAAGATTGAAAAGGAGAAAAAATCGAAAAAATTGGATTAATTTGCAAGATTGCAAGAATTTTCAAAGATTTTTGAAGGATTTTTGGAGGATTTTCTTCAGAAAATTCGGCCACCATTTTTGCCAGTTCAAGTTAGGAAATTTGTCCCAAACATTTGCCAAACATTTGCCGCAAACCAAGGCAGATGTTTGGGAGAAAAAGAGCATCAATTTGGCAAGAACAACAAGTCGCAAGTTCGGCCAACAAGTGAGCATCGAGTGGGCGAAAAAAGTTGCTCCAGAAAAAGGCTTGCACCAAAAGGCTGCGAGTGGGCGCAAGGTAAGTGTAAGTGTGGGTCTTGCACAGAAAGTGTGCAAGACTTGCAGACAGTGTGCGGGGCCCAGTTGCGCGCGCCCCAAAGCAGCCACAGACTGTCTGCGGCGGCAAATGAGCACCGCAGACAGTCCGCCGGCCCTGATTTCGTTTGGTCTCTCCAACTGTGGACCCAATCAAATCAAGTCCAATCCAAAGGCGAGAACGAGCAAGTTCAGTGAGTTCTCGGAAGACGAGAACTAACTAGAACTAACTAGAACTAACTAGAACCAACTCGAAGCAACTGGAACTCACTCGAACTCGAGCCAGAAGAAGAGAGAGAGAGCCAGATGTGCCCATTTGGCTCCTCTTCTTCACAGAGCCAAACATGAACAGCACAACAGACAAACAAGTGGCCCCATTTGGCTAGTGGTGGGCAAAAGCGCAATTTCCGGTTGGCGTGTGGAAAAGTGGGCTCTTTTCGTCTTGGGGGCTGGTTGCAGATTGGGAGTGGGAGTGGTTCGTTTGGAGTGCGAGTTTCGTTTCGTTTGTGTTGCTTGGCGGCTGATTTTGGCGCCAACCAACGTTTGTTTGTGTGCGGGATGCTCGTGGGTGGCATGCTTGTCATTTGTGGGCGCTTTCTGGGCTCTCCTCCTTCGCTCCTTTCGAGATGTGGTCTCGCTCGTGCACAACTCTGGCAGCATTGTATACTGTGTGTGCGCTGAGTGCTGATGACAAGCAGTGGAAATTTGCCTCCTTCGTTATTAATTTTCCACGCTAGCCACTGCCTTGCTAGTGGTTGCTGCTAGTCCAAAGCTAAGCAGCAGCCGAAAGCTAAGCAGCAGTCCAAAGCCAAGCAGCGAGTGTCTCTGGCGCGCTGGAGAGCAAGACGATGATCGGGCGCCATTCGAAGCGGCCAAGCAAAGTCTCTGCTTCTTGATCAATATCTGTGCGGTTTTTCATTTGGCAGCAAGTCGAACAAGTGCACTTGCACGCCTTCCTCCCACTTGGCCCGTCGAATCGGATCGCCACTGACGTTCTGTTAACTCAATTTCGGGCCCCCCACGCAGCTCGATGGCAGCTTCGCGCTCCGATGCACAGCGACAGGCGCCCCTTTGCAGCTCGTGCTGTGTGCAGCCTCACAGCAACACACTGGCCCGCATCCTTGGGTTCTCTGGCTGATACGGGCTGATCTGGTGGCCGATGTGGCCGAGATGGCTGAGGTGGCGAGCTCCAGTGCAAGTCTGCTGGCGGCCGACTGTGTGCGGCTAGTCTGCGGCCGGCCGACAAGCCGCGACCAGTCCCCAGCTCGGCCCAGTGGCTCTGGGCGGCCAGACAGACAGACTAAGGCTGAGCCAGAGACACACGCACAAGCACAAGAGCACGCGCCCACACTTGAGCTCGGCCACAGCTGGTGCACTGTGTCCGCGCGCGTGGTGGCCTTGCGTGCACGTGAATCATCATTTCCGGCCCGCAAACAGGCGCCCCAAACACTGATTGTGCGGCCGCGCGCAGCTGCCCCTGCTCGTTAAACTATAATCTCGCTGGGGGGCTCTTTTTTCGCCTCTCTGGCCCCTTTTTCTCTCCCTTTTCAGCTTGCTATTCAGCTTTTCGGCCCCTCCAAGCCGAGCGAGTAGTGGCGCCAAGTGCCGAGTGGTGGGCGGCCATTGCTTGGCTCTGAGCACTAAGCGCTGAACAGTGAGCACTGAGGACTGGGCGCCGCACACACTCTGCGGTGCAACAAGAGGCCGCATTTGCATGGGCTTTTTCTGCAAACCTTGCACACACTGCCAGCACTTGGCACTTGAATGCGCGAGTGTGCACCATTCTCCATTGTGCACTGTGCATTCTTCAGCGCACAGTTTGCAGTGTGCGGCATACAGTCTGCGGCATACAGTCTGCGGCATAGAGTACAGTGTGCAGTGTGCGGCCCCAAGTGGCGCCCTGAGTGCACTTGCCCTAAGCTCGGCCCGCAGCTCTAGGCGATCTGGACGCAGTGGAGGAGGCGCATTAAATTGCGATCCAGCCAGTTTGGCCAGTTTGGCCACTTGGCGCGAGTGTGGCCGTGATTGCGGTCCAGCCTCCGAGCTCAAACTGGGCGCCTTTTTCACTTTTTCACTTTTCAGCTCTCACTTTTCAGCCTCAACTTTTCATCCTTAGCTTTTCAGCCCACAGAAAGAGGAAAAGGCGCCTCCAAACGCCTCCAAATGGCTCCAAATGCCTCAAAGGGGGACGAGCGGCCAGAGTTGGACACGAGCCGCAGACAGTCGCCAATGGGCGGGGGATAATTGCGCGCGGCAACACTTGCGGCCGATCATTTCTGGCCGCTTTTCAGGCCCACTTTTTCCCTCAAAAGTCCAGATTCTCCTCAGCCCCAAATTGGCCCCAGAAGAGCTGAGAAGAGCAGCGCTTTGGGGGCCCCAAAAACAGTCGCCGGGGCAACACGAGACACTGGCTGGCCTGGGCGCTCATTCTGGTCGCTTTTCTTTTCTCCTCGCTTGTTGTTGTTGTTGCTCTTGTTGCCTTGTTGTTCCTCCTCGGGACACTTAATGGCGATCCTTGCGGGCGCCTACGTGACCTCGGCGGCCAGCCCCACCGAGAAGCAGCCCCTCCAAATGGGTCGTCTGTGCGTGGCTGCTTCTAGACTGTGTGTGTGGCGACGCTCAGGCGACGATTGCACTTCCGGTTGGAGCAAACACAAAGAGGAGTTGAAAGACGAGCTTTGGAGGAGAAGAGGTTCCTCTTTTGGGGGCTCTCTTTTGGTAAGAAGAAGAAGAGGGAGGAGCTAGTTTGCGGCTTTGTTTATCTGGAAACTGGTTGTTTTTGTGTGCCAGTTTGCGCCTTTTGGTCCGTGAAATTGGCCCCAAAGAGGAAGAAGTGTGTCTGTTGGTTGGCTGCTTTCAATTGTTCGGCTGGGGGCACTTTGGGCGAGTTGGCGCTAGTTGCCGGAGACAGTGTCTGGCCGAGCAAACACGCGCCGACGTCTCAGACAAACACAGAGAGACAGAGGCACGCTTAGGGGCCGCAAACTGCAGCTCGCAGACTGCAAGTGAACTCGTTGAAATCAAGTGTCATCTGGCCGCTTCTTTGGCGCGCTCGAGGCAGACTCCAAACAGCGGCCAATGTGGTTCCAGTTGATCTGTTTAGCCATTCGCGGAACGGCCGACGAGCAAGACGAGAAGAAGCCTCTTCTTGCGCCGCTCGCAGTTCGCCCACCAGAGCTAAGCCGAGAACTCAGGAGGGGAAATAATCTTGTCGCCAAACGCGCACGTCTGCCGCAAGCAAGCCGCTGGGCGTGGCCAAATCCGGGCCGGGCACGTAGCAGCGGCTTGGAATGGGCCGCAGACAGTGGGTTGTGCTCGACAGTGTGCACCGGCCGCTTGGCGAGCACCATTGTTTTAAACTGGCGCCCCTCCTGCAAGAGGGGCTCCCTCTTCGCCCTCTTCGCCTTCTTGGTGTTCGAGGGCGCCCGTCTGGCTTGCGGTCGGCAACTCGGCGGACAGTCTCGAGGAGCTGGGCGACCACTTGGCTTTGGCGAGCGCGCCGAGAGAGGCATGATAAATGATTATTGCGGTCGCCTGTGGTGGTTTGCCGCCGCAGCGCCACTGCAGTGTTTCTGCATTGCTTGTGCAGTGCGTCTTGTGCGCGGCTATGCTGCGGCTATTCTGTGCCGCTGGCCGCACACAGTCTCTGGTGGGCCCTTTTGGGCCGCGCGCTGCAGACAGACCGGTGCTCTGCACTCTTTGGGGCCGCCTTCTTTTGAGCGGCGTTTCGAGCTCGGCCAAAGTTTTGGGGCGCCACTGCTTCTCCCTCGAGCTGGCCGCCCCGAGCTCGTCCCGAGGCCACTTTTGGGCGGCCAAACGAGCGAGAAGACTCTTGGAGCGCCCAACGGGGGCCCACTTTTTGGCCGCTCTCTTTTGGGGAGGGGCCCAAACGGAAAAAGGGGCCGGCGGCGAAATGTTGCTCGAGTTGGGGAGGCGCAAATTCATGAAAATTGGCTGCCACTTTTAACGCGCGCGGCCAACATTTCGGTGAGTCACGCTCTTTTGGCCCAGCGAGATGCTCAGCACGTCCTCTTCTTTGCCTCCTCCTCCTCCTCTTGCCTTTCCCTCCTTCCTTCTCTGGTCCTGATCAAGCCTCAATGCTCTCTTGCTCTTCGCTCGCCGACCAGCCAACTGAGACCACCAGCCGGGCGAGACGGAACTAGAACAACAGCAACAACAGGGGCAAGAACAGCACCAGAAGCAACTTGGCCAGAGACAAGCCCCAAATGAAAGTGGACGCCGACGAGATTTTTCACAAAATTTCCCCCTCGCCCAATTGGCCGCCGGACTCTGCGGCTTTGGCCCCTCTCTCTCTCTCGTGCCCGTGGGCGCTCTCGGCTGGCCACGGGGGCGCCCCTTAGGTGCGGCAGACTGCAGTGGGCGGCTCGCCAGCACTGCCCGCTGGCAGTGGGCCCAGTTGGCCCAATTGGCCTAATAGACGTCACGTGTGCTGCTCGTTATGCGGACGTGTCGCTCTCTGCGCGTGTTGCTTTCTGCCTCAGCCGCCACTGCACACTGCACACTGCACACTGCACACTGCACACTGCCTCTGCTGCCGAGCACAGTCTGTGCCAGTCTGCCAGTCTGCCCTTAGCTGCGAGCTCTGCAAGCGCCCAAACGGCCGCCCAGTGCAACACGCCCACTGTCTGGGAGCAGTCAATTGAATTAGTCTCATCGGCCGCTGCCAAGGGCCACAAATGGGCCACAACGGAAGCGGAAAGGGTGCCGAGGGGCGACGAAAGCGAGCTGGCTGGGGGCCGTCCAGCCCAGCTGATCGGCCAATCCTCAGCTTCGAGATGGAGTCCAAGCAGAGGCTGAGCTCTGCCCTCCATTGGCTCGCATGTCTGTCTTTGGAAGATGTTCCAGTGGCCAGAAAAGAGGCAGAAAAGAGTCTGAAAAGAGGAGCTAATTTGGAGATTGGCCTGGCAAGTGTTTAAAGGCTGTTTGAAGACTGGCTCGAACTGGGCGCCAATTCGCCCAATTGGAGCCAGTTTCGAGCAAAAAACGGGCGACTTTTTGCGAAACGAGAGCTCGCCTCTTGCAAGTTTCCAACCAGAATAGAGCCCCCAGCGAGAAGGGGGGACAGTCTTCCGCTTTGGAGTCGCTTGCTCATTGACAAATTGGATTAGTGGCAATCCTTTGGGTCCGCCGCTGAGCTGTGCTGCTTCTGCTTGCCGCTCCTTAGCTGCGGCCCATTGCAGCCTCGGGCGGTAGACTAGCGCGCGCCTGCTCACCGCCCGATCAATCTCCGCTCGCTTGTGGGGCCAGAAGAGCCAGAGAAGAGCAGAAAGGAGCCCCAGAGAAAGACCGAAAAGGAGACCTAGTGGAGGGCGAGCTCTGAGAGCAAACGATCAATAATTGATGACGATTTCCGATAATCAGCGGCCTGGCGAGATCAAAATTGCACCCAAGCTCAGGAGGCTGGTCTGAGTTGGGCGAGAGCGCGTCGAGCGAGCTGCGCCGAGACCGCAAACGTCGGCGATGATGGATAAGTGTTAGTGCAGATTTTGGCCGATTGGGACACTTGGCGGCGCGGCCAAGTGTCTCGAAAAGGGCCATTGTTTCGCTCTGTTGGTTTGCTGGCAGTGGCCAGCCAGCTTCCACTTGACTCGCGGCTCGAGCATTGCTTCGGGAACAACACGCAAAAGTCGATTGATGATCATTATTATCTAAGTGGCGCGCGCAACTGTGATTGGCCGCCGCTTAATGATGTTGTTGTTTATTTAAAGCTTTGGCTGGCCAGCTGAGGTCTCGATCAATGGTACTCTTCGGCCACAAAGCCCGGCCCTTAGCTCGCGCGGCCAAGCTCCGCAGCCAAAGCAACGAGCAAACATTCGCTCACTTCCATTAGGCGGGCCAGTTGTCAACTTCCGGCCCTCCTTTGGGGCTCATATTTTGATCTCAAGCTGCGAGGACACTTGGAAACTTGAGCCAGAAAAAGAGCGCAACTTTTCCTCTGCTTTGCTTGCTGGTTGGCGCTCCAAAGGCGCGGCCGCACACAGTCTGCGCCGGGCGACTGTCTCCCCCCCGGCCGGCCGGCGCCCAATGCACGATTATCTCTCGGCGCCAGTCTCCAGCTCGTGCGGCCAGAGACTGTCCAAGAGAGTTGGCCGCCGAGCCAACTTTTGACTTTCACGCCTCTCCAGCGCAGACTTGGCGCGCCCCAATCGCCGCCGCCCGCAGACAACAATTGGCCCTCGTCTGCGGCCCGCTCGGCGCGCCACTCGAGCGCCATCGATCATGCACTTGGCAGGCGTGCCTCAGCCTGTGCGCCACGCTCGCCAAACGGCCCAAGCTCGCCGCTCGCCGCTCGCCGCTAGACTGCCGCCCACTGGAAGGCGCGCTCTTGGAACCCAGTCTTGCCAGGCGGCCTCCTTGCTGCTCGCCAGGCCAGCTCGCCGGCCGGATTTCTCCCAAGCGGCGCAGCAAGAATCTCGCCAACAAGAAGCTCGCCAACGAGAAGCTCGCCAAGGAGAAGCCTGCGAACAAGAAGCTCACCAATGAGAAGAAGCCTCGGCCAAACGAGCGCTGACAATATGAGTTGGCCGCGTGGGCGTGGCCTTGGCTTTAAGTCTTTGGCCGTTTGGGGGGCGGAAGTTTGGGGACAAAGCGGGCGGCTGGCGCGTGTGTGTTAGTCTTGGTGCGAGGCAGTGGCGTGTGCTTGTGTTTGCGTGTGCGAGTGTCTGGCCGGCGGGAGGAAGCGAGGGGCGCCCTTTGGGCCTTTTGGAGGGCCAAACGGCTGGGTCGGAATTCAAAACAGGAGCCAAGAGGAGGCTCAGAATGGATGGCGGTGGAGCTGAGAGTGAGACTGGGAGCTAGAGACTGCAAGCGGCAGACTGGGAGCGGCAGACTGTGGGCGGCCGGCGCATAGCGTATCGCTTATCTCGAGGCACGTGCGCCATTATTTGGGCGCGTGGCGGGCGCCTCTCGAGGCTGGCGTGCAACTGGAGCGGCGGCCACTTTTGTTTCTCGCTGGGCCGCCATAAGTGTTTGGCCGCGCTGGCCAAACAGCCTTCCCAGTGGCCCTCCTAGTGTATGGGCCACACACGATTGCTGTCCCTCTGCTCAGCTCACCCACTTGGCGCCCCTTCGTCCAGTCGAGATTGGCGCCCGCGAGCTGTCGTCTGCTCGGCGGCCCCTCAGAAGCGGCGCCCAGAGGCAGTCTAATGGAGGCAGCATCAGCTCAGCTAATGGTCCGCCTGCACACCGGCCGGAGACTGACACTGGCCTTTGGGGCGCAAGGAGCCACTGGGCAAGGAGCCACTGGGCAAGCGAGCCACTGGGCGCCACTGGCCAGCGTCCACTCGTCGCCCGGAAGTCAAGAAGAAAAATAGGGGTCCGGGCCGCAATTAGTGGCGGTCAATGGGCGCCCTTGGGCGGTCTTGGGCGGCAATGCTTGCACTCGCCGGCCACTGGCTGGTCCTTAGCTGGTCCCTAGCTGCACAGCTAGTCTCTCTCTCTCTCTTGACACCAGCACAAACTCAATGAATGAATGGGGGAGGCGGAAAAAACAGAAGAGACTGGGGCAATAAAAACGCAAATAAAACACACGCAAAGTAGTCGATTTGAGTGTCGCCCAAATGTCACACACACACTCTGCTCGCCTCTAAGTGGCGCCCATCGGACAAAAGTGCCTTTCCCTTTTCCCTTTCCCTTTTCTCTCCTCTTCTCTCCCTCTGGCTCTTCTCTTCTTTCCCTCCTTTGGCCCCATTCTTCTCACTCGCCTAACTCCAATAAAATAATGAAACCCGCCTGTTCACCACCCAATGAGCGCCCGCACTTCTCCCCAAGCATTGCCAAACGGCGGCCACAATGAGCACCCCAGAAAGAAAAAGGCCCAATGAATGATAGGCTGTCGCCAGTTAATAAGCAAAGTAGTGCTTATTATGTGAAATAACGCATAATGGCCAATAAAAATGGTCGCGCCTTACCGTCCGGCTGATTTGCCATTAGATTAACAGCAAGCCGCCAACAAGCGTGTGAAATTAAACGCTACATTATGCCCACTCATTGGCTATTATTTCATTCATCGCTCCCCATTCATTTGGGCGCCCAATTCATTAAATGGCCTCCTCTCTTCCACATCTCAAGCCACTCTTGTCCCGTCTTGTTTCATCACGCACACAAGCTTCCCACTTGCCCAACTGAGCTCAACTCATCCCCAGCTCTTTGGCCCGCCTTTGATCTATAAATAAAAGCCAGCCAGACGACTCGGTGGCAAGACCCACCTATTTGGGGCCCAATCTGCTGAAAAACTTACTTCGAAATCGACTGATCAAAAGGTTGCACCATTTTTCAGCCTGAAAGAGAGTTTAGCACAAGAAACTTGCGGAATCTCATTAGACGTTGGCCAGCTTGCTCTCTGTTGTGGATTTGTTTGGATGTATGGCCCACGGCGATAGTAAAGCGCCTTCGAACCGGTGCTTATCGTGCTCAATTTGGACCATTCTCAGCAGCGTAATCTTGTCCTCTGGAGGGTGAAAAATTAGCCGTAACTGATCAGTTGAAATCAGAGAATGATTTGATGATTAGATCAAACAGAAGGCGCAAAAAAGAGTGAAAAGTGGGAGAAATTTCAGTTCTCGAGCTTCGAAGAGTCCAATTCAAAACTCTACGAGGCATTTCAGCGCCATTTTTGCCTTCCACTCAACTCTATTTTCGCCCCTTCGACCAAATCGAGCTCGGAACGACATCTAGTGGCGCAAATTGAACACTCGCCCTTATCTCTAGACGAACATTGCCAGTTGTTTCTCCTCACTTCTGAGGACTCCGAAGTCATTCTCTCTTCAGCTCTGGGCTATCTCATGTCGAAGTAGAGGGCCTTTTGCACCATAGCTCTGCGATTTCCACATCCTGACTGATGTATCTCTCGAATGAAGACCCTTTCACAAGAGATAGAAACATTATTGTGCCCCATTTGCCCAAACGCGTCTAGTTCACCACCTCAGTTCACCATTCAGACAAACCTTGCCCAAGTTTCGAACGATTTTTTCAATCAATTGTCATCTGAATGTCTCTCACGCATTCCTTGTAACAAATCATCCAACGACTTAATCACTTGATACGAACTTGCAGGATTGAAGCTAATCAAACTCATGCACACTCTTCCCAACCTAAACATTCAGAAAAATCGATAGCATCTTGGTGATTATTACAGCAAAAATATGAAGCTAGCCAACAACTTTCATTGTAAGAGCCCCTTTTCAGATGGACAATGGAGAGAGAATAAAGGAGCTCTATACCTGAGAGCTATATCGACCTAAATTATCTCCGCCACTGATTTAACCTCATTGGTGACTCAAAGTGACGAACCAATCAATTTGCTTGGCAAGGAGTGCCATTCTAGTCATGCATAATCTCATTAGAGTCATTCAAGCCTAGCACAAGAAGCTCAATACAGTGACAATTTCCCTCCTGGAAAACGACGATTGAATGCCACTCATTAGCTGAAACCAGGATCACACTGATGGAACAGCTCAACTTGGAGCTCAATTGAGAGGCAATATGTTTCCTCAATCGAATTGAGCTTGCATGATTGCTCGTTAGATTTCTCGAATCGACACGAAGTAACTCAAACGTTCGGATTAACAGGAAAGGAGAACTTGGGGGAAATTTTGAGATAAAAAATGAGCTCTTCAAGCATCCCTTGTCCATAATCAATAAAAGTTGTGCATAGATACCTGATTATCGGGAGATGAAGATTGTATGTTCGGTTTAGGCTTAACCTTTGGTTAAATCCCGTCGATACCGAAACTGCATCGACGAGTTTCGAGTGTCGTTCTGAGATTGTGATGCAGCCAGTTATCGATGTAAAATATCACTACCTCTGACTTTAGTTTGCTGGACTTTTCCTTGATCCAAATGATCCGAATGATGATCCAAGAGATGTCAACTAAGAAGGATTCAGAATTGGAAGATAGATCAGAATGTTTCATCTTAGAAAGATGAGGAAGACTGGTCGTCCATAGAAACAATGCTGCCTCTTGAACAGACGAAAGCTTAGCTATTTTTGAGTCGAAGTCACAACAGAGTGATGCGATTCAGCAATTTTTTAATCCTCTGCTATTCTAATCATTTGGATTCGCCAGATGGAAGACGCAAGTGTGCTCCAAATTTGTCATAGATATTCAATCGAGATGCTACTTGATCGTATCCAGGAGACGAGAGAATCCAAATTCGATAGAGCTCCGGCTAACTATCTGTACTTGTTGAACAGTCAAAGCACTGCCATTGCTTCTGAACACTGCCAGATCGAAAATTTCTAGCGAGAATTTCTCCGAAGGGTCCTCGTCTGAAAATAGAAAAGATTGACCACATAGAGAAGGATAGCTTTGCCATTCACTGAGGCCACACAGAGCGAGTTGTTTTCTTTTTCAGAACAAATCAGATTGAAGCTCTATGATCTCATCCAATTTGTCTCGGATTGATGCATTTCTCCTGGCTGATCGAGCTTATGATCTCTTGAACTCTTGAATCATTGCAGCTAGTGATCGGTGATTTCAATGTTTCGATTTCTCAATAGAAATGCAACAAAAAGCAATCGCTTGTCTCCGAGAGTTGTTGCAAAACTGTTGGACCGGAATCCCATTTGCCTGATAACCGAGCTAGTTGGCGCCCCTAGTCTGTAATTGCTTTCACCTGAGCTTGCGACAGAATGGGACAAGTGCGAATTGTTCCATTTTCTCACCGGAATCTCGTCATAATTATTCATAGAGCGCCGTTGATTGCCACATGAGTTGCTTTCACTAAATGGCTCTCTGTGAATCAATACGGACGATTCCAGGCGCAACGTGATGAAATTAACCAAAGCTGATTAATATGCGGCGTCTGTCCGTGCTCAGGATGACTATAAAAGCAGTTTGGCGTCCAACAATCTGATCAAAGTAGAGCTGAGAAGGAAAAGAGAATTCGAGGAGGAAGAAAAGGTTCGAAATTTCAGTTATTCTCCGAGCAAAGATCAAATATTTCACACACATTTAGTCGGCCTAGCATCATGGTGCCACAGTCGAGGAATAAGCAGTTGCGCTCGACTTTCTTGGTCGCTTTGTTCATGGTGGCCATTTTGTATCCAGGCCCATCCAGTGGTTGTGCCGACCCCACAGCCATGGAACAGGCAGTGAGAACAAGAGTGAGACAGTTCCTGGACATGTACCCAAGCATCTACAATGACATCTTGCAGGGCCGTTTAGTTCCAACAAACCAGAGGGGCAATGCGCCCTTCCAACAGGGCGGCCTTTTACCGAACCAACAGGGTGGCCTTCTGCCCAATCAACAGGGTGGCCTGTTGCCTAACCAGCAGGGCGGCTTTCAGCAGCCCTTCCAACAGGGAGGCTTCAATCAGCAACCATTCGTGCAACCAGGCTTCGTGCCAGGCCAGCAGCAGCAGCCCATCATCAATCCACAGCAGCCAGTTGGTTGAGGAGCATTGATTGCATTCGATCGCTTCAATCGAAAGCTAGACGAAGTGGAGAATCTTGTTGCGAATTTAGTCGATAACTAAAATTCGGTGGTATGGTTTGTGATTATGTGAATAAACAACAACCAAGTAGCTTTCTTACTCATCCCTCTTTGTCAAGCTAGCATTGAGAGTTTCATATTTTGTACGATCGAAAAGCAATGCACCCATTCAATTTGGCGACAGATTTTTCATTTGCATTGATGGCCAATCATACGATCGACTTGAAATATTCGCAATCTCATAGATTTGTCCATCGATCGGAGGTTCAACCTTCTTGTGGGGCTCTTAACCATCCGAGATAGCCACTCTTGTCCAAGCATAGCAGTTCGCTTAGGAGTAGGCACTGTCGATTTCGTACACGCAAAATGTGGTCGCACAAGTCGGACAGCTCTTACATCGAACAGTGTAAAACTGGGAGCGCAGAAGGCCATTTGTGCGCACTGGCACACAGAGAAATGGCAGGGGGGCGAGTTGGAGGAGGCGGTTGGAGTGCGATTCGTCTGCCCCTGTGTGCGAGATGCTTGCCATGGCAGTTTCGGACACTGGAGGCAAGAAGCGCCCGTTCGGAGGAGCTGAAGGAGCAGGAGGAGGAGGCGCACAGCAGTAGGCGACACGTACGCGGCAGTGCTACGGCTGTGCTTTTGTACACGGACTTGTTTACAACTTTGTGCTTTTGTACAAAACGTTAACCACCTAAGGGAAAGCGTCCCTCCGTGTCCGGGCTTCCTCTCTCGCTTTTGCCCAGAGATTGCCACTGGAAATTCTAACGACTTTTCTCGAATTCCTTCGACGCGCGCCTGCGCTTATGTAAATGGTCGCCGGAGCTTTTGTCCATCTTCTTTGTTGATGCCCACCACTGAAATACCCTGATCCCTTGTGTGCGCTTTTGTAGCTCCTGTCGCAGCAATGCGCTTTTGTATGAGATGAAACAGCGAAGTTGTTGTTGTTGTTGTTCTCGTTTCTCACTGCTATTCGCTATGCACTGCCAAAGGCTGACTTTGTTGTTGTTGTTGTCGCTGCTGCTGCTGCTGCTGTTGCCTCTTTAAAGCCCAGTTCTGATGGGCACCAAATGCAGCGCAGAAGGCAGCAGTTAACTCACGGCGCAGCCGCCAGCCACTTGCAATTCTCTTGTGTGATCGTTTTCTATGCTTTCTTTTTGCTCGCAAGATGGAATTCACTCTGCTGCCTCGGCTCTTTCTTGCTCCCTGGTCTTTGTCTATCTCTCTCTCTCTCTCCGTCGTATCTCCCTCACCAACAAAACAAAATCTGATTTCTTCCCTCTGAAACCTTACGAACCCCTCATCACCCAGTATAAGAAGACCAACAATCGACATCCTTTTGAGGAATCAATATAACTACCAGCCATCTTCAGTAAAACGACGCGAAAGAAAACTATTCTGATCTTATTGCAACTTACGACATACAGTTGTAATAATATCAATACTAGCATCAGTCCTGTTCAACCTTATTTCTGAGATATTGATGAGGATTTCCACCAACATCAGCGAGTTTTCCTATTGTCCAATGCGCTTGTGTTATAACAGGAGTAGCAAACGAGAACGACGAGTGTCTTAGATACCGAAGATCAAAATTTACCTTAGAGCAATCGTTGGTTGGCATTGGTCTCTGTTGGAGCATTGGAACAAACTCCACAGGCCATTGTTAAGCTAATTCGAGAGGCCAAAGCAAGAGCATCACAAGTTCAAAAACAAAAGAAACCAGGAGTGAGACAGCAAAAGAAGCAAAAGGGGACTCATGGTCGAGCTATTATCCTCAAATAAAGACCATCAACAGAGGCCGACTCCATCTCAATCCAAGAAAATCTCAGGACGTCAGCCAGGAGACTAAGAATACCAACAAACGATTCTCAACATTTACCAACTGTCGATATTTCAAACGCTCATTATCCACAATTATTATTATATTATTGATAACAATATTATTACCATGCTCTTACTCCTTCTATTGATTGAAAACTTGCTTAACTCCACTGCAATGATTTTATAAAAGCAATTCTTTCTCAAGGTTAAGATGCCAATGCTTGGTGTGCGATAGTCTTAAGTTTTGATATACATTGATCATCAATTATATTATTAACTTGAACTATTCAGAATTTGATAAATTTATCTATTGATTCCCCAAGTAGAAGCGAGAAGGTATTCATGCATGCCAGAAGTCTTCTTCATATTAATTATCTGGGAGCACATGCAACTGGAGTAAGGCATCTCGATCATATCGATGGTATACTTATAGTGATCTATTTTATCCTCTCCATTGATTTCTTCATTAAGAAACCAACTCAACAATTGTAACTATTGGTGAATGAACAAATGTGACCAAAGCATATCTTACCACAGACCATAAACAAAGGCAAGCGGACATTTATTGATCATTTATTGTGACGGACAATCAGGTGTTCAGCCTAAATTTGGGTCAAACTTTATATTCTCAGAACAACAATTTTGGTATTAAACGAAGCAATCAATCATGCCTATGATCCAAAGCAGTGTGCCGAGGCTGGTCCCTCAGGCTCCAAATGGTAGACAAAATCGTCGTAGACGCCGTCGGTATTCAGGTGGCCAACATCACTTCGTTCAACAAGCAGCAAATCATCATCATACTGATAACCACCAACGCCACCACAACCAACAATACCACCAAAACCTCCAAAAAATACCACCATCAACAACAACCAAGCTACACTCAAACAATATCAGTAACATTGATAGCAATACCACCTTCAGCGCTCAATATGCTAACCTAACTAGTCAGGTGTTGGCAGGTGATGGTGATTTGCAAGGATTGACTAGAGCGAAAAATCATTCATTTGAGCCGTTATCTCAAGATTCGATCGATGAGCTCAATCTAAGCACAAACTTGATGATAAGTCATGCTGCAGCTGAAGAGGAACTCGTTTTTGGACGCGGGGCTAGGCTCCAATCCGATGCATCAACTCTTGAAGGACAATCTGGACTAACTGAGATGACTGTTGATGTTGGCAATCATGAAGATCTGACTGCTAGTAGCTGCCAGAGCGAGGGCAACTCGCCTGATAGCAGCATCAACAAGGGCTCACACTCATCATCTTCGGGTTGCTTCTTGGATGATGGTGGGGTCTCAGCAAACAGCGCTCTAAGCAGTGTTGTGGTCTCTAACAAAGGGGCCACTTCATCATCCGACAGCAAACGCAAGCTGAAAAAGGACTCCTGGGACGAACGAGATGATTCAAGGGACGAAGTCGGTTTACATCTAAAGAGATGCGGCACAAACACTAGTCAGAACGATAATGATGTAGAGCAACAACTGATGATTGCCGCTTCCGACAGTAAGTTGCCATTGCAAGGTAAGAGTAAGAACGTCAAGTCGCACAATAATCAAATCAAGGGCAACAATAAGTTGAAAGCAAACAAAGAAAGATTCAATTCCAACGATGCTAGACAGCAAAAGGAACCAGAGCAACGCAATGCAGATGACGATGGAGGAATAGAATGTCTTAAACACGAGAACGAGCAGCTTCCTGATTACGGTTTGTCCAAAAGTGGCGATTCAATCTGTATCAACAATTTCAGTGACGTATATGAGCTGACTGACAAAGTTTTGGGTGAGGGTTCCAGTGCTTGCGTCTATGAGGGCTTGAACAAGTTCACTGGGCAACGTGTCGCTGTCAAGATAATCAAGAAACGACACGGTTTGCGTAGATCACGGGTATTTCGTGAGATTGAAATGTTCTATCATTGCCAAAAGCACACCAACATCATTCAACTTCTTGAATATTTCGAAGAAACTGACAGATTCTATCTGGTCTTTGAAAAGGCTGAGGGTGGTCCCTTGTTGGCGCACATACAAAAGAGAGTCCATTTCACCGAGAATGAAGCTGCACAAATTGTGAAAAATTTGGCTGAAGCTCTGAAGTATCTCCATCAACGTGGAATAGCACATCGCGACTTGAAACCAGAGAACATCCTTTGTCACTCGGAGAACCAATTGTGTCCAGTTAAAATTTGTGATTTTGACCTTGGATCTGGTGTTATCTTCAGCCACTCATCCTCACCGGTTTCAACGCCAGAACTTTTGACACCAGTTGGTTCGGCCGAATTCATGGCACCCGAATTGGTAGACGCACTCAAGGGCGAGGCAACTTCGTATGACAAACGGTGTGACTTGTGGAGTCTTGGCGTAATCATCTACATCTTGCTATGTGGTTATCCGCCATTCTATGGTTGCTGTGGCTCTGACTGCGGCTGGGAAAGGGGAGAATTTTGCGAATCTTGTCAGGATCAACTATTCGTCAGTATTCAAGATGGAATTTACGACTTCCCTGAACGTGAATGGTCAGGCGTGAGCAACGAGGCTAAGGATTTGATTCGTCATCTGTTGGTCAAGGATGCAAGCCAGCGCTATACTGCTGAGATGGTACTCAATCATCCATGGGTCGAATACGGTGGACCTAGATGGACTAGCTTCCTGGAGACTCCAAGCGTTATACGCAGAAACAACAGTGCCAAAGATCTGGCCACATTTGCTGAGAATGCAAACTATGTCAAGCGTCTAGTGTTGCAGCATGAGACGAGCTCCAATCGCATCAACGAAAGCGACACCTCATTCGATTTGGAATGAAAGCAGCAACCTAAGCCATAATAACCATATTCATATGGAACGGCTGATCGTGTAACAAGACTATTCAATAAATACTGGAATTCCGCATTGGGATTGATCTTTATTTTCGGCTTATCTGACTGGACTCTTACTCATATATACTTATACTGTTTGCGGCTGAGTTTGGAATATCTATGCATAAATTCTGCCTCCAATGTCCTCTATAACCCATTTGAAAGGCTTCAGCATGTCATCGTCACTGACGGCAGACACGGGATATAAGGCCCAGTTATGTGTTTTGATAGCGGCTAGATTCAGAGCATCTTCTATCCTTTCACTATCTAAGGCGCCCGGTAGATCCTGTTTGTTGGCGAGAACAAGAAGCGATGCACCAGCTAATCTCTCCTCTTTCAATAAATCATGCAACTCGTCTCTACAGATCTCAAGTTTGCTCAAATCAGCGCAATCAACGACCCACACGAGACCATCGGTAGATTCGAAGTAATTTTTCCAGTATGATCTGAGCGATTTCTGACCACCGACATCCCAGATGTTTAATGTGTAAGGGTCATATCGGAACGTGCTTATCTTGAAACCTAGGGTGGGGGCGACCGAGCTGATATCCTCACCATTCAACCTCTTGATTATGGTAGTTTTGCCTGCATTGTCAAGACCCCTATCGAGTTATTGATTAAGAGAGTTGGTTAGTTAGGGGTTAGTACTTTTAGTTATGGAAATGACAGTCGTGGGAGGTTCTATTTAAACACTTACAAGACCAATATGCGCATTTGCTTCTCCTCCCGCCTCACTTTTCTTAGGATCTTGTGAAGAACCATCCTCCTAGAGCGTTGATACAGGTGAACCCTGCTTCCATAGCCTTCAGGCCAACGGGCGAGGAAGAGATTGTGACGCCGGAGAAGTCTTGACAACTTGAGACTAGTAGTTGACTTGTTGTCAGTGTGACAAGAATTTGTTGCTGATCTTGAAGGCGAAAACTTGGACCCAAACACTTATTCCCGCTATTGAGGATACGAAGTGTCAGATTCAGCCTGAATGGCGTGCTCCGGCGTGCAAAGATTCGCGCGCTATCACACGAGGAATCTACATGCGGGACCCTGTGTTATTATCAGCTCTTTGATGAACATTACAAACAATCTATTGATCCCTCCTATCAATTCTAAGCTTCGGTAATTATAATCCAATTGAGAACTCAACTAAACATTTCAGGATGGCTGAAACAGATAGACTGACAACCCTGTATCAATGGTCAGAGGCAATGACAGCTGCAGGAGACAGCGTCAAGGAAAAGGTGAGTTTCCACGAATTGAAGTAATATGTGATGTTTACTCTTAGTTCGTTAAATGCATCCGATACTAACGCAATAATACTTAAACAAACAGCACGAGGACGACTACAAGAAGATAATTGATTATGTAAAAACATCTGAGAATCCGAAGGAACGTATATTGGCCGCTCAGCAGATAGCCAGATTCTACAAATATTTCCCAGAGCACCAAGATACAGCATTTGATTCAATTGTAGATCTATGTGAATCGCCTGATGTAGATGTTAGAAAACATGCAACTATGGTTATGATATCCATATGCCGTGGATCGAAGCAGGTTGTCTCCAAAGCGGCCGACATACTGATCCAATTGTATCAAACCAATCAACCGTCTGAGGTCAACTTGATCACCCAATCGCTAACAACTCTATTAGACCTAAATATTGTTGAGTTTCTCAAGAGTTTCTTTGCAAACTTCGAGGATGGAAGCGAATTGGTTCGCGAGAGGGCACTAAGATTTCTCACCAATTCTATCGCTCACGTCAGTGAAAGTCAGATGACACGAGAAATAGAGGAGCATCTACTTAATTATACAAAGAAAGCGATGCAAGATGTGAACAAGGAAGAATTCATTTCGTTTATAAAAATCCTCAACAAATTGAAGATATCTAAAACCACCGTCGGACAGGCTACGCTAGTTTCCACCATAAAGGCGCAAGCTGATCTGGATAAAGATTTCAATCCAAGCGACAATGACTCTTTGGATAAGTTTCTGCTTTGTGCCAAGCAGACTCAGCCGTTTCTATCAATTTACAATCGATCCTCCGAATACATAAACTACATATGTCTAAAAGTTTTGCCATATCTCAAGGAGCTAACTACCAATGGAACAGATTTGGTGGTGCTCCAAGTATTAGCTGAAATGTCACCACATATCATATTAGACGATGTACCGGATCTGATAAATTTAGATGAATGTCACAAGAATGTCTATTCAAAACTCATGGAGTATCTACCGATGCCCGATCTAGTATCTGAAACGGCACCTGTATCTGTTCCGGTAGAGAAAAAGGAGGCCGAGCCAGCAGAGACCACTGAAGAGAAGAAGGATGGGGAGAATGGCTCGACTGAGGCTAGTACAGCCCCCGCTGACAACAACAATAAGTCGACACAGGAAACTGATTTTCAATTCACACATATCGAATATCTTATGTATACCTTGATGCAGCTGAGCCGTCTCAAGCCAGAGCTTTACACCGAATCTATGCAGGCTGATTCTAGGAAAAAACTACAGCACTTATCAAACGGATGCAAGAAATACACTGACGCCTTGGAACAGCAGCTGAAAGGTGGTTCAAAGGGTCAGGATCTGAGAGGGGTTGCTCTGAGAACGACAAAGAATATTTCAGCCATGATAATAGGTTTGTTCAGGCGGCCAGCGGATTTCAAAGTTGTAACAGCTATCATTTTATCTTGTAAGCCAATTGCCGTTCAACCTAGTCAGCAAACAATAGCGAAGAAACAGCCACAACAGCAGCAGCAACAGCGGCAACAGCAGCAGCCCCAAAAGGACCATAGAACAAACAAGAGGCCGCATCAGCATCATGATCAAGGGTTCAACAATAGGAAGCGATTTAGGAATTTCAATAGGAGATGATTGCATCTTTAAACATGAGGTGGCGCTCGTAAGAGGAGAAGTCAAATCACTTTGAGTGGTGCTTATGTAGGCTCGGAGGATGATGAGTCCTCCTATTCAGACAATGGAGATTGGCAGGAGATAACTCATCCTCAATGGTAATTTAAATGACACTTGACGCTACTATGGGCATCATATTTTCTTTAATGCTCGAGAGCCTCATGAAAAGCCGACGAAAGATAATTCACAAGAGAAAACCTTGCTAGGCCGACCAGTTTCAGCGCCATCACAAAACCACGGCTACCACCAGCACACAATGATCATCATCACCATCATCTTCACCACAATCATTATGATCATCATTATCATTTGAGTAAATAACAGAATATTGGAATAGTGAACCAAGGCGTCGAGTTGAACTCTATCATTGAGCACGCGAGAGGGATGCTTCAAAGGTTGGATCGCCGCCTTCAACTGCTCGGCGTACAGAATCTTCAAGGATCCTGTTCGTTGGAGATTTTTTTCCTCTTCTCCTCATTCTCATTGACCAAAAATATCAACATGTCCCCTCGCGCATCATTAGCCGATAATGAAGTGAAGCTTCTCCAAATGAAACATAAACCCCCGAGTTTGCGTCAATTAGTGAAAAAGATGATCTTAAGCAAATGGAAAGCTGTTCATTCTTTATCGATTGAAAGTAATCTCTTTGGCGGCGGCCGCTTTTTTGGCCGACTGTCTAGGGTCTGTTTCTTTCGCCCTCTGCCCGTGTGTCTAAAAGCTATTTTTTTTGACTGGCAAATCGGTCACTCTTGTTCTCGGCGCAGTGTCGCTTTCAATGTCGAGTGGCGGGAATCAGTCAACGGCGGCAAACTTTTGATGTTGTCATCACCATGGAGAGCTTCTGAGATGCAGAGAAGAGGCGACGAAATTAGAATTTATCCTCTTCGAGAGTAGGCTCATTGTGTTGATCATTTGTGCATTTAAGTCTGTCTTTTCTCTCTCTCTCTCTCTGTTTCTAGCTCTCTCTCTCTCTCTCTCTCTCTCTAGCTCTAGCTCTGTCCCTTGTGGTTGGGTAAATGATAAGCATTAGTGTGAGCAGAATGCGTCGCCAGTTTGCGGAGTGCATTCTGTCTTGCGCTGATGGATTGCAGTGATGCTGCCTTCTGGTAGCTCAGCTCACTTGAGACTAGCACAAGCGCCATTTGCCTCTCGGGCATCTCAAGCATCTCAATTAAACTCCTACTCTGCTCCCTCTTTCTGCCGTTTGCTTTGCCTCCTCGACGAAGCAAGAAACACAAGCAGGAGCATAATCAAAATCAGCAGCAAGTGCCGAGCTGTTCGACAGCTTGTTTAGCTCGTCTTGCTGGTCTCTTCTTGGTGGTGGTGGTGGCGCGGGCCGAAGGTCGACGGTGGCGGCGAGGAGGAGGAGAAGTAGCAGAGCTCGAGGTGGATGCGAATCAATCAAGTGAGCGAGAGAACAAGACTGCAGCAGCAGAGTGGGCAGAGTGGATATCTGGCGAGCAGTGATGAGGGAGCGCCAGTGAGAGTCGTTATCGAGCTAATTCTGTCATTTGACTCTGCCAATGACGCGCCATGAATTCTTCTGAGAACATTTTGCCTTTCTGGCAGCTCTTCTTGTGTGCCTCGACACAGAGTCAAACTCGAGCTGAGTCGTTGGGCCAAGTGAGTGGGCTCAGCTGGTACTGTCTTACTAGCAGAGATTCACTCTTTCAGGCAGTCGCTCACTCACTCACTCACTCACTCACTCACTCAGTCATTCATTCTTGCCAGTCATCGGGACTGCCTTCAGCACCTCTTTGCTGCAGGTCGGAACTTTTGTCGCCGACAAATTGACGCTTGACAAATTGGCGCAGTAACGCGCCAGCTTGACAGCGCAGCACACAAATTGAGTTCACATGAGCTCTGCAGTGTGCCGGCGCTTCCAGTCGAGAGAGGTTGTTCAATGATGAGTCATGAGAGAGAGAGAGAGAGAGAGAGGTTTCAGCTGGAGCTTGGCAGCGAGCTGGAGTCTTAGCTTTTTAGCCTGAGTGTGCTTAGCCTTAGATGAGGTGAGCCAGCCGGGAGGTTTTATAAGATTTGGCCAGAGCAGCTTCTTCATTGCAGCATCAGGAACAAGAGTGGCGCCTGATAACAAGCTCGCCTGTTATTCAGCCTGCGCTTATGGCTGCTTGTTGCCTCCGACAAGGAGCCATAAGAGTGCGCTCACTTGGGGCTTGTTTTGTGGACCTTTGGTGGGCCCTTTGGAGGAGAAAAGGAAGCGCACGAACGGCGGGAAACTGGATGGAAGAGAGAGAGACTATATTCATTGGTGGCTGCAGCTTGGGGGCTGGAAAGGCAGGCAGAGAGAGACTGTGGAGGTGGAGGAGCAGTGGCGGCGGATAATGAGCCTGAGCTGAGGGAGGAGAAGAGTTCACGCGATACAGGCGGCAGATATTCCCCTCAGAGAGAGGCTGAGTTTGCTTGCTCGCTCGCTCCAGATGGAGTTCTGTGATGTTTTTCTTCTTTTTCTTCTTCTTCTTTTTATTTTCATTTCCAGTCGCCATTTCATTCTGGCCGCCCGGCTGCCTCCACTCTTGCGCCTGATCTGCACTCCAAGATAAGAAATTGCCGCAGAGTCTTGGCCTGGCCAGCCCACTGGCAGCGTGCGGCTACTTTTCCCAAGCTCCTTAGCCTCCTCTGGCCCGCAGCTCCAACCAAACACACTCCAGGCCGCCCTATAGGAAGCCCAGCGTTTCGGTCTGGCGCTCGATCGAGCGCCGCCAGCTGAGCGTCCGAGAGCGAAAAGTGGCTGCCCGTCGGCGCCACTTTCCTTTCTCCATCTGGAACACAATCTCGCGCAAACAAATGGCCCCGCTCGGCACAC
>Ga0058701_10000602_pt1 | contig 24326 bp, 19 predicted proteins | sample AgamicOrMae_FD_97039 | JGI IMG/M metagenome (GOLD analysis project Ga0058701, IMG submission 97039) | Agave microbial communities from Guanajuato, Mexico - Or.Ma.e | ecosystem: Host-associated > Plants > Phyllosphere > Phylloplane/Leaf | place: Guanajuato, Mexico | collected 2012-06-04 | reverse complement strand
TCTCCTTTTACCTTTGGAACTCTTGGTCCAGAGGACCCCGCGTCCCCCCCTAGGGGGGGACGCAGCAAAAAGTGGGGGGACGTGTCCCCCCCGTCCCTATAGGCTCCTACGCCCATGACATGAGGGAAAACCCACTTTTACAGAGGATTTATAATTTACCTATAAAGCTGATAATTCACGACTGCCTTGGATTGTTCAGGACGAATATTAGAGAGAAAAATGGGACTTCTTAGCGTAAAAGGTATTCATTTATTCCCATTTTGTCTAGAAGTGGGCCGACTTTTCGATGCAGCCATTCTCCTGCGGCAACTCAATAAACTCATTAGAGACGTCTCTGGGCGAGACCAGCGAACACCCAAACTCTTACTCGTAAATCAAATTTCTCTCTGTGAGGTTTTCTTTAAATATTTGTTGATAAATGTGACGCAGTAGCACGGGGTAGTTTGAAGGGGCGAGGCCACATCTCTTCAAAAAAGGCCGGAATACATTAAAGAGCCAACACCTGTGGATCGACCCTAATGAAAACCGGGGGGAGGTGCTCAGAACACTTAATAAATAATGTAAATTATCATAATTACTTACGGACAGTCAAAATATTTGGTGAATCAAAAAGGAAGGTATGGACATTATGGACCCTCTTACCTGAAACAAGAAATAAAAAGAATTATTAATAAGTATCCAACTACGTTTTTATCGTATTTTCCAAAACTTCATCACACAGCATGTCCATGGCGGTTTTTGCAATAACCCTATGTGCATAAGAACTTGTGTTTTTGGCGCTACAAGCGAAAAAGAATAAAATATAGCTCTTTTTATACGGTTATGGCAATCTTGGGAAGAACCGAAGCGCATCGTCCTAGGCAGAATCAAAACTATCAAAAAATACATGCTTATTGAAGAGAAAACCCTAACAGGAAGAAACGTCTCGATACAATGGGATCCAGATTTTGGCTGCCGCACACAGATTTCTCCTAAACAGCACTTGACCTGTTGAAATAGGCACACTTCAAGACACAGTGCGTAAATATATCTTCACATTTTTCCTCTTATAGAGACGTCAAATAGCCGCAAGGAATCCGGAAATTACTATGCAAGTCAATTTTCGCAAAACTGTTTGTTGACAGAAAAATGCATCTAATTTGATGTAGGCCCGTGACTTTGGGGTAGGGGGGGGGTACGTAGGCCAAACATGTAATGCCCTTGGCATCTATAGTAATGAGTTTGCAGGGGCAGGGGCAAGGGGATCGGGTCACGCTATGTGCAGTCCACACGTGCTTGCTGACCACCAAAGACTCGAGCTGAAAATCTGCGAATGAAAACTCGCGATGCTGGCATTCTTTTAGCTCGAGTACCAAGTTCAAGGCTTCTTAAATGCGCAACACCCTGTGCCACAGCAATGCGGCTGAGACCGAAGTGAACAATCGCGAAAATGTTAATCAACGGCAGTAAGAGTGAGGATACCTTTAACGCAATGAGGCCTTATACCTGATTTTGGAGGAGATTGGGCTAGAAAAGGGTAGTTCAAATAAAGACTCTTAGAAAAAAAAGTATGGTAGGTCTACGATTCTTGATGACTAAAGCAAGGTTGAGAGATGCCGAGTTCGTCACTTCATTACTCTCCGGAAAATGTGGTGGTGAGCGCTGAAAGACGCGACAGCCTTGTGCTAAGGTAATAAGCCGTAGGGTTGGAAAGATACGACGCACTTCGTGCATGGAGTTCATCACTTCGTCCGCTATTCTTCATCTCTGGAAAAGGTGACAGCAATAACGTTCATAGCGTCGAAAGGCGAAAGATTCATTGCTTTGTTTCGGCTGAGCGCAAAGGAAGATTTCTGGCTTCGAGTTTTCAGGATTCTCTTGTTCTGTCCAGGTCCACAAGGCCGCTATGAGGCAACACGTAATAAAACTTTTACGGCCCGCTTCGAAGAAAAAATCGCTTTTGAAGTGACGCAATGGCCGACAAACTCCTTCCACCGCCGAAAATATCTTTCAAAGTGACCAGTCGCATTTTAGTGCCTCCGACTCTATCAATTTGTAACTAATCGTCTTGAATAGGTTTGTGTGTGTTAGCCACGCTTAAAGATACTTCCCAAGCGCGCGCTTTCTTACAGGATTACACTCGAAATTTTCCGGAACGGTGTGTCTAGCCCTGTTCACAGTGCCTTCTATTTCTAAACTCAGTCTGAAAATTCACGGATCCTACCGACAAATTATTGAGCCCATACACAATGTATCTCCAAGATTAAAATATTAGGTTAATTTTCACTTTTTTTCCAGAGGGTGATAACACTGGTGAGGTACGTGACAGTAACTTAGCCGCTTTGGACTTTTGTTCTGGAGCGGCCATGTGGAAAATAGCGTGGTGCCCCACCAAATAGAATATTGTTTCGTAGGTGGTGCGGAAACGTCTTCATATACGAGAGCCGCAACAAAGCGCAAAATATAACACACTCCCGTTCAAAAGTATTACTTTCCAGAGCGCTACGGCAGCAGAAGCACTGATCAGAATAATTCACAAACAACCCGTAGTTACAACCGCCGAGAAGTGTTCAGCTCCTCGTTGCCTTTGGGGCACAAGATGGCACATTCTAAAACTGTATTTCACAGCCTAACTACTCGGTTGATTAATAAGGTTCTTGCGAGAACTTTTCTTTTTAATGCACACTACTCCTTTAGAGATGATCTTTAACCCTGTGATTTTTAACCTGCGCACACACTGTTCCGATTAAAAGGACTGTAACCTAGACAGAAAAATGGGCGATTTTATCTTTTATCAACCTTTGAAGTCCTTATTGACATCTTCACATCATTTTACCTGACGAGACACGTTACTCACTTCTAAACAAGTACCTTTTTGATGAACTTATCACGTCGGGACGAAAAATGACTCACTTCGTCCGTAAGACACGCAATTAGCTTTTGGCTTAAAATTTTCCAGTCGAATGGGGCTTGGGCGCCTTCCAGAGTAAATGAGTGTATGACCGACAGTTCAATTTTCACGGCTACAACCACTTCGTAAAACTCTATTCGAATGGGTCTTCTGTTGCTCGACGTACCCTAGATCAAGTACTGGGTCCGTAAGAGTATCCTAAACCTTAATCGACAATCGGTAAAGCAATAAGGCACTTCAAAAAAGATAAATTACAAAAAAAGACTACTTCGTTACAGCCCAAAGTAATTGGAGTGAAATTAAGCTTAAGTGAAATTGAAAGGATTTTTTGTATTAAAATACGCAATTTTAAGCTATGGGAAATGCCTAAATTATTAAATTTCAGATTTCTAGAGGGGAGATATTTTTTAAATTATGACAATTCTGAATTGAAAAGATCCACTAAAATAAACTTTTCTGTTTCCGAATGGCATCGCTGGGCGGTAGTGGGTTAATTTTGTTTACGTAGCCTTCTGATTTCAAAAGCAATAACTAGTGAGTGAAATTCAGCAAACGTAAATTTTCGCTGATTCAAGGAACAAGCACCAAAAGGTATACACTTGCTGATTCAAGGAAAAATCAGCAGAACGGCGACGAGGGGTGCAAAAACAGCACTTTTTTCGCGGCACGAAGCTGGAGCCAAGTTCAATGACGGCACCAGCGAGGAAGAGCGAACCTGTGGTGCGTGGGTTTGGTGTGGCGACTCCTACATGAGGTCGGTGTCCACTTGGACGCCTCAGAGGCGCAGAGAGGCCTCCGCTCCAGCGGGAAACTAGGTTGGACCAGCGCGTCGCACCTCGGCGGTTGAGGCGCGGCCGCGTCTGCCCAGTGCGGGACGGGACGGGATGCCCGTGTTGGCGGACGCAGACAGGTAGGCAGATTCAGGGTCAAGGAAGGCATACTGTGCACACTCACGGGGAAATCTCTCTGCGTGAGGTGATTGGAATATGGATTCGGGAACTGGTCTCTTTTATTCTAGACGCGAAATGGCGACGTGCGTAACGCGTTATGAAAATTTGGTTTTACATAATTTCTGAAAATCTTCAAACAACGGTTGAGATCTTGAGGTTTGTCATAATCAGTCCCAGTCTTCAAGTTATAGGGTATACATCCACATTGGAGACTTACGTTTTCTGCCTCCTGTATGTTCCACCATGGTCCTCACAAGTTAAGGACCAAAACTGCTTAAACTGAGTTGATCCACAGTGGGTTAACAGAATAACATTTTTGTATAACGGGGAGACTTGGTGGTTTCCTTGGAGGGACTTAAGTTCATGGGACTCCCATTCTGGTGCTTTAAAGTATTTGATGACACGTTTTTCCATGGAAATATTTGAAGTTAATGGGTATATTTTCTGGTGATAATGGTTCGGTGCGATACAAAGATGCAGGCCAAAACACTTGAGAACTATCAACCTCTTTTTCCACAGTTGACGTCAAACTTCGCATTAGGAAATAGGATAATAGAAAACAAATCCATGCAGTTCAAGATAAAGCGTTTTATCTTTTTTTTTTTTCTACCGCCACTTATGATTCTATTTTGGCTATTGATCTCATTTGTTTTTATCTCCCAGAATAAAAAGCCCTAAAATGGGAACACATTGGAATCAATGCCAAGATAGCGCAGTAAGTCGACCCACAATCAAAGCAGAATTACGGGATATTGCCTTTCCGACAGCTCAAAAAAGCTGTCCGCATAAAGAATGCAATGTCCGCGATATTCCGCGCATTCTTAATATTTCGCGCAATATCCCCAGAGACGTTGACTGGCTCGGCCTAACATAGTCCTGCCAAGCGACGCTATTCAAAGCCATTTTTTCGAGGAAGACACTTCTTTTATAATACTATAATGAAATTTTAGAATTGAGCGAATCAGAGCTAGGATGGACTAAGAAGAACTGCAGTACTATAACAATATTTTCAGGAAATTTTAAGGCAAAACGGAAAAATACTTGGATCCTTGGGAAAAAATTCAAAATCATAATTTGCAGTTTATTTAGTTGCCTCAAATGTTTGGTCATAATTTCACAAATGGAATGATTTCGAGAAAGAAAGAAAAAGAAAAAAAAACTTCATTTAAAAAAAAGTAAAGTATTTCAGAAAGACACTGAAATAGATGCTGACATTTTTTAATTGGAATTCTGAAACATCGCAGCATGGGCCATAAACGCCATACATCAACTTTTCGTAGATACAACTGTACTTTGAAAAATACTGAGCCAACTGAATTTTTTACTAAAAAAAAAACAATTACTTAGTTGACTTTCTATTATTACCTTCGTTAAAAAAATGCAAAAAAAATAACTGTTTAACTGGACTAATAAGTGCAGCCTTATGAGAAACAAGAATGCAGAGTTTCGCTTCACCACTCGATGACTTGAAATAGAATTTTGTGTCGAACAGGTTAATGGAATCGTGGTGTATTGGTCCAAGAGGGACTTGAACTTTAAGCTTATAAAATGTCTAGTGAAGGAGATAATAAGGTACGAATCGATTTGAAGTTGGCGAGTTCAATCAGCGGACATTGTCGTCTAAATTTACAGACATCCCGAAATAGAGTTAGTGAAAGGACAGATCGGAGAGCAAGGTCGAACCGCAAACCACCTCCGCCACCGCACCAACACATGTTGACACATTGATTACTCATCCGATTGAAATCATCTCAGTCAATCCGTCGACGTCGGTTAAAAGTGACAAAATTCTCAGTCGCATTTTTTTCACACAAGTTTCCGAGTGTTTTTTTTTCCATTAAGCTCTTTTAATTATAATCAATTGTAACAAGCTTCCCTTTGATGAAAATAAGTGAATAAAAACGAAAAGAAACTAATTCTTTCTGAATCTTTCTTCGGGGTCAAAACTTAAAATAATTTGGAAGGCGGGGGGTCGTCGAGCTGTAAAACATAAAAAGCTAGAGACACAATGCGCCAATGAGGAGGTGCGTTCAAAAAATAACCATATATCGTACTAACCAGTTGTATAGCTCTCTAATGCCATTACAACGCAATAAGCAGTCTAGATTTGCTGTCGTGTCATGCATTCTAGCACGTGGAAAAACTCATGATTGTGAGTGCGACTTGACTTTTGAGCGACTTCCGGAGTTCTCATCCGTTTCTTTCTCGGATTCAATCGTCAACCAAATTTTCTACAAATACAAAAAAAGAAAAAAATAATTAAAAAACTGGACGGAGGTGTTTTGATTAAACTTGCTACACGGAGATGCTAAACTATTCGAAACATCTCAATAGAAAGAACATAAAAGCTTCAGGTCCAGACCACAAAACGGAGCGAAAAGCCGAATTGAAAAGACTTAATTTGAGGAAGAAAGTTATCGCCTACTTAATTGTCATTCTTTTAGAACGTCCAGAAGATAGGCCAGCGTATCTCATTTCCCAGCAGCTCAATGAAAGCCGCGTATTAAGCTATTAACCTCGGATTGTTGAAAGACCCTCACTGTCGGCATGACAAAGCGAAGAAGTAATCTTTACTTTGCGTATCTTCACGTTGTAAGTTTTCTTGGTGGCATTGTCCACCTCTGACATTCCACCAAGCGCAAGTTAGATTAGGTTGACCTAGTGTAGGTCATGACTCTGCCAATGCTCAGCTATTGAAGCGACATGAGGCTTACAGTTAGCGACCGTTAAATTAGCCTAGGTTATGTTAGAAGTCGTGCGCCTCAGCTCGTTTTGGTCACGACAGGCTCGACAAAACAGATATAAAAACCATATAGCCAGCCTCTTAAAGTCACAGTGAATTCATTCTTTTGTCGGAGCAGTGCAATCTTTTTGAAAGGGTTTTCTAGTTCAATTTACAAACTACTTAACCAGGAAAACATCGACTCGACAAAGTGAAAAACAAATTGAGACAAACTTTTCGGTGCGGAAACCTGCTGAAAGAACAGAACGAAGAGCGGGTTATTTTCGTCAGTCTTTCCCCTCGCGTTACTGGCGCTAAATATTGTCGGTAAAGAACTAGAAAAGCTGAGGAATCATCAGCGATCAGCCATCCCAGAAATTTTCCCGCTTTCGCGACGTATTTATTGCCGGGGCATCTGATTCTGCTCGGAAACTAACAGCTCCATTCCATTTCCCAACGATGCAGTGATTAACGATCCAAACGCAGAAAGATTCCTGAGTCGATATGAGAAATCTACTTTGGCGTTGCAAAGTGCGGCTTTTTTCGTAGCGCCATCTGGTGGACGCATCTGAACTGGAAAATACGACATTTATGTGTGATCTACTGTTTGACATGCTGACAATCTTCGAGTAACTCCGGTACTTTCGAATCGAATGCCAGAAAATCTAGCCCATGCCTTTTTGCATCTGCGTACCGCACATTACGAAATATCAACGGAACCACGGTGACAGAGTGGCGCCAAGTCAGTGTTCGAGGGGTTTACGTGATTCGATGTTGAACCATATAAAATTGCGTGGGTCCGACCTGATCTGGAGAAGTTGTGAAAGTTGAAAAACGAAAGGTGAAATTGAAGAGCTGACGTTTAATAAGGCAAAGAGAGGGGCCTGATAAAGCAGTATGTAAAGTTGAAGTGAGTTGAGGGAGTTCGGAGAAATCTTCGAGGAGGGTAGCTTGGTGGATATGCGTAAAGCACAAATTGCGCGCAATTTGTGTTTTAATCCATGAGTTAAAATATGCAACTTGGCGCCGACGGTTGCGTCAGATTCTACATTTTAATCCAAACTTTGCGCAGGAAATCGTTTTGCAATTTTATAAATACAACGAAAATCTCAAAATTTGTTTTATTCGATTGCTAATTTTTTGCACTAACCCAATAGGACAGCTGTTGTATTTGAGTATTATGGGCTCATTAGCGCCCTAAAATGGGCTGATATCACTGTGAAATTTTTGTCATTATCACTTTCATATTCTTCGAACATCGATGTAAACGACATGGAACCAAGAGGCAAATTTTAGATTTGCCAGGGAAGAACAATGTCAGGCTCTGACAGGGTTGTCTGATATGAGGTCAGATTACGCAAACGTAATGCTTGCAGAGTATCTTACAGAAAAGATGCCGAGAAAGCTAAGGGCACCGATTAAAATTCGTAGATTCTGCTTTGGTTGGGGGCTCATCTTGTGAAGAGGCAGTGCCGTAGTAAAACGCAGGCCTGAGATGAATGAATAACGAAGAGGGGCGGTGAGGAGAGGGAAAAGGAAGGGAGATAGCTACGAGGTGCAATTTGTGTTATCTTGGGGCAGAGTGAGAAGGCTATGTTTTTAAAAATAAAACTGCTGCATTCGTCTTTGTTTAGCGTTTCCTTTCCTGCTGACCCACTGGACTGCTGCTGTTTTAACTACTTCCCAAGTAGCGCACTAAAGATATATATCAGAACGTTTGAATAATGGGCACTAAAGACACCGTTTGGGCATTAAGTTCTCTTTAAAAGAACTTAAGTTCATTCCAACAAAGATGTGGTATTAGCTATTTTTATAAAATTATTTTAATGTGGTATTAAAAAAAGGATAAAGATATTTATAATTTTTCACCGTCGATTGTTATATAATAAAGCTATATAAACCCATTTTGCACACTTTATACGAGAGTTGCCCCATAAATTTTACTGGTTAAGTTTTCTACCTGTCGCTCTACTTTTTGTCACCAAGCCGATCAAAAGCGTCTTATGCAACGCAAGTTAACCTAACCTAAAATTCGCCAAATCAAAACTGATACTACTGCTCGCTTCTCGGGGGCAGAAAGCTGGGACCGAAAGGGCCCAAAGTTAAGCGTAAGAGGCACAAGAAACCTAACCTAACCAAGGGGAACCTAAAATAACCAAGACTAGTCCAACCAAACCTGGGTTAACCTAGCTTTGTTATCCGAACCAAGATCAACCTGATCAATGGTAACCTAACCAAGATTAAGCTAACCTGAGTTAACTTATTCTACATCTACATTAAGTAAACCAGGGTTACCACACGTACGGTAACCTATAACAAAACCTACGCAGTAGTAATCGTTAATTCCTACGATGTAATGAAACGTCGTAAGGTGGAGCACAGAAAAATGCAGCCTTAGAAACACACAGTGTACGCATCTGCGATAGAGCCTGCAAACTGCCGCGAAAGCAAACTCCAAAAAATCTCCCGCATTTTCTTCGTACAGCGACAAAGGCACGTAATTGCGACATCACATCTATTTTGGAGAGCTCCTTCGAATTTCGGCTGGCAATATACCGCCGCCCTTCCCTTGCCACTAGACGCCTGTAAACCGGACAACAAACGAAGTTTGAGAGGGCGACCTACTTTTAGAGCTATTTAAGGCTAGTCTCACTCGCGTAAACAGGGATCCCTCCAAACAGCTCTGTAATAGACTTGCGTCTAGGTTAACGATTTTACCAAGTCTACAACTATCTTGTATGTCGAGCTCTGGATATAGTATATTTAGGCCTCTACTTGCATGCAGCGGTAAAAGCTAGCTTGCCGAAACGGCGTTGCTGCATTTAGTGAGTGACAACCAACAACCACCAACACCAACAGTGTTGCCGAATTTCGCGATTTTCTAATTTTTATCCGCGATTAACTTATGCATCATTAGAGATAACCATTTCAAGTTTGTTCGGGATCACTCTCAAGCTGAGCAATCTAAACATGGGATTGACCTCATGGTTATCTTTACTGGTTAAAAAAAAAGAATCTTGAAAAATGACGGATTCACGAAATCTGGCAACAGTGGCGAGATCCGACTTTGATCAGGTGACAAGAGGCTAGCCATTCAGGATCCCTCGTCTCCACTGTTCCGACCAATCACAAGCCTCGTAACCCCGTTCGCAACTTTTGGTAGAGTAGCATGTGTGGTAAGTGAATGCAAAATCTTTAATTTTGTACTGTTTACGATGGGTGAATTGGTTTGCGCCAGCCTTGCGACGGGAGCGCACGAAAAATGTCGAAGGGCCTCCTCGCTTTTTTCGTGTTTGCTCTGTGGCCGGGTCGTTTAACACAAAGGCAGTGCCTTATTTATGTAGTAGCGGTATCTGGCCGTGGGCCCAAATAGCGCTAGTTGCGCTTCCTCCCTTTGTATACCGACAGACACAGCACAGGCGCCGTTCATCCCCGCCTTGCGTTTAGCTGCGTTTGGGGAAAAGAAAAACTGTTTTTGTAGCAGCCTTTGAGAAAAATATGAACTATGAGACGCCACGAGACCATGAACTGTTCTTCCCAAAGTTTGCTATTGTTTCTTAAAAGCCTTCACTCTTTACCCCAATTCTAAGTTTTATAAGGTTGGATTTTCAAACTTCACGGAGAAAATGACTTTCTCGGCTCAACAAAACGCTTTGTTATTATAGCCTCAGCAAACCAGAATTGTTGTGGCGATCACTTGTTACGACCATAGCTGTACTTGTTATGGTAATCATTCATTGTGTAGCAATTTAAATTGTCACCAAAATAATTCTGGTCTGCTGAAGCAATATTAACAAAATGTTTTGATGAGGAAACAAAGTCATTTTGTCTTTTTTTCCTTTCTTTCAGACTGGTTTGGCGTTTCTTTTAGGCGATGAATAACTATGCTTCTGCCAAGGTTAGAAAATCCTACGCTTGGTTAATTTAGGTTAGGTGCCCCAACCAAGCTAGCTTGGGTTAGGTTCTCAAATCTAATGTGTGGTTTTTGAAAACTAAACGCCTGTACCTAATAATCGATTTCAATCCAAAGCAATCATCTACAGCCCATAAAAAAGGACAGGTACATTCATAAAAATACTTTTTCTATATTTTCCCGTTGATTCAGTGTAGTGTAGAGACGCGTCAATGTACATAGCAAGCCGGTTATCGGATCATCCCGTCTCCTTTATCACCTGAAAAAGCCCAGCTCTGGCGGGCGGTGCGATAAAAAGGGGTGGGTATGAGTTCCTCCCATCAACCCCTTCAATAAACGCGATTCCCACTGACAAGAGAAATATTGCGACTTCACACCGCAACTTTACGGTGGGAAAGATCGAGAATCGCTTCTCAGCAATATTGCTCCAGTGGCTTCCGTCGAGCTTCATCTTGTCTTGCCTCCCTTCCGTATAAAATTCCATTTATTCATATCGCTTCCTCGTACGAGAGAAAAATAAGAGAATGTCGATAAAAAGAATAAAAAGGAAAATGTTGAGATGGCAAACAAGCTTTGTGTTTTTACCCCCAGCTGAAGAAGGGACGCCACCAGTGTGCATTATGAGAGGTCTCCATGGGGCCGTGACCTTTTTCCGATATGGATCATTCTTTGCGGTCGATTATCAAATTTGACTGTCTGTAGAGGGTTATTCAAACAAAAGCGACATCGGAAGTGTTGAATATAGTTAATTTACGTCGGGGTAATCAATTTGAAAATAAGCCACGCCTGTCCCATGATCCACTACGAGTGTGAATATGAGCAAACCTGCCACCTCTGCTTTGGTCGTTAGAAAGGCGCGTAAGCTACATGCATAGCCGTAAGTTAGAAAGATGCTCGACGTTTCTATTTAAACTTCCCCCGACCAGCTAGAGACTCAAGCAGGCAGTCAACAATACTTTACGTCAACGGTCACCTTTGTCAGATTGGTAGCGGCTTACAGTTTCCAAAGCCGCAACCAATCACAGGAGACCCCGGTTAGTCGTCAACGGTAGTCTCACCGAATTTTCCTCGGTAAACATATTTCTAGGTTAGGTTATATGCCTTTACATCCCTTTCCAAGCTGACGCTCCGCTTGCCGAATTAAGGTAGATAAGAAGAATCAGACGATCCAATCTCCCAAATTTTGGCCAGCGGCCATCTTGACGGCAATGCAAATTTAGACGTTTTCGTATCTGGAAACTTTCATATATGCAGAGACATAACTGAATGCCTTCCGCAACATGGTCGAGATTAAATAAAGTCTGTTTTCCCGGAAGTTCGGGAAAAGTAGGTTCGCCCTTGCGATTAATTATTGGAGAAGGAGACTTTGCTCCAATCACAGCGAATGGGTTTTTCAGAGACTCTGTTCTGCTTTGAGATAGTCTCGCCTTGCCTGCCGAAGAAAGCCAAGTTATCTTGTGATTTAGAAGTTTGTGTCACGTAAGCGAAAAAGTTGCCGACCTACCCTGCAACCGCTTCAGGAGGCGCTTCATCTGCTTCCATCCGGATAAAAGGAACACTTGATCCCACGAATATTGACCTAAATCCACGGATTCAATCGGAAATGCGAAGCCACTCTTCCCCAAGTTTTTGGGCGACATAGCCGAAATCGCAAATCCACAAAAAACAAATAAAAACTGACGTCGACTTTATGGCAAACGAACAGAACCTTGAGTTCATTATTCTGTGAAGGCGTTGTCGGTTTTTGTGATTCCGTCAAAGATCCCGGCAACTCTTTTACCGGTAAAGATAACATGGTCAAACAGGACCTCTTTGATTATTGCTCAAAAGAGCGACCCCAAACAGACAATATGCTTGTTTATATTAGATGGTTACCAACTTAACCAAGGTCAAAGTTGGGTGGGTACTGTTGCCTCAAAAAGAACCCACCCTCCCAGAAAAAAAATGCATAAAAATAAAAAAAAGATAATAACCTAACTTCAGATTACCCAGTTTTAGCACCCAATAGTACGTAATAACCAATGTAAGTGGTTTATGATTGACGAGGAAATAGTTCAACAAATCTGTTAATTACCGGTACAGGAATCAACGATCACGCATATGCGCTTTAATAAGGTCAATACGCTATTATTAGATAATTACGTCATATGCGTGCACTTCATAACAAATTATCTCACACACTACTCTGTTGGGTTAAGCTAACAGGTAAAGCTATGAACAAAACGATTAGGTAAACAAAAACAAGCTTTTGGGTTATCTTCAAAAAAGAAGCCATAAAGATATGAATTCTGAAGACGCGGGAAATTTTTGTGTGTGTTTTGGGTAGCGCAGGCAAATGCCATTGCATGTAGGACATGAGTATGATTGTTAAATACGGCCGCAGATCAATTAAGAAACTGAAAGGGAATGTTTCACAACAGTTCAGAGAAACTTTACCTGGTCCGTCCGTGCTCCAGATAGTGGTCACATAATGCGTTCTTTCACCGGCTGCGATGGCCAAACGCATTGTTCTGGTTTCACCCCTTAAAAAGATCACTGATCGCCTTTTCTCCGCTGTCAATTCACAGAATAAAAGCATTGCTAAACCATTTTCGAACTCTCGCTCTCGAAACTGCATCAGTTACACTGAGCAAAATTGTCCGGAAATGGCATCTTTTCAAGTCGGCTTTGTTGTCCGCTGTACGTCTACACTTAATTAATACTGCCGAATATTTTTTTATTATTTTTTTAGTTAGATTCTATTTTCCCTTTTCTTTTTTTCTTTTTCTTTTTTTTTGGTGGGTGGGGTTTGGGTTTTTTTTTAGGCTGACTACAGCGGTATTCAATAAATTTTCAACCAGAGTTTCTTTTTTTTCCCCTTCAGCTAACGAAATCTCAAATTGAGAAAAGCGGGTCGAAAAGACAGATTCACGGCGTTCATAATTGTGGATCATCTTAAGAAGACAAATGTGTGCGAAACTACCCGACATGGCGGAAGTCCTCAACCGCGTGGAGTAAAGGCTACCGGAAGTTCCTAATAGATACTGGACCGTTAGGTTAGGTTAAAGTAAGTGCATGGTGCCTCGCTCCATTCGGCATAGTGACAAAAGATGTAAAACGCGAGGTGGAAAATTCCCGACTGTCAAATTTAGTCTATAAGCGGATTTTTCCTCGCTGCAGAATAATTAAGTAGGCGGCTTATGCTTAATTGGCTTAAAATTTTGATTTTGTAGGAAGTAACTGCTTCGGGCTATGGGACAATTTACGTGATATCTCATTTAGGTACCTACTCCAAGGTCACTGTAAAATTATAATGAAGTGAGATTGGTAAATTACGAAGCAGTGTTGTCTCTCCACTCATGAGATGAGCGTGCCAATAATCGTCGTTCATTAGTGTTTGTCTTTCGTATAGCCGAAGTGGCATTCAGTGTCGCAAATGGAAATGCAGCGCACTGTTTAATCTTTTCGGCAGCATAAATCAGCGCTTGCAACGGCGCCGCGACAGAGAAGGCGCCATCTATGACTAAAATGCGCGCGTTTCAAATAAATGGCTATGATTACGGGCAGCTCCAGAGAGCGCTTTGGATTTGAAATCCACAATCGCAGTTTCAAGGGATTTGAACAAAAAGGTCCTTAAAAAACTGATCCATTCATGTTGTTTTTCATTTTTTTAAAGCAATAGTAGTATGCGATTCCAAAAATTTAAGATAAAAAAAAAACGGGAAAAAATACAGCCAGGGGAAAATAAGGGGGAAAGGCGGTACATCTAATCCAATCCTATTTTTGTGCTTTTAAGAAAAATGCGTTACGAATAAAGGAAGACCGGAAAGGACCTTTATGTTGAAACATAAATCTATCGACCATAGACAACGGACATCCGAATTACTTCACACAAAGGTATAGCAAGGCTATTGCACGGCTGCTTGTTCCGCTAGAACAGGTCAGGTTAGGAAAAGTTAGGTTATGTTATGGTGGGCTTGGTTACGTTGAGTAGGTAAGGCAAGGTCATGTAAGGATAGAGCAACCTTTGATAAGCTACTGTTAGGTGATAGGACGTAAGTAGGTAGATTACGTAACCTCAAGTAAAGGATGCTAGCGAAGATCATCAAAATGCGCGCAACGACAAATTCCTTTGTTATAAAAGTTCCCAAACGGTCAAGGTCTTCAGCATAGTCCTTTCCAAATCGATGCTCATTTAAAACAGGGGGAGTCTGCTCGGCTACCGTCATTAGTCAAATATCGAAAAAAGCGCTTTATCTTACCTGGCTCGTCTTCGTCGCTATCAAGATCGGGCTGGGCGCCTGAGGCGGCCCCGGCAGCAGCCGATGACGCGGCTGTTGAGAGGTGCTCGTAGCTGTCCCACCTGGCGACAGGGTCGTCCGTGGAATCCAGGGTGGGCACAGCCGGCGTGGGGGCAGGCGAAGGCTGTCGGATTTCGGGAGTCGACGAAAAATGCAGCTCGACGGCACCGTCCAGTGGAAATCGCAGATCTGCACACAAAAAGCTCGATTCAATTCGCGCCTTTAAAACAGCATCCTTGAAAGAGGTGCTTTGTAACGTCCTTTGTATGCATGACATCACTAATTGGGTTTACTGTCAATTTGAGAAACATAATTTTGTTTGGATAAACGTTAAATTTACCTTTAAGAGTCTTTAAGGGTGACCATAAACATTCGTAATGTATCAAGAACAGAGAAAAGCTGAACCAACTGCGGTCTTTGATCGTTAACGTGAATGTAACGTCAGCGGCAAATCCCGATCAACACGGACAAATCTCGTAAACTTCTAAAAATCCAGTTACGACGAGATGAAACCAAGTAAAACAAGATCATTGTGGCGTGGCGTGTGCTCAGTAACCTCAACTCCGATGTTTTTTTTTTCTCTCGCTTCCTCCCCCGATAATCCCGAGGGCCCGCACGTGCCCCATCTCTCTCCCCCCTTCATGCTTGTGGTCTTAATTTCCTCCCACAGCCGGCTCGGCCCGGCCAAACTGTAGCAGGGCAGACCCTGGCAAGCCCTAACGTTCGCACGTGGCCACCTGGTGCCAAGATGAACTTCAGGATTGTTAGGCCATCCCTCTCGCTCTCACCATAAATAGCACGTCCTCGCATGTTTCCATTTCTCTCTCTGTTTTGTTACATACGTCGAAACATTCTGAAAAGCGGCAGATGTGTTTGGGTTCGAGTGACCTCCCTGTCGTTTTGTGTTGACTTGCACTTTTCCGTTTTTGAATAGATCGGATCTCGACGAACATTTGATATAAGGCGTCATTTCCGTAACGAGATAGTCCTACTGAATAAAGTAAAGTAAGGGCTTCGAGAAAAAGTAGTCGCTCGTCAAACAGGTTTCTCCACGTAATTGGTGCTTGTCCCTGTTTTGTTTACACTCAATTCAGTATAGTCAATATTTTAGTAAAATGCTAATCGTAACCCAACTTGAGCTAATCTATTATACCGGAAACTAACCTAACTTATTGACCTATCGGTTATAGCTTAACCTCGCCCAATCTACCAGACTTGGGAATATCAAATAGTACTAAAGGACGATCGTCATTGTTTTCCCTCAGCAGTTTTACATGGATACCAATCACAAAACTCTTCAAAAGGGAGATCATGTCCTCAATTCTTTTTGTTCGTTTTCTGCAAACACATGTGAGTTCGCTAGAGATCTCCGTTTAAATTGCGCGGCCAATCCCACAAAAACAAAATTTGAACTCTTCAATTGAAGCTCTCTTTTTGCCCCGTTCCGAGAAGAAAATCAAATCCGAAGAAAAGGGAAATAAAAACAACTTTGCTGTGAAGGGTATTTATTTTGGCGAGTGCTAGTCTATAAGATGTCCACGCACTCGAATACAGTCGGAATCTCTTTTCAAGTTCCGGATATTTTTTGCGGCGTGTTTAGGGTCGGGATAAATCGGCCCACCCAATTCATTCAGGACTCCCTTCTTTTCTTTGAAAACGAAAACGGACGGTCCGGAGCGGCCCAGCGCGGGACGGCGCGGTGTGTCGGCAGGTAACACCTTGTCCGCATTGAAGCGTTCACAAAGTGGGTCCTCAGTCCTCAGCGCCGGCCGGCCGTTCTCAGAGAAAACATCTGCACCGAAGTCAACGAGGCAAAGACGATTTATCCTACAGGCACGCGACGATCAGGGGAACGATCGCAGATACACAAAACCGATCCTCTTCTGTATTTTCGCTGACTTTGCTCTTTGACATTTTACAGTATGACACTTTCATATTTTCTTTTAATTACGCGTCATTTCCCATGCTCTATTTCGGACGCTTTTAACTCCACAAAACAAACATCAGCACAAGAAAAATACAGTTCCCAAACACGACTATCGTCCCTTTTAAGTGGTGAGATACGAAATGGACTTTTCGCAAAAACCAATGAGGATAAAGAAAATCCTACAGAGAGCAGCCCGGTTGTTCGTACACATGCGCGATGTTTATTTAATAAGAAGGAATCTACGAGCCATTACCATGCAGATCCAGTCGAGGGCATAAATGGTTGAAGAGATTTTTGGTTCTTTTGAATTTAGGTTGGCAATGCTATCGGAATCAATGGGAACGCGGGAGCACATTCTTGTCTACAAAAGGTACCAACAAAAATTGAAAAAAAAGGAAAATAAAATCGTTTCTCAGCCATTTAAGGCCTGGACGATAAATACACTGAATATTCTCGTGAATAATTTTGGAATTGACCGAAACAAGTCGACAAACCTCACGTTAAGCTGTGTAAAAGAAAGTGCAAACAACTAAATATTTTTTTTAATGCGTCTTTTACTGTGACAACGAGGTAAAGGATCTATTTTCTGCGCGAATAGATATACGGCCGGAGTATTTTTGAGTATTCCATTGGAAGATTTATCAAAACTCAAAACACTAAACAGAGGAAGAAAATCTGACGGGTTGCCAAGAAGCCTGGCATTGTTTTCAGTGAAGCCCATCGCCAACAGTTGTATTTGTTTTGGCGCCAGATATGAATGTTTGTAAATGTGTTCGGCTATTTAAAAGGTCGGGCGGGAATGGTAAAAATTAAACTCACCGTCGCAGGCAAGGTCTAGCTCTTGTCTAGTGAAGCTCAACGTGAAGTCTGACACAGCGCAAGTGTGGAACTGGCAGGCGAAGATCACTTCGCGCTCTCCAGCGGCTGTCCGAGGTTTACTTGGGTCTCGCGGCCTGCAACACGACGTCAAAAGCAATTAGAAACTGCATTTACCCTCTGAAAGGGTGCACAAGAAGTAGACATGGCAACATCTTAAAACAGATTTCCGCCTGTTTTTGGCTAACAAAGCTGCTTGTAGTCGACTTGTCGCTTAGACCTTTCACGTTTCATAAACGTCTGATAGATTCTGAATAGATATGCACCTCTTTGAGACGTCTGTTTCAGTGTGTCTAATTGATGTCAAGTTTCTGCTATGAAAGTTTTTCTTTGTTGGACTTTTAGGACTGATGTAGCAAAGTGTAATGTGTGATTTTTTTTTCTTCTTCCAGTTATGAAAATAATTCATAATGCGGTAGAAAAACGAAATAAGGAGATCCCTTTCTACGAGAGAATGTTTCAATTTTAAGAAATTAATCCCAGCGCAGCGATGGTGTACGCCACTCATAGAACATCGCCTTAACTCCAGTTTTTACATTAATTTTACAACCAAAACATCCCAGATCCACACGCCTTTAATTCTGTAAGAGCTATTTCATACTTTGATAATTTTACATCCGCATTTCCAACAGCTGTTTTCCTGCGCCTTGCTTTGATGGCGGTTGTAACACCTTAAGATTCTGTGATGCGATAGCAAAAAGCGATTTTCAGGGTTATGAAATTCCACCTCCCCTTTATATTTACACGCCGTTGCTCCCTTTTCCTCATTTTCTGTGGAGTCCTTTAAATAGGACGTTAACAATTGGGATGGTTTGTTTCCGAATCTTCTTGAGGGTGCGTGACGCTATCTAAGGTGAACTCGCTTATCAAGAGAACTTTTATCGCAAGCCGGAGGGACTTTATAAGTTGGGCTGAATCAGCAGTCAAGAAGAGCCGTATGAACAGAGAACACGAAATCAAGAAAACGAGGTAAATTCGGACGAATCAAAAATGGTCAAGAGAAAGCCGAATAGCCTGATAGCGCTATAAACTCGGCAAATTAACTTTTCCGGCCGATACCTACTTTGTTTTTCCGTTTTAAATTTATTTTCCTCTTTTTTATCAATTTCAAATGTTTGTTCATTTAAACCATTTTTGCTGGTTTAGAAGGATTGATCTACTTAGCTGTAAGTCAGATTTTCGGTCGGCTACATATCCGATCACAGCTATTTTTTGCTTATATGGAGAGCGTCTGCTGGTTGCAAATATTTAGTTTGCTCCCTCGTTCTAACTTATTTCGCAAATATTTGATGCAATTTTCAAAGTTTTTAAATTTTGCCGAGTTAGCGTGATTTCAATAATTTTTGAGTAACAAGTGAACAGTGATGAATCGTTCTGAGTCTATTGTGTTAAGCTTGACCTTCTTTTTTCACCAATTTTCGTACTACGGCGCTTGAAGAAAACCCATCAAAAAGTTGGCCACTTAAAAAATTTGAAAAAAAAAATATTATGGGAAAAATATTTGGATAAAAAAAAAGTTATAGAGACAGTTTCATACCACCTTTTGTCTTTTAAAAACAATTTTGCTAAACTTAAGCAATTATGCAAAAACACAAATACTTGAAGTATCATAGTCTACTGTCAATTTTATAGTCATAGCAACCTATTGACCGATCGTATACAGAAACAATTTAGCTCAACCTTCAATTTTTAAAGCGCAACCTCTAAATTCCTCCAACAACGACGAAACCCCGCTCAAAAGACAAACACCAAAGCATGGTGGTATTTACCTGAAATGCCTATGGTAACATTTGACGAGGACATCTCCCCTGAGCTGCAGCCCCCTCCTCCCCCTCTCCGCCGCCACGCTAATGGTGAATTGGCGGGCCGTGGCCGCCACGCAGTGCACGGCCGACGTGTGCACCGGAACCAAGCCCTCGTACACCTTGATGAACGCCCGGCATCCCCCAGGCACGGGCACGGGCGGCGGCAGCAGCGCCGTGTTGGGCGCCTGCAGCTCGGCCGGGCTCAGCGCTGGCTCGAACGCCGGCGCTCCCAGCACCGTCACGTGGGTCAGGTACAGCGGGGCGGCGTTCAGTCGGATGCTGCCCGACAGGAGACCGGAGAAGTAATCCACGTATCTGGAAAAAAAATCAGTATTACTCTCTCCGAAGAGTATCTTGTTAATAGCTTATTTAAGGTTAGACTTTATTCCGCTTGTTGTGTTTTATTTTTCGTCGCCAATATGCGAGTAGAGAGAGACATGAGACGTATAACCTGATCTTGGTAAATTTAACGAAATTGGAACGGAAGAACCCAGTTGCTGTCCTGAATGGGGAACTGCGTAAATCTACTCAGTAAACGTCAAAGTTTGCATTTGATACCTCTTGTGTTTAACCTTCACCCACAACTACGCTAGGCATCATGTAATCAACCAAACCTAACCTAACTTAACCTAGCCTCATGTTGTTACATCAAGACGCTAGGTGACGTTAGGTTAAGTTTGGTTGGGTACTATCGTCCCAAAAGGAATTGTCAGGTTCAGGTCGTGCAACAAGGCGGTGGTCAATGTATTTCCCCATAAGGCGGAGCCTTCCTGCGCGACCAGAACCAGACGATACCTTTTGCGATGATAATAGCTCGCGCTTCGCTTGGATTGGCGAGAGAATGTAAAACACTACGGGGGAAAAATGCAAACGTTTAAATTAATAGTATAGATTTTATTGGAACTTCTTTCGTTAAGAGGGAGGAGAAACTGGCGGAATTTTCAGTTCAAGAAAAGTTGCATCGTGTCTTCAAAGGTAAATAATTGTTTAAAAACGGTAGACTTTGAACGGTGAATTAGCTAACCACTCAGGCAGAAATAGATTATCGAAACTCGTCTAAATAAGTTTTCAATCCACAAAGCACTCTTGGTCTCAAAGTTTTAATTTCTTGCCTCTTGTGTTCTAACCAAGTTAAACCTTTAACTAAATGGAAAGGATCAAACGCGAGCAACCACGGTAGTGAAGTTAAAAGCCATGTGCTCGCTCTTCTACCGCTCCGCTCCGCCTATACTGCCTAAATACGCCTAAACTCCTGCCGAGGAGTTAGGCGGCATCAGCTTTAGTGACCAGCTCAGTTAACTAAGTGTGCTGTCACCTCAATTAGAATGATCAGACAAGACACGTAGAAAATAAAACCTTCAAAATGTACGGAGAAGAGAATGCCACAACCAAAATTGAAAGTACGGAGTCGTATATATCCAATCATATTCAGCGAGGTAGGCAACCGGGTAGACACAGCTGACCGTCCGGTTGCCTAACCTTCTTCTTGCTAATGTATATTTTAATGCCGGCTTTTCTTGCTTCTTACCTTCGATGGGATGGTTGTTCTACAGAGCCGTGTTCACATAGGTATCTTCGCATGGCGAACCTGTCCAATGCTTGATCCGGACCACCACAAATGTTGGAGTGGTGCATGTATGCAGCGACGACTAAAGCTATTCGTTCCCGGGCACCCCTGTCAAGCATAAAACAGAATTATAAATTAAAAACAGAAAAAAATTGTTATTCATATTATATTTAATTAAGATCTGAGTAAAATATCAAGTCAGATGTTTCTATAACGTATTAGGTGAAGAGCTGTTCATAAAAAGGGAAGGACCTCAAATGACTAACAAAACGTCTAAACATGAAAACGCGTTTACCACATAATTTGATCCTGTAACCTGTTTTGGTGCAGATGATACTAAAAAATTACCACTGAAGACACATTTTTGTCTTTGAAATATCAACAAACAACTCAAAATTGGGCGCAAGAAGTTTATCTGACTTCATTGTTATAACAAGTTCTCTGTTGGGAGAAATCATCTGTTAATAAAGGCAATACGCTGGAATCTTCCCAAAAAAATCAAAGTCGTAAAACGTAAACTTTTCAGAAAAATTACGGAGCAATATCGAAGGAACTTGCGACTCATTACAATCACAAACAGTTCGTTGGGATATTCAAATTTATTGGCTGGGTCTTTAGAAGCGACACCCTTTACGTAAAACATGAGACGTCCCCCGACACTTCATCAATTCTGAGGGGGAGGGGAGGGGGGGCGTTGGGGGCGGCGCGAAGTCCATCACAGGCAAAGTTAATATATAGTTGGTCTATTTTCTTCTCGGCGGACGATCAAAAGTAGTTCCGGGTCATTTGTCGGCAAGCAGCGGCGGCACAGCAACCGCAGCGCCTCCGCGCCGCGTATTAATACGTCAGGTGGCGGAGGAAGCGGGAAAGACCTGAAACGCCGGAGGCCGATTTATGGGAACTTACGATAAACTTCACAAAATTTTCGCAATAAATTTCGTAGAATCGAGTTTTAGAGTTTGGGCTCTTTTGAGCTGCTCTAAAATATCGCTCAAAATTTATGATTTGAAACTGTCCATGATGGTCCTACTCTCAAGAAAGCGAAACGGAAGTTGATGCTTCTATGTCTATTATGGGTATTTTTGACACACTTTCCGGATGAGAATTTCACTTTCCGAAGCGAGATTTATTTTGATGACGTGAATATTTCATAACGAAAATATGTCCTTTAAACGGAAGGGAAGTCACTTTATTTAGCTCCAAGACCATTTCACTAAGAAAAGCTTTTCAGAACTACGGTTTGAAAATTGCTTTTAAAGCGCAAAAACCGGACGTCTAATGCACTCCTCATAAGGAGTGCTACTCATGGGAAATTATTCTTCAGTATACCTCCCAAAAAATAGTAAAATCCCTTGAATTAGGGAAAAACTTTTCAATTGGATAAACGATATGACTTAAAACGTTTTTTTCTCTCCGATTAATACATTAAACGAATATCAACGATTTACTCTGAGCTATTTTATCTCATTTTATGAGGGGTGTCCTGACAGGACATCACTATTACATCATAAACGGCTGTATCCTAGGGGCACATTAACCAGTATGTAAAGTACGGTAAGCTCCTAAGACAGCGGTTAATACTCAATTAATATCGGCGAGAATGAATGGAGGCACTGTATCGATCTGAGGTCGAAGACTGTAATCTCGATTGTGAGCTTTTTCAGCAATGACTCGTTCAAACATAGTGAAAAAGGCGGAAAAGTCAGAACTGCTGGCCGGTATTCTTAGCGACGGCAAAAATACCCGACGGAAGGCAGGCGCCGGCGCCGGGTAGCGGCGCCTAACCTATTTGCGTCATGGCTTACCTGGCGTGGAGGACGGCGATGCGCTGGGGGTCCCCGCGGAGCCACGATTGCAGGTCCTTGCAGACCCCGCCAAGGCGCTCCAGCTGGGGAGCGAGTCCTGGGGGCCAGCCCAGCTCTCGAACGTCGCGGTGGTGTCTCCGAAGCGCGCGCCGTGGACTCGAAAGATTGAATACCTGCGAATAAACAATTCCGGCAATGTGATTTTTTCCGATCACGCGAAAACTTGTCTCTGAAGGGGTCACGTTGTTGACGAAAGTTCTGACAAAAACTTCCATCCGTTTAAAGAGAGGGTGTTGCTATTGACCCGACATGCATTAGTATGGGGAGACTTGAACGCACGTAACCAACCTAATGCATTTTAAATGGGAGGTGACTTGAACGCACGGAACCCAACCTAAATACATTTCAAACGGGGCAGTCGGTTCAATATAATCCCTTAAATAAAGAAGGAAAAAAGGGGAAAAATGGATTATAAAATGATAATCACACGGTTCCTCCTGTACTATATTATATTAAAGTCGATGTCTGATTCGCAAAGTAAATTACTAAGGCGTGTGATTCTTTTTGTTTGTTGCTGTATTCAAGTCGGAACTTTTGGAAAACTCTGACTTTGCGGATTAGTAACACCGAATATCACAGAGAATAGAAGCGAAAACACATATAGCTGATGTATGCATAATTTGCCGTATTCGAAACTCGCGCGACTTCACAAGTACAGTTTGCTGGCCTACATGAATAGTAGCTCTCAGCTTGATGTACACCATCGGTGCTAGCAGGTCGTATTTTTCGTCGATAAAAAGTAACACGACTCTGAATGTAAAACAGCGGCCTTGCTCCTCCATTCGCAAAAACTGCTGTTTCTGTACGTACATACTTTCGCTTCATGTTACCTCATGTTCATGTTTAAAGCAAACCTCGTTTTAAATGACTCTGTTAGCAGAAATCTCATCCAAATGCATTCATTTCGCCGCATCCTATCAGAATTATTTAGAATGTACTTTGATAGAGAAAACAACGTTCTCCCCTGCAACCGCCTACACACGAGTGTGTTGCGGTTGCCTACCTAGGCTCGGCATCAGTCAACAAGATTGCCTGCACTTTATGCCAACTGTTAAGGTCTTCAAGGCGAATGGTGTAATCTCTTCCAATGCCTTAAGTATACACCTCATTCTACCCGCAATAAAAATCTATGAAATGATAATCCCGGATTCCGAGCAAAGGTAGGCAAACGCAATTCACCGGTGTTCAGGTGGTTGAAGGGGTAAACATTTTTTTTTCCATTAAAGATCATACACTGTAATTTTTAAGGTAGCATTTTCAACCTTTTGGTTTAAATTTGGTGCTACCCTCCGTCGTCAAGCCGAGCGGAGAGAAAGCGGAACGAGGCAAAAGGCAACCAACCTGGCCCAACCTATATCATAAGCAAGCCTCTTGCCGTATACCAAGTTTTGGTGTAGTGCCTTGTGCCTCGCTCCGCTCGGCTGTCGCCAAGCCTGATGCCGCTTACTTCTCGACGCCCCTGAGCGGGCGCCGAGAAGTAAGCGGCATCAGGCTTGGCGACCGTTTAGTTGGGTAACCCTAGGTTAAGTTA
>Ga0058701_10000601_pt1 | contig 24352 bp, 19 predicted proteins | sample AgamicOrMae_FD_97039 | JGI IMG/M metagenome (GOLD analysis project Ga0058701, IMG submission 97039) | Agave microbial communities from Guanajuato, Mexico - Or.Ma.e | ecosystem: Host-associated > Plants > Phyllosphere > Phylloplane/Leaf | place: Guanajuato, Mexico | collected 2012-06-04 | reverse complement strand
GCTCTCTCCTCTCCATTTGGCTGTCCACTTCCTGTGTTCAGACTGCCTCAAAGTGGGACCAACTGTTCATCTCCCCTACGAACCTGACAGTCTTTTGACGTTAATACCTCTATCACACCCGATGTCGGCTAAACTGCTAAGTGTAGCGGAAGAGGACTTGACACCCTCCCAGAAGATTCGGATACACCGCCTTATTTCGGTAGGATAGACCGTCAAGCTTTCCGAACGAATTAATGGGCTTCGTCTCTGGATGAAGCACAAACTCCTCATCCAAGAGGGAATTCTAGCATTCAAAATTCTAGCTCCGAAACCTTCATGGACGGCCTCTCCTAGATGGGTTAGCCTTTTGACTTGGCGCACAAATGCCACAGTGGAAGTACCTCTGATTTCTAGCCTACAGGTAATGCTCTGAGTAGCTGGTGGCACACACATGAGCTCAAAATTTGCCGCTAGTCTGGTCTGAAACACAAATTGGCCCCTCCAGTCATCGCTCGATAGGAGGTGTCTGAGTGTCATTGATGCTATGTTTAGCGATTGTTTGTCTATTTTTAATACTGTACCAGGTGCAAGTGACGATTTCTGACTCGCATGTGGATTCCTTCTTGCTGGCAACACTAGTCAATGCTCAAAGCTATCATGTGATGTCTCTTCCACCCAGAGCACTTGGCGGTTGCGGGCAGAAAGTCCACCTCGCGTGGCGGAGCAACCTATTCTAACATAGATAAGCAACTTTGGCCACATTTGCACCGTAATGTGACCAATCGATTGCATTGTTAGTTTAATCTCCGGCTACACTACTGAGTGCACCAGATTGCCTGGAGTGCAAAAGAGGGCCCCCACTTGAGGGCCGGGCGAGTGAAATGAGAACATTTGTCACACTGTACACAGTATACATAGACTATTGTGCATCACTGTTTCACCACCCGGGGCCCCCTTTAGCTAATTATGTGCATAAGTTTTGAAAGTAGGCTCCTAGTTGTGCCAGGTGAAAGTGTTTGCGCACACTGGTTGTCCAATTAGTGGACTATGGTGTGATGATTGTATTTTTTCCCATTCAGTTTGCTTTCGCGCACCATGGGCTCCAAAGCATTTGGACATTCTGCTTTCTTGTGGACGCAAACACTCAAAGGTGAAGCCGCTTCACCCTGTTGTGTGTCCGAGGTTGGCATTGAATCTGGCTCCAGCTCTTCTGGTGATGATATCCTTTGGCGCAATCATGATTGGCATCATATTTCAAGCAATAAGCATAAATGAACTCGACTCTAGAAGTCCGCCGACTCATGGATTTAGTTACGACGTAATCATCGTAATCAGTGACACTGAAACTGATTTATTATGGTTCCTTGTTGACGAGCTCATCATGAAGAAAGCGCCATAGCGCCAGGCGAGCGTCAACCTACTCCAACCGGAAGGCGTGACGCCTAGACATCTCTGGCGAGTTGCCCCGCGATATGAAAGGCAGCATGTGCCAAGTGTCACACTCGCTTCTTCCTATGTATTAGATCTATCCAATAAAACCCATCAACTTCAACATTCTTCCAAGTTACAGTCTTTGGCTGCTCTTAATTCTCATTGCGTAGTATGCATCGCTACTGCTCAGTTCGTTGTATTTGTGGACTTGAGACCTCCGTTCAATTTCAATCACCGGCCGGCATGCCCTATCCGATAATTGGGAGCTGCGGGTCGGCAGATTCATCGATAAGTCAAACGAGGATGCCGCGAACAAAGCAAAATTTCTGGTAAATTATCTCGTAAACGACTCAAAATTAGGCTACATGATATATGTATTCGTGTTTCTCCTTGCGAGTTCCATCAGAATCGATAAAAAAATCGCATACGCGAGTTACCGGTCGGGTGTGTTTCCTTGTGAGAGGGAACACTCCGCTCTCAGATCTGCTATTATTGGATGTCCTCGACCTCGACCCCATGTTTCCCTGTCTATAAGCGTCCTGAAGGCTTCCCCACTACTTATCAATGTCTTCTTTAAACTTTTTGATCTTCCTCGGAGCTTTGCTCAAAATTCTGAAAACCCTTCTGATCGACATCATAAACTAATCTTCTGAGTACCCTTGACCCTCATAGGGATCGTTAACGTACCCTTTGTTATTTGGAAACAGATCTGCGAATCTCCGATAGTTTTCTTCTATAGTTGGGATAGCATCATAACAACTGTCGATCACCCTCGAGCCGTGACTCTCGGCGCTATTAGTGTCAAGTGATGTGATCTATCATTCATCTCGACACTCAAGCTCTCGCACGATGTTGATGATGATGGTGCGTTCCAGTCTCGGGGTGCCACTTTCCGCTTGAAATGTTGAGGATAAGTCGCCTACTGTCGTAGAGACTTGTTTCAAACGAATGATAAGCCGGAAACAAGATCAACCTCGGTAGAAAGGGGACAATTAAATTTGAAACACTAACGAGACGGTTCAACAATTGAGAGCATCTCTTTGATCCTCAGATCTGTGATTTATTGTCATTTACTGTCTCACAAGTTTCATTGAGCTCTGAGTATTATCAATCACCCTCGGATGCTAACCACCGTTCGGGCATGTATTTGATCTGTGCTTGCATGGAGCCTCCTCCGTTTGAGCTTCCCCACCATTCTATTAGAACACTTGGATGCGATGATTTTCGCGATCACAAACGAGTATATTGTTGTTCCAGCTGTCCAAGGCAACTCCCTCGATGCCTTTGAATTCGCCCTCTCCGCTGCCCCACGTTCCAATGGATTTAATGTATTTTCCCTCAGGACTGAAAATTTGCAGACGGTTATTACCCGAGTCTCCCACCACCATGTAACCAGCCTCGTCCATTGCAACACCGCGAGGAAACTTGAACTCTCCACGACCAGAGCCCTCATGGCCGATGGTCTTGATGAGTCGGCCGCTCAGATCGAATAGCTGAATCCTGTGGTTGTTCGTGTCAGTGACTACTACTCGGCCCAGACCAACTGCGATGTAATGCGGATGTTGCAACTGCGCTGCTTGGCTTCCGTTGGAGCCGAACTTGTTCACACAAGTTCCATCAACATCAAATACCTGAATACGATGGTTCTCCTTGTCGCAGACATAGATGGTCCCAGTTCTCGAGTCACAAGCCACTCCCCAGGGCAGATTGAATTTGCCCTGATCGCGTCCAAACTCTCCAAAGGATCTGACAAAGCGGCCCGTCATGTCGAACACCTGGATCCGATGATTGTAACGATCGCTTACTATATAATTCTTTGTATAACGATTGATCGCAACTCCGGCCAAGCAATCGAACTCGCCCGGCTCCGAGCCATAGGAGCCGAACTCGTTGAGAAAGTGGCCATTTTGGTCGAAAATTTGCACCCGATGGTTCGAGGAATCAGCCACAACTATTTCGCTCCTACTTAGGGCCCCATGGCCCACAGCCACTCCTCTAGGCCAGGTGAAATTGCCCGCATCGTTGCCTCGGCTGCCCAATTTGAACAGCATCTTGCCCTTGTTCGAGTACACGCAACTGGTCGAGGGGTCGTCCCTCTCAAGCAAGTCCAGTACATTGGAGCCGCGTCGAGAACCAGAGCTACCACTCACCGAAGAGTTGCGTCTCGAATAGCTCGTCTGAGTTCCGCTGCTTCCGTAAGGCCCGCCAAGCGACCGGGCGGCCCCATTGGTCGATTCCTCAGGATAGGCATTGAATGAGTCTGATTGTTGGTCGTCGTCGCTTTCTGCCGGTGGCGACGAGAGATGCGAGCGTGCTGAGCTATGCTGAAAGGCATGCGAGCTCTTGCTACGAGCCAGTGACGAGCCAGCTCCGCTGCTGGTCGAGTTTCCACTCGACTGATTGCGAGAGTTCTCAAATTTCCTCCTCAGATATTCTGAATGAGTTTTGAAACCTGCCAATGGGTTGTTTTATGGGAAGAAATTGCGGGTCAGTAGGGCAAGAGCTTAGGAGAGGATTCAATTGAAAGAGCCAACAAAAAGTTTTGGCGATCAATTCGTGTCACATGATACACAGATGCTCTCCAAAGATTTGGGCCCGTCACATGAATGAATTGGTGTCAAGATGGATCGACTTGCATGGCATGCACAAGAATGGGAATTGATGAAACACGACTCGTATCAAGGTGGACAATTATCTACGTACGTTGCCGAGGTATCTTCTCCTCTCTCCTCTTAGGGGCGCTGCAAATGGTTCAAGTCGAGAGCATGCAACACTAATTGGCTCTACCATATCCGTACACTGCAATTCGAGAGCTTGTAGATCTGCTGGGTCCGGATGTCGAGTAGCTGAGCTGTCCAGACTGTCTGGCCTGGCCATAGGTTGTTGGCGAGCGCAGGCTAGAAGTGCTTGAATATGTTGAGGTGTAGGGGATTCTACTTCCTTTGGTTGTCGTCAAGTCGTTCTTGCTGCTGTTACGCTCACCAAACTGGCCAGTAGTGGTCGAGCTTGAATCAGTGGCCCTGCTTGAGGTTGTCACCTGTCGGTCAGACTGGGAAGAGTTACCATTCTGGGAGGAGAATCTGCTGCCGTAAGCAATGGATTTCCCTCTGACCGCTATCCTCGAGCCCTCACTCGGTTCTTGATCCCGATCGGACGTGGAGCCTTGTGATAATGAGCTGGCTTTCCAAAGTGAGGCTCTGTTGGCCGCCACTTTTGCCTGCAGGGCCTCTGATGGCGAGGCTGGCTCTTTGGTGGGCGTCTTGGATGTCTCTTTGGAATTGTCCGCCCCAATTCTGGAGCTTTTGGCCTCCAAACTGGAGTACAACTTGGGCGCCTCTTTGAGAGGCCAGTACAAATGTTTCAATATCAGTGGATGCTTGGTGGCGGGGCCCGCATACAGGCCAAATTGGTTGGCTGCAATCATCAGTGGATATGATGCATGAAATGGACAATAATAACAATAACAAGAATAACAATAATAATAATAGTGATTAGGGCAAGATTTGCAAGCAATAGCATGGTGATTATGGTCGAATGTGTTTCGTTTGTGTTTCAAGGTTAATCTGGGTTTTTGTCTACACAGTGTCTGCAGCTCGACCTCCAGTGAACCTCAGGGAGAAATGTTCAATTTAGGAAACAGGGCACATTCCGCAAGACGATTTTTATCAGGCATAAATGCAACTCTTTGTGAGCACCAGGAAGGGTTGCCTCAGTTTGAGCAGCAACGAGAGAGACAGACAGCCAACCAGCAGCGCCAAACATGAGGCCTCCTCCACCTCAACCAAGAGCCCCTGGCCAATGGAAACCACCTGCCCGATTCTCGACCGCCTCCCTCTAGGGCCTGTGCCTTTGGCCACCAGTCGAGCGGTTCATGAAGGCACCCAATTCATCATCGTCATCATCATCGTCGTCTAGACCCATGAAGGGACTATTGTTGTGAGAGTAACGATTGTAATAAGAGGCCAGCTGGGACTTGGATTGGGCAGTCTCTGGTGGAGGCGCCCTGCTGGTGGTGCTGCGCTGATAGTAGCCACTGGGTGTCATAGTCATGTTCGTATTCATTTTTCCAACAGAGTAGGAGCTGCCACTGGCTAATGGTCGATTTCATTCAGTTCAGGGGGTGATTGTCCATTTTTGTCGGTTGGCCGGGAGGTTGGATCGGTTTTTGGTGTGAGTTTGTGTGGCCTCATTGTTTGTGGCTTCGGGTTGGCGTGTTTGGATCTAACGTCGTCTCAAGCTGGCATCTCATAACCATATCGATCTATAAGCAGCCCAAGAGGACTTTCAACTTTCTTTCCCTCACCTAAGTGAGTCTTTTCATCCAAGCAACAGGTGGCTGAGCAAGCAAGCCGACAATAAGAGGATGGATCTGGCATGCAATATTGGAAGTTGTTAGTGTCGAATGTGAAACGTCGAGTGTTTGCTAATTTGGTGACCTTCTTGGCGACGCTGAGGAGGAGGTTTTATTCTTCCTCTTTCCATGAATTAGGCTTCTCCTCCGACCATGTCGTGCAACATGAGCTTACGGTGAAAAGGATAACAACTCAATTGATGAAAGAAAACATCCTCGACAATTGAGAACTGGATGAGATTGCACCAGCTCCTCTTCAAGTTTCCAGGTGGCCATCCAAATATTAGCAAATGCACGACTAAATTGAGGAGATCAATCGTGTTCAAATGAGCAAAGAGAGAGTCAAGTGAGCAAAGGGTTGTTTTCCTTGGCGAAAAAGTTGAGCACTATTTTTATGGATAAACTTCTCCTCTGCATGATGCCTTCAGCATGAACGGACAGACTAACAAGGGGAAATTCTTTTGCCTAACTAACTAACTAACTAACTAACAACTAACTGACTGACTAATAAACTAGCTGATTATCCAAGCTGATGATCGTGCTGTTGGAGCTGCTAAATCCAGCTGCCAATCTCTAAATAGGCGCGGCATGTTCTTTTCGTTGGCAACTATCTAACAATCTAGCTATAAATTATCATTCATTCTGGGGAATGGGTGAGACGAGCCCTCAATTTGGAGCGCCAGGCGAGAAGGTTGGTAAACTTACCTGCACTAGTTGAGCTGGTTCCCAAGCCTGAGGCTGAGCTTCTGTCTCGCGTGATTGCCGAGCCAGAGGACGAGGGCGACATGCTTGAGGCCGACTGCATGAAACGATCCCGACTGCTCAAATAGGAACGGCCCGACGTGGAGCCGGCGGAAGTGGAGCCATCAGCGCCAGTGTTTGTCTCGTCGCGCTCGCGCTCTCGCTCTCGCTCGCGGTCCCGCCGATGCTGCTGGTAGTCGTCCGTCTGTCTGGCCGACGCCGAGATACTTCCGCTCCCACTGAGCGCCGCCGAGGTTCTGCTTCTGGACAAAAATCTGCTCTGGTATCCGGAGCCCGAGCTGGAGCTTTCCGTGTTTGTGGCCGCCTCAGGACGTCTCGACGAGGCCAGATAGCGGAGGGGCCGCGAGTCGCTGGGCGAGGCGGCGGCAGAGGCGCCCACCACTGTGCGCTCGCTGGACGAGCCGCCCGACTGGCGCCGGCGGGCGGCCAGGTTCTCGTTGCTGTCCTCGGTGGAGGAGCGCCGCCTGCTCGAGGCGGTGGTGTAGATCGAGCTGGACGACTCGGCGGCCTCGTGCTCGCCGCTGGTCGAGTCCCGTCTGCTGGCGGCCACGCTGGAGCGTGCCTGGTAGCCACTGCTGCCGGCGCCAAGACCGCTTCCGCTTCCCGAGCGCCCCGCCGAGCCACTGCCTAGCGACTGGCTGGGTCGCTCGGCGGCGGCGCTCTTGGCGCTGTAGAGACTGGCCCCCGCGTAGAGCTCGGCCGCCTTGGGGGTGCTCCTCTGCGGACTGTCGCCCCTGCTGCGCTGCTCTTGGCTGTCGCGCCTGATCTGGGCGCTGCGGTCCAGCAGCCGGTTCACGGCGCTCGGCAGGAGCTCGCGCGAGCGCCGGTTGCCCTTGTTGCGCTTGGAGCCGCGCCGGGGCTCCTCGTCCTCTTCGTCCTCGTCACCCTCTCCTTCCGCCTCCTCGTCGTGCTCGTCCTCCTCCTCGTCGCTGAGCGGACTGGCGCTCTTGGCGGCCCGCGAGCCCGCCTTGGTCTTGGCAAGGGCGCCGGGCCTCTGGCGGCCGTCCTGTTCGTCCTCGTCGTCGTCGTCGTCGATGCGCAAACTGTCGCTCTGCGACACCGACGACGAGTTCAGCCGTCGCTTGTTGGCCGTGCTCGTGCTCGTGGGCGAGCTCGTGGCCGCCGGCGAGTGGGCCAGCCGCTCGCTCGCTCCGCCCAGATAGGTGGCGCGCCTTATGGTGCCCGTGCGCTCGCTCTGCTGCTCCTCCTCGTCCTCCTCCTCCTCGGTAGTGGTGGCCGCCCGTTCGGCCGTCTTGCCACGCTCGACGCCGCCGCCAAGCTCGCCGCCACCACTACCGGCGGGCGAGTTTTTTGGATCCCCTGCTGAGTTGGTGGCCGGCCCGCTCGGCTGGCTGTCGTCGCGCGTCAACCGCCGGCGCCTCGTCGAGCCCGTGGGCGTGCCCGAGCCACTGTCCACCGACTGCTGCCGCTCGATCGACGACGACTGCTTCGACAGCGACCGGCTGCCTAGGCGCCCCAGGCGCCGTCTGGCTGCGGGCCGCTCGCTTCCGCTGGCCGTTTCCGGCTCGGCCTGCGGCTGCTGCTGGTCCATGCTGCTCGAGCCACTGGCCGGGGCGGCGCTCTCGGCCGGCGACGAGTCCGTGGGAGCCGCCGACTCGCCGGCGCCACTTCGGCGTCTCGAGTAGGTGGCAAACTCCTGCATCACCTCGGACAGTTGGCGCTTGCTGCGCGCGCTCACCGCCCGCCCATACAGACCCCTGCGGCCGCCCGCGGGCGGCGAATCCAGGCTGGGCGTGGCCGAGGGCGAGGCCGCCGAACTGCCGCCCGCAGGCTGCGCGTCGCCCGCGGCCCGACTCGCGGAGCTGGGCGTGTCGCGCGGACCACTGCTGCCACCAGCGCCAGTGCCGCTCTCGGTCTGCCCCTGGCTCTCCCTGTCCCTGTCTCTGTCCCTATCTCTGTCTCGATCCCGTTCTCGTTCCTTGTTCACCCGTTTCTGTTTCTCTATCTCGTCCTCGCTGGCCTGGCGCTGCTGGATTGCCTTGGCGGCCACCTTGCTCATGGCCTGGCGCGCCGACTCCACCAGGTCCCTGTCCTTGACGCCCTGCTCTTCGAGCTCGCGTTTCTCAACTCTTGCTCGAGCGCCCATCTGCTGCAGCCTATTGTGCAGATGCGCCGCGTCCCCAATCTTGGGCACCCCGCTCAGAGGCGCCTTCTCCACCTCCGGGCTCTCGAACTGGCGCTTGAGCTTGGCCGCGGCCGCCAACTCCTGCTGCTGATGCTGGGGGTTCTGTTGCTGGTCGTAGAAGCGCACGTTGCGGCCCGTCGAGTAGGACGCCTCGCTGGTCAGATCGTCGTCGTCGTCCAGCGCCGAGCCGTAGGCCGAGGAGGCGCCGGCGCCTCCGTAGCGCTCCTTCTCCTTGCGGCGCATGAAGGCCGACTTGAAGTGGATTGATGAGCCCGTGTCTGGACTGGGGTCCGTGTCGCTGGGCCTGGGCCAGTCGCGCAACAGGTCGCTGGAGTAATCTTTGGTTCCCCGCGGGGGCGCGTACCTGGACCTGAGCTCCGACTCGTAGTCGCCGGCGCCCGACCTGGTGTAGCGCGCGGCCCCATTGGAGCCGTTGTTCTTGGCCGCCATCTCCTGGGCCTTGAGGCGTTGCTGGAATTGGCTGGCCAGCCTGTGGTCGCTCTGGCTGCGCATCAGTGCATTGGGCAGCTCCAGGGACACTCCCGGGCCGCTGGAGCCCCCACCTGCCGACGAGCCTCCGCCAGGGCCGCCGCCGCCACCGCTCCCAAAGGCTGGGTGCAGGTTGCTGTTCGAGTTGCTGTGCGCCAGCGCCCCAAAGGCCTGCGCTCTGCTCTCGGCCTGCTGCTTCTGCTGCACGGCCGCCTGCTGGCACAGCTCCTGGGCCACTTGACCGGCCGCGTTGCAATACTGCAACGAGCTTGCCATCAGCTGGCTGGCGCTCTCGGCAAACTTCAGCTCGCCCAATTCACAAATCCTCTTCCGGAGTGTATCAAATTCTGGTATTAAAATGAAACGAATCTTGCGCGTAAAATCCCCTATCTCTGGGTCGAACATTCGCACAAACTCCATCGAACGACTGTAGATATCCTTCAATTCGGTAAGCTCGTTATCCTGCCAGCTCAACTTGTTGCCCGATTCACTATCATTGGCCGGCACAATCTTCTCGTCGGCTATGGTTAAATTTTTGCTCATTATCTCGCACTCATCATTGATGGCCTTTTTCAAAACATTTATCGTCTTCAACTCTTGGTCGGCAAATTGATCCACCTCCTCGAGCAACCGTTTCTCCTTCTCCTTCAAATCCTCCAACAGTCTCTTGCTCGATTGTTCAATATCACGCTTAACACTGTCCCTATTTGACACCAGTTTCTCCTCGCTTTTCCTCAGTGTTTCCTTAAATTCCTCCATCTTGCTCAACGAACGCTTCGTCTGACCATTCAGGCGGCCAATCTCGCGCCTCAGCAAATCCAAGTGCGCCTCCTTGCACTCGGGACACACCTTCTTCTCGCAATGGCTACACCTTTGCACCCCCTCCACCTTTTCCCCGCAAACGGAACACTTTTCCATGAAGGTGGGCACTGGTTCCGGTTCCTCGCCGGTAATTCGGGCGTGCAACTCGAGAAATCTCACCAGAGTCACGTTCAGGGGTAGACTCTGCACCCCCTGGTAGGGAATTCGGTGTTCGGCTCTGCACTCGGGACACTTGATTTGGCGCCGTGCATAGTCCACCAGGCCCTCCATGCAAGCGTCGCCACAGAACGAGTGCTGGCAAGGCAACAGACGAGGATTCTTGAATTTGTCCAGACATATTGCACAGGTGAGCATCTGCTCCAGTTGGCTCCAAGCGGAGGTCATCCTTTGGCCGCCTTATTGCTTCAATTCTCACTTTAATTTCCCTTGATATTTCCCTATAATTGTCCCCCTTTTCAGCCAAACAACTGGCCCAACCTCAATGGTGGCCAGGGGATCTCCTATTTATCAGCCTGCAAGTATCAAGATGGTCAAGGTTAGATGCAGATTCTGACGACAACTGTCAACTCTAGACTTCATACACATACACACATCTTCACATTTTCCGAGCATTGGGCAATTACAATCGGAGATTGTCAGCCTGAAGTCTCAATCAGCCAGCTGCTAGTTGAACACAATGCTCTCGTTAGCTAGGACCTCTGGCCCCATACTTGGCCTCTTTTTCCCCAAAACAAACGTCCGCCACTCGAGCAAATTTGTCAACTTGTCATAATTGACCAAAATCGCGCAAAAGGGTCCCAGAAGTTGGGACTTCACTCGGCTCCAGACACGATAAAGTGCCCAAATGTTGTGGAGAGATGCAATCCCGAAAACCCTTTCACTATTGTAGCCCTAGTAGGCAAGAGATTTATGCTGCCCACAGACATTCAGCCCGACTATAAGATGCGAAGACATGTTATAGTCCTTGCGAGACCCGCATTCCGATTACCGACATCACTGCTGAACCTCACAAGTGGGCGGCGACGTTCACTTCCGTTACAACTTCCGTCGCATGTTTGTCCAAATTAGAATCTCAAATGTATCCACGTTAACATGAGATCTATTCGCTCTCCGAGAATCACCTTCTGAGTCTTTCAATCATCTACAAGAACAAAAGAAGCACTCTGACCAGTAACACTTTTCCTCTCAATCAATACGCCACCCTCAACCTCCACCAACTCGGACTCCGAATCATCCCTCTGACAAAGTTCTCTATTGATCATACAAAGCTCCATACGGCTCTGCTCTAGTGCTAACAGTTTTGAAAAAGCGAAATATCATTATTGTTCACTTACCTGGCTAGTGACAGGGCTCTTCTCTTGATTGGAGATTGCTATGATTGAGCTAAAATTGATTCTAGTTGCTTGAGCAGACTCGAGCGATCTGCCTCAAGCTACTTCCTCTCCGTTCTTAATTTCTCTGCTTTTGTCTTGTCATCTTGAAAGGTTCTTCTGGTAAAATATCTCATCTGATCGATTAGTGAGTTGGTTCTTGAACTATTTGGATGCTCAAACAATTATTATATCACAGTATCTCTCAATGGCACATTGTGAAACGTGTCTCAATGGCGAAACGAAAATTGTGCACTCCGCGGGCCCTAAGGTGCAACAATATTGGGAGGACTATAAAATAAACTGGCGGATGGAAACTTGATTTAGACCTATGTTTAAAATTTCAGTTGGATATTTGACAATGGCCATCGCTTCAACTTGTTGCTCAATACATTTGTTTAGTCACTCGCCTATGGCCTGAGGATGGATAATAGTGCGCCAGGCTGTGAAAAGTCACTGGGCCGCCCCAATGGGAAACGGCGCCAACGCGTTTATTGCGTGCCGTGAGGCCCCTTCGAGAGTCCCTTTTAAGGAGATCTCCTCAGCCTAGCGGCTTGAAGCCAAAGAGGACAGCACCGTCTGAGTCTTGAGGCGGGGCTCTACTTTGCGGCCCCAAAGATGAGGCCCCTCGTGGAGTTAAGCGAGACAGGCAGGCGACATACAGCGGTCATGTCGACCTTCTGCGCTCGCCCCTGTGAGATTGTTAACGAAACACAAAAATAAATTAGTTGAAAAACAGCTCGCATTCGATCAACATCTCTTTCTCTACTTGGCGAGCTCACCTCGACAATGCCAAGGTACGTGGGAACCTTAACAAAGCCACATCCATTCTCTCTCTCTCTCTCTCTCTCTCTCGCCCCTACAGTTCCAGTCCCAGTCCAGTCTTCAGTCTCTAGAGGCGACCAAACCCCTCACAAAGTTTTGCCGGGAACTATGTATCTATCGACATGCACTTCCACAGAGAGCACAGATGAGTACTACGACGGTCATGATTGGCCCTGATAACTTCTGCAACTCCACAACTTAGCTACTTACTGCTATTTGGCAAGCCGTGGAGAGCGAAGTTGGTTGCAGGGTGCTCTCAAAGGTAGCCATCAGATTGAAAGACTGGTGTGGTCTCACCTGGCACTTCTAGAAACATACAATCATACTTTATCTCACTTAAATCACTTGCAGAGCTCTCTCGAACTTGGCCAACAGTGTTAGATCCAGCAACTTATGCCGAACACGATAGTCTAGATTGGCTGGTCGCACGTCGAGAAAGAGTCTCGTTTCAGCCGGCCAGTGCTCACGCAGGCGAATAGTTTCGCACCTTGAGAAAGTTTACCAGAGTAATAGATTGACACAAAGGTATTGCATGCATAAACTAGATCCTCAATGATCGCCTTGAAATTCAGCGGGAAACTGTATTTTGAGGACCTCTGTCAACAAGTCCAGCCTGCGCAAATACATGTATATTCTTCCCCGTTTGACCAGTTTATCTGAGGCGGCGTTATAAGATCCATATAGCCTGGATATCTTTAGTGAATATCTATGTTAGAACCGAGTTAAGTGAGAGTTTACAGTAACCTCAGTTCCCGTCAAAATCCTGTCGCTTTTTCAGAGGCTCAAGCTGGTTAGAGACTGAGTGACGGAGTGCTGAGTTCGGGAGCATGCCTGAAGCCAACCTCATCCCCACCAGCTCTCACAAGAGGCCAGAGACCTCTGTGTCACTTTCTCTCCTCTTATCTCCACTCGAGGATAGGAAAAAACTATCACAAAACTATGCTAGCACTGCTAGGCACGCGCCCTAGTAAACCAGCTGGATAGAGAAACAAGCTTTGCAAGTTGAAGCCCAGCGTCACTTAATTAGTTTTCTTTCGTGGAGAAAAGCCACCTACAGTATGCTCTGTGCTAACTATTGAATGCTATGTGTGCCAAATTGAGCGGCAGAGAAGGTCACTCCCGCAGCTCAGAGATTATCTTGGTGAAACATTGATTTCTGAGCTTATTCCATACACGTTGTACTCGTTCACCTTGCTTGTCTTGAGATACAATACTATATATTTTCCTGGGATCAACACTTCGTCAGGTATCACAGCCGTGAAGTATTTGAAACCGTCGCCGATCTCATCGTCCGGCACCGGTTCCACGTAGATTGGCGTAGATGAAGGATTCTGATCTGGTGTGCTCGCTGGTGTGCTAGTGATCACATTTGTTTCATTATTCATACCGGTATTTAAAGATATTGCCTCGGTTCCCACTGACACATGTGAATTCAGACTTGTAGAGCTACCTCGTCGTGATCCGTTACGCGACGATGCTCTAGATGAAGGTGCTGAGGTAGGATAGGGCACTTCGCGTGCATCCAACTGGGGACTCATACGAGCAATATTGTTTGCGAAAACCACCGTCTGGTATTCCTCAAGAGAGGCGAAGTCGCTCTTGAAAAGTGCAAGCCGGTCTAGAGAGCTCAACATTTTCGGTCTCCTGTAGAACAGTTCGTTGCTAATCTTATACCAAAGCCTTCCATCTTCACCAGCCTTCCAACCGTCTATTGGTTGGAACTGGATCACTTCGTAGGGCGTAGGACTGGGATTGTATTTCAACGGATCGAATGTTGCCACCTTGAACATGGATACTACCGGCTTGTGGTCGCTCAGCTCAGTCTGGGGGAGCGAGTCATAAAAGAGTTGCTCTAGTCTAAAGTTGGCATCACGATGGGATTTCCTTTGATTGTTCACCCTATAGAGAATTCTGTCGGTCCAAGCGGGTATACGTTGATCGCTATCATATGATTCCTTTTCGCCTATTTGAAACTTGTAAGTGGGCAAGAAAGAAGGAAGACTCTCATTGAAGGGCTCGAAAGCCAACCCCTTGTTCTTCACACTACTCAATTGATCGTGTTTGAGCAACTCTGAAAGTATCTTATATGACTCTTCTTTTGGAGATGTTTTTGCCTTAGTTATGGCGGTCAAAACATTGTGCTTCTCTATGTCATCTAAGCGGAAATTTAAGTCTCCAAACCAAAATGAATAGTCATGCATTAAGATGCTGGAAGTGTTCGTATCAATCAAGAATTTAGTTCCGTCTAAAATAGAGTTATAATCTTGAATTCTTTGTTGCAGATTTTCTTGATGAGCGGCTAGATGCGCTGTTGTGGCACAAAATGAGTTTCCATTGTAGGTGAATCTCAGAGAAACTCCACCCTTGTTGCCTAAAAGACCCCCGAAGCCTGTTTTCACACTCTCAGTCTCCATATCTCGACACCTTAGGATAATTTCGCGAAGTACAAAAATGTAAAGGAGTATACCACTCAATTTATGGCGCTTGAATAATATGTAACCGCGTCTTTTTAAGGTCGATGATAGGTTACTAGTCCAGGGGTCTGTGAACAAATACTGTGGAGCCTCCTGCAATCCAACAATCTGTATATCTGGCCTGATACTCTGTTGCATTCGTTTGGTATCATCGAAAAGATAGTCCAAAGAGGACACAGTTGTCGGATCTTTACCTGCAACGTTCCAGGAGGTGATTCTTATAAGGGAGTCTTTGAGTTCCATAGCTAATGATTAGGTTCTCCTTCTAATACTGGACAACTGATTTAGATCAAAAGGATCTATAAACTAGAATTTAACGTTTCCGAAGAAAATAACAACATAAAATAACAACAAAAGGTGTCTAAGGAAGATCAAATAATGTCATAATATCAAGACGCAATTCACTGCGCCGTGGCTTCGTGTGCAAGGCTCTCGCGAATCTGTTGTTTTTTTTCTGCTCGATGCTCTAGTCCTGGGCCTGGCCCTCGCGGCTGGTCGACGCGAGCTAGTGCCTCTTGACCTGCTCCTCGATGGCTCGGTCTTTCTGGATTTGGCTCTCGATCTCGAACTCGTTGATGCAACTGATATCTCTGGATCCTCGACCAACTTCGTCTTGAGACAATCGAGGAATTTTAGGTACGGTACGAAATGCTTTCCATCGTAACGACCCCAAGTCCAAGGTTTCAGCAGGTGTACAATAGCCAAGAATATCTGAACATGAAAGATAAACAACCTATACCGGGCCACTAGATCTCCGCAAGTCTCAGTTGTTCTCATTTGTAAGCAGATCACATCGAGGAAAAAATCAATCGTATAGAACCCGATGTTGAGCGCCACAATAATATGCAGGTGAGTGATCCGTCTGCGATCTTTTAGAGGGGCTACGAGATCTATACTGAGGCAATCATTGTATACTTTGACTAGGGCTATGGTTGGCAAGATGTCACCGGCAAGCCAGAACGCTCCAACAAGTAGAGCACAGGTGTTTCTGAAGGTTAAGTAAAACAGGCGACGCACCAAAGGGCCTGTGGAGAGGAACAACACCAGAACCAAGACTGAGCTCTTGGCTACTATGGTTGTGAATACCTTCACTTTTACCTCGCTCAATTCTGGACGAACTATAATATTAGCCTCTCTAACGGGCGGCGGATTATTGGTGCCGACGGGCGAAGACTCGGGGGGTTTTTTTGCTTCGCCAGGTTGCTCTGGCGGCATAGTTACTCTGAGGGGTAGGCTTTTGGTGTGCAGTTGTTAATAAAGGAGGAAAGCCGAGACATTTCTTCATGTCAACATGGATTAATCTCTACATCCCAGGAAGTAATACATCACATGTCCTGACCCCCGACGGGAAGCTAGGGATCACTTTTGTGGTGATCACATTTCCACTGAGCAAACGACGATCTGCGTGACGCTCTGTGCTTTTTTCAAAGCACATCACCAACACCGACACAGACAACTAAATCAAGCCACATCTCGCGGAAAGATCCCTTGCTTGCCTATGCGCAGACAGGATGATGTTTTGTGTACTCTAAGAAGTCTCAAGCGTCAACTGGAGTGGGCCCTAACCGCGACATTAACTCTCAACTTCCTGCAACAATTCGAAAGTTTTTAAATTTGGTTGGAGACGGCGCTCTGGGTAACCACAAACTTCAAGATTGCCCATGAACATATCGATGAGGCAATGCAAGAACGAAGCTAATTAAATAATCCAAGTTTGTTGATCAAAGCACGTGCCCGGAATGCCGTAAGACCGATCGAGCTTCGCGCGCTTTATTCATCAATTCGCTCATGAGATCTTTGCACTTGAGCGGATATCCTTTGTGCATATGCTTGTCAATGGATGTGCCCTGCCTAACTGATAAGATTTGTTTGGATCCCGTATGAAATTTGTTCACGATGAGTGTCAGGCTCGAAACCAGAGATCTGCATTAAGCTCAATCAATTCATAACATTGGGTGACGTTCTTTTCGGCTAGGAGACACATCCAGTGGATGGATCTTGTCGCTGATTTTGCATCTCTTGATGTTTTTGCATATATTCAACAATTATCTCCTGAAATTTTAATTTTATCACTTCCTTCGTCGTTGAATCAAACTTCTTCAAGGTTGCTGTAAGAGATCTTGCATATAGATGGTCATCATCATTTTCCATTGTGGACATTATGGACCCGTTTGATGATTTCATCTTATGATGTTTAACATTAGGGCTAACATTATTGTTGTCGTTCATGTTTCGTCGATAAGCCCGAGCAGTTCGACAAAAATGATTGTTATTTGATAAGTCGTTGGGGATTGAATTATTGTTATCTATCAGTTCTCTTTTTACGTTCAACGAACTCTTAGAATTCTTAGAGCTTCTCCTTTGTTGTTTCGTTGGCGTTGGTGTTGCATTAGTTTCCTTCGAAGAACATGAGTCATCGATCATAGCCTCATCATTGATATTCATACTACTATTATTGGTATCAATTTTCATATTATTCATACTACTATTAGCCCTAGTTGAGAAGTCTACATTTGTGCCCTCCAGAATATATTCCATAGCTAAATAATATTTCCATAACTTTTCACCACCATTCTCTCCACTATTATGACTATTATTTGTATTATGCGGTCTCTCCAACAATAACTTATGAGCCCTGAAAAAGTTAGTCCTCAGAACATGCCAGACTCTTTTGATTTCTTGTACCGGGTAATTGATCTCTCTACTAAATTCTTGGAATTCTTGTTCTCTCCTCTTGTGATCCTTATAACTCGGGTGCTTGTTATTCCACAGGAATGGTCTCTCTCGCATGAACTCAATGATTGAGCTCTTTAAATCGACATCATTTGATGATGAGGTTCTTTTGGTGGCTGAAAATGAGGATGAGGATGATGCTGAGGAGGATAGTGATTGATTATTGGTATTATTTATGTTATTATCATTGTTTGTATTGGCATCTAACTGTGTTGTTGATGTAGTCGTCGTAGTTGCTGCTGTTGCGGCTAGTGTCGCGTCTGATTTCGATGAATCTGAGGTTGCGTTAGACATTGAAGATGATGATATCGTCGACGAGGAGGCTGATATCGTTGACGCTGAGTCTCCAGTTAGATTACCGTTGTTGTTAATAGTTTCTATAATATTAATTGTATCTATTGTTGAGATATTACCTGAATTGATGGTGGGTGCCATATTAGAGATGTTCGAGAGATGGATGTCAGTTTCTTCCCAATAAGATTGCTTGTTTAAATGGAAAGAAGAAGAGATAAACCCTAGTACCTTTCCCTCTTTTTCAGGTTCCGTGCACAGTTGGTACGTGTGCGTTTGATTGTAAGTCTGTCTATCAGTACTCCTGTGTCTCACTCCAGTCGCACCACAGAATTGTGCTTTTCACGCTCGCAGCACCCATGGCATCGGCGTTGCGGGGCTTCGGACCGCTTCCCTTAGGTGGGCGGGTTAGATCGGGAATGAGATGAGTGTTGAAGCTGCAGCTAACAAGTCGTTTGTCCGCGCTCCAGCGGGCACGAAAGATGAATTTTGGATGGTTAGTCCCGCGTCGTGGATCGTGCTGCAGACCAAGTTTTGTTCGCACCGTCGTAATTCCAGCAGGATGGCGCACTTGGTACTCCTAGAGGCTTTGTCCAAAGTCCGGACTTTGCAGTCCAGTGCAGACTTGGAGGACCACAATGAACCATCCTTGTCGTTTGCGCTTTACATTGAGTTTTGCAAAATCTCCCACAAGAACGCGCTAGTCCTGCTCGGATGACTGCTCATGTTGGAGAGGTACCCTTGATCAACGAGCAATCCTCGTGCCACCCGATCATATAATCAGTTGATCTGTAGACCCAGCCAGAGATGCATGTCATCTTTGGGGCAGGCCAGTTTATCGACGAGATGTCAAATCGGTGCCCCGAGTGGTTGGGCCGTGATTACATCATTCGTTATGCAACTCCATAGGCCGAGAGAGTCCGCTACTAGTCGATCCCGGAGTCACCTTGAGATATGATTTCCCTAATTTTGGCCTAATTTTCGTGGCGAAATGTAGGCCCCAAATTGAAGATCACATAGATCACTCAACCAGTTTTTTCGAGTCAACGAGCAAATCCTTTACGTTAGCTCTTGCTTCGCCCATGGATCCCATGATACGGTGAAGGTAGACGTCAATCTAAAAGAAAAGTAGCAGTCAAGTAGTATCTGTTTCTAAGCTGAACTTCCGCCCACTCTCATAACAGTGATTGCTATTGTCACTCAATTTCCGCCGGTGAAAGAGTCTAATCTGAGACCAAACTACATTTGTCGGTTACTTTCTGAGTGTTCCGAAATCACAAACATCGGACAAACTTTATGAGAGATTAAGGCTAACAAGGGAGATACAAAGTCAATGAAATAGGAGGTAGCCTCGGTAATATTGATCTTCATTCGAGTTTCCGCTGGATACAGACCACTACATTCTCAGTGATGGATAGTCTTCTATGATTGCGCTGACCGGAAGAGTGATATCTCTAAAGTTTGTCAATACGGAACTGGCTGAAAGGTCTATTTTATTATTGCGAATATCGTGAAATTGGAATTCGAGCCTTCTTAATATGACGAGTGTCAAAAGCTCATCTCTGTATCAGTCTCAACCTGACATCAACCCGCAGATGATAACCTATAGGATTTGTTCGCGAAGCGCCGTTCATGACTTGCGATTCTAAAAGCAGGTCCAAGTTACATCTTGGCGTAGGATCTGTAGAGGAAGTGATATTTTTGATGTTTGCTTGAGGAAACTGCTAAGTGAGGCGGGCTTGACAAGCCGGCCAATTTAGGGGTCGAGCTAACTTTTGGCCTATTGCAGGAAATTTTTCAGTCATGGAATGCTTACTTCCCCGGTGTGGTGTTCCTAATAGAACCACCACCCAGCAGTTTCTTGCTCTGATTCCATTTGTTGGATCAACCTTGCTGTAAATTGTCATGAGCCGAACGATAGTTGGACAGACGCTCGATCCTCGAGACTATAACATCATAAGAAAGCCATTCTTATCGCGGCTGGGTCTGTTTCATTGAAACACCAGTGAGAATTTTTCCTTCAGAACGCGGGCTGCCAATCAATAAGATGCCAGTTTCGTTCAGTACAATCTTAGAATTATCTTGTCCTAGTTGTTCATGTTTGAAGGTCCTTGGGGTTTCTCCAATTCAATCAGTTGTTCCTACAGGCGTGACAGACAGGCATTAACGAGAGCTCCTATGTTTCCTCTTTTCAGCCAAAAAAAGATTAGGAGGAGACTGACACCTTGAAACAAATATGACTCACACGGGCAAAGCTTTGAGACTCGACTTCAGATTATAATTTATTTGTCCACAATCGAGTCAAACGCCAAAAAGGGGAATCGTTCAACCGCGACGGGTTATCAATAGCCCAGTCAAAATTGCCAGTAGTATAGTTATCACATAAAAATCCCAATCATCACCGATGAAGTCCATAAATTGCATTGATTTGATCGCAGACCACACATTGATTGCCTTCAGTTTTAGCTTCACCAGAGCTACAGGCACCTGAGCCTCTTCGCTAGCTTCGGCCGCCAAGTCGTAGTAGCGTTGGGCTAGATGAATGTCCTTCTTCAAACCCAGGCCTCTCTCGTGCATGTAGCCTAGGTTGAAGAACGCCTGAGCATTGTTTAACTGATCTGAGGCTATCCTATAATGGCTAGCGGCAACCTCATAGTCTACTTTTGTTCCTTGCCCGTAATAGTGGTGATCACCGAGCTTCACGCGGGCCATCACATAACCTTGGGATGCTGAACGAGCCCAGTACATGAGCGCTCTTTGGTAGCTCTCATTCTTGGGGAATATCGACAGCAACTCTTCTCTATCCAAAATGAAAGCAGCATTACTCTGAGCAACTTCATAACCCAGCTCTGATAAAAAGGCATACTTTACAAATGAGGCCTTCGCGTTCCCCTCACGATGCTCCTGGTAGGCTTGCATAAATTTCTCTCCCCAATGGCCTCGCTCAGCGACGTTTTTCAACAATTCAACAGCGATTCGACAATCTCGTAGAGTTCCGGTACCGGCTGCATGCATTTGGGCAAGGTTGTAAAATCCCAGGACGTGCCCTGATTGCGATGCCAATTGGAAATATTTAAGCGCCTCTCTGTAGTCCTTCTTGATTCCGAGACCTTTGTGATACATTATACCTAACTGGAGATGACCATCGACCCAATTCTTCTTAGCTGCAGCCTCAAAATATTCGAACGCTTTCTTGTAATCTTTGGGAACTCCTTGACCCTGGAGGTACATTAATCCCAAACCGCTCTGTGCCACTGCATTCTCTTGATCGGCGGCTCTCTTGAAGTACTCATATGCTAGATCCAGGTTTTTCTCGACAGTAGGTCCACCAGTCAGATATATCTTCCCGAGATACGCCATAGCATTAGTGTTGCCAGATTCAGCTGCCTTGTTGAAATAGTATAAAGCTTTCCTGAAATCCTGCTCCACTCCCCTGGCTCCTTGATAATGTAACTGACCTAAACCAACCTGTGCTTGTACATCGCCCTTATCGGCAAGAAACTGGTAGTATTGAATGAGATCATCGTCGACAATGGAACTCCCGTATGAGCCTGGATTTTCATGTTCATCGTGTAGACGTATCCGATGGATCATATTCGCTCCACTGTAAGAGAATTCTTCCTCCACCCTTTTGGCTACCTCACGGTAATATTTGAGCGCCGATTCACAACTTTGGTAAACTGATATACCTGACCAATGTCTGTAGGCTAATGCCATCTTAGCAAATAGATTATCACAAGCAGCAGCAAATGTGTAGTAAACAAGTGCTTTGGATTGACTAGGTTCCACACCCAAGCCAGCTGCATACATAAATCCTAAGTATAACTGTGCTGTAGGGTCCCCATCTTTTGACTGCTCTTTTAGTATTGTGTATGCCTTGGAAAAATCAATGGGATGTTCAGGTGATCCGAAGAGATAGGCCTCGGCAAGTGAGGTACGGTTAATGTTAGTGTCATCATCGTAGTTCTCGATGATTGAATCATCATCCGTTTTCTTAGCCAAGCAAACTAGTGTAGAACAAATGATGAGATAAATTATTGTGTATTGCAATGAAGCGATAGTTGATGACATCACTTCTGCGATTTGGAGGAAATAACAATCGATTATCTATTTATGTTTGCTGTGATACAAAGGTTGGTCTTTTGCTGACGAAGCCTAGTCAGCTGTGGTAGAATTCTCAACTCATCTGAAGGATGGGTGGCGTGTGCAGAAATCAGCCATGCAGCCTGTTGTCACCGATTTGTTTTCTTGTCGGATGACCCTCAACTTGGCGATACACAAGAGCTCGGCTCTCTCCTTTCTTAATTTCTCAGGATATTCTTGGTTTCAGCCTCGGAGGCTCTCTAACTATTTGAGCCCCTTGCGATTTGCAGCACGACAGTCTAAACAGAAGCGGAGGTGAGAAGGGCTTGCAAAATATTCCTCTGCCGAGAAGAGAAATAAGGTGCTGTCGCTTGCTCTGCGGACAATCGAGACAATCAATTTTCACACCATTCGATCAAAACTAGCGATTGAGTCATCTCGGCCGTGTCATATGGCCGTGGATTTTGCTATGATTCTCAGAATCGTGCCAAACCTGGTTAGACCAGAGATACCAATGCGAAAATAGACGAATTGCAGTCAACGGCTCAATAAGAACTGCGAGGCGGGGACTTGAACACGAAAGGGGCACCATCTTGTAAATTACTAGATTACACGACGTTTATTTAGCTAAAGTAGATTCAATCCAGCGCATCGGCACGCCGGCAAGCAGGACCAAAAAAATCTTGTCAAGGACCTGCTAAACCGCGACTTCATTGTCAGATAATAACCTATCACAGACCTCACTCCCTTTTTCCTTGTTGCATTCCAAGTTTGCGATCCTAGTTCCGAACTGCATCGCTCTCTTGACCCGTTGCGAAGTGTGTATCAGACCCCAGTCACTCGCGAGGTCCCTCAGAATCTTCTTTGGTCCAATGCTAATGGGTAAATCTAGATCCATCTTTAAGCCAATTGGTAATCTATTGAGCAATGAGACCAGTTCGGAATCGAGATATGGTAGTTTAAGATCACGTCCATGATCGGAATAGTTCCTGTCATCGCGCCCGAGGTTTCGAGTCGGGAGTCGACGCATCTGGTAAGAAATTTCGTTTAGTAATCCTTTCTCACCCGATTTGGACCAAGAAGATCTATGGGAGCTGTACCCACCGAGCTGTTCATCTATGGCAGAACCAACAAACATCATTGACGCACAAGACGTGTAGTCATGGTTGACTTCCAGACCTGGGTAATCACGATAGTCCAAGGTATATTCCATGAAGGGACTTAGGGCGTTACGACTGACTCCTTTCAGGCTCCGGCTATCGATTGAGCGGCCTCTCGCCCGCCCTATAAACCAAGTTGCACAGCCCAAACTATCATCTATCACTGTGATGCAGGGACTTATAAGATCTCTAATTCGTGCTCTCCGCATCGCTTTCAATTCCTCTATAGAGATATCGCATAAGACTAAACGCCAATTCCGTGATGGCTTGAGATTACGCAACTCATCGAACGCCTCTTCTACCGATGCTCTATCAGGCGCGCCTTGTTCGAATGCAACCGAGACCAAGTCGATTGTCTCGCATTTTTCAAGAACCCTGTCAAGGGCATATGCAAGCAAAGTTGAGTCTATACCACCCGAAAATGCAACTGCAACCTTAGAATGTTCGCATTTAGAATCGGGTGCTCCATCAGAAGAGCCTAGGTTCTTTCTACATGATAAGCATGCGCCCTTATTGCGCTCCACATGTTTGGAAACAGAGGCAACAAGTACTTGATTCACTTCATGAATTGCTCTTCTCCAATCTGTTTCGTCGAAATCTCTGCATGGTCGGCAGTCGAGGTTCAATGGCGAAATGTATGGTGTAGAGATGTTGAAAGACGAGGTCGACGAGTCAGCTGGTGAGTGGACTTCTGGATACAACTTGTCGATGGTCCAACGGTATTCTACCCTTTTGGGGAAATTGAGACCACGATAATCTAATGCCACGAATGAAAGAGGGTCTGCCTCTTCCCAAGCCAGATCAGGGTGATTAGCTTCATTTGGGAATGTAGCAACAGATGAGATCAATAAAATCTGAGATGTCTTCTTGTTTCTTAAGACACACAAGCTCTTCCGACCAAAGATATCACGCCCGTAGAACAGAGTGCTGGTATCTTGATGCCAGTAGATGAATGCAAATGGCCCATCGATGCCAGTGAATACATCTACAATCTGATCATGATTGTCACAAGATTCGAGTCTTTCAAAAATATACGATGTATCAGACTGGCTAATTGGGATTGATCCACTGTCATGTCTGTAGACCTGACCATTGAATAGTAATGCATCTTTTCGATCATTGATCATAGGCTGTTTCTGCATGACATCGCCGCATAAATGCAGAACAGATGACTTAACTCGAATGATGGTTCCACTTGTTTGTATTTCAATTATGGGAGATGAGTAGTCGGGTCCTCGGCGGTCGATAGAGGTGATGATGGAATCGATTACATCCTGTTCTAGGCAAGAATTGTCTAAGATTGCCAGTATTCCACACATGCCATAATATATTTGATACCTCTGATAGACCACGATTTGTCTTCAAATGGGTCTGAAACAAAATTGAATATTTAGATTGTTCGTAAACACAAGTTGGCTGCACTGGCTCCGCAGAGG